>Ga0209642_10002134_pt1 | contig 13059 bp, 14 predicted proteins | sample RifCSP19_2_FD_184025 | JGI IMG/M metagenome (GOLD analysis project Ga0209642, IMG submission 184025) | Soil microbial communities from Rifle, Colorado - Rifle CSP2_sed 19_2 (SPAdes) (version 2) | ecosystem: Environmental > Terrestrial > Deep subsurface > Rock core/Sediment | place: Rifle... | reverse complement strand
ATTATGTACAAAGATGCCTTGCAAATAATGGCTTGTCCTCAATGCAAAAAAAAATCTCTTGATTTACAAATCGTTGAAAAGGATATGCAAGATCAGGTAAAACAGGGAAGATTTAAGTGCCAAAATTGTGAAGTCAATTATCCAGTCTTATCAGATATTCCAATTATGTTCAGAGAAAAAGAGATAATGGACAGCTTTCATCAGTCAAAAATCCACAAGATTTTCTTGAAAAAAATAGAAGAACTGGAAAATGAATTTATGTTTGAGGAAAGATCAGAAGCTATTCACAAACTTAATGACCATAAATTAGGGGCCTTTTTTTGGGAAAAACACCTTTATGAAAATTGGGTTAAACACGAAGTTAAGCTTGAGCCTGATGAAATTATTAAATATTTAAGAGAAGACCATGAAGGGAAAAGAAGGAAGTTATTCTTTGAATATGTTAAGAAAAATGAAACTAGTCTCCAGGGGAAAACTATTTTAAATGTGGGTTGTGGTCGAGATTTTTTATTAGAACTTTTTCAGAAGGAAGGCGCTTGTGTTGTCGAACAAGATATTGTGTTCGACGCTTTAGCTGGCTTGAAATCAAGAGGTGCCCCTATATGCATCTGTTGCGATTTGAGATCACTTCCTCTACTTAACGAATTCGCTGATATAGTTATCTCTTTTGGTGTATTGCATCACGTTCACCCAATCAGAGAACCCCTTAGTGAGATGATTCGTGTATTAAAAAAAGGGGGCTCGATTTATTTAGATGAGCCAAATATTAACGCTTTACCAAGCCTTGTCAAGAGGATGATACCTTTACGGAAAATAAAAAGGTTTTTGAAGGAAAAAGCTTTACAAGGAAAGAGACATTCAATGCCGTCTCCCTTTGAGCAGTCATTAAAATTGGGTGAAGTAATAGAACTTTTAAAAAGTTTAAATATTGAAAAAATTTCTTACTCATATTCTGGTATGACGGATCCTTCTTTACCTGCTCCAGTCTATGAGATTTTTAACTTTTTGCTAAGAGATAAATTGTATCTTAATAGGTTTTCGTCTCATTTTTCAATATATGCTAGGAAATAGATAACCGAGGAAAGGATTTTTGGATTAGATATGACTCTATTGGGCTGTATGGCATTAGGAAAGAGACTGATAGTCTCCAAGGTTTCAAGTGTAACTGATTATCTGAAGGATAAAAAGGAAGGGGTTCTGTTTGAGCCTTATAATCCAGAGGACTTAGCTGAGAAAATGCAAATTCTCTTGGATAATCGAGAACTAGTAAAAAAAATGGGTAAAAAAGCCAGATTAACTGTGAGAAAAAAGTTTTCCGAGCCTTTGATGGCGGAGAAAATAAAGGAGACTTTGAAAATCTGAGAAATATAATGGGGGCTAGAAGGAATTCGAACAGGTGCAAGTTGCAAAAAGAGGAAATTCGAGAAATGTTTTGTTTTTAGGGTTCGGATTTTATCTGCATAGAAAAAGCGGAGATAAGAACTTCTGGCTGAGCCTTTCTAAGGAATTGTCTATGATGCTGGATAAAATAGTTATAGTCTCAGTAAATTCCTCACCTGCTAAATTTGAGCAGGAAGGAAATATCTACCAGTATAATGTTCAGCCTTCTTTTCATCTGAATAACGGTGGTGAAAAAGGAGCAAGGTTTCAATCCCTGCAGAATTCCCCGCCCTGGAGGGTCGTTCAGAGGTCTGTAACTCTGCTTAAGTTAATTCCTTTCCTAAAAAAGCTAATAAAACTGCACCAGATAAGAGTAATCCACCTGATGGACAATTTTGGATTTTTGACCGGGCTGATCAAACTCTTTTTCCCCAAGCTCAAGGTCTATGCCACGGGCATCACCTACAACACCCACGGTTTTCCTTCCAAGCCTTACTCTTTATATCAAAGACTCGTTTTCGGAAATCTGGACCGGGTGGCAGTCAGCTCAAAAGCATACCGGGAGAAGTTGATCGAACACGGATTCCCGGGCAAGAAAGTCAAAGTCATCAGATGGGGAGTCCCCCTGGCAAATGGAAAGAAAAGATCGCCCGGGAAAAGAAAAACCGATCCTCCGAAAAAGGTGATCTTATGGACCGGATTTACCCAGCAGATAAAAGAAAAAAGCTTTTACCTTTCCTTATCTATTGCTCAAAACATTATAAGGAAAAACCGGGCAATTGATTTCATCTTCGCCTTTAAGCCGGAATGCTTTGATAAAAAATATGGGGTTTATCAGGAAAAAAATCTTAAAATCATAACCACAGAGCATCAAGATTTCTTAAAACTTTTAGAAAAAGTTGATCTCCTGCTTGCCCCGATTGAAAACTGTAGTTCGACTGTGGCTCCGCCTTTATCCTGGATAGAGTGTATGGCTTCAGGAATTCCGGTTATGAGCACCCAGGTACCTGGAACAGATGAGATTCTTAAACATAACTTGACAGGCTTTGTTGCCAGATCTCGCCAGGAGTTGGAGAACTTAATAGAAAAAGTCATGGAGGATAAGAGTCAATTAAAAGAAGTATCAAGCAATGCAAAGGAATGGGTTAAGGAAAATTATAATTTAAAAGATATTGCTCAGGATTATCTAAAATTGTGGAGTGACAGATGATAGAGTTATCCTATCCAGCCAAAACCGCCTACCAGTCAAAGCAAGCGGCTGAGACTTATGACCGGCGAAGGTTTAAAAGCCTTAAAGGAAAGTGGCTGGATACAAGAGAGAAACGGATTATCGGGGAACTGCTTGAGTATCTTCCTCAAGGAAGCCAGATTTTGGATTTAGCCTGCGGAACCGGAAGGATAGCCGAGTACCTGTTATCCAGAGGCTATGAAGTCAGCGCGGCAGATATCTCCCAGGAAATGCTCACAGTTGCCAGAGAAAGGCTTAAGCCTTTCGGGGAGTCAATCAAATTTCGCCAGGCAGAAGCGGAGAATCTGCCCTTTGAGGAAAAGTCATTTGACAGCGCCACCTGTTTCAGGCTTATGGGACATATTCCGCCTGAAACCAGAGTTAAAATCCTGAAAGAATTAAAAAGAGTTACCAGAGGTCCTTTTGCAGTGGCTTATTATCTCTCTGAACCGGTGGCTAACATCAAAAGGAAAATCAGAAAATTCCTTAACGGAGATAAATCCTTCTGGTTTCCAGTTTCTAAAAGGGATTTAAAAGAAGAGATAAATTCAGCCAATCTCAGAATCCTTGAGGAAAAACCAGTGCTGAAATATCTTTCTGAGACTTGGATTTTGCTGTTGAATTGAGGTCAAAAAGTATGAAGGTAAATGCGATGAGTGCCGATATAAAAAATCAGTGGGGGTTTACTCTCTCCGAAAGAAAATTAGGGGGCGCTGATTTTATCGAAACCTTTTTCGAGTTGGTTTTCTTCAAAACCAGGGACGGAAACTTGAAGTTTCCTCGATTTACATATCCTGAATACAAAGTTTGAGAAAATGATATGAAGATCTTATTTGTAAACAAATACTATCATCCCAGCGGCGGACCGGAGAAGGTCATTTTGCAGTCCAAGCAGAGGCTGGAATCTCACGGGGACAAAGTCGTTCTGTTTTCGATGCAGCATCCAAAAAATCTTGCCACGCCTTATTCCAGATACTTCGTCTGTAACGTGGACTACAACGGCTCAAGCTCGTTAATTTACAAAACCAGGATGGCATTGAATATGTTCTACTCTGTGGAAGCCAAAAAGAAAATGGAGCTCCTTTTAGACGAGGAAAAACCGGACTTGGCACACCTGCATAATATCTATCACCAGATTTCTCCTTCCATCCTTCCGGTCTTGAAGAAAAAAGGTGTTCCTGTGGTTATGACTTTACACGATTTCAAGCTCCTCTGTCCTAATTATACTTTTTTACGAAACGGAGACCCTTGCGAGAGCTGTGAGGGGAAGCATTTTTATAAAGCGGTGGTGCATAAGTGTGTGAAGAACTCATACTGGAAGAGCCTTGTTTGTTCTCTGGAGATGTATTTTCACCGATTCTTGAAAATCTATCAGGATTCAGTGGATGCGTTTATAGTCTTAAGCGAATTCTCAAAAGAGAAGATGATCCGATATGGAATCCCAGAGGAAAAACTTTTCCTTCTGCCCAATTATATAGAACCGCCCTCCAACGGAAAAGAAAAGAACCTGGGGGAATATATTCTCTTTCTGGGCCGGCTTTCTGAGAAAAATGGAATCTCCACCTTGGTTCAGGCAATGGAAAAAACAAAAGACATCCCTCTGGTGGTTGCAGGCGAAGGAGAGCTTTTCCCGGATTTGAGAGAATATGTCAGAGAAAAAAATCTCGATAATGTGACTTTTGCCGGGTTTCTAAACGGAACAAAGCTTGAACAGATGATGGAAAATTCTTTATTTACAGTTTTTCCTGCCATCTGCTATCACAACTGTCCAATGTCAGTTTTAGAATCATTTGCTTATGGCAAGTCAGTGATAGGCTCAAACTTAGGGAGCATCCCAGAGCTGATCGAGGATGGTATAAACGGGCTTCTGTTCGAGCCGAAGAACGTGGAGGAGCTGGCGGAGAAGATCAGATACTTATACCATCATCCGCTTTTGGCAGAGAAGATGGGGATAGCTGCAAGGGAAAAAGTCGAGGAGAAATATTCAGAGGAGGAATACTATAAAAAGCTTTTAGGCTTGTATGATAGCCTTATTAAAAACGGGGGGACAAAAAATGTTTAAAAATACGGAGCTGGCGATTATGCCAACTTTCAGGTGTAATGCCCATTGCCAGATGTGTCATATCTGGCAGTATCCGAGCAGAAGGGAAGAGGAGATAACCCTTGAAGATATTGACAGACTGCCAGAAGGGTTTGCCCGAATTAATCTCGGAGGGGGAGAGCCTACGCTGAGGAAAGATATACTGGAAATGGTAGACCTTCTTTCAAAAAAGACCAAACATCTGGAGATCAGCACCAATGGCTATTTTACGGATAAACTGGTTTCCATTGCCAAAAAACATCCAGATATCAGGATCAGGATAAGCTTAGAAGGGCTTCCCAGGAAAAATGATGAGATTCGCGGTATAAGAAACGGGTTCGACCGGGCAATGAGGAGTATGCTCAAACTCAAACAAGCAGGGATAAAAGACATAGGCTTTGCCATAACCATCTCCCATCGCAATGCAGATGAGCTGGTAGATTTATATCATCTATGCGCCTCTATGGGCGTTGAGTTCAGCCAGTGCGTGGTGCATGATGCCTGGCAGTTTCGGGTACCATACAATGTAATTGAGAATAAAACCGAAGTTATGAACCAGATAAAACATTTCATCCGGGAATTACTCCTTTCCAAAAGGAGAGATTTACCTTTGAAAGTCAAAGACTGGTTTCGGGCTTATTTGAACCGGGGATTTATAAATTTCATCCGCGGCGACCAGAGGCTCCTTCCCTGTGGGGCAGGAACGGACATAGTCTTCATCGATCCGTATGGAGAAATCTACCCCTGCAATGCCTTGAAAGAATCGATGGGGAATATAAAAGAAAAAAGTTTTGAGGAAATCTGGAAGGGTTTTCAGGCACAAAAGATCAGGAAAATGGTCTATGAATGCAAGGATAATTGCTGGATGGTCGGTACTTCCAGACCCGCGATGAGAAAAAATATCCTGAAGCCCAGCATTTGGGTATTAAAAAACAAGCTAAGACTCCTTTTCGGAAAAGATATCATCTGGGATATGGAGAATAAGCTTGATTTCCCGGAAAAAGAAGAAATCAAAGAGAAGGAAGAAATCTATTGTCAGCTAATCGAATCTTAGGAGAAAAAATGCGCTATTTCGTCTCTGGCGGAGCAGGTTTTATCGGTAGTCATTTGGTGGACAGGTTAATCCACCAGGGAGAAGTTACGGTATATGATAACCTCTCCTCCGGAAAAATAGAATTCATTTCCCAGCATTTTGGCAAGCCGAATTTTGTTTTCATCCAGAAAGACCTTCTGGATTTAGATGATTTGAAAGAGCTGATGAAGGGTCACTCAATAGTCTTCCATTTAGCCGCTAATCCAGATGCCCGTCTGGGGATCGAAGATACAACTCTTGATCTGAAGCAAGAAACTTTAGTTACTTATAACGTCCTGGAGGCGATGAGGGTGAATGGAATAAAAAAGGTTGTCTTTTCCTCTTCAGGCACAATCTACGGGGAGACTCCAGTGATTTCTTTGCCTGAAGAGTATGGTCCGGTTCTGCCCATTTCTTTGTATGGCGCAGCTAAACTTGCCTGCGAGGGCTTGATCTCTGCTTTCTGCCATACCTTTGAGATGCAGTCCTGGATTTTCAGGTTTTCCAATATCATTGGTCCCAGGGGAACCCACGGAGTAATATTTGACTTCATTCACAAGCTCAAAGAAAATCCTGAGGAGCTGGAGATTTTAGGGAATGGAACACAGGAAAAACCTTATCTATCAGTCGAGGACTGCGTGGAGGGAATCCTCTTCGGGTTAAAAAACTCATCTGCAAAGGTGAACCTTTACAATTTGGGATGTGAGTCCACGACTGACGTTAAGACCATTGCTAAAATGGTAGTTGAAGAAATGGGCTTGGGAAAGGTCAGGTTTAAATTCACCGGAGGAGACCGGGGCTGGAAAGGAGATGTTCCACAGGTGAGGTTCAATATTGAAAAGATAAAAAAAATAGGCTGGAAACCGACCCTCTCTTCGGATCAGGCAGTTTTGAGCACAATAAAAAGCTTAATTCAGGAAATTGTGGAGGAAAAAGTATGCAGATGGTGATCTTAGCTGGAGGCTTGGCTACCAGGATGATGCCCTTGACTTCAAAATTGCCCAAATCGATGCTTCAGATAAAAGGGCGACCTTTTTTGGAATATCAACTGGAGCTTTTAAAGGAGTATGAGATAAAGGATATCCTCCTTTGCGTGGGATATAAGGGTGAGTTGATCAAAAATCATTTCGGAGATGGCAGAAAATTCGGGGTGAATCTTTCTTACAGTTTTGATGGAGACAAACTCCTGGGCACTGCCGGGGCTTTGAAAAAAGCCTATAAGCTCTTAAATGAAAACTTCTTCCTGATGTATGGGGACTCCTATCTCCCTTACGATTATCAGGAGATTGAGGAGTCCTTCAAAAGGTCAGATAAACTTTCATTAATGGTGGCATATAAGAATCAAAACAGATTTGATAAGAGTAACCTCTTAATCCAGGACGGCATGATAAAGCTTTATGATAAAACTCTCAGGGGCGAAAACTTAGAATACATAGATGCCGGGCTCTCGATTCTCAAAAAAGAGGTCCTGAATTTGGTGCCCGAAGAGGAGCCTTATGATTTAGAGGAGCTCTATAGAGCTCTCATTTCCGAAGAGGAGATGTCAGCTTTTGAAGTAAAGCAGAGGTTTTATCAGATAGGCTCTTTTGAGGGGCTGGAGGAATTCAAAAATTTGGTAGAAAAGGGGGAAAGAATTCATGATAGTCACTAGAACACCGGTAAGGATACCTCTGGGTGGAGGAGGGACAGACCTTCCTTCCTACTATACCCAGTATGGCGGGTTTTTAATCAGCGCTGCTATAGACAAGTATATCTACATCGCGGTAAACAAAAGGTTCGAAAAAAGCATCAGGGTGAGCTATTCTTCAACTGAGATAGCTGATTCGGTCGACGACATCAAGCATCCGATCGTCAGAGAGGCATTGAAACATCTGAAGATCGACTCTGGAATTGAGATCACCTCCATAGCTGACGTCCCGTCCAACACGGGATTGGGAAGCTCATCCTCATTTACGGTAGGTCTTCTGAATGCACTGCATACCTACAAGAATGAAAAGGTCAATGCTAAGGACTTAGCTGAGGAGGCCTGTTATATTGAGATCGAGCTGCTGAAGGAGCCGATCGGAAAACAGGACCAGTATGCAGCCGCTTTCGGAGGGATTATCTGCCTGGAGATCGACAGATTGGGGAGCGTTAAAACGATTCCCTTGAAATTGTCAGAGGATTCTTTAGACCAGTTGGAGAGTGATACTTTGCTATTCTACACTGGGATAAAAAGGTCTGCCTCAGAGGTTTTGGGTTCTCAGAATAAAAATGCCAGCCTGAATCAGGAAAAGGTTGTCCAGGGAATGCACCAGATCAAGAAGATTGGACTGGAGATAAAGGAGGCATTTGAAAAAGAGGATCTGGAGACTTTTGGAAAACTCTTAGACCAGCACTGGCAGACCAAAAAAACTCTTTCAGAGAAGATGACCCAAGATAGGATAGACCAATGGTATGAGATAGCTAAAAAGAATGGAGCCTTAGGAGGAAAACTTATGGGAGCAGGAGGCGGAGGGTTCTTTATGTTTTTCTGCAATAACGGGAAAAACGGGTTCAGAAAGAAAATGGAACAGGCGGAATTAAAAGAGATGAGATTCAGATTAGATTTTGAAGGCTCAAAAGTCCTGGTAAACATCTAAAAAGGGGGGGAAAGAAATGATAACAGGGAAAACCTTAATCCAGTCTCCTGTTTTTGATAAAAAGCTGAAAAACCTTGCTTTTATCGAGTCCTATTTAGAGGATATGAAGGAGATAATTGATAAGCTCTCCAAGGAGAAAATAGACAGAATTATCGAGCTACTTTTTTCTGCCTGGAAAGAAGGAAGGACGATTTTTGTTATGGGGAATGGTGGCTCAGCCTCAACTGCCACCCACTTTGCCTGCGACCTGGCAAAATGCACCATCGTAGAGAGTAAAAAAAGGTTCAGGGTAATCTGTTTAAATGACAATATCCCTCTGATGAGCGCCCTGGTAAACGATAACGGTTTTGACAATTTGTTCTCGGAACAGCTCAAAAATTTGATGCAGGGGAAGGACTATTTGGTCGCTTTTTCCGTGCATGGAGGGTCCGGAAAAGATAAGGCCGGGCTCTGGTCTCAAAACCTGCTTAAAGCAATGCTCATGGCAAAGGAGGATTACCAGGCTACCTTGATCGGATTCTCCGGATTTGATGGAGGTGCGATGAAAGATGTAGCAGATGAATGTTTGGTGATACCTTTCAACTCAACTCCTCAGGTGGAATCTTTCCATCTGGCTATGGAGCATCTGATCACCAACTGTTTAAGAAAAAAGATAGAGGAATATGAATAGAGCAGTCTTTTTAGACCGGGATGGAGTCATCAACCAGATAGTCTATCATCAGGATATGGGGATTTTAGATACTCCGTTTCATCCTTCTCAATTTGAACTTCTGCCTGGAGTCGACAAGGCTTTGAAGAAGATAAATGAACTGGGTTTCAAAGCTGTTCTGGTATCCAACCAGCCCGGGGTGGCTAAGAAACACCTGAGCCTGAAAAACTTCTGGAAGATTGACCAGAAGATGAATAAAGAGTTAGCCAAAAAGAAAGTATCCTTAGACGGAGTTTATTATTGTCTGCATCATCCACAGGGAGGTGATAAAAGATTCAAAAAAATCTGTAAATGCAGGAAGCCAAAGCCGGGGCTAATCCTTAAGGCATCAAAGGAGCTGGGTATTGACCCGAAAAGCTCTTATCTGATCGGGGATTCCCTGACTGATATCCAGGCAGGAAAATCTGCCGGCTGCACAACTTTTCTTTTAGGTAATCATAAGTGCGACCTGTGTAAGCTGATGGAGGAGAAAAAGACCAGGCCAGATTTTATGGCGGAAAATCTTTATCAGGCAGTTAAACTCATAGAAAATTTAGAAAATACAAAGGGGGTAAAAGATGGAACTTTACATCGACACTGCTAATATCCAGGAGATAAAAGAGGCTTTATCCTGGGGCTGCATTACCGGGGCAACCACCAATCCCAAGATCATGTCCAATGAAAAGGGAGGGTATAGCTTCAAAGACAAAATCTTGGAGATTGTGGAATTAGTTAAAGAACCGGTAAGCGTTGAGGTAACAGAAGAGGATTTCCAGGGAATGGTGGACGAGGCTAAAATCTATGCCTCCTGGCATGAGAATATCGTCATCAAAATACCGATGGGGATCGAAGGTTTGAAAGCAGTTGCTCAGCTTGAAAAATATGAGAACGTTAAGACCAACGTCACTGCGATTATGGCGACCAATCAGGCTATCTTAGCTGCCTTATCCGGAGCCTCCTATGCCAGCATCTTCTACGGAAGGATCTCAGACATGGGGTATGATCCTGTAGGAGTCATAAAGGAAACTTCTGCTCTTTATAAGGAGCTGAACATAGGCACCAAGCTGATCGTGGGAAGCATCCGAACTATCCTGGACGTTAACAAAGCTTTCCTTGCCGGAGCAGACATAGTCACGGTTCCTTTTCCGATTTTGAAGAAGATGACCCAGAACCCGAAAACTGAGGAGACCATAAAAGAGTTCAACTCTATCTGGAAAGAGATGAAGGAGAAGGGGTTAATAAGATTAGACCAGGAGATCCCGGCAAGGAAGCTGACCTTTGCCCTGGCAAATGAAGTATGAAAATAGCTTTTATCGGACAAAAAGGGATACCTGCCACCTACGGAGGGATTGAGGATTTTACCGAGAAAGTGGCGCTGAGGCTTTCGAAAAAGGGGCATCAGGTAACAGTCTACTGCAGACCGTACTATACTCAAATCGAAGGGGAGTATAAGGGAGTAACCTTGAAAAAGATAAAAAGCATAAAGACCAAACACTTAGACGCCATCTCCCATACTTTTTTCTCAAGCCTGGACGCGTTGTCTGAGGATTACGATATTGTTAACTATCAGGGCATCGGACCTTCCTCCTTATCCTTTTTCCCAAGGTTGAACGGAAAAGCCAAAGTGGTGGTGACCATACACAGCCTGGACTGGAAAAGGAAAAAATGGGGACCTTTAGCTAAATCTCTCTTAAAGCTGGCAGAGTATCCCTCAGCTTTTTTCCCCCATAAGTTAGCGACTATTTCTGAAGAGCTGAAAAATTACCTGGAGAAAAATTTCAAAAGGGAAGTTTTCAAAGTCACTCCCGGAATCGACCCCCCAAATCAGAGGGAACCACAAAGGATCAAAAAATTTGGGCTGGAAAAGAATAAATTCATCCTGTTCTTAGGGAGGTTGGTCCCTGAAAAAGGTTGCCATTACCTTCTGGAAGCTTTTAAAGACCTGGACACAGACTATAAGCTCTTCGTTGCAGGAAACGGCTTTTTCTCAGAAGATTACTTGAAAAAGCTTCACGCCTATAAGAGCGAGAAAATCCTTTTTGGCGGTTTTGTGGAAAAAGAGGTGTTAGAGGAGCTTTTCACCAATGCTTATCTCTATGTTCTTCCCTCAGAGATAGAGGGTGTCCCTCAGGCTCTGCTACAGGCTTTGAGTTATGATCGGTGCGTTCTGGCATCTGACATCCCTGAGAACAAGGAGGCAATGGGAAAATGGGGGTTCACTTTCAAAAACAAAGATGTAAGAGACCTGAGAGAAAATCTGACCTTCCTTTTGAGTAACAAAGAAGCAGTCCAGAACGGAGGAAATCAAAGAAGCAATTATGTAAAGTCAAAATACTCCTGGGACAAAACCGCAGAAGACCTGGAGAGACTTTTCGTGCAATGTCTCGAAGGAAACTAAGATGAGAAAAGCTTTTATCTTTTTATCTTTTATACTATTAACCATCTACCATCCACCAATCCGGGCTGGACAGATGGAGACTGTGCCGGTTGGAGATAAAAGCTATGCCTGGATATATGAGTATATAGATAAGCTATATCTTAGGGGATATTTGAAAGAACTTCATTCGGGCACTAAGCCTTACTATCGGGGCGAAGTTGCCTCCGCTCTTTTGAATTTGAAGACAAAGATAGAAAAAGACGGAGTCCAGTTGAATTCTTTTGAGAAATACCTATTGTTTGAATTAGAGCGTGAATTTGAGCCGGAGATGAAAAGCTTGGGGGATAAAAAGAGGTTAAAATTTGGAGCAGATTTTCTGGAAAACAGTCGTTTTCTCTCCAGGAGTAGAACTATTTTCTATGAATCCTTCCTCCCTTATATCCAGGCAGATATCGGAGACAAATTCTCTTTGATCTGTCGTTACAGTATTGATGAGGGCTTAGCCAAAGACTCCCTCTACACTGGTAAGATCTGGAAAGGTTTTGCCGGCGACGCAGTTCAAGCCTATCTTTCGTTCAGGTTTCCCTACTTCAATCTGTTCTTAGGTCGGGATAATCTTTCCTGGGGCCAGAGTCGTCTCTCCACTCTAATCTTGTCACCTGACTCACCTCCTATGGATATGTTAAAATTAGAAGGAAAATGGGGATTTTTTAAGGCGACCTCATTTTTCACCAAGCTTGACCCTGTCGAATATGCTGACAGCACCGGAATAAGCAGGGCTCGAAGATACCTTTCAGCTCATCGCTTGAGCTTCAGGATAAAAGAGCTTGCCCAGATCGGCTTTTCGGAGACAGTCGTATATGGAGGCAAGAACAGGCAGTTTGAGCTTTATTACCTGAATCCCTTATTATGGTTCCACGGTACCCAGTTAAACGAGGGTGAAGATGATAATACTTTCTTAGGATTCGATTTCAATTTGACGCCTTTTAGAAAAGTCCTTTTTTATGGGGAATTTTTAATGGACGATTTTCAGATAGAGAAGAAAAGCTCCTCAGACAGAGAACCGAACGAGATCGCCTATTCTCTGGGGACAAAAGCCGCTGACCTTTTTGGTCTTACAGGCACGGAGCTGAATTTAGAGTATCTCAGGATAAATAACTGGACCTATAACCAGAAATACCCCTGGAACAGGTATCTTTACAAGAATAGAATCATCGGAAACCCCTTAGGCCCAGATACGGATGAGCTCCATTTCTCACTAAGTGGGTACTTGAGAAAAAACTTAGAGGCAAAGATCTCGCTGGACCACTTAAGGAAAGGAGAGGGAAAAATCAGCTCCTCGTGGAATCAGCCCTGGCTTAATCCAGATTATCAAGATAAGTTCCCCAGCGGCACAGTAGAAAACAGTAACACCTATCAACTTTCCCTGAACTACAACTATCGGAATCTGTTCCGGGCAAACCTGTCTGGCGATCTAACCAAAGTGTCCAATGCAGGGAATATTCCGGGGAGAGATGAAAAGTTGACCAGATTTTCACTTTTAATTCATTACCATTTGGCAAAAAAGATAGGGGGGTAATATGCTAAAGGAAAATGAATTTTTCTATAGGAGA
>Ga0209642_10002133_pt1 | contig 13063 bp, 17 predicted proteins | sample RifCSP19_2_FD_184025 | JGI IMG/M metagenome (GOLD analysis project Ga0209642, IMG submission 184025) | Soil microbial communities from Rifle, Colorado - Rifle CSP2_sed 19_2 (SPAdes) (version 2) | ecosystem: Environmental > Terrestrial > Deep subsurface > Rock core/Sediment | place: Rifle... | reverse complement strand
ACCCCCTGCGGGATGCGAATGACGATCAAGGTGCGCGGCGCTCAGAGAGCCGGCTCCGCCTCCCGCAGCTCCTGGATCAGCCCGTCCAGCGCCCTCGAGGTCTCCCGCACGTACTCGTAGAAGTGCTTGTGCATGAGGGCCAGGGTGAAGGCATGGCGGATCGCGCGGGGGCGCCGGCACGCCGTCTCCAGGCACATCGACAGCGTCAGGAAGGCGCGCCGCGGGGAGGTGCGTAATATGCACGTCCAGACGATGCGCAGCACGACCGCCAGGTCGTCGCCCCGCGCCAGGACCCGGGAGCGCAGCCCGGTGCCCCGGTTCAGGATGAGCGCCATCGCGCGGCGCCGATACGCCCCGTAACCGTACAGGCGGCGGAGCAGGGCCCGGTAGCCCTCGTAGAGCTCGAGACGGGACATGCCACTGGGCACGATATTGGTGAACACGAACTGGTCGCCCACCGACTCGGCGATGAGCCGCCCCGCCGCCCGCAGGCGCTCGTGCAGCGGGGTCTTCGGCACCGCGTTCAGCATGCCCGTCATCGAGATCGGGATCCGCGCCTGCTGGATGAACCGGAACTGCTCCTCGAAGATGGACGGGTCGTCGTGGTCGAAGCCCACGATCATGCCCGCCATCACCTCGATGCCGGCGGCCTGGATGCGATGGACGGAGGTGACGATGTCCTCCCGCGTGTTCTGCGTCTTGTTCGTCTCCGCCAGGCTCGCCGCCCGCGGGGACTCGATGCCGACGAAGATCGTCGTGAAGTGGGCCTGCGTCATCAGGCGCAGGAGCTCGTCGTCCTGGGCCACGTTGAGGCTGACCTCGGTCATGAACTCGATGGGGTACCCGCGCGCCGCCTGCCAGGTGGCGAGCGCCATCAGCAGCGCCTTCGCCTCCTTCTTGTTGCCGATGAAGTTGTCGTCCACGACGAAGATGTTGCCCACCCCCAGCGCGTGGATGGCCTCCACCTCGGCCAGCACCTGGGCCACCGACTTCGTCCGCGGCCGGCGGCCGTACATGACGATGATGTCGCAGAACTCGCAGTTATAGGGGCAGCCGCGCGCGAACTGGATGGCCATGCTGCGGTACCGGGCGGCCTTGAGGAGCTCGAAGCGCGGCCGCGGGGAGTCCAGCATGCTGGGTTTCTCTTCCTGCCGGTACTCGGCCTGCCAGGCGCCGGCCTCGTAGTCGCGCACGAACTGCGGCCAGGTGTACTCGGCCTCGCCGACCACGAGCACGTCCACCTTGCCGCGCAGCTCCTCCGGGCACAGCGTCGCGAAGGGGCCGCCCGCCACGACCAGCTTCCCGCGGCGCCGGAAGGCCTCGGCCAGCTCGAACATCCGCCGCTTGTGGACCACGAAGCCCGTGATCCCGACGACGTCGGCGTCCGTGTCGAAATCGATCGGCTCGACGTTCTCGTCGCAGAGCACGACCTCGTGGGACGGCGGCGTCAGCCCCGCGACCGTCGGCAAGGCGAGGTTGGGGAACACGCACCGCTTCCCGAGACTCGGCAGCACGCGGTCGAAGGTCCAGAACGATTCGGGGTTCTTCGGGGCGATCAAGTAGACCTTCACTCCACCCTCCCGTGACGGTCCAGCGCCAAGCCTCCGTGGACTTCAGGAGGGTCGTGCACCCACTGTACGACAGATTCACGGCGGGGGCGCAAAAGAACGGGCCACGCTCCTAGCCGCCGGCCATGGCCCCCACGACCAGAAGAGGTTCGGCGCCCATCGCGACCGCGCCGGGCAGCGGGGCATCCGGCGGTTCCTGGGACAGATCCTGCCCGCAGGCGAAGAACCGCACGAACGCGCGGCGCTGGTGCGTGACGTGATCGCGGATCGTGCCGCGCAGCACCGGATAGCGGGCCTCGAGCGCGTCGAGGACGGCGCGCAGCGTCGCCGGCCCCTCGACGTCGAGCTGCACCTCGCCGTCCACGCGCGCCAGCGTCCGCAGATGCGCCGGGAGCACGACCCGGATCACGGCAGCGTCTGGACCTCGACGGACACCACGGCCGGCAGATCGCGGACGATCGGCGCCCAGCCGTCCCCGGCGTCGGCCGACACGTACACCTGCCCGCCGGTGGTGCCGAAGTACACGCCGCAGGGATCGAGCGCGTCGACCGCCATCGCGTCGCGCAGCACGTTGACGTAGCAGTCGCGCTGCGGCAGGCCTCTCGTCAGCGCCTCCCACTCGTGTCCGCCCGTCCGGCTGCGGTAGACGCGGAGCGTGCCGCCGGGCGGATAGTGCTCCGAGTCGCTCGTGATCGGCACCACGTAGATCGTGTCCGGCTCGTGCGCGTGCACGTCGATCGGGAACCCGAAATCGGTCGGCAGGTTCCCGCTGACCTCCTGCCACGACTCGCCGGCGTCGTCGCTGCGCATGACGTCCCAGTGCTTCTGCATGAACAGCACGCCCGGCCGCGACCGGTGCATCGCGATGCGGTGCACGCAGTGGCCGACCTCGGCCGTCGGGTCGGGGATCTGCTCGGACCTGAGGCCGCGGTTGATCGGCCGCCACGTCGTCCCGCCGTCGTCCGTCCGGAACACGCCCGCCGCCGAGATGGCGATGAAGATCCTCGCGGGATCGCTCGGATCCAGGAGGATCGTGTGCAGGCACATCCCACCGGCGCCCGGCTGCCAGGACGACGCCGAGGCGTGGCGGCGCAGTCCGGGGAGCTCCTGCCACGTCTGCCCGCCGTCCGTCGAGCGGAACAGCGCGGCGTCCTCGACCCCGGCGTAGACCGTGTCCGGATCGGTCGGCGATGGTTCGAGGTGCCAGACCCGCGCGAACTCCCAGGGGTGCGGCGTGCCGTCGTACCACTGGTGCGTGCCGGTGGGCCCGTCGTACAGGAACTTGTTGCCCACGGCCTCCCACGTCTTGCCGCCGTCGCTGGAGCGCTGGATCACCTGCCCGAACCAGCTCGAGGACTGCGAGGCATACAGCCGGTTCGCGTCGGCGGGAGACGCCTTGAGGTGGTAGATCTCCCAGCCCCCGAAGTGCGGGCCGCTGACGTCCCAGCGCTCGCGCGTTCCGTCCGACGTCAGGACGAACGCGCCCTTGCGTGTGCCGACCAGGACCCGTACGCTGCTCATCCCCTGCTCCCTCCTTCAAGGCGCCACTCGGCCACCATGCCATCTCCCCCTCCGGTGCTCATCCGGCGGGCCCCGTCCTCAGCGAGCCGCCTGGCGCACCGACGCGTGGGACCCCGGTCGGTGCGGCGCCAGCCGCCAGCGACCGTAGGCGACGAACGCCGCGAGGAGCCCGACCGCCAGCGGGATCAGCGCCATCGTGACGTCGCCGGCCGCGAGCCCGAGCACCGTCGCGCCGAGCATGATGATGACGAGCCCGGCGGCGGCCAGGGGCGTCAGACCCGGACGGATCCCCAGGAGTCCGGGCAGGATCAGGCCGAGCGCGCCGAGCGCCTCGGCCACGCCGATGAATCGCAGGAAGAGCCCCGGCAGCGCGATCGGCCCCGTCAGCTTCTCGAGCGGCAGGACGAGCTTCATGCCGCCCGCCCACGCGAAGAGAAGCGCGAGCAGCGCCTGAACGATCCACAGCGCGTACGTCATGATGTTCTCGTCCTCTCGTCCGCTACGGAGCCGTCGGCGGCCCCTCCCTCACCGGGCGGACCTCGATGGTGCCCACCCGCGCCAGCGGCGCTCGCGCGGCGGCGGCGATCGCCGCGTCGAGATTCTCCACGTCGATCAGCATGTAGCCGCCCGGGTGCTCGCGCGTCTCGGCGAACGGCCCGTCGGTCAGGAGCCGTTTGCCGGTGCCTCCACCAGTAGGTCGAACGAAAAGGGCCCGGATCGACACCCGGCGTCAATTATCTCCCGTGGGGCAACCCGTGGATGCCGACGGCTCGTCGGCGACTTCGACGTCGCCGAAGAGGCCGCCCAGGAGGCCTTTGCCGGGCGCGCCTCGGGGTAGGAGCCACCGCTTGAGGGCCGGGTAGCTGCTGGCGGGCGCCCGATGGGCGTGGACGCGCGGATCCCAGCGAACGCCCGGGGCCGCGGCGAGGTCGACGTCCGCGGGCGGATCGGTCAGCAGGATGGTGCCCTGGTCAAATCGCAGGTCCATGCACGCCACGCCCCGTGATACTGCGCGCGGCGCTGCGCGCCAATGCCCAAAGATGGATACACAGCTTCCGCATCATGCGGGACGTTGATGAACGCGGTGTTGCCCCAACGGCGGCTACGAACGCGCGGCCTGCTTGCGCTGTGCGACCCGGTGCTTCGCCACGGCCCGGCGCTTCGGTCTCGCGGGCGCCGTCCCCGTCAGGAACCGCACGACGCGTCCGTCACGCCCTTCCACGCCGGCTGCCCTCAACCGACAGCTCCATCTCCCCCGGGTCGGCGTGCCGAGCGTCCGCAGCCGGAGGGGTTGCCGGGGAGACGGCGGGGTTATACTAGGGGTATGAAAACGGCGGTCTCCCTTCCAGACGACGTGTTCCGCGCGGCCGAACGCCACGCGCGCCGGGCGCGGAAGTCGCGCAGCCAGCTCTACGCCGAGGCGCTCTCGGAGTACCTCTCGCGCCATGCGCCGGACGAGGTCACCGAGGCCATGAACCAGGTCATCGATCACCTGACCGAGCCCACCGACCCCTTCGTCACGTCCGCCGCGCGGCGAGTCCTCGAGCGCAGCGAGTGGTAGACGTCTCGCAGGGCGAGATCTGGTGGGCGGATCTGCCGGCGCCCGCGGGCTCCGCGCCCGGGTTCCGACGACCCGTGGTGATCGTGCAAGGGAATCACCTCAATCGCAGCCGGATCGCCACGGTGGTCTGTGTGCCGTTGACGAGCAATCTGATCTGGGCCCGGGCGCCCGGAAACGTGCTCCTCCCCGCGGCCGCCGCGGGCCTCCCAAAGGATTCGGTGGCCAATGCGTCGCAGATCGTCGCCGTCGATCGCGTCTTTCTCGCCGAGCGCGTGGCCAAGCTGCCCCCCAAGCACTTCGCCCAAGTGATGAGCGGGATCGATGTGGTGCTCGGCCGATGAGACATCCCGGCGCCCCGCCGCCCGCCACGACGCGCGGGTCTGAGGCTGGCGTTCGCTGAGCCGACGCGGCAGGGCAGCGCGTGATGTTCACTCATGCCAGCGGTCCGGAGTAGACCGACGGGAGATCTCCCATGATCGAGATGACGTTGGAGATGGCGGAGAAGGCGGTGCGGGCGGCGCAGGCCAAGGCGCGGGCGCTCGGCACGCCGATGACGGTCACCGTGGTGGACGAGGCCGGCCGCCTCGTCCTGAGCGCGCGCGGCGACGGCACCGGCTTCTTCACCCCGGAGACCTCGCGGGCCAAGGCGGTGGCGGCCGCCGCGTTCAGGCGGCCGAGCAGCGAACTGGCGGCGCTCGCCGCCAAGGGCGGATTCTGGAGCATCGTCCCGACCATCGTTCAAGGGCAGGTGCTGACGACGCTCGGCGGCACGCCGCTCGTGGGCGGCGGCCAGGTGATCGGGGGCATCGGCTGTGGCGGAGGCACGGGGGAGCAGGACCAGGAATGCTCCGACGCCGGCGCCGCCGCCGTCGCGGGGTAGCCGCGCGCACCACGCCCGCACGTCTGAAGGCCGCGGGCCTCGCCACGCCCACCACCGGGGCCTTCGGGAAGTGAGTACCGCAGAAACCGATCCGAGGCGGCGTCAACCCGCTAGACGACGAGAGTGGTAGCAAGACGGTAGCAAAGACAGCGACGGGCACCCCGGCGCGCTGCTCCTGCCGAAGTGCCCGTCACGATTGGTGGGCCGTCAAGGACTCGAACCTTGGACCCGCCGATTAAGAGGCGCGCTGCCGTCGTGTCCCGGGTCGTTCTGAATCATCACAAGTCAGCCGCTTACGCGGCGTAGGCCCGGCCGCGGCATCCCGAGAAATCTCGCCGAATCCCTCGAAAACCGTCAGCGTAGCGTCAGCAAGCATTGATGATCGGGACGTTTACGGTCTTGCGGTCAATGGTTCGCGACACAGACCGGACCCCGCCGACTCTCTGTCTCAGGCACTGGCCTTCAGTTCTCCAGGATGAAGCGAGAGGTACTCACGCACCTCCAGCTGCATTCGGTCAATCTCTGCGAGGAACCCGGATGCCGACAGGTGGTAGTTTGCCGGATTCGTCTCCGCCTGGCGTAGATAGGCCACCTGGTTCTGAAGATGGCGAATCCGCTCCAGGCTCGCGTTGAGCTCATGGTCGTTGGCAATCATGATGCCTCCGAAATGATTTCGACAATACCCCGCCGGCCACCACCGCGCTTCACTTGCCAGAATTCTACCGCGGCTTGTTCGCCTTGCCACGCGGCTAGATGCCGGACCCAGAACACGCTCGCGCCGAAGTGTGCCTGCGCGGCACCATGATCGAAGAGCAGGAGAGCGTCGCCCCTCAGACTGGCCGCGTCGAATGTGTCGGCCATGACCGGAAAGACGTCCACGTCCTGGGGTTCCAGCTTGTTGGTGACGAACGATCCAAAGACCAGGAACCGTCCCAGGTGATCGGTCCCTTGAGCGACACTGTAGACACGCTCGAGACGGAGGGCCAGCGCCTTTCGCTGAGCTGAGCCCACGCCGAACCGCTCGAGAACCTCGCGCAGAGACGTCGCATACACACCGATCGGTAACTCCCCGTCCTCAGTCAGCGGTGGTAGCGCCACGGGACCGTACGTTCACGGGGTTCCTCCTTTCTGGACGATCCACGACAGGACGGACCCGATCAGATGCGGTCCGCGGCGGCGCGCTCACGCTCGAGCGCCACGCGCCCGTCCATCTCGTGCTCGAACGTGGCGATCTCGGACTCCAGCGGGTAGAGCTGCTGCTCGAGCTGCCGGACCTCGGCCCGGAGCGCGCGGTTCTCGGTGCTCAGCGCGGCCACCGTCGTCTCGAGCTCGGCGACCCGGTCCCGGCGGGCGACCTCGTCGTGGGCGTGACGCAGCCCGAGGCTGTCGAGCATGAAGTCGAGCGTCCGGCGCTGGTGCTCGGCGGCGCGGGTGATGGGGTGCTCCATGGGGCTCACCTCCTTTGCGTGTGGGGTTGCCCCATGACCAGACCGGATCAGATTCCGAAGGCACCGCCCGCGCGCGGCGCGCGGCGCCGAGAAGTTCGCCGACGGCAGGTTCGAGTGGGGGCGGAGCGCAAGCTGGGAGGAGCTGGTTTCGGGGGCAGAACGGGATCTTTGCCTTCCCGTTACTACCCCGATTCTGGTACCGTAACGGGAAACATGGGTTCCCGTTCCGTCCCTCAAATGGCGCCGAGACAACCCCGGCGCCTCGACGAACTGGCGGACACGCTCCAGTCCCAGGGCCGCTATGTGTTCACGCGTGCCGAGGCGCTCTCCGCCCTGCACACGACGGCCGAAAACCTCAAGAAGGCCGTGCAGGGCCTCGCCCGCAAGCGTCGGCTCGCCAGTCCGCGGCGCGGCTTCTACGTGATCGTGCCGCAGGAGTACCGCGTGGCCGGAGCCCCGCCCGCGGCGTGGTACATCGACGCCTTCATGAAGTCCCTCGGAGCGCCGTATTACGTCGGCGTCTTGACGGCGGCGGCGCTCCACGGGGCGGCGCACCAGCAGCCACAGGAGTTTCAGGTGGTGACGACTCGCAAGCAGCGTCCTGTCACGGTGGGGCGCGACCGGATCCGGTTCCTCAAGAAGCGGAACCTCGCTCACACCGCACTGACGTCGGTCAAGACACCGACCGGGACGATGCTCGTCTCGACGCCGGAGGCCACGGCGCTGGACTTGCTGCGCTATCCCGACGCCGCGGGCTTCCTCTCGAACATCGCCACGGTGCTGCGCGATCTCGCGCAGCAGTGCGACCCGGCCAAGCTCGTCGAGGCGGCCGCGGATGTCGAGCTGCCGCACGTGCAGCGGCTCGGCCATCTGCTCGATCGTGTGGGCGCGCGCCGGCTGGCCGACCCACTCGCGCATTGGCTCGCCGAGCGACCGCCGGACTGGACCCGCCTCAAGCCGGCGCGACGGTCGCACAAAGCTACGCGGGACACACGGTGGCGCCTGCTGATCAATGCCCGCGTGGAGCCCGACGTGTGATCGCGCCGGCCTTCATCACGCACTGGCGCGCTGTCGTCCCGTGGGCCGCCGATCACCAGGTCGAGCACGATCTCATCCTCTCGCGCGCGCTGGTCGAGATCTTCTCCGAACCAGGGCTCCACCGGTCGCTGGCCTTCCGAGGCGGCACCGCCATCCACAAGTTGATTCTCCAGGCGCCGCTGCGATATTCCGACGACGTCGACCTCGTGCAAATCGTGTCCGAGCCGATCGGCGAGACCATGAGGGCGCTGCGCGGGCGTCTCGATCCCCTGCTCGGGGAATCCCAGTTCGAGAGAAGCCGGATCAGTCACACCGCGGTCTATCGTTTCGAGTCGGAGATCCCTCCGAGGCAGCCGTTGCGGTTGAAGATCGAGATCAATACGCGCGAGCACTTCAGCAGTGACGGTGCCTCCTTCTTCCGTGCCGATCTAGCGTAGTCACACCACCAGGCTAGCGTCATCGGCTCACGCTCGTTTTCCGGAAAGAACCTTTTGTGCTTGACGAGACCACGGCTTCAAATCACGATGCCGATGCCGGAGGACCCATGCGTTCACTTGCTGTTGGGCTCATCCCGCGTTCCCGCTTTTCGACATGGACTCGTGAAGCGCTGCCCCTCGTTGGGACAAACGACTTCATTCCTCTCAGCGAGCGAGCGAATTTCGTCGGGTTCGAGGCAATCACCGAACCAGTACTCCCAGCCAAGGGCGGCCGGACCAGACTGCGCCCGAGCGGCTCTCTGCATTCGTCAACCGCTCGGCGAGAGCCAGGGGAAGAGACGACGATGAGAGGGAACGGTAGTGATCGACACGGCGAGCAACAACGTGACCGCCCCCGTGCCCCTGAGCGGGCCAGAAAGGACGGCGCCATGATTTCATGGTGTACTCGCGGTAACGGACGCTGCTTTATCCTCCTGGTCGTCGCCTTTTTTGTCATCGCGACGTACGAAATTGCGGGGGCCCAACCTCCTCCCACCATCCTGTGGAATGTCACCCTCGACCGCAGCGGGCTCACTGACCTCGCCCGTGGCGTAGCGGTCGGCCCTGACGGCAACCCCGTAGTGACGGGGATTAGCGGCAGCGACTTCAGCACAGTGAAATACGATGGCAGCACTGGGGCCATTTTATGGACCGCAACCTACCTTAGCGGGCCGAATCTGGGAGCGCGCGCCGTCGCAGTGGGCCCCGATGCGAACCCGGTCGTGACAGGTACTATGGGTGACGGTGACGGTGGCCCGCAGGACTTCTTGACGATCAAATATAACGGGACGACCGGCGCCATCCTTTGGACGGCGGTATTTGACGCCCTGGCCGTAGACCAAGCCATGGGTGTGGCTATCGGCCCGGACGGCAATCCCGTGGTAACAGGTATCTCCTGTGGTCCGTGGTTCAGCTCGCCGAAGTGCGACTTCCGGACAGTCAAGTATCACGGAAGTTCTGGAACCATCCTCTGGAACGTGACCTACGACAGTGGCGGCCAAGACTTTGCGCGTGGCGTCACCGTGGATCCGAATGGCGATGTGTTCGTGGTTGGGGCGTCAAACTTCATGGATGTCGTGACGATCAAGTATCGTGGCACCGACGGAACTACCGTATGGACTGTCGCGTACAGTCACACCACCTTCGGGACTGGCGAGGAGCAGGGCTGGGGCGTCGCTGTGGGTTCGGACGGTCATCCCGTGGTGACCGGGAATTCCCGCACTGGGAGCAATCAGAACGTGCGGACGGTCAAGTTGGATGGGTCCACAGGGGCCATCTGGTGGAATACGATCTTCGGTAGCGCAGCCGGCGAAGAGGCCAAGGGCGTGGCTGTGGGGCCGGACGGCAACCCCGTGGTGACAGGATCCGTTAACCCGACCGGCGGCGTCGACAACGATAACTTCTTGACCGTCAAGTACGACGGGAGCACCGGGGCCGTGCTTTGGAACGTGACGTTCGACACCGGGGGTAAGGACGTAGGCTCCGGCGTGGCCGTGGGCCCGGATGGCAGCCCTGTGGTGACAGGATTAACCCGGCAATCAGGGTCTAGCTTCAACTTCTTGACGATCAAGTATCTTCAGCAACTCACCGTGTCCATAGACATCAAGCCAGGCAGCGACCCGAACAGCATCAACCTCAGCTCCGCTGGCGTGATTCCGGTGGCGATCCTTGGCAGCGCGACGTTCGACGCGATGCAGGTGGACCCGGCGACGGTGGCGCTGGCTGGCGCGAGCGTCAAGCTCATCGGCAAGGGGACCAAATACTCCTGCAGCACGGAAGACGTGAACGCCGACGGCTTCGTGGATCTTGTCTGCCACGTCGTGACTGCGCAATTCATGATCGAGCCCGGCGACTCGGTCGCCGTGCTGGAGGCTCAGACGTTCGACGGGCTGGCCATCCGGGGCCAGGACTCGATCAAGGTCGTGCCGGACTAAGCCGCAGCTCGCCGCAGTCGCCACGGGCGTCGGGGCTTCTCGGCGCCCGTGCTGTCTCCGGCCATGGATGGACTCCCCAGCAGCAGAAGGGGCGGGACACAGACACCTGAACGCCCGGGCTGATGGAGCCCATCTCCATTCGATGATCAGGTCTCGGTTCTCCGTGTGCACCATCGGCGGCCGGCGCTGGGTGGACCTGCTGGATCGCGCGCTCGGGGCGCTTGGTTCCAGTTTTGGAACCAGACCTGGAACCAGAATCAAGCACTTAGACGAATCGGGGGTCTCCGGTGCTCTGGAAACCCCCGATCTGATTGGTGGGCCGTCAAGGACTCGAACCTTGGACCCGCTGATTAAGAGTGACGCCGAACGCCGAACCGAGGGTACCCGAGACGATCTAACCCCGCGAGAACCCGAGTGAGTGGTTCGCGGAGAGAACGGCTCGGTGCTGGGTGTTTTGGGTCAGATGGTAGCCAATTGGTAGCCAATTTCGTAGCGAGGGCGCGCATCAGCCCTTGGGTTGGCCTCAGGTCTGGCTCGGAATCTAGAAGCCCGGAGGGTTAGTCAGTCGGTTTCCCTAGACACCATTGCATCCCCGTCGAGCTGAGCAAACCGCGTCCCCGCGGTTCGTCGGATTCTCGCGGCAGCGGGCATCCGGACTCGGCATGCGTCGCGACACGTCCAGGTCAGCTCGCGCACGAACGGCACCGGCGTGCTGAGGTCCACTGAGCTGAAGTTTGACGCTCGCTCCAGCAATCGGCCGTGCTGCAGACGGACGAGGTCGCCAAGGAGCAGCAAGCCCGCGATTGCTGAGAGGAACGGAAGGGACGCATCCATCGGCCTTTCAATACCGACCGGAGCGGTGGAGCAGGTGAACACGGCGGCTTCCTCTTCGGGGAGACGGCAGACGATGCAGTCGTCATGGCCGGCAACGTGCCGATGGGCTATAGCTTTCCAGTTGGGCGTGGTCGTCGCGTGAAGGAGAATGGTCTGTGCCCGGGACTGCAAGGCCGGGCGAACTCCACGCTCGTTTGCCAGCGGAAGAACGAGGTCGTACGTCGCTCCGACGACAGTCTCGTCATCGCCATACCAGCGGGGCGATGCGCTCGCGCAGCCATCAAGGCGCCGAACGGCCGTCTCCACCTTGTTCGCGCGGCGACAGTCCGGGAACCCAGCGTCCGAGGCGAGGAAGAGCAACTGCCGGTTGAGGTTGCTGACCTCGATGAAATCGCCGTCGACGATCACCCACTTCCCTATGAAGCTGAAAAAGCCGAGCCAGTAATCGAGAGCGCAGCCGACTGCGCCCACGCCGACTTGGAGGACACGGCCAACGTTTACCGGACCAAGGAGTTCCGGCCCGTCAGCCGTCGACGGGCGCCCGTGCTCCCACAACGAGAACGAGCCCGTTGGCATCTCGTCGCGGCCAATCAGGCGGTGAAAGGCCGCAGCGGCCCCAAGGCACGACGCCAACGCGGCGCCCAGTCCCGACGTCGGTCGCGGGTCGACATTGACGCCGTCGCCGATGAACGCACGCCATCCGTTGCAGCCGAGGCGGATGTCCGCATCGGCGGCGACTCCGATCGTCAGCAGGGGCTCGCCGTCAGGGCCCCTCCGACTGGTGGTCGCATCGATGAAAGGGTTGATGGCCCGGGCGAGCCCGATGGTCGCCGCCTCTAGCGTCCCGAACCCGAAGTGATCAGCACAGCGGAGCGGCCGGTCGAGATCACCGATCACTGCAATCCGGCGATGGGCACGAGCCAACTGGTTCACGAGCGCGACGGTGAGGAGATGCCCAGTCGGGGAGTCGGCCGCCCCCCCGAAGATGACTAGGACCGGACGGTCGTCCGACCGATACTCGGGATGGTAAGCCATAGTTCTGGAGTTGAACTGCCGCTCGAATGCCGCTCGAGTCATCGGAGGTCGGACATGCTAGGGACGATGAAGAGGTTCTGACGCACGCTTTCACGCTCTGCAAGGACCCACACCCCATCTTGGAACTGGTGGACGCCTAGGCTATCGAGCGGACGGAGTCCATGGCGTCCGTGGAGCGGGACGACGAGTGAGAGCATGCCTTCGTAGCGCGGGCTGACCATATAGTCGTCGCCCAGCGAGTGGATCGCCGTGTCACCGGGATGGGTATGCGCCTGTGCGAGCACGCCAAGACCCAATCTCCGGGCAACGGCCGAGGCGGCTGCGAACTGTTCCTCCGAGCAACGGACATAGTTGTGCCGGTGATCGGCCGCTGGGAAGATCGCGGTCGTGAACAGCGTGACGTGTGGCAACTCGACGCCGCAGAGCAGGGCGATGCCCTCGTGACATCCGTCTGGCCCCCGGTAGGTCGGAAGCAGCCGCTCAAGGGAGTCAACGACGGCGTCCAAGATGCCGAAGCGGCCTCTCATAGTTGCCGTGCCGATCGCGCGGCCCCGTAGAGATTCGGCGGGCGTCCGTTCACGAGTCATGCGGCTGCCTCGGCGCGCGGGCACGGCGGCAGCGGAGCGAGCCGACGCGGGCTGATCGTTACTTCGGAGCGGATGCGCGCCAGCATGTCCGGAAGCGTGTTCGCCGATGTGTGCTGCGGGGCGATCGTCTGCCACCGGCTCGGCTCGGCCCAGTCGCCGTGCAGTCCGCTGCGGTCGGCGT
>Ga0209642_10002132_pt1 | contig 13064 bp, 17 predicted proteins | sample RifCSP19_2_FD_184025 | JGI IMG/M metagenome (GOLD analysis project Ga0209642, IMG submission 184025) | Soil microbial communities from Rifle, Colorado - Rifle CSP2_sed 19_2 (SPAdes) (version 2) | ecosystem: Environmental > Terrestrial > Deep subsurface > Rock core/Sediment | place: Rifle... | reverse complement strand
CTCGCCCGAGCCGGCCCCGACGGGGCCCGATGCTATGATGCCGCGGCGTCGGGCACGGAGAGGTCGCATAGAGGCCGAGTGCGGCGGTTTGCTAAACCGTTAAGTGGGGTAACCTGCTTCGAGGGTTCGAATCCCTCCCTCTCCGCCACCCCTCCTGCATCGCGCGCGCCCGTAGCTCAGCGGATAGAGCGTTAGGTTGCGGACCTAAAGGTCGTGGGTTCGAGTCCCGCCGGGCGCGCCAAGTTCTGAGGACTCAGGCGAACGCCACCGTTCGGGCGCCGTTGACGATCTCCTCGACGACCCGAGCGGCACCGACGATCGTGGCGCCGTCGGCGAGGTGATCCTCACCGATGCCGCGCGGCTTGGTGCACGCTCCGCATAGCCAGACGTGGCCGCCGTTGGCCACGAACTCGCCGTAGAGATCGGCCAGGGCGGGAAGCCCCGGGGAGGCGATGCCGGTCGTTCCCCCATCGGTGCCGAGCCAGACCGCGTCGATCGTGCACAGCACCACGGCGTCCTGGCCGGCCGTCGCGGCGATGTTGGCGGCGACGAATGGCAACGTGGCGCGCTCTGCGTCTTCCTTGCCGTAGGTGCAGTTGAAGATCAGCTTCTCAGTCATCGTCTTCGCTCCACTGTCATTTCCAGACGCCCGTCGTCCTGCGTCTCGACCGATACCACCCGGTTGCCGAGCAGCCTCGCCAACGAGGGGAGGTCCTCCCTCGCCGCCGGGTCGCGGGCGACGACGACGAGTGAGTCGCCCAGCGGGATCTGACCGATGCGAGCCCGGAAGGCGCCCGCCAGGCCATCCCCACAGCCGAGCGTTCCGGCGTCGAAGCGATGGACACCGGTCGGCTCCGGAAGCACCAGCGGGCGAAAACCCGAGCAGAGCAGGTCGATCCGCTCGATGAGCTCGGGGCCGAGGTCGCAGAAGAGATGCTGCTCGACCTGGCGCGGACCGTCCCCCTCGTCGAGGGCGATCCGGTACGTCACGAGCCACCGATCGACGAATGGCTCGATCCGGTGCTCGACCAGCTCGAAGCTAACGGCGTCGGCGAACCAGTCACCGAAGCGGCCGGCGGCCGCGGCGCGGCCGTGGTGCTCCTCGGGTCCGGGCGGGATGATCGCGCGCAGGCGAACGTCGGGATCCAGACAGGCGGCCAGCCCACCGAAGTCGCGCGCGGCGAGCCGCTCCACGAATGAACCCAGGATCGGCGGTGGGCTGGTCATCGGCGTCTCCCTGCATCGGCTGGCTGGACCCGCGCAATGTACCCGGGAGGGCTGTGACCCAGCCTGTGACGCGGCGGCGGTCAGTCCGCGGCGAGGAGGGCCGGGTTGTCAACCTCTGCGGCGAGAACCCGCGCCGCCTCGGCCGCCGCCGGGTCGCCGAGGCGACCGCGGTGCAGGTAGGCGCGCGCCACCATCTCGCGCATGCCGGTTCGCGCCGCCAGCGCCTCGAGGTCGCCGATCCAGCGGGCCGCTTCGGGTCGCCCGTGCTCATGGGCGAGGGTGCACAGCGCGTCGAGACAGTAGGCCTCGACCCACAGCCACGCGTCCGGCAGTCGGACGCATCGGGTTCGCGCCTCAGCCACCCAGCGGACGGCCGCCTCCCCGTCGCCGCGCCGGTCGGCCACGAGGCCGAGCCCTCGCGCCGCCATCCCCTCCCAGCACGGGTCGCCGAGCTGGATCGAGAGCCCGTAGGCGTGCTCGTACTTGGCCGCCGCCTCGTCGGTCCGGCCGTCGGCCAGGTCGACGTCGGCGAGGAGCGACTCGGGGAGCGGGATGAACGCGGTCCACCGCAACCGTCGCGCAAGCTCGATCGCGCGTTCGAGCGCCTTGCGCGCCGCCGGCAGCTCGCCGCGCAGCAGATGCCCGCGACCGATGAAGGTCAACGCCCATGCCTGTGCCGTGCCGGCGTCCGCCGCCTCTGCCAGTCGCAACGCTTCGCGCAGCGCACGTGACGCGTCGGCGTGGCGACCGACATCTGTCAGCGCGACGCCCTGCATGGCGTGCGCCCACGCCCGCTCCGTTGGATCATTCGCGGCGAGCGACACCGCGCTTCGTAGCCAGCGGTGGGCGCGGTCGTAGCGTCCGCGCAGCAGCTCGACGAAGCCCAGCTCGCGGTGGGCGTGCGCTGAAGCCGCATCCGCGCCGATCCGCTCGGCGACGGCGATCGCCTCGTGGAGGATCCCCGCACCTTCGCCGTCGCGCCCACGCACGCCGTGGACGAGTGCCGACCCGAGCGCCAGAAGCGAGCTGCTCTGGAGATCGGCGTCGTCGGTGTCATAGGCTTCCTCGACCGCGCCGCGCAGCGCGGCGATGGCGCCATCGATCGCCCCCGCGTCCATCGCCGCCTGGCCGGCTTCGAGGCGCGCGGCGACGCTGGCCCGTGTGCTCACCCGCTCGATGCGTCCATGGCCGCTCGGGGCATCCGCAGCGAGCAGGACGGCCTGGCCTGGGTCGACCCCGAGCTCCGTGCGGAAGAGCGCGACACAGGCGTCGCGCTGACGATCCGCGGCCGCCCGGTCGCCGGCGGTCGCGTAGGCGCGGATCAGCAGCTCCTGGGCATCCTCGTCGAGCCCGTTGGCCGCGACCAGGCGGCCCGCCAGCTCGATCGCGCGCTTCGCATCGCCGATCGCCAGCTTGGCCCGAGCGGCTTCGCGCAGGACGTTGTCGGCCGCACCCGCCAGCCGGCGGCGTTCGATCAACAGCCACACCTCGAACGCTGGGCTTGAAGGAAACGTCATGCCTTCCAGCAGCTCGTGGCCGAGACCGGGGATGTCGAGCGCCTGGAGCCAGGTGCCGGTGGTCAGCGCGCGAATGTCGACGAATGCTCCCGGGGGGAGCCGCAGGTCCACCCGCTCGCCCCCGATCGAGACGTCCGGGCCGAGGAGGCGCCGCAGCTGTGTGAGGTTCCAGCTGAGCGCGTTGAGTGGATCCTCGGCGTCGGAGAAGAGCAGTTCCGCCAGCCACTCTCGACTGGGAGCCGACTCCGTTTCGATCAGGTAGGTGAGGAGCGCCCACGCCTTGCGTCCGCGGGGGGCGGGCTGCCGGACGCCACCCCACTCCACGAACGGTGCATCCAGGACATGGATGGCGAGCAGGGCGGGCATCGTCGTAAGTGTGCCATCACCCTTCGAGCGTCCGAGGCGATGAGCTCGAAGTCGCGTCGGTCGGCTACCTGCTCGGGCGGGTGTGGATCGGTCCGCCTACTCGCAAGGGATCTCGTCCGAACCCAGGAATGCGGTGATCTCCGGGTCGTCTGCGAGGTCGGTCAAACCGAACCCTCCGCCCCAGCCCTGTGGCGGCCAGCGACCGCTGATCGTGAAGGCGTGTCTCGTTTCGAGGTGCGGCGGCTCGAACTGCTCGAAGAGGAAGAGAACACCGCCATCCTGGCGGCATCTCGCCCCGGTGAAGCGCAGATGAAGAGGCACCGACAACCTGGTCATGTGGCCGAACAAGCTTGCCCTGGCGTCGGCGATATAAGGCGTCAGCCTCGCTGGGGCCGTCGCGTCGGGCCACACGACCGGCGGCAGCACGACGGCGGCGGCCATGACAGCCACCAGCCCGAGGGACACGGCTCCCAGAACGCGACCTGCCCGTCTCATGGTCCCTTCGACCCTCGGCGCACTCAGCGCCACCCGAGAACGAGGATGACCAGGGTGGTCGCGCCCCACGTCAGGTAGGCGAGTGCGACCGGGATGAACTCTCGGAGCGTGTCGCCGTCGGAGGGCTGGAAGGGCGGCAGGACCGCCTTTAAGATGCCGAGGAAGGCCATCGCTGCGCCGAAACCCAGGAAGACGGCGACGGCGACCAGACCGATCAGGTGGAGCCGAACGCCCTCTACTACGGCGACAACCTCGACATCTTGCGCAAGTACATCTCGGACGAGTCGGTCGATCTCATCTATCTCGACCCGCCGTTCAACTCGAACGCGACGTACAACACCATCTTCAAGGATGAGTCGGGCAACAGCACGGACGCCCAGCTCGTGGCCTTCGACGACACCTGGCACTGGGGGCCCGACGCGGAGTCGAAGTACCTCTACCTGACCAACACGGCCTACCACCAGGGGAAGGTCCCGAGCCCAGTCAGCGACCTGATCGGCGCCTTCCACTCGGGCATCAAGCCGAGCCCGATGCTCGCCTACCTCGTCGAGATGGCCGTCCGGCTCGTCGAGCTGCGCCGCGTCCTCAAGCCGACGGGGTCGCTCTACCTACACTGCGACTCGGTCGCCTCACACTACCTGAGGGTGGCCCTCGACGCGATCTTTGGTCCCGAGCACTTCCGCTCCGAGATCACTTGGAAGCGGACCAGTTCTCATGGGAACGTCACGTCGTCTTACGGCGACGTCACCGACACTATCCTGTACTACGCAGCAGGGGACTCGCCGACGTGGAACCAGGTGTTCGTCCCCTACACGGAGAAGCACGTCGCCACGAAGTTCACCGGAGTTGACCCGGACGGCCGCCGCTTTACCACGACCGACCTCCGGAACCCGGGGTATCGGCCCAACCTTATCTACGACTACATGGGCTACAAGCCCCATCCGAATGGCTGAAGGCCGGAAGCCCCAGCTCCCGCTGCTCATCCTGCCGACTTACCAGCGCGCGGAGCGCGTCCGAGCGAAGGCCGCCGACCAGGCCGAGATGTTCGCGCTCCGCGCCGCAGAGTCGCCCGAGCCCTTCGACTCCGACTGACGCGTTACGGGTCGGGGCCTCAGCCGCCCTTCTTGAGAGCAGCCAGGCGGGCGTCCACGTCGAGATCGGAGGAGGCGTCGTCGAGGCTGGCGAACTGGGCATCGAGGGAGCTCGACGCGACCTCGGCCATCCCCCTGGCCTTCGCCTCTTCGTGGCGCACCTTCTCCTCGAAGCGGGAGACCTCGCTGGTGGGGTCCATGATGTTGACGCTCTTGATGGACTGCTGGACCTGGACCTGCGCCTGGGCCATCTTGGCGCGCGCGATCAGCTGGTCCTTCTTCTGGACGAGCTCCTCGCGCTTGGCACGCATCACGTTGAGACCGTCCTTGAGCTGGCTGACCAGTGCGGTCTGCTGTTCGATCTGCGGGCCGAACGTCTTGACCTGGTCCTCGAAGCCGATCTGGCGCTTGATGGCGATCTTGGCGAGGCTGTCGAACCTGTCGGCGTCGGCCGCGTTGCCGGCCGCACGCATCTCGTCGGCGCGCTTCGACGCGGCCGCCGCCTTCGAGCCCCATTCCACGGCGGCCTCGCCCGCCTCCCTCGCGTCATCCTCTTGGAGACGGAGGTTGCCGATGGTCTGGGCCACCGCTGCCTCCGCCTCGCGGATGCTCTCCGTGTAGTCCCGGACCATCTGGTCCAGCATCTTCTCCGGGTCCTCCGCGCTGTCGAGCAGCGCGTTGACGTTGGCCCGGACGAGTTGACCGACGCGTCCGAGCATCGAGGACTGGGCCATGACGAGGTGCCCTCCGTGCGATCCCGCGCCGATTCTCGGCGTCGTTCTGGACCGATTCACATTGCCTTGGAGCGGACCGGGATCGCCATGAAGGGCGTCCAGTCCGTCGGTCACCATCCTACCGCGACCGGCCCGGACGCCGGGTCACCAACGGCCGCCCCCGGAGGACCCTCCGCCTCGGCCGAAGCTCCCGCCGCCCGACGAGCCCCCGAATCCACCGAACCCGCCGCCCCCGCCGCCGAAGCCGCCGCGGCGTCCGCCGCCGGAGAGGAGACCGCCAATGATGCCGCCGATGATCGCGCCGGCGATGTCCGAGCCGCCGCCCCTGCCGCCGCCCCGCGCACCGCCCTGCCCACCGCGGAACGGGTCGTCCCAGTGACCGTAGTCCTGCTCCGCGAGCATCTGGGCCTCGGCGGCGAGCCGAGTCGCCTGGTCGGCCTCGGCGAGGGCCCCGGCCGGGTCCGTGGACCCGAGCGCGACGGCCTGCCCGAGGTGCCGGGTCGCCGCGGCGAGGCGGGTCCGGGCCTCGGTCCCGATGCCACCGCGGTGCCCGCCCACGTAGTCCGAAGCGCGGGTCACGGCCATCTGGGCGGCCCGGAGCCCGGCTTCGAGCCGGGCGGCGTCGCGCGCCTGCTGCTCCCGGGCACTCCGGATGCCCTTCTCGACCCCGTCGGCGAGCTCGTCGGCACGACGCGCCTTGTCGTAGGCCCCGGTCACGTCCGGCCTGGGTGGATCCAGGGCCGTGCGGGCTCCGGAGAGCAGCTGCTCGGCCTCGGCGAGCCGGCGGGCCACGTCGGGGTCCGGCGGAGCTCCTGCCGCAGCAGCCTGGGCCTTCGCGAGGTCTGCCTCAGCCGCGGCGAGCTCGGCGTGAACCTTCGTGCGCGCCTCCTCCAGCTCCGAGGCGAGACGGTCGATCGCGTCGAGGAAATCGGTTCCCTGGGCCAGCCCGTCCTCGCCCAGCCGGGCCGCCTGCGCGGCCGTGCTGGTGGCACCGGCGGCCAGCGCCTTCGTGCCCTGGTCGGCCGCCGCCCGCACGGCGGCGATCCTCGTCCGGGCGTTGTCCACGTTCGCGGCGACGGCCTGCCAATCCGCGTCCGCGTACGCGGCAAGTCCCGCGAGGGTCGCCTGGGCGGCAGGGAGTCGGGCTTCGAGCCCGTCGGCCTTGGCGGGCAGTCTCGCGAGGATGTCCGGGGCCTCCTTCTCGAGCGCCCGCAGCTCCTCGAAGCGGTGGGTCTCGGCGTGCAGGCGGTCCTGTGCCTTCCGGCACCCGACGACCAGGTCGGTCAGCATCTGCCGCCGGGTCGGAGCGTCCTCCGGCGTCGCATCGTCGAGCTGCTGGCGGATCGTGAAGGCGCCCTTGAGGTCGCCTCGGGAGGCCGTGATCGCGGCCACGAACGGCGCCGCCGCCTCGTCGCCGAACTGCGCCTGGGCGAATCCGAGCTCCTGGTCCGAGTCACGGATCGCGTCATCCGTCTCGACGAGGATGCGATTGGCGAGCTCGTCGAGCTGCTTGGGCTGCAGCGCGGCGAGGTCCGCGTCGGGGTCGTCCGGGGCGCCGCCGGCAGCCCCGCCGTGCGCCGACCCGCCGACCCGCCCGCGCGGACGGACGTAGAGGAACCACCAACCGCCCGCAGCGACGAGCCCCACGACGATCACCACCATGATGAGGCTGCCGACCGGCGAACCGCCGGTGGAGCCACCGGACGGGCCTCCGGCGGGCGTGGTGGTGGCGCCCGGAATCGCGCTTTCTCCCGGGGTGACCGGGCCGCCGTTCATCGCCACCACCAGCCCCTTCGCGGTCGCGGTGATCGCGCCGAGGTAGTCGTTCGACCGGAGGGCCGGCTCCATGTCCTGCGAGAGAACCTGCTCGAGTTCCGCGTTGGAGATCCTGACGTTGTCGCCCTTCCAGTACCCGTAGGCTCGGTCGTCGAGGGCGATCACGAGGAGGACGTCCGTCGTCCCCAGGCCGGTCGCCTCGGCCGTCGCGGCCGCGAAGTCGCCGGAGACCTGGCCGCCGAGCGTGTCCGTGTACCAGACCCAGAGCTGGGCGCCGGTCGCCTGCTGGAGGTCGTCGAGGGTCGCCTGGACGCCGGACGTGCTCCCGCCGAGCGCACTGACGTCGTCCGTGATGGGACCGGCCAAGCGGTGCGGCGACGCGGCGAGGACCGCGGGGAGGATCGTCAGCAGGAAGGCGAGCGCGACTACCGCGGCCGCGGCGATACGGAACGCTTGGCGCCGGTGTGGGGTCGCCGTGGGCATCGGGCTCCTCGTCGCGAAGGTGCTGGGGGTCGGGCGCCTTGGCGTGCCTCCCATTGTCGCGCGATTGGTGCCGGTGTGGGAGGGCTGCCCGGCCAGACCGGACCGCCTGCCTGTCGGCTCGAAGATCGGGCCCGGGCCAGAAGGTTCAGTGCGAGGCCGGCAGCAGCTGGAATGGGACGATCCGCGCTTGACCCCGGTGCTATGGTCGCTGCCTCGGCAGGGAGGCGTAGAAAGGCGGGCCCGTCACGGCCGCCAAGCCCGCGTAGAGCCACTGGCGAGCCCGGCCCGACAAGCTTTCCACGAGGAGGTGGAGACATGGCGGATACCGCCCTATTCATCGGCTATGGGCCGACCATCCCGGGCCGCGAGCAGCGCGCGCTGGCCCTGTTCAACGAGGTGCTCGGGTACTACACCCGGCTCCAGGAGCGGGGCGAGATCGAGAGCTTCGAGGCGGTCCTGCTAGAGCCGCACGGGGGCGAGCTGGGTGGCTTCCTGCTCCTCCGCGGCGCGGCGGAGAAGCTCGACCGCGTGCGCCGCAGCGAGGAGTTCCTGGGCTACAACGCCCAGGCCGGGCTCGTCGTACTCAACTTCGGTGTCGTGGGTGCTTACATCGGCGCGGGCCTCGAGCGCCAGTTCGCCGTCTTTGGAAAGCTGGCGGCGGACCTCAGCGCGTAGCCGTCCGGCTCGTCAGGGTCGGCCGAGCCGGCGGCGGCTCTCGGGCTGGGGAGCGGGCGCTCTGCGCTCTGTCCGATCCTCGCTGGGCAGCGATGCCGGCCGTCGGCTCCGCCCGCAGCCGAAGCTCCGGGCACGCCGCCACTCGAGGCCGGTCTCCCAGCAGCTCGAAGGCTGTCACCCGTGCGTCGTCGGCTCGCGTCTTCGCGCGGGCCTCCGGGCGGTCCGCGACCGAACCGCCGGGCCCACGGCGTACCCTGGCGTTGTCGTCCGCGCGCTCCCGAGGCCCTCCAGACGTACTGCATCTCCACCGGACCTCTGCTGACCGCACCAGTACGAACGAGCCAGAGTCGGCGAGGCGTGTCGCTGCCTTACTGACCGGCATGGTCAGGAATCCGCCTCATCCGATCCGCGAGGATCCAGCGCCGCCGGCTTACACGAAACCGGGCATGGTCAAACGCCCACGGGTTCGTGCCGCTGCCGTGGTCATGTTCGCCCTGGCGGTCGCGGCGTGTAGCGGAGTCGCGGCTCCCACATCCGTCCCGTCGGCCTCGGTCGGCCCCTCGTCGGCTCCCGTCGCCAGCGCGGCCCCGACGGAGGCAGTCGACTCCACCGAGTCGCCGGCGCCGAGCACGTCGGCCATACCGCGACCGAGCATCGATCAGGCTGAGCTCGGCGCCTACCTGACCTCCTCCATCACGCTCATCGACCTGGCCGACGACGACCTCGCCGTGATCGTGAGCTACGTCGACCCGAGCAGCGACGAGTCGTTCGACTTTGGAACCTACACCCTCGCATCGTCCGAACAGATGACGAACCAGGTGCCGCCGGGGACCTACCGCCTGGACTTCCGCCAGCCGGCGGACAGCACGAGCGAGTCATCGTGCACGATCGAGATCTCCGACGCCGACAGCTATGTCTTCGCTGCGGTCGATGGCGCGATCGCGATCAGCCGAGCCGGCGCGACACCGACCGACGCTCGCGAGCTCTTCGTCGCGACGTCGACGCTCTGCGGGACGTAAGGGACGACCGCCATGCTCTCCATGAAGTTGCTCCTGGCCGCCAGTGTGATGACCGGCGTCCTCGTCGCCGGGTGCGAACTCGGCTTCGGTCTCGCAGAGTTCTCCGACAAGGTCACCGTGTCCAACATCGGCTCGACTGCTGATGCGTTCGTGTCCGTGAAGTTCGATCACGGTCAGGTATCGATGGGGATCGAGGCCGGCAGATCCGGAACGGCCGTCGCCCTTGCGGCCACGAAATACACCGTCAACGTCGTGGGGCGGGGAGACAGCGATTGGATCAGCTACAAGGACACGCTTCTGCGTCTCCGTGAACAATTGCAGGAACTCACGCTGTCATCCAAGGCCTCTCCGGACCAGGTCGCGAATGCCGCGACGGAGCTCACGCTCGTCCTGTCGGCCCTTGAGCAGATGAACGGTTCCGCGGTCCTGCAGAGCTGCAGCGGCGCTCTGGTCAGCGGGGTGACCAGCCAGGTGACGGTCAATTGGATCAAGGCCGCCGACGGCACGGGGCTCTGGGTGCTCGACTGCGGTTAGCCGTTACGCGCGCGACGGGTGCGTTGCCCGCTCCGGGGTGATCCCGCCGCGAAGGGTGGACTTCAGGCGCAGGATCTCGATAAAGGAGCGGTACGCCTCGGCGCGCAGCCGCTCGTGGAACGCCCGGATCCAAGCATATCGGACCATTGCTCCATTCGCGTGTCCGGCGGGGCAGTGGCTCCGTCAACGTCGCGCCGACCGGAGCAGCGCGAGAGCGGGACGACTCTCCCTGATCGGGCTGCTCGGCACTGCCTCGCGCCTGGGCCGGGCGCGAAGATGCCCCGAGGCGGCGGTGCGTTGACGCGCGGCTCCATCGGGGCCGCCTCCGCGGCTGCCACGCAGGACGAGGTGATGAACGTGCGAGTGCTGGTCGTCTACGCGAGCCGTCACGGAGCCACACAGGGGATCGCCGAGCGCATCGCGGCGAGACTCGGCCAGGGGGGCGTGGAGGTGACGGTGAAGTCCACCGCGCAGGCCGGCGACCTGGCCGGCTACGACGCGTTCGTCATCGGCAGCGCGGCCTACGCCTTCCACTGGCTGAAGGAGGCCACCGCGTTCGTGCGGCGCAACCGCTCCCTCCTGGCAAGCCGGCCCAACTGGCTGTTCAGCAGCGGCCCGCTGGGCACCGAGACCATCGACGCCCAGGGCCGCGACGTCCGCGCCGAGGCCGAGCCCCGGGAGTTCGGCGAGTTCCGCGAGGCCATCCATCCCCGTGACCAGCGGATCTTCTTCGGAGCCTACGACCCCACCAGCAAGCCGATCGGGTTCATCGAGCGGTTCACCCGGATGATGCCAGCCGCCCGTGCGGCGATGCCGGCAGGGGACTTCCGCGATTGGGATGAGATCGAGGCCTGGGCCGCGAGGATCGCCGGCGAGCTAACCCTCGTGCCCGCCGGCAGCCGCTAACGCAATTCAATACGCTGGCCGCCCCAGGCAGTCTGAGCTCGCCGCCCCCCTACAGCGCCCGCATGCGGTTGTTCTTTGGGTCGTGCGTGACCTCGGCCAGTCCGAGCGCCTCCAGGAGCGGCGGCAGGTACATCCCGAAGCGGCCGCGGTAGCCCTTGCGCAGCCCGTACCAGCCGCCCACGGGGTTGTCCGCCGAGCGGCCCCAGGCCTCGACGGTCCCCTCGGCCGCGGCCTTCTGCTCGTCGGCGGCGCCGAGCGGCGTCCAGTCGCCATGCGCCTTGAGCATGGCGTGCAGGTCTTCGATGCAGCGCAGGTGGTAGCGCAGCTGCGTTGAGCCCACCTGGCACACGAGGGCCGGCGGGTCCGCGGTCTCGTCGCGGTACATCTGGTACTCGGACGTGCCGGGCGGTGTCTTGAGCTTCCAGGGGGACTCCCGGGTCCCCCGACCGGTCGCGTCGGTAGTCGCCATGTCCAGGTCCTCGGTGTGCGGTCGGCTGGAACGCCCCGCGTACCTAGTATCGTGGTGGCCGGCAGCGGCTGCCCGCGTTCTGGATGCACGGAGGAGGTGGGGATCATTGGTCTGGCTTAGATCGCCGCGCACGGCCGTCGCTCTCGCGGCGCTCGCCTTCCTCGCCTTCTTCGGGCGGGCGCTCCTCGACTGGCGCTTCGTCTATCCGGAATTCATGGCCGAGACGGACATCGCGACGGCCGCCGCGACCATCGCCTTCTACCTCGCCGTCGGGGCCATCTGGATCTGGGGCATCGTGGGCCTGGCGGCGGGTCGGCGCAGCGGGGCCAACGCCGTCCTGATTCTGGCGCTAGTCCTGGTCGTGGGCGGTGTCGCCACCCCGGTCGCGCTCTGCGCCTTCCCCTGCCAGACGGCCTGGCCGCTCATGGAGATCGCCAACTGGAGCGGCATCGTGGTCGGGGTCCTGTCGTCCGCCTCCGCCTTCCTCTCCCGACCATCCGCCTGAGCTGAGCGGAGTGCCGGTGATCCGGCTCGGCCTGCGCGCCAATCTTCCCCAGTTCGCGCTGCTCGTCGCGGTCAACGGTCTCGTCGGCGCGACGGTCGGGCAGGAGCGGACGCTGCTGCCGCTCATCGCCGTGGACGAGTTCGGCGTGACCGCCGCTACCGCCGGACTCGCCTTCCTGGTCGCCTTCGGCGCCGCCAAGGCGGTCGCCAACCTCGCCGCGGGCGCCCTTTCGGACCGCTACGGCCGGAAGCCGGTCCTGCTTGCCGGCTGGCTCATCGGCCTGCCGGTGCCCCTGCTCATCATCGCCGCGCCCGAGTGGTCGTGGATCGTCCTGGCCAACCTCCTGCTCGGCGTGAACCAGGGCCTGTGCTGGTCGACCACGGTGGCCATGAAGGTGGATCTGGTGGGGCCGGCGCGCCGTGGCCTCGCGCTGGGGCTCAACGAATCGGCGGGCTACGTGTCGGTCGCCGGCGCCGCGCTCGTCACCGGGCTCATCGCGGCGCAGACGGGCCTGCGCCCGGAGCCGTTCCTCCTCGGGCTGGCGGTGGTCGCCCTCGGGCTCGGCGTCTCGGCCCTGTTCGTGCGCGAGACGTCCAGCCACGTGGCGCACGAGGCGGCCACGACGACCGCCCACGCGCACCACGCCGGCGCCGGCCTGCGGCGCATCGTCGCCGCGGGCACATTCCGCGATCCAACGCTCTCGGCGGCGAGCCAGGCCGGCCTCGTCAACAACCTCAACGATGGCCTGGCCTGGGGCGTCTTCCCGCTCCTCTTCACCCGTGCCGGCCTGACGCTCGGCGAGGTCGGGCTGCTGGTGGCGATCTACCCGGCGGTCTGGGGCGTCACCCAGATCGGAACGGGGGCGCTGTCGGACCGGGTCGGCCGCCGGAGGCTGATCGTCGGCGGGATGCTGCTCCAGGCCGGGGCTCTCGCCGGCATCGCCCTCGGCGCCGACTTCGCCGCTTGGGCCATGGCGTCGGTGGCCCTCGGCCTCGGCACTGCGCTCGTCTATCCGACGCTCATCGCCGTCGTCGCCGACGCGTCCCACCCTTCCTGGCGCGCCTCGGCCGTGGGCGTCTATCGCTTCTGGCGGGACAGCGGCTACGTCGTCGGAGCCGTCATCGCCGGCCTCGTGGCCGACCGCTTCGGCCTCGCGGCCTCGGTCTGGGTCGTGGCCGCCCTGACGGCGGCGTCCGGGTTGGTCGCCGCGCTGCGGATGCGGCCGGCGGCGGTGGCGGCTCCGGATGCTGGGCACTGAACAAGCGGG
>Ga0209642_10002126_pt1 | contig 13084 bp, 12 predicted proteins | sample RifCSP19_2_FD_184025 | JGI IMG/M metagenome (GOLD analysis project Ga0209642, IMG submission 184025) | Soil microbial communities from Rifle, Colorado - Rifle CSP2_sed 19_2 (SPAdes) (version 2) | ecosystem: Environmental > Terrestrial > Deep subsurface > Rock core/Sediment | place: Rifle... | reverse complement strand
CTGGTCAAGGTCACAGACTAAGGCTGCACTTATAAATAAACTCACCGAGATTGAAGTCAAAGCCCGCGGCGCCGAGAATACAATTGCCGAGTTGAGAAATCAGTTGCAGGAAAGGACAGAGGAGATTAAAAAACTTTCGGAGCAGCTTAAATCGGAACAGGCTGCAAAGATTACGGCAGAGACTCGGTTGGAGGAAACACAGAAGAATCTTGAAGAACAGAAAAGGTTATTGGATGAGGCGGCTCAGAAATTGAAAGATACATTCAATGCCCTTTCGTCAGATGCACTTAAGAGTAATAATCAGGCATTCTTAGATTTGGCAAGAAAGACAATGGAGAATTATATATCAGAGGCAAAGGGTGATTTGGGCAAGAGGCAGGAGGCAATTGACCTGATGATAAAGCCCCTTAAAGAGTCTCTTCAAAGATATGAAAATCAAATCAGGGAACTTGAAAGTTCAAGACAGGGTGCGTATGCAGGTTTAACAGTATATCTGAATGACCTGAAGGGGACGCAGGAGAGACTCCAGAAGGAAGCAACCGCACTTGTCTCAGCACTCAAAACCCCGCAGGTTAGAGGCAGATGGGGTGAGATTACATTGAGGCGGGTTGTTGAAGTTGCAGGGATGTCTAAGTATTGTGATTTTGTAGAACAGCCGAGTGTTGAAACTGAGGAGGGACGAAAGAGACCCGATTTGATTGTTAAACTGCCGGGTGATAGAACTGTCATAGTAGATGCAAAAGTCCCTTTAAAGGCATATATGGAGGCAGTTGAAACAAGTGAGGATGATAAGAAAAAAATACTCTTACTGCAACATACACAGGCAGTAAAAAACCATATGAAAGACTTAAGCTTAAAGGCTTATTGGAATCAGTTTAACCCAACACCTGAATTCGTGGTTCTCTTTTTGCCGGGCGAATCATTTTTCAGTGCGGCATTAGAGCATGACCGCAATCTTATTGAAGATGCAATTGCAAGCAGGGTTATCCTTGCAAGTCCAACAACACTTATTTCACTGCTAAGAACTGTAGCCTACGGCTGGCAGCAGCAGCAGGTGGCGGAAAATTCAAAACGTATCTGGGAGACAGGCAAAGAACTGTTTGATAGAATCTGTAAATTTGCAGAATATATCGGAGATATTGGAAAGGGTTTAAATACTGCTATAAAATCTTATAACTCTGCAATAGGCTCATGGGAAAGCAGGGTTATGCCAGGCATGAGGAAGCTAAAAGAGCTTGGCTCTTCGTCCCCTGAAAAAGAAGTGCCAGAGTTAGACCAAGTTGATACCAACATTAGAGAACTTCCCGATTTGAAGGAATAAAATCTATCCTTTTTTCCACCCAACAATAGCACTTACAGACTTTTCAGGTATCATGAAACATCTTTCACTCAAAGTAACACCAATAGATGGCGGATTTAAAACACTGAAAATTGCCTTTTGGTCTAATAAATTCCAGTCGCCGTAGCCGGGACTAAATCTCTTCACAGTTTCAAACCCCTCTTTTTCAGCCTCCTTTATTATTAATTGATTCACATAATTTGCCACCTCTTCCACTGCCGCTGAGCCTATACCATTCATTATATACGCCCTTGTCTGCTCCCCCTTATCAAAATAATCTTTTATTCTTTTTTCTAATTCTGCACCTATAGTGCAAACAAATAGAGACGCCCTTGAACATCCTGACAAATGCTTTGCAAGATATTTAGTTTTAAAGGTGAGAGCATTGCAATCAGTTATAATTGTATCTTCTGTTACAGATGTCAGGTTGAAATGTATAAAATCTGCTTTAGGATGAATAAGCCCCTGAGCTTTTTCAATCTCCTCCTTAATCATCTTCTCCATTGGAGGTGTAAGAATTGTTGAAACCTGTTTAAATCCTAATTCCTTCAGAACTTCTTTAAAATTAATTGTAATTTTTATGTTTTCTATGATCATTTGATTATTTAAAGTTCATTAATTTTTATCTTTCATCTGTAAATCTTGAAATCTACAAATTCTTTTACCTTTAAAAAATCTTTTGCATTGTTTGTAACCAAAACCGCTCCAATTCTCCTTGCAGAAAGGGCAATCAAGACATCATTGGTAACTTTTGATAAAAACCTATCTTCAAATCCGTATTTATTGCCAAGCTTTGCAATAACCTTACCTGCTTTTTGCCAGTCAGACGCCTCTGGAGTTACAAGTCGTCCAAAACTTTTAAAGGTATCATACATTCTGTCTAATAATTTCATAGATATTTTATCAAAGGCTCCTGCATAGAGTTCTTCAATAACAACTGTACTCATATATAGTATCGGTTTTTCAATATTTGGCTCTGCTGTAGGATAGGCAATACCTTTGTTGATGAAGGGAATGTATATTGAGGTATCAAAAATAACCTTAACTGGAAACCCTATTATAGACATCCTTAATATCCCCTTTACCTTTTATTGCGATAAGCATTTTCTCTATTCTGGTATTTGCTATTATGATATCTAATGCCTTATTTATAGCCTCTGTATCTGTCCTTGCTTTTGTGATTTTTTTAACAGTTTCAACCTTAGCCGGGTCAAGAATGAATTGTTTTCTAACCTTTAATGCGGTTTTCATATTTATCACCTCCATGTGTATTTTAATGCATTATATACACATTGTCAACAGTTTGTTACTTATTACCTAATTTGGATTTAACGGTATCAATGAGAAATCTCATTTCCTCACATTTTATTAAGATTGTCATGCCAAAATATACAATGAGTCCTGTTAAAATTGTAAATGAGAACCATATCAATCTTCCCACTCCATGATTGACAACTGATGGCTGATTGCTGATGGCTAAGTAACATATTCCACCCATTACAGCAGAGGATAAACTAATTTTAATAACTGAATTTTTTACACTATACCAGTTAATCCTCCTGATACTATCTGGCAGATAGTAAATCAAGAGAGATAGATTAAGTATTGCAGATAGGGATGTGGCAAGGGCAATACCTGCGTGTTTTAGCGGGTGCATGAGGATTAGATTAAATACCACATTAGCTACCATTGATATAACAGCAATTCTCACAGGTGTCTTTGTATCCTGAACAGAGTAATATGCAGGTGCAATAACTTTTATGCCTGAATATGCCCAAAGCCCTATGGAAAAGGCAATCAGAGCCTGAGATGTATTTATTGCCGCATGATGTGCAAATTCACCCCTTTCAAACAGGAGGGACACAATCGGCAGACTCAATACGATCTGGGCTGTCATAGCAGGTATTGCAATAAAAAATGTGAACCTGAGACCAAAGGAAATAGTATCCCTTATTCCTTCCATGTCCTTTTTTGCAGCATAAGATGAAAGGGTTGGCAAAATTGCTGTCCCGATGGCTGTCCCAAATACACCGAGTGGAAGCTGCATTACCCTGTCCGCATAATAGAGATAGGATATACTCCCTTCTGTTAAGAGGGAGGCTATAAGGGTGTCCACGAATATATTGAATTGTGTTACTGCAAGACCGATAACAGAAGGAGCCATCAGAAGGACGACCTTTTTGACTCCGGGATGACTGAAGGAGAAATCAGGTGTAAATTTTAACCCGCTTTTTAGCAGCGGCGGTATATGAAAGATAAATTGCAGCAGCCCTCCGATTATCACACCAATTGCAAGACCTGATACAGGTATTTTGAGATAAGGGCATATAAAAAATGCCGCACCTATCAGAGCAAGGTTTAATAAAACAGGCGACATTGCAGGAACAGTGAAGTGTCTTAGAGAATTCAATATACCCATTGATAAAGCGGTAAGAGAAATCAAAAATATATAAGGGAAGGTGATTCTTGTCAGATAGACAGCCAAATTAAATTTATGAAGCTCATGGTAAAAACCGGGGGCAAGGACTGTAATAATCGCAGGCATGAAGATTATTCCAAGGATAGTAATTATAAAGAGAAGGACAAGAAGTGTGGAAAAAACTGCACTTGCAAACCTCCATGCATCTTCCTTTGATTTCACTGTGAAGTATTCGGTAAAGAGGGGTATAAATGCAGCAGAGAGGGCACCCTCTCCAAGCAATCTCCTTAATAGATTTGGTATTTTAAAGGCAACAAAGAAGGCATCTGTAGCAAAACCAGCACCAAAGATTTTTGCAATCACCATATCCCTGATAAAACCAAAGATACGGCTTAAAAATGTCCCGCTGCTAATAATACCTGTTGCTTTGAGGAGTCTTTTGTTTTCAGACATAAGTTAACTTATAATTATTAGCCACAGACTTTCACTGACCAAAACAAACCACTGCCTTTTACAGACAAAAACATTTATATTTTAATTCTGTGTAAATCCGTGGCAATTAACTAATTTGTGTAAGGTTGGATTTTATCTTAAAATACAGTAGAATACAAATATGTTAAACAAGGAAGCCCTTGAAAAAATATATAGCCATGCAATTCAGGAGTATCCTGATGAGTGCTGTGGGATTGTTACTGGAGACGGGATGGGGATTACTATTGTCCACAAATGCACCAATATCCAGAATGAACTGCATGAGAAAGACCCTGAGCGATATGTGAGAGATGCAAGGACTGCATATCACATAGACCCAAAGGAGATGCTAAATATTTTTAAGGATGCAGAGAAGAAGGGGCTAAAGGTGATTGCATTTTATCACTCCCACCCCGACCACGCTGCATATTTTTCACAAGAGGATGTGGATTTGGCAATGTTTGGGGATGAGCCTTCGTATCCGGATGCTGAATATATTGTAGTCTCCCTTTCCAACGGCAAAGCAGATGAAGCGGCTTCATTCAAATGGGATGAAGCTAAAAAGTGTTTTCATAAGAGGCTGATAATTTAATTTGAATTGATTACCTTTCTTAGCTCATCACCCTCGATTACCTCTTTTTCAAGGAGGAGTTTTGCGAGTGCATCAAGCTTATTCCTCTTCTTCGCAATAATCTCTTTAACCCTCGTATATGTCTCTGTTATTATCTTCTTTACCTCTTCATCAATTATCTTTGCAGTCTCTTCGCTAAATTCTGATTTTGGCATCCCGCCTATCTCAAGGAAAAGAGACCTTCTCTCCCTTTCAAATGTCATTGGACCAAGCCTCTCGCTCATACCATATTCCTTTACCATGCTCCTCGCTATATCTGTAGCCCTCTCCAAATCATTCTGTGCCCCTGTGGATATCTCGTTAAATATAGTCTCCTCAGCTACCCTCCCTCCAAGGAAGACGGCAAGCCTGTCCAGCAGTTCTGACCTTGTCATGAGATACCTGTCCTCTGTGGGCAATTGCATTGTATAACCGAGGGCTGAGATCCCTCTTGGTATAATTGATATCCTGTGCACCTTATCCGCATGGGGGACTGATTCCGCAACCAGTGCATGCCCTGATTCATGATACGCAATTATCTCCTGCTCCTTCTTGCTCATCACCTTCCTCTTCTTTTCCAATCCAGCTATAGACCTATTTATCGCCTCTTCAAAATCATTCATCTCAACAGATTTCTTATTCCTGCGTGCTGCAAGGAGTGCTGCCTCATTCACTACATTGGCAAGGTCAGCCCCTGCAAACCCCGGCGTCCTCGCTGCAAGAATCCTTAAATCTATCCCCTCTGATAGTTTTACCCCTTTTGTATGAACCTTCAGTATATCCTCTCTCCCGTTTATATCAGGCCTATCTACTAATATCTGTCTGTCAAATCTCCCCGGTCTCAAAAGAGCTATATCAAGTATCTCAGGCCTATTGGTCGCTGCCATGATGATTACACCCTTCTGTGTATCAAAACCATCCATCTCTGCCAATAGCTGATTCAGCGTATTCTCTCTCTCTTCATGACCGCCGCCGATGGGTGCCGCTATCCTTGCCTTACCAAGGGCATCAAGCTCATCTATAAAGATAATACATGGTGCCTTTTCCTGTGCCTGTGTAAAGAGGTCTCTGACACGGGATGCACCTACACCTACAAACATCTCTACAAACGCAGAGCCGCTAATTGCAAAAAATGGAACCTTCGCCTCCCCTGCTACTGCCTTTGCAAGAAGCGTTTTGCCTGTTCCAGGAGGACCTACAAGTAAAATCCCTTTTGGAATCTTCCCGCCTAATTCCAGATATTTCTGGGGGGTATTTAGAAAATCTATTACCTCCTTTAACTCCTCCTTTGCCTCATCACACCCTGCTACATCGTTAAATGTAACACCTGTATCTTTGTCTATATATATCTTCGCCTTGCTCTTTCCGATAGCCATTATCCCTGACTCAGGGCTCATCCTCTTCAATGCTATCATCCATATAAAAATGATGATTCCCATGGGGAGAACCCATGCGAGAAGAAAATCCCTCAGCCATGACTCATCAAACTTTCCGGAAAACTTCACATTATGCGCCTCAAGCTCCTCCACCAATTTAGGGTCATCCACCCTCACTGTAGTTATCTCCACCCCTTGCTTTAACTTCTCATCCTCCTTCTTTAAAAGACCTCTTATAATCTTATCTCCTAATGCTACCTCTTCAATCTTATCTCCCCTTAGGAGATTTTTAAATTCACTGTAGGGAATCTGTTTCGGTGCAGGAGGGGCGAAGAAAAATACATTTATAGCCCACATAATAAAGAAGGCAGCAACGAGATACCATATAGAAAAATGAATTTTATCTTTCATGGCTAAATAATATTATTTTGGTGCGAGAGGGGGGAGTTGAACCCCCACGGTGTTACCCACTGGATCCTAAGTCCAGCGCGTCTGCCAGTTCCGCCACTCTCGCTTATTGATTTTAAAGGATTTTTTGAGATTAGTTAAACATTGACTGCCTCTAATGTAGCAAAATTGTAGCACGAATCGAGGATTTCAGGGTAATGATGAGAGTATCTCATTGTCATGATTATGCTCTTATGTCCGAGAAGTTCTTTAACCTTATAAAGGTCAACACCGTTTTGAACAAGTTTTGTAGCAAAAGTGTGCCTCAGGTCATGAAAAGTGAAATTCTCTAACTCTGCCCTTTCTACAGCCTTTCCGTAAGCTTCTCTTAAACTTCTTACCGAGATAGGAAATACCCTGCCAGAGATATCCCTTACCTTCTGATCCTTAAGCATGGCATAAAGAGTTTTTGACATCGGCGTTGTTCTTTTCTCACCATTCTTTGACTTCACTACCGTTACAGTCTTTCTCGTAAAATCGACATCAGCCCATTTCAGGCTTAAAATCTCACCCCTTCTCATTCCGGTATGCAGAGCGAATAGAAGCAATGGCCTAAGCCACAACGGATTTGTAGCTTTCTGCAAAAGCCTTATTTCTTCTTCAGGAGTCAACCATCTTTCGCGTGCATTCTTATTTCCGACAGAGAATGACAGATCAGCCACAGGATTATCCCTAACCCATTTCCATTCTCTGCGTGCAATATTAAACATCCGCCTAAAGAGTGATAACTCTTGATAAACAGTTGAAGGTTTCACAGTTTTGAGTCGTTCATCCATGTAGTCAGAAACAATCTCAGTAGTAACTTCAGCAAGTGTTAAATGTCCGAATGCAGGCAATAATTTTTTGATTGTTTGCCCATCTCTCAACTTCTCGTACTTGTTCATGTACTTTTCGACCATTTCCTTAACCGTAATCTGCCTTGCCTTGACTGTCTCAAAATATCTGCCTTCAATTATCTCAGTCAGAACCTTTGCATAAAGTTTCTCTGCCAGTTTCCTGTTGGGTGTTTTAAAAGACTGTTGAATCCTCTTACCCTGATGCTTTATGCTAAACCAGAAAATTTTACCTCTGAGGTATAGCCCCATTTATCCTCCCTCCCTTCCGGGGCCTCTGGTCTGGATGAGAGGATTATAGCATAATTCAGCCTTTTTTTTACAAGACTTAATCCAGATGATAATATCCTCAAGATCAAATCTAAGAGCGCCATTCAGCTTTATACATGGTATTTGTCCTAACTCCGCCCATTGATAGACTGTGGAGGGCTTTACATTAAGCATTGAGGCTATTTCCTTGACACTAAGTAGTTTCATGCTTAAAAAGGCTCCTCTGTCTTGCTATCATTCAAGCAGGGCATTTCACTAACAGGCACTTGGTAATATTTGTTTTCCTTATTCATATCGAGTGAGAAATCACCGGGGAAGCCTTTATTAAGAATCGCAAAATATTGCACCAACTGTCTTTTTATCGGTTATACATATGTCATTGTTTTTACTTGTTATTTGTTGAGTTTGCATTATTTACCTTTAAAATCTGTTCATTTGTTTATTAGTATCAAGTCCTAAGGGATAACATGGAAAGGAGAGGGGAAAAAAGGCTTCGCTATCCGTAACGCTTCGCCTTTTTCCCCTCCAGGTAATTATATGATTACTCATTTTTAACATGTAATGTAACCTCAATTTTTTTAAAAATACACTATAATAAAAAAGCCGAGAATCCACGAAATAAATTCGTAGAATCTCGGCTTCTCTGTCTAAGTAGACTTCTCTGCCTTTAACTGCTAAATCTTACTGCCCTATGATGCGCAAGCCTTCTTATTAAAATCTATTTTATAAAACGGCGATATTAACCACTGCTTACACTCACGGCATTTATACTGTACCTTTCCAGTATTTGGATCAATTCTCTCTATTCTCGTTTTAATTAATATGTTACCGTCCTCTATAGAAACTACTGGTGCACGGCAATTACCACACCTGCCATCAGTTAGAATTGTATAAATATTTTTATTTGACTCTACTGTTATCATCTTGTCCCTTTGCCTATATCGTTAAGAAGTGTTTTTTCTGTTTTGTCCAGTTCTTTCTTTATAGCTACAAAAGAATCCTTTGCAAATGCCATTGAAGTAAAGTAAAAAACAAACGATTCTATTATCTTCTTGATCTCAGACATGATATGCGCCTGTTCTTCTTTATTACTGCTCTTAAGCTTGTTGAGATTTTCTGCCAGTTTCTCGCCTGTTGAAAGAAAATGTCCAATAGCCATCATTTTTACTTCATCATCTACAGAATCAAGATTAATAATTGTCCTCTGCAAAATATGAGGAATTGAACCAAGTAAAAGAACCGGATGAACTTTGGGATTATTATTTAACGGATGGAGAATATCCGAGACGATCTCAGGAATAAATTGTTCAAACTCTTTAGTTATCTTAGATTTTTCAGCTTCTTTCCAAAAATCAGGGCGTTCTTCTTTCGCTCTCTCTACAAGGTTTTGTATATGTTTCTTTGTGTTCTTAAAATTATCCTCTGAATGTGATTCGATATATTCAGAAAGAGACATGCCCTTTCTCTTTGATTCTCGCTGTAGGAATTTCTTAAATTCCTTGCTTACTCTAATGCCTATAAATTCGTCTTTTGCCATTTGTTCTCCATTAGTTTAACTTGTTATACAAATGATAAACAATAAAGAAAGTTTTGTCAAGGAAAATTTTCAAGAATATCAAAATATCCAAAAAGCCATCAAAATTCCCGCCAGTCGCAGAACTAAAACATAGTTATATATTTATTGTCATAAATCCCTGTAAAAGACTTAACTGGTTAAATAGGATATATCCGGATAATGAAGGAATTTAACAGTTAAGACATTTGCAGGGATGTTAAAGGAAACTATGATTTAGTTCTTTCGCTTCCTGGCGGGAATTTTGAGTTTTAACGACAAGCTCACTTGCGCTTCTGGCGTGCGCCTTGCGGCCCTTTGCAAGGCACATGACAGAAAAGGGTCAATGTGGAGCGGCTTGTTAGCTGGTGGTTTTCTTTATTCTTTCCTGCCACTTTTTCGGGTCTCGCTTTAAGTGCATTATTGCAGTAACAAGGATAAAGTTTTGCCTAACTTGATACAAAACTCCGTAAGGGAATCTATTGGTAATGCATCGTCTTGAACGGCTGGATATAAGGGGCCATGCGTCGGGAAAGGATTTAATACGGTCAAATGTGTTATTAATCTCTGCCGCAAATTCGTAGCCAAGGCCGGGACACTGCTCGTTATAGTAGTCTACAGCTTCTGCGAATTCTTGCTCAGCGCAGGAGATAACACGGATACTCATTGTTTGTTTATCCGCTCGAATACGGCCTCAGCAGAATCTGCCTCAAGCTGGCCAGCATCGAATGCATCTATTCTCGATTCCGATTCAGCGGCCCAAAGAGCGTCAATCCTGTCGTCATGGCTTTTATCAAAGCTGTGAAAAAGTTCGTCTATTAGTTCAGCCCGCTCCACCGGGTTAAGGCGAAGGGCTTCTTTAAGAATTGTTTGAGTTGCACTTGTCATGGATTTTCACTCCCTTTCTGTTAATAAATCCGTCATGTTTACAATATACCAGCTTGTCGGGCTGGTGTCAACGATCGGCGGGATGTCCTAAATTAAGTATCATGTCCCTGGAAATCCTCTTTGTTCAGATTTATAATGCGGCAGTTGAGCAGTGCCCAAAGGGCATCTGTCTCGAACTCCTTGTTCTCTCTGAGCGGAGCGAAGGGAAACAGGAGTTCCTGCTCAACTGCCGCATTCTCCCCGAGCGAAGCGAGGGGAGAACGGTCTGCTTAACCGGCGCACATGGAGCGCAGCGGAATGTGCGTCCGAGTTGAAGCAGTTGTTGCAGATATGCTTAACTCAACCGATTCTCCACAAAGTCTTTGTATTCAATAAATAGTTCCCAAGTTTCAACATAACCGAAGAACTTTAATTCTAAGTGCTTACCATCCATTGTAGCATCAATTGTTCTGGTTTTCCAAGAGACAGGTAGAAGGCTCTTGTCAGACTTCCTAAATTCAAACTTGAAATTATGAGAAAGGCAGTTCCTAATCATTCGTGCAAATTGATACCATGGTTCCGTTTTGAATTTATAATCCTGTTTTGTTTCATCGCAATAGTTCTTGATAAGTTCAAAAGACTCCTTGATAAGGGCTCGAATCTGCGAAGTAAGAAATTCTTTAACAGCGATATCGCGGTCAGCAGGTTTCATCAGAAGGTTCTTGACCTGCTTGAATTCAACTGTGTAGGTTCCAAATTTGGCCTGGCTCTCTTCCAAAATTGGATAGACTTTCTCGTTTGAGAAAAGAGAAATTGCAGATAATCCAAGAATATAATTGTTCTTGGCATTATCCAACTGACTCATAAGTTCGCTTTTTGTCATAATTACCGCAAAACCATTATTATGCAGGTTAACCGAAATCAGTGGTGGTATTTCGTGCCATCCTCTTCTTTGTATTTGAATGTATACCCACCATGAGTTTTTCTCTTACCATGTAAGCAACTATTAATATGACCGAAGTCTAATTTTAATGCACTTGCGCATTCTCTTTGTGTGAGCCATTCACCAATGAGTTTTCCATCTTTGTAAACAAGAAAAGGTTTAGCGCCTCGCTGAATTGAATGCTTTCTTCTATTATCAGGGTCTGATAGGTATTCTCTCATTCCCTTAGCCGTTTTCTCGCGTTCTAATTTTTTCTTGTATCTTTCTCTCGTAAACTTGGAATGTTCTATTGCCTGATTCGGATTTTCTTCGTGTGCCCTTTTATTTGCTAAAGATTGCATTTTTCTATTATCCAGGTTTTGGAAAAATTGTTTTCTAATTTTTGAATTTTGAATACACCATTCTTCATCATATTTTAAGCCAAACGTTCCTTCACCACCCAATGTCAAATTGTAACCATTATTATAACTGTCATATAGTTTTATGTATCTTGTTTCTAATTTACATAATTCATCCCATGTTTTTGTACGATCTATGATTTCCCATTTTATATTTTTCAGTTTATATTTTCTTATTGCTTCATGAAAAGGATTTTTCGAACCTTTGTTAACACTTCTCAAATGAGTTCTAATTCTTTCTTTAAGTGTAGTTATTGTGATACCAATATATGCTTTACCACTAGGTGAAGTAGCCTTATAGACAATACCGTTAATATTATTTTGATTTATCATAATGAATTATTATTATAAGCAACTAACGCCCGGCTTAACCGGCTGGCGATGAAGCGCAGCGGAATTGCCAGTCCGAGTTGAAGCCGTTGTTAGGAGATGCTTTCATCTGCTATTTTCTTCGAGCCGTTCAGATATATTATCCTTCACTGCTCCAAAATTAGTGAATCCGAGAGATAATGAACTTGTAGTGTCAATTCTTTCAGCACTCATAGAAATAAAATTATCGCGGTCGGGGAGCGTAATCGGCACGGTGGCGGAGAGAAGAGATGCGCGTGACTCGAAACCTTCCAAGGCTTTGTACCAAATCTCAACTGCAACTGCCTTCTTCCCCAAATGGGCGTAAGCGAGCCCGAGTGAATATAGGACTGTGGGCCATGGAAGCAACCTTCTCGCTTTTTCGAGAGAATTTGCTGCCTCATTTTCCTCGCCGGTACTCAGTAGCTCAACCCCAGATTCAAACAGACCGTCAAACAGGCAAAGAAAGCAGAGGGCGTGGAATACATCCTTATGGACATAAGCACCCCCGAGAGGCGATTCTGCAAGTTTGTCACGGTTAGATAAGATATGATTCCACTCTTGATCAGTAAGCGTGATCTGAAATTCTCGTGCAAAGGACGCACACTGGTCGAGGATAGGATTACTGGGACATTGGGCATCTTTCCGACCAAGAATTTTTGAAATCCATTTCATGCTTTCTCTCTCCTAACAGTTATTTTTATGCTACTGCATCATTTGTATAAGTTTGTAGCACAGAAAGCATATTAAATCAAACAAAAATGCGGATTCTTTCTTGAAAAATCTTATTTAGTGCGGTTTAATATTTAAAATTTGAGAGTTATGTTGCAGCAGTATAATTTACAAAAAAATTATCCCCGCGATAATATTTATGTACTGTAGCAAAAATGTAGCACAAAATATCCGAATGCACAGAAATTAAGCAATTGTACAGAAGTTACAGAATGTTAATTTATCCTTTCAATTCATAGCATTAAGCTAAAATCCAGACCAGAAGCCCTTTTACAAGATTTACATTTTTAGTGTCCTAAGTCCAGCGCGTCTGCCAGTTCCGTCACTCTCGCTTATGCCTAAATTTAGCAAATTTCAACGCCTCCGTCAATCCATACTCAAGAATAGACATTGATTGTATAAAAAGCACAAAACCCCCCTTTAAATAAAGGTTTCGGTGAAGTATAATCTTCACCAGATGGGTGAAACCAATAAACAAA
>Ga0209642_10002117_pt1 | contig 13124 bp, 9 predicted proteins | sample RifCSP19_2_FD_184025 | JGI IMG/M metagenome (GOLD analysis project Ga0209642, IMG submission 184025) | Soil microbial communities from Rifle, Colorado - Rifle CSP2_sed 19_2 (SPAdes) (version 2) | ecosystem: Environmental > Terrestrial > Deep subsurface > Rock core/Sediment | place: Rifle... | reverse complement strand
ACCTAATTTTTCTAGATAGGGCACATCGATCAAGATCCCCCGCGTCTGCGCCTGATCAATGATCGGGATCAGCGGTAACTCGATATCATGATAGATTTTATCTAATTTATTTTTTTTGAGATCACTCATGATTTTTTCCTTAGCTTCCTTAAAATCATTCGTACCGGCATAATCCAAAATATCATCCAATTTCGGCGTCGTCGTATCGGAATTTAAAAGCCAAAGCGCTATGCCCACTTTCTTCAACTCCTCCTCTGAAATGGAGCCGGCGAGACTTTCTCGAGTGTCTGGTTGAGCTAGGTTCGTTTGATTCGCTTGCGAATCCTCAGAACCGACGCGACCCGAGGACCGAGAGAAAGTCTCGCCGGCGGAATTTCCTCCAAGTACTTTTGTAAACCGATCCAATAAAGTCCTGAAATCAAATTCATGGAAGACTTTTCTGGCCTCATCAATGTCCACACCCTCCTTCCAAGTCTTAGCCGGCAACTTGAAATCTATCGGCGCGTCGCGCCTGATGGTAGCCAGAGTCTTGGAAAATTCTGCCTCTTCTTCATTCTCCTGGAGTAAGCGAACAATTCTTTCGCTTACTCCAGCCCCGAGCAAAGTCGAGGGGTTCTTCTTTAATTTTTTATAAATTTCTTCAATGGTGCCAAAATTAGAAATTAAACCCCGATGATGTTGTCAGATGGATCACCGCGCAGTCCTTTATAGTCTGGCAATAATTCCGGACCAAATCCAAACCTCTCTTTAATTGCCACCTCATCATATAAAATAGTGTCATTGATGCCCTTCTTCAAGGTATAAACTTGGACTTTTTTATCATCAATCAATTGCATGGTATCCATGTCCCCCGAAGCAATGATTATTTCCAACTCACCTTGGGCTAATTTCTTTTTCTCTATCTCGCAGACCGTGCCTAATATATCGTCCGCTTCAAAGCCGGGATGATCATAGATGGGAATATGGAAACCTTTAAAAATATCGCGTGATCGTTTAAGTTGGGAAATCAACGCTGGCTCAGCTTTTTGCCGACCAGCCTTGTATTCCTCATAAGCTTCGTGCCGGAAAGTCTTGCCCGGCAAGTCATAAGCGGCGGCGATATAATCCGGCTTCAAATCCCCGATGATTTTTATCAGCATCGAAGACAGCCCATATAGCGCGCCCGTCGGCTCACCCTTGCTGGAAGTAAATTCCGGCAAGGCATGATACGCGCGGTGAATAATCGCATGCGCATCAAGCAAAACCAGCCTCTTAATCTTAGTTTCTTTCTTCGCCATAATTAATTCAATTATAGCATTTTGGTTAATTTAAATTAAAAACATATTTCAAACTCGCGGGAGGTTTCGTCTAGATGCCTAATTTTTATTTTATCGTGATTCTTCGGCATGACATCCGCCACAATTTCCGGCCATTCGATGAGTACGAGATTTTCCGGGTCAGTTATAATCTCCGCCCAGCCGAGCTTGGCGAGCTCTTCCCCTTTCTCTAGACGATATGCATCTATATGTATCAATGTCTTGAACTTATGGCCCTTGATCGGGGACTTCTTCATGATGACAAAGGTCGGTGAGACCACTTTTTCTTTGATGCCCAGCTCGCGCGCGAGCTCCTGGGTAAAAGCGGTCTTGCCTGCGCCCAAATTGCCATAGAGCCCTATGACTTTAGCTGTCTTATGTTCACCATTTAATTTTTTGACTATATCTTTGGCGATATTATTCGTATCAGCCAAGCTTCTAGAAATCTTTTTCATATTTGGATTCTAGCACCCTCCTTCGCACAAAGCCACGGGGGGCTAGAATAACAAAACCCCGCAAGAGCGGGGTTTTGTTATTCTAGCTTTAAGCTTGAGCCTTAGGTGCCTTAAGATCGGCATAGAACTTTCTTCCGAAATAGATCAGGGCGAAAATTGAACCGGTCAAAAGCAACCATTCAGTCAAGGTGTTTGGCAGAAATCCGCCATTGCCGAAGATTGAAGCAGCTGGCAAAAGATTCTTCTCTACTACATTGTTCACGACATAAGCGGTAATGTTTTCTTTAGCTAGGGTTGTTGGATTAGGATAGAAGACGGTGGCAGTAGCCAAAAGAACATCTTTCTTATTAACTCCATTTGCGACAGATCCTGAAATAACTACTTTCTCTTCGTCGCCTGATTCCAAAATATCGAGTTTCAAAATTAAAGAGCTTCCGGAAAATTCACCTTTGCTTGCCCTCTCAAATGAAACCTGAGCTGGCAGCTCTACTTTTAAAATAGCTTCTTTGATGGTTTTTGCGCTGATATTCTTGAAGGTAATTTCATATTCAATCGTATCGCCGGCGGAAACATTCTCAAATTTATTCTCAATTTTAAGGGATATAAATTTTGAAGCTGCAGAGCTTGAGACTGGATTGTTGATTGGTTGAACAACTGGCGGATTAACTGACGGATAAGTTGGTACCACATAAACAGCGGTAGTTTTTAACACCAAGATATCACCTCTGGTGACTCCGTTGTCATTTTTACCAACAGCGCGGAAGTAATAAATAGTATTCGGCGCAAGATTGGTAAACGTTGTGGAAAAGTATTTTGAAGAAATAGCGCCTAAGCTTTCGGAGGGTGAGGTGTAACCCAAGGCTGGGGTAAAACCATATTCAAACCAAACCGAGACAGATGAATCGCCAACAGGGTCGATAGCTAGGCCGTTCACTTGGGCTGTCGTTTGCGTCACGGCTGAAGATAGTTGGGTGGTTATAATAATGTTCTGGTTAGAATTTGAGTCGTTTTCAGTAGAAAAGTTTTTGATTGATCCATAGGAAGTGCCGTTATCATTTTCAGCCACAACTCGAAAATAATATGTCTTCTCGGAAATGAGGTTACTAATAGCCTTGGAAACAGAGCGGGATCCGGAGCTTACAGAAGAATGGCTGGTTTCTTTGGAAAGATTGCCTGAGCTTGTTCCATATTCAAACCAGTAAGTAGCTCCATCATCAGAGTCAATGGTTGCCCTAAGAGTTGCTGAATCTTCGGTGATGCTTATGGCATTGTTAGTGACAACATCAGGTTCGCTGCCGTTTTGTGAACCATCATCATCGGTGGCGAAAGAAAGAATAGAGCCTTCATCGTAGCCATAACTATTGCTGGCCCAAGCGCGAAAATAATAAGTGGTGTTGGGGTTTAAGTTGGTAATGGTTTGATTCATTGTTCCTGAATCTAGGCCTTGAGCAACCATGTTGGTTGTAATGCCTGTGCCGTTAGCCACCTTGCTGTAGGTTGCGCTGTACTCAAACCAAGTTGAGGTGAATGCGCCATTAGCGGACCAATTGCCATTTAATCTAGCTGAAGTTTCGCTGACATTGGTTGCAGAATTAGTAGAAACAGTCGGTGGTAAAATTGGATTTACAATCGCTATAGTTTTAAAATTCAAAGTCTCTCCACAGCCACCCTGATCAACTGCGTTGGCGGTACAGGCGCGGAAGTAATAAGTAGTGCCCGGATTCAAGCCGGTAATATTTTTAATGATGGAAGCTGGCATAATCAAGGCTGGTCCAAAAACACGCGTGCCCAAGCTCTGATCGGTGCCATATTCGAACCAAGTATTGGTATTGTTGCCATCGGGATTAATTTCAGCAACCAGGGTGGCTGAATTCTGGGTTATGTTGGTGGCGTCTAAAGTCGTGGCTGTCGGAGACCCGCTGGCGCGAGCAAAAACCGGGCTAGCTATTAAAGTAAGGCCTAAAATAATAAAACTGGTAAATATAAACTTTTTATTGATATTTTTCATAATTTTTTTGATACCTGACCGGATTTGATAGCCCGGAAAGGCGGTTATTTATATGCTTACAATAGTATCATATTACTAGCTGTTTGTCAAGGTATAAAAAAATGCCCAATTTCCGAAGAAATCAGGCATTTGAAGACATTTTACGCTTTACCAAACCCAGCCGCCAAAAATGCTGATGATACCGTTACTGCTACCGCAATTGTTGCCGTAATTACCGCTACTGTTGTTATAACCGTTGTTATAACCAGCGTAGTTGGTATTATCGCCCAAAATGTTGTAACCATTGGGGCCATAAGCTTTCGGCTCTCCGTAGACATTGCTTGACCGATTGCCACGGTGATTACAAAGATTGGACCAATTACTGCACTGGAGACACCAAGGAGCATTGTTGTTTTGAGCACCTGACTGACCGCTGTTGTTGTAAATATTCACAACCGTGTTGCCCGGCTGTTGATTCGTTGGTTTCTCCACGGTCTGTGGTTGAGGCTGTTTAGGCGGATCAACCACCACCGGTTCTGGCGCTTTGACAATCGCTGGGGGCATTTTGGTGTTAACCACCAAAGGCTCCGGAGCGGTGAAAGGATGCTTGCCTTTTATCTGGATGTAGGGCACCCGACCAAAAGCAATGAGCTTGTCGTTAGGATCCAAAAAGATCCGGTAGGATTTTTGTCCGTATCCATCATCGTTAAACTCATAAGCCATGACTGGTCCAGAAATTTCATTGCCATACATGATTTCTGAGCCGCTCATGAAGGCCTCGAGGTCGGTCACGGCAATTGTGCCGGTAACCCATTTGCCAACTTTGTTGTACTCATTCAGGCTTTTTACGGCCAAGAGTTTTTGCTCAGGAGTCATCACTGCCAAGGTTTTCTGAATCATGCGACCATTGGCGTCCTTAGCATAATTGGCTGCTACGGTGTTTTTGTCAATTGTTCCGGTTCCATAAATGTCGTCTGTTTGCGCAAACGCGCTTGTGGCCATTGCTACAATGGCCACAATAATGTTAAAGATCTTTTTCATGTCTGTTAGTTTTGAATTTTTGGTTGATGTTTCCGTCTTAACTTTCTGATTTAAAGGTAGCATAAATATCCCTGTTTGTCAATAGCCTTGATAAATGGATAGTTGGTTAAAAATAAGCTACAATTAATGGATAAAATGGTTAAATTTGACGACGAAAAACAAAATAAACAAATAGAGGATATGCGGCGTCAAGAAGAGGAAGATTTAATCCAAATCCTCGCCTCCACTAAATACAACCTGCCTTATATTAATCTCTCGGGGGTGGTCATTGAAAATGAAGCCTTGCGGTTTATTGATGAGCCAGAGGCTCGGGCCGGCGGTATCGCGCCTTTTAAGGTAATTGGTAAAAATGTCCACATCGCTATTCGCACGCCGTTAAAAAAAGAAGTTGAAGATCTTAAAGATAAAGTGAAGGGTCAGGGTTATATTCCTGTTATTTATATGGCTTCTTCTTTGTCTTTGGAAAAAGTTTGGGAAAGATATAAGGAAATTTCCCTGGCCAGAGAATCCATGTCTGGGGGCCTAGACGTTTCAGGAGAAACTCTTCTTCAGTTGGCTCAAAAAATAAAAACTATTAAAGATATTGAGCCGGCCATTGTTGAATCTGGAACGACTAGTAAAATGCATGCTATTTCTAAAATGCTGGAAATTATTATGGCTGGTGGCATCGCCCTTGAAGCTTCTGATATTCATATTGAACCGGAAGAAGACCGGGTTAGGCTCCGCTATCGTTTGGACGGCGTGCTTCATGATGTCATGTTTTTTGAACTTAAAAAATTTCAAATGTTGTCTTCCCGCATCAAACTTCTTTCCGGCCTTAAGCTGACCATGGAAAACAAAAACCAAGATGGACGATTTAGTATTTTTATTAAAGACGAAGAAATAAGCATTCGTACTTCGACCGTGCCGGGAGCCTATGGCGAATCAATTGTCATGCGTATTCTTAACCCAAAATCAATCCAGGTGGAGCTTAAAGACATGGGTATTGATCCGCGACTCTATGACATACTGTCTAGGGAAATAATCAAACCGCACGGCATGCTTTTGGTTACAGGCCCGACCGGATCAGGAAAAACCACGACTCTGTACGCCTTTTTAAGAAAAATATACTCCCCTGATATAAAAATCATCACCATTGAGGATCCGATTGAATATCATTTGCGCGGAATCACTCAGACGCAAACCGACCACAAAAGAGGCTATACCTTCCTCGAGGGTCTCCGGGCGGCCCTTAGACAAGATCCGGATGTGATCATGGTCGGAGAAATCCGAGACGCCGAGACGGCCAAAATTGGAGTTGAGGCGGCCTTGACTGGGCATATGGTTTTCTCCACCTTGCACACCAACAACGCCGCCGGCGTCATCCCAAGATTGATTGATCTTGATGTTAACGCTAAAATTATGTCTTCAGCGTTGACTGTTTCCATGGCCCAGCGTTTGATCAGAAAACTTTGCGCCAACTGTAAAAAGGAAAAAAAACCGGACGCGGAGGAAGAAAAAGAAATACGGGAAATTTTAAAAGGGGCGGCTGCTGCCAAAAAAGATTTATCCTATTATGGAGTCAATCCAGATCAAGAAATAAAAATTTGGGAACCAGTCGGTTGCGAAATTTGCAACTTCATCGGTTATAAGGGCCGAATCGGCGTCTTTGAAGTTATTTTGACAGATGAGGCTATTGAAAAAGCTATTCCGCAAAACCCCAGTGAAAGAGAAATTAAGGTCATTGCCCAAAAACAAGGCATTTTGGACATGAAAGAGGATGGGGTTATCAAAATCTTAAAAGGCATAACTTCCTTAGAAGAAGTAAAGGGTGTCGTCGATTTCTACGAGGATTAAATCCTTCGACTCGCTCTGCTCGCTCAGGACAAGAAATAAAAAAACTTAAATCTCTAAACAATCCTTTTAACACTAGGTGAGAAAAGTAATAAGCTATTGAAGGATAGCTGCCAGTAACTCCGCGTAAACGGTAACCAGAACGTCCTGCGCAAACTTCTAGATAGGCTTACGCCTGATTGCTTAGAGATTTAAGTCTTCTTTTAAAGAGCAAATATATTATCCTATTATCAAGGCATAACTTACAATGCTATACTGTGAATAGCCCTGTGAACATCTTGTGAATAATTGATTTCAAAACGAGTATAGCATGTTATTATTATTCTGTCAATGCCTATTATTGGTTAATCTATGAAAAACGAGGAAAAAAAACCTAAAAATGAAGATGTTTTTTTAGATCAGTCACTTCGCCCGTCTCGCTGGGATGAGTATGTTGGTCAAAAACAAATAAAAGATAATCTCCAAATTCTCTTAAAAGCCGCCGAGGAAAGGAGGCATCCACCGGAACATTTGCTGTTTTATGGCCCTCCAGGCCTCGGTAAAACCACCTTGGCGCATTTGATCGCCCGAGAGACCGGTCGTCAGATAAAAATCACTTCCGGTCCCGCCATAGAGAAGGTTGGGGATCTCGCCTCAATCCTGACCAATCTTTCACCGGGGGATATAATTTTTATAGATGAAATTCATCGTTTAAATAAAGCGGTGGAGGAGGTGCTTTATCCAGCCATGGAGTCCGGTGTTTTAGATATTATTATCGGCAAAGGTCCGTCTGCGCGCACCATTCAGCTTGATCTTCCTCCTTTCACTATGGTTGCCGCCACAACGCGCATTGCTCTTCTTTCGGCTCCGCTCCGTTCCCGTTTTTCTGGAGGAGTGCATCGGTTGGAGTTTTATAGCCAAAATGAAATTGAGGAAATAATAAAACGCTCGGCTAATTTGCTCGGCGTAGCGTCAGAGCGAGAAGCTTTGGTAGAAATTGCTAAGCGCAGTCGTTTCACGCCGCGAACTGCTAATTATCTGCTTAAGCGCTGCCGAGACTATTCGCAGGTTCATAAAAAAGATTTAAGTAAAGATATCGTCTGTAAGGCGCTCGAGATGCTGGGTATCGATGAATTGGGCCTTTCCTCTTCTGATCAGCGAGTGCTTCAAATTATTATAGAAAAATTTGACGGCGGACCAGTAGGATTAAATACACTCGCGGCCGCTACTTCTGAAGAAGAGGAGACGATCGGAGAAGTGATAGAGCCATACTTAATCCAGCTCGGTCTTTTAGAGCGCACGCCGCGCGGACGCGTTGTGACCCCAAAGGCTTACCGCCATTTGAGAATAAGGCCACCAGAATCAGCCCAAGAAAAACTCTTATAAAAGCAAAACCCCTTCTGAAAGAAGGGGTTGTGGGGATTTTCTTATGGCCGTTGGGCCAGAGATAAGAATGACCCGGGAATATTTGCTTACTCTTATATTATACTACGATTGCTATGTTTGTCAAGGGCCTTAAAAAGTTTTGTTTTTAATATATAATTTGATTAATTATGGCCGGACACAGCAAATGGATGCAAATAAAGCGCAAAAAGGCGGTCACAGACGCCAAAAGAGGGAAGCTTTTTTCGAAGCTAGTGCGTTTTATCTCTATGGAGGCGAAAAGAGTAAAGGGGGATATCAACTCCCCCACCCTGCGCGCCACCATTGAAAAAGCCCGCAAGGCTAACATGCCGGTAGATAACATTGATCGGGCGATCAAAAAATGGAGCGACTCCGGAGAAGATATGGAAGCGATAACTTATGAGGCATATGGGCCGGGCGGGGTTGCCATTATTGTTGAGTCGTTAACTGGAAGCCGTAATAAGGCCGCGCAAGAAATTAAACACATCCTTTCTAAAAATGCCTCAACGCTGGGGTCTATTGGCTCGGTCGTTTGGGCTTTTAAAAAAGAAAATGGTGAGTGGCATCCAACCACAACTGTTCTCCTTTCTGACGAAGATGTAGAAAAACTTGAAACCTTGGTAAATGAACTTGAAGATAACGATGAGGTACAGGCTGTTTTTACTAATGCGCAATAATTTATGAAAATAATATCTATTGATCCGGGGTATGAGAGGGTGGGTATCGCTGTTTTGGAAAAAACCGGTGGAAAAGAGGGAGTGCTTTTTTCTGAATGTTTTAAAACAAAAAAAAGTGAGTCTTTAAATGAGAGAATAATGTTAATTGGAAAAGAAGTGGAGAAAATTATAAATGAATTTAATCCTGAAGCACTGGCTATTGAGAAGCTGTACTTTACCACCAATCAAAAGACCGCCATGGGCGTCTCAGAAGCCAGGGGTGTGATAATAAACGAAGCCAAAAAAATGGGGTTGAAAATATTTGAATACACCCCGCTGCAGGTTAAGATCGCCGTGACGAGCTATGGTAGGGCTTCAAAGAACCAAGTTGCCACTATGGTTAAAAAACTGGTTAAAATCAGCGATAAAAAGGGCCGCGCTTATATGCATGAGCCCCGAGGTGATTCTGGTGAATCATCCGTTGAATCAGACGACGAAATAGATGCTATCGCCATAGGTCTTACTTGCCTGGCTTCCGAGAAGGCTTAGCTTGCCCCAAGCGATTTATCCCGAGAATCTTCGAGGGAAGAAGGGTTATCCACACTATTTATTATTTTCGGCTATTGCTAAAAATAATTCTTTTTGGTAAATATTTACCATATGAATTATAACGATGATTTTGATGTCCAAAATAGCGAGGAAGAAGTTGATCTAGATAAAGACCCAGTGGCTGATGAGGAGCCGGCCGGCGAGGAGGAACAGTATTAATCAACGATTATCTTAAGAAATCTTTTCTTGCCTATTTTTAACTTTATCTCTTTTTCTATCTTGAAATGAAGATCGCCTATCGTTTCGCCTCTATCTAAATCATGTAGGGCTTTTTCTTCAACAAGCCTGCTGAATTCGCTTTTGGATTTTAAAATTTTATTAGTAACCAGAACGTTGGAAAGTGTGGAGCCTTTTGTTGATTTAATCTCCGGCATATCTTCGGGGATTTCTTTTTTTTGAAAAACTTTAACAAAATTTTCTTCAGCCCCTATGGCTGCTTTTTCTCCATGATAAATAGCCACTATTTCTCTTCCGAGGCGCATCTTTGTTTCTTTGGGATTGATTGATCCTTTTGTGATTCCCTTGCGAAGATTTTCCACCTCTTCCATTGGGGTAAATGTGCACATCTCAAAATAATTACCAATAAGGGAGTCTGGTATAGACATTACTTTGCCGTACATATCGTTGGGCTCATCAGTAATGCCTATGTAATTATCAAGGCTTTTTGACATTTTCTCTTTGCCGTCTAGGCCCTCCAATACTTTAAAAGAGACCACGGCTTGAGGAGAAACATTGTTCGCCTTCATAACCGTGCGGCCCATAAGCATGTTGAAATGCTGATCAGTGCCGCCAACTTCTAAATCACATGAACCGTAGATATATTTAATCATTAATGAATCTATCCCCTGAAGAATTGGATAGAGCATTTCATGCATATATAGTTCCTGTTTGTTGTTGAGTCGGTCTTGAAACATATCGCGCTCAATAAGTTGCGCGTGTGTAATGTGCTTCATCGTCCACAAAAGGCCCTTCAGAGTTACTGTGGCGATTTGAGAAAGATGAAGGTGTGTTTTCTGCATGCGTGTATTTTCAAAAAAAAGCGCCTTCCCCGCAAAAGAGTTGGCTGGAATGGTAATTGTGCTTGATGAGCCGTCTTGATTTTTGGTATTAATATTAATTGATTTAATTTTTGGGTCAGGTATTAAATCAGACGGGGAATAAAACCAATCAGAATTTCTAATCCATGAAAATACTTCTTGGTCAGTGCGTAAAATTTTTTCTATTTGAGAAATATACGTCTGCGCGTTTTTTTCAATCTCCGCCTGCTCTGTGTCAGGACGAACTTTGTTCTTTCCTGTTGGGTCGCCTATTTGGGCTGTGTAATCTCCAACAAGAAAAATGACTTTGCAGCCGAGATCTTGAAAAGCTCGAAGTTTCCTTAATACAACGGCGTGCCCTAGATGAATATCGGGGCGGTTGGGATCAGCTCCAAGTTTAATAACTATACTTTTTGGATCTGTTTCAAGTTTTTTTCTAAAAACCCCTTCTGGGTCGATAAATTCGCCAATTCCGCGAGTAAATATTTCGTTTATCTTTTCTTTGATATTGTCCTCTTTTTTCATTATAAATTTATCCTATCATATTGGGGGCTATTTGTCTGTTTGATGTCAATCCTCGGGCTGCTATTGAGGTTTGACATCATTGTGCTATCCTAAAACCATGAGGGGTAGTCTTATTTTTCTAGTTAGTTTATTTATCTTTTTATCCGGGATAATCCTTTTTTGGGTTGGGACTATTCAAATTCCTGATTTTAAGTCTTTAGAAAATCGCTTAATTCAAAGCTCTACTAAAATCTATGACCGCACGGGAGAAATTCTTCTCTATGATGTCCACCAGGATATAAAAAGAACAGTTATTCCTTTTGAGAATATGGGTATCTATATTAAAAATGCCACTGTTGCCGTTGAGGATGCAGAATTCTACCAACATAAAGGCATCCGTTTGTTTTCTATTTTTAGGGCAGTTTGGGTAAATCTTACAAAAGGGCAATTTTCTCAAGGAGGATCAACAATAACTCAGCAGATTGTTAAAAATACTATTTTAACCAGCGAAAAAACTATTTCTAGAAAACTAAAGGAGTGGATATTGTCTATAAAAGTGGACCAGACGCTGTCTAAAGAAGAAATTTTGGGAATTTACCTAAACGAAGCTCCGTATGGGGGAAATATTTATGGCATTAAAGAAGCAACCAGGGCCTTTTGGGGCAAGGAGCCAAAAGATCTTTCTTTGGCTGAGGCGGCTTATTTGGCGGCAATTCCCAACGCCCCTACTTTTTATTCACCTTACGGAAAAAACAAGTATAAACTTAATGAGAGAAAAAATTTTACTTTAGGAAGAATGAGGATGCTTGGTTTTGTCTCAAACGAAGAATATGAAAAAGCTAAAACTGAGGAGGTGGTGTTCTTGCCTCAGGAGAAGTTTGGAATCAGGGCACCCCATTTTGTTTTTTTTGTTAAAGAATATTTGGAACAAAAATATGGCAAAGAGGCGGTGGAAGGGGGTGGCCTTAAGGTTGTAACCACCTTAGACTATAATCTTCAGGAAAAGGCCGAGGAGATGGTTTTGAAATATGCCAAAGAAAATGAAGTAAAATTTAAAGGTAAAAACGCCGCTTTAGTTGCCATTGATCCGAAGACTGGCCAAGTGCTCGCCATGGTTGGCTCTAGGGATTATTTTGATAAAGAAATTGACGGAAATTTTAACGTCGCTCTGGCCAAGAGACAGCCGGGCTCCGCTTTTAAGCCGTTTGTTTACGCCACGGCCTTCAATAAGGGCTATACTCCCGAGACGGTGGTCTTTGATTTGCCAACAGAGTTTCAGACAACCTGCGACCCTTATGGCAAGGCTTTGCCGGGATATAACCAAAATGAGTGTTATATGCCAGAAAATTATGATGGTAAATATCGCGGACCAATGACTTTAAGAAATGCCCTTGCGCAGTCAGTCAATATTCCCGCGGTTAAAATGATTTATTTGGCCGGTATCGCTGATTCAATAAAAACAGCCAGAAGCATGGGAATTGCAACCCTAGAAGACCCTGCTCGATACGGCTTAACGCTGGTGCTGGGGGGCGGTGAAGTTTCTTTACTTGATATGGTTTCTGCTTATGGTGTTTTTGCCGCCAATGGGGACCGACATCCTTATCAAAGAATTTTAAAAATTGAAGATGCCAGTGGAAATATTTTAGAGGAAAATAAAAATATTTCTCAAACGGTCCTGCCCAAAAACACGGCTTTAATTATTTCAAGTATTCTTTCAGACACAGAAGCTAAAAAGCCTTTATATGGCCCTAGTTCTCCTATTTATTTTTATGATCGCGATGTTGCTTCTAAAACCGGAACAACGAACGATTATCGGGACGCTTGGATTATCGGCTACACCCCTTCTTTGGTTGTTGGAGCTTGGGCCGGAAACAACAACAACTCACCTATGGAAAAAAAGGCTTCTGGCTTAATTATTGCGCCACTTTGGGCTGAGTTTATGAGAAGCGCCCTAATAAACACCTTGCCGGAAAAATTTGAAGAACCTCAACCCCTCAATGATCCAGAAAAAACAAAACCAATTATTAATGGGTCTTGGCGCGGCAATGAGGGTTATTATATAGATAAAATTTCAGGTCTTTTGGCTTCTGAATATACTCCCAGGGAAACTCGTGAACAAAAAATTATTACTGATGTTCACTCAATATTATATTGGGTTTCTAAAAATGATCCGATGGGGCCAAAACCTGATAAGCCGAGAGATGATCCGCAGTTTTTGCGCTGGGAAATACCCATAACTAAGTGGTGGGGGGAAAATAGATATAAATACCCGATCATTGGCCCAGAAAGCAAGCCTCTTTTGGTTGATGATGTCCACACCCCTG
>Ga0209642_10002114_pt1 | contig 13131 bp, 16 predicted proteins | sample RifCSP19_2_FD_184025 | JGI IMG/M metagenome (GOLD analysis project Ga0209642, IMG submission 184025) | Soil microbial communities from Rifle, Colorado - Rifle CSP2_sed 19_2 (SPAdes) (version 2) | ecosystem: Environmental > Terrestrial > Deep subsurface > Rock core/Sediment | place: Rifle... | reverse complement strand
CGTCGTGCGGGAAGAGGCCCGCGTCGAAAACTTCAGCTTCCAGGGCGCTTACCTGTTGAGCCCGTGCGCCTACGAGCTCCAGCAGCCGATTGACCTGGCCGTGGCTCTGCCCACCAACGGCAACGGCCATGGCCGCCGGGCGGAGCCGGCGGGGGAGATGCGCCTGCGCGGCTACGTCGTCCGCGCCGAGCCGCTCACCACCGACAGCGGCTGGATGGGCATCGGAGTCCTTTTCCCCGGCTCGCGCGACATCCAGCCCGTCGCCCAGCCCGCCGCCCCCGCGCCCGACTCGGGCGCGCCCGAAGCGGGCACGCCGGACTCCCACTAGGTACCAGGTACTCGGTACGAGGTGTTTCCGCCATGCGCGCCTACGTCTTCGTCAACGTCAAAGCCGGCAAGACCAAGGAAGTGGCGGCCCGCCTGCGCCAGCTCGACGGCGTCACCGCCGCCGACCCCTGCTGGGGCACCCCCGACATCATCGCCGTCGTCAAGGTCAAGAACGAGCGCGCCCTGAACGACCTGATCCTCAGCCGCATGCAGACGCTCGCCGGCGTCGAGCACACCGACACCCACATCACTCTCGAGTAGCCGGCTCCACCAGCCCCGCCTTCCACTCCTTGTCCACCGCGTCGCGGTAGACCAGCCAGCACCCGCCCACCTTCCGCCCCGCCAGCCGCCCTTCCGCCAGCCAGCGGTAGATGGTGTCGCGCGACTTCCCCAGCAGGCGCGCCGCCAGCGCCACCGTCAGGGCTTCCCGCTTCTCCTCCGCCGCCAGCAAAGCAATTTCCTTCGCCATTCTCCGCGCCCCTTGAGTGGGATTGCCCTCCGAATCCTGCTTGCGCCTGAACTTCGGCACCGGATGAATCATGGAACTGCACTCGGGTCCCGGTACTGCGTGCTTAGTTCGCCCAGCGGGCCAGCGCCCGCGGGTCGAGCTCGTAGAACCACAGGTCGCGGGTGTCGAGCGTGAGACCGGCGCGCCCGAGACGCCGGGCGACGAAAGCGAAGTCGCGCGTGGTTTCGGCGCCGTTCCGCAGGAAGCGCCCGAGAGCCTCGCGGTCGAGCTCGGTGCGCAGCCGCAGGAAGCGCTGCCCGGCGCGCCAGTGTGCCAGCGCCCGTAGCGCCGCCGCCTCGCTCCGCACTACGACCGCCTGCGAGCGCCGGTAGCCCACCCGGCCGAAGAGCAAGCGCCGCGAGCGCCGCGAGTGGCCGTTTACACGGGCAAGCTCTGCCTGGTGCGCCCGGCAGAAGCGCTCGAGCGCCGCCTCTAGATGACGCTGCCGCCCCGCCAACTCCCGGCCGGCCTCGTCGGCCGCCGCCTGGGCGCGGGCCGCGGCGGAGGCGCGGCGATCTTCCAGGCGCTCCAGCCGCGCGCGAAGTCGCCCGAGCTCGGCCAGGGCGGCGTCGGCCTGGCCCCAGCAATCAAGGCGCCGCGGCTGCCTGTTCTCGGCTGGGGAAACGGAGTGCTTCCTGCGAGGTCCTCTTTTCATGGTGCTTCCTTCCTGCGTCGCGCGGCCAAGTGGGGTGGCGGCCGGGGCGGGGAAGAGCCGAAAAAAAAGCTTGACGCTCGGCCGCGCTGAGCTACAATAAACATGAGAGGTGTACACGTAATAGGTGTATGTTGTCAAGAGATTTCTCTATGCGCGCAGATTGGCGCAGTAGAATCAAAGACTTGCGGTCTGAGCTCGAATTGTCCCAAGAGAGCCTGGCGCGAGCGCTGCGGGTGACGAAGAAGACCGTCGCCGAATGGGAGCAGGGCCGCCAGCCGCCGAGCCCCGAACGCGCCCTGCAACTGGCGCGGCTGGCGGCGCCCGGCGGACTGCGGCGGTGGTTCACCCAGTTCGCGCTGGAGCGCATCGGAGCCGATACGCCGCTCGTGCTGGACGCTCTCGTGCCCGGGCGGACGAGTCGGGGCGGGCAGCGGCCGCTGCCTTCGGCCGACTTGCGGCTCATCGCGCCCGCCGATTGGGACGACCGCTTCCGGGCGCTTGAGCGGCTCGACCACTACGTGCCCATCCCGGTGCTGCGCGATGCGGCGGCCGCGGGCTCGCCCCGGGAGATCTCCGAGGCCGACATCGACGGCTACGCGCTCATCTACTACGCCTGGTGCCCGAACCCGGCGAACTTCACCTGCGTGCGCGTGCGGGGCGACTCCATGGCGCCGATTCTCCACGACGGCGCCCTGGTCGCCATTGACCACGCCCAGCGCGACCCGCTCCTCCTCCACCAGAAGATGGTGGCGGCGCGCCACGAAGGCGGCGTCACCATCAAGTGGCTGGAGCGGCGGCCGGACAACTCTCTCGCTCTCGTCCCCGAGAACAAAGCTCACCCGAACTTGGTTCTGCCTCGCACGGCCGACAATCCCATCGTCGGGCTGGTCGCGTGGTGGTGGAACCGGCAACGCTGAGCCCGCCGCTGGTGCGACCGCGGTTTCCACGCTAGGATGTAAAGCATGCCCTCTTCCCGCAGACCCGGTGGCCGGCGGCGGCGCGTCTCTTCCGGCGCGCGCCGCGAGGCCGAGCAGCTGCGCCTGGCCCGCGAAGTGCAGCAAGCGCTGCTGCCGCCGCCCCTGACGGCGTTGCCCGGCCTGGAGGTGGCGGCGCGCTTCCACCCCTCGCAGAGAGTCGGCGGCGACTTCTACGACTACTTCCAGCTCCACGCCCGCAACGTGGCTTTTTACTTGGGCGACGTCCAGGGCAAAGGCCTGGAGGGCGCGATGTACGCGTTGCTGGTGAGCGGCCTGATGCGCGGCCTGAACAAGACCGGCAACGAGCCCGGCGCCATCATCGAGTTCCTGAACCACCGCCTGGCGCTGCGCGCTCTGCCGGGGAAGTTCTGCGCGCTCACCTACGCCACGTTCGACCTGGAGAAGCGCGAGCTGAGCCTGGCCAACGCCGGGCTGCCTTTTCCGCTGCTGGTCCGCCGCGGCGCGCTGACCCGCGTCCAGGTGCCGGGAATCCCGGTGGGGATGTTCAACCCCTGCCGCTACGACCAGGGCGTGGTGCAGCTCCAGGCGGGCGACCGGCTGCTGTTCTACACCGACGGGCTGCCCGACTCGCTTGAAGCCCTCCACCCGCGGCGGGGCGACGGCGAGAAGCAGGTGGCGGCGCTCGTAACCGACCCGGCCCACCGCTCGGCCACGGCGGTGGCCGACGCCCTGGTGACTCAGCTCCAACTGCCGCACGCGCCGCGCCGACGGCGGCCGCTCGAAGACGACGCCGCTTTTCTGGTGGCGCAACTCCAGTAGCTCCGTTTCCGCGCTGGCCGCTCCCCGGGTCTTCCGGGTAAAATGCCAGGCGATGTCGCCCTCCAAGCCCCGCCGTCCTGCGCCGCGTCCTTTCCCGGCCCGCCAGAGCGAGCAGGTGCGGCTGGCCCGCGAGGTGCAGGAGGGTCTGCTGCCGGCGCCGGGGCTGCTGCTGCCGGAAGTGGAGGTGGCGGGGCGGTTCTTGCCCTGCTGGGCGCTCGGGGGCGACTTCTACGATTACTTTCCCCTGGGGGAGCGCGTGCTGGGGTTGTATCTGGGGGACGTCCAGGGTAAGGGTCTCGGGGGCGCCCTGGACGCCCTGCTGGTGAGCGGCCTGCTGCGCGGGGTGCACAAGGCGGGGGCCCGGCCGGCCGACGTGCTGGCCTTCCTGAATCGCCGCCTCTCGCTGCGGTCGGGGCCGGGGCGCTTTGCCTGCCTCGGCTACGCGCTCTATGACCGGGCAGCGCGGCGCTTGCAGTTCGCCAACGCCGGCCTGCCATTCCCCTGGCTCGTGCGCGGCGGCCGCCTCGAGCCCATCCGGCTCACCGGTCCCCCGGTGGGCCTGTTCGATTCGTCGGAATTCGACCAGACCGAAGTGGCGCTGGCTCCGGGCGACCGCCTGCTGTTCTACACCGACGGTGTGACCGATTCGCTGCGCGGCCCGCGCTCGCGCCAGCCGGAGGGCGAAGAGCGGCTGGCGGAGCTGGTGCTGGGCGCGGCGGGTTCTTCCGCCGCCGCCCTGGCGGACGCGCTCGTCCGCCGGCTGCGGCGACGGCGTCGCGCCGCCCGCGACGACATGAGCTTCATCGTCCTGCGCATCCGCTAGCGGCGCAGGCGCAGGGCGTGGTTCAGCACCCAGAGCGGCCCCACCAGCAGGTGCGCCAGGTTGTGGAAGAAGGCCGGGGAGCGCTTCTCGTAGAGTCCATGGCCGACGAACTGGAAGACCCAGCCGGCGACGAGCAGCCCGAGCGACACCCGCCAGTCGAGCAGCCGCGCGCCCAGGTAGAGCAGCAGGGTAGCGGCGAGCATGGCGGCGCCGAGCTTGGCGTCCAGCCAGAGATAGAGTCCCGCCATCACCGCAATCAAAAGCAGCGAAGCTTCCACCCGCGCGCCTTCGACCTCAAAGACGGGCACCGCCAGCAGCCCCAGCAGCCCGGCCAGGATGAGCGGGATGCCCACGGCGTGGCACCACTGGTTACCGGCGCTGCGGTGGTGGGCCTGGTAGTCGGCCCAGAGCGGATCGAGGCGGCTCACCGTCATCGTGCCCGCCATCCTACGAGGGCGGCGCCGGGGAAGTCAACGCAGTGGCGCCGGGCCTGGCCCGCCGAAGCCCCGTCCCGAGGCTTCGGGATTCGGGGGCGCAGGCGGGTTTGACTTTGCCGGCAAGGGAAGCGTAGGATGCGCGGCCAGGACTCCTGATGAACCCCTTCCTCGGCTGGGCCGCGGGCGACTTTCGCCACCACGCCGACGAGTTCTGCACGCTGGCGCGCGGCACGTACGGGCTGGAGCTCGACTTCTCCCCCGGCACGCTCGGCCGGCTCGACGACCTGATTGACTCCCGCTTCGGCCCCGGCTCCGCCGACCAGAACGCCAACCTCATCGTGGCCATGGGCTGCTACCTGGGCGAAGTCGTCATCCGCAGCCACGGCGGCGGCTGGCGGGCCGACGAGGAGTTCTTCCACTCGCCCGCCGTGGTCATCGAGGGCAAGCTGCAGACGCGCACCTTCCCGCTCTCGCGCGTGTGGCGGCGGTTCGAGTACGGCATCGAGCACTCGCTGGTCGCCTACTACGGCGACGTCCGCCGCACCCTGTCCCGGCTCTGACCACAACCGCCCCCGCAACATCCGCCCTAGTGTGCGACCCTCCTTGTGTTTCTGAAGTCAGCGGAACCGGATTTCCCAGACGCGTGACTGACCCGCAAATGTCGTGTACACGATTTCACTGATAATCTTGCTTTTGTAGAATTTGAACACGACGTCGATTGAGCCTTTCTCATACATGCGGAATTCGGACTCGCCAGGGGAGCGTTCCTCGGCGAACACAGCTCGCACACTGTCCTTGTCTCCCAACAGCAGCCGGACCACCGGCGACTCGGGGTTCATTAGCTCTGTGCGGGCGCCCGAAGTGAAGGTGTAAAGTTGACCCTCTTTGTAAACCTCGAAATCAGGCGCGAGCTGGGTTAGCAGGCAGTCGACGTCTCTGTCGACTACGCAGCGCTTGAATCCCTCGATTTTTGGGAACTCCTTAGGTTTTTCCGGGAAGCCCTCGAAGCCAAGAATTCGGATGCTATAGAGGCGACCTTCTTCGTCAATCTCCACAGAATAGTTCCTATTCTTGTACGTCAAGTATTCGAGCTTGAGTTCTTGGACACGTTTTACCTTGGACGGTTTCCCGAGTACTTGGAGGACCTTTGACTTGTCGTCTCCGAGCCGCAAGCCGAGAAAGGGTGTCGTGTTCGTTCCGACCTTACCAGTAATCTGAATTGAAAATATGTATTGTGGCCGCTCGGTTGTGGACTGGAAGACCATGTACCCCTGAGATTCCTTGCTCAAAACGTAGGCACGGTAGGCTAGGCCGTCTTCTGTCATCTCTTCTTGGAAGGGAGTTCCAAAGGTAGAATCCAGCATCTTCACGTATTGGCCGAGGAGGAAGCCGTTCAGCTCTATTTGGCTCGGTGGGTTCTCGGCCGCGGCCGCGCTCGCGTACAGCACGAGGCAAAGAAGCGCGGCATCGAGTAATCGGTGGGAGGCGCTCCTGTACAGCACATCGCCTCGCTATTCGGTGGGGAACCCGGATTCTTTCCAGGCCGACCAGCCGCCCCACATCGAGCTGACGTTCGAGTAGCCCATGCGTTGCAGGCTCTCGGCGGCGAGCGCCGAGCGGAAGCCGCCGCCGCAGTAGAGCACGACGGGAGCAGCGGGGTCGGGGACAAGCTTTTCGATGTCGCGCTCGAGAATCCCCTTGCAGAGCGACTCGGCCCGCGGCAGGCGCCCGCGGGCGTACTCTTCGCCTTCGCGGACGTCGAGCAGCCGGAAGCTCTCGCCCTTCTCCAGCTTCTCCCGCACCTGCTGGATGGAGAGCTCCTTGATTTGCTGCCGCGCCTGTTCGACGGCTTTGAGGAAGCGTTCCGCGTGTTGCTTGGCCATGACTAGTCTCCGGGCGCGGGCCGCGGCTGGGGCGACGGCGTCGCCGCGCCCGCGCCCGTTTTTTCCAACAGCTCGCGGGTCGTCTTGGAGTTGCGGGCGACGTCGAAGAGCAGGTAGATGGCCTGGGCGGTGGACCGCAGGATGATGAAGTAAACCGCCCCCAGCGCCAGCGCCAGGATGGCGTTCGAGATCCGCAGCGGGATCGGCAACTCCGCGAAGGCCACCACCAGCGCCGCGAACAGCGTCCCCACCACCGCCGACCCGTAGCCCAGCACGGAAAGCACCCGGGCGTAAAAGCGCAGCACCCTGTACTTCTCGCGCTCGACGCGGCGCCGATCCTCTTGTGCCTGCATCCCCGCCCTCCCCGACAGCCCGGCCGCGGCTGCCGGCTGGAAGTGTAGGCCACGCGCTCGGAAAAAGGCAAGCCGCGGCGTCAGTAGTCCGGCTGGCCGGCGGTCCGCATGTCCCGGAGCTTGAAGCGGGCCTTCAGCTTGTCGCCGCGGAGCGATTCCAGCGTGAACTCGGCCCACTTCGCTGGCGCCGCCAGCGTCGGCTGGCCCTGGGCCGCGCGCGGAAAGTAGAACGATACCGCCTCGGCGGCCCCCACGCCGTGCCGCGCCACCCGCGCCGGCCCGAGCGCCCGCTTCTCCGATGTGGTCAGCCGGGCGCGGGCGAGCAGCTGCGCGTCGGCCAGACCGGCCCACAGCGCCTGCGCCGGCGCTTCGGGCGGCTTCGCCACGCGGAGCGTCACCACGATCTGGTCCGCGGGCAAGTCGGGCGGCGGCCCGTGCAATTCGAGCAGAGCCTGCGCGCCCGCCTGCCGCAAGCGCTCCCAGGCCTGCGCCGGCGCGCCGGCGGAGCTCCATTGCACTTCATACACCGCTTCGGCCACTTGGGGCGTGGTGGTTGAGATTTCCGTGGGGACGCTCACGGGACGCTCCCCCGGCGCGTCCTGATAGGTAGTACGCCGCGTGGTGGTCTGCTGCTCCGCCTCCCCGGTGAGCTGCCAGAGGTTTACCCGGCGGGCCCAGGGAGAATCGGTCAGGACTTCGACCGCTTCTTCCGGGGTCCACTGCGCGGGGGGCTTCTTCTTCCAGGCATCGCCGGCGGCGAGCGGCAGCGCCGCCAGCGCCAGGGCCAACCCGAAGATCGCCGGATGTCGCATGGGCGCCCTCTCAGTAGTCCGCCTTGCCGTTGGCCTGCATCTCCTTCAGCTTGAACTTGACCTTCAGCTCGCCGCCGCCCGCAAACACGAACTCCGCCCAGCCGGTCCCCGCCGGCAGCGTCTCCTGGCCGTCCTGGCGGCGGGGGAAGAAGAAGGAAATGCCTTCGCTTGCGCCCAGGCCGTGGCGCAGGGCGCGGTCGGGCTTCAGCCGCAGCTTCTTCGCCGTGCGCAGCTCGGCCCGCGCCCGTAGCGCATCGGCGTTGAGCCCGGCGAAAAGGTCGGGCACGAGCGGCGGCGGAGAGGGCTGGGGCGGACGGGTGTCGTCGAGCGTGTAGGCCAGCGGCCGGCTGGTGCGGGCCAGGCTGGACTCGGTCGGCGGCTGCGTCACCCGCACTGTCAGCACGTAGTGGTCGCCGGAAAGTTCGGGCGGAGGCGCCTGCACGTCGGCCAGAACCGGCGAGAACTCCTTCAGGCGTTCGAGCCCCGCTTGCACGGTGGCGGCCGAGCTCCACCGCACCGCATAGATCGCCTCCAGGTACTCCGGCTGCCGGGGAAGCGAGTCAGCCCCGCGCGGGATCGGCAGCGCCCCGCTGCGATCTTCGACCACGATTCCCCGGCCGCCGAATTCCACCAGCTTCCGCCCGCTCGCTTGCAGCAGGCGGACCTCCTGGCCCCAGGGGGAATGGGTCAGGACTTCGGTGGCCTCTTCCTGCGTCCACTCGCTCGCGGCTTTTTCTTTCCAGGGTTCGCCGCCGGCCGCGAGCAGCGCGGCGAGCGCCATCGTAGTCAACAGCCCGACTGCGAGGGGGCGGGTCATGGCGGTTGTTCTCCGCTCGATTAGACGCCTTGCGCTGCGTCCGGGTCAATCCGGGGGCTGGCTTTTCTTTTGCGACCGCTCGAAGAGGAGGAAGACCAGCAGCAGGGCCAGGCCGAGCGCCAGGAGCGCTCCCAGCAGCCGCTCGTTCCGCTCGCCCGCCAGCCAGAGGAAGCCGGTCGCCGCCAGGAAGGCCGACGCCACGCCGAGCGCCAGCGGGGAGCGCACCCGGAGTCGTGGCCAGCGGAGCTGCGCTTTTTCTTGGAGCGCGTTCACTTTCAGGTTCAGCGCCGGCCCCACCACCATGGCGGCCACGAGCGCCGCCAGGAACGGCGCCAGCGCCCGCGGATGCCAGTAGCCGCGCAAGTAGGCGAGCGCGCACACAGCGAGCCAGACCGGGAGCGCGTGTCCCGCGCTCGCCAGCAGCAGCACCGGAAACGGCCAGCCGCGGCGCAGCCCCGCGTACACCAGCAGCCCGCACGCTGGCGGGACCAGCCAGAGCAGCCACAGCAGGCGCGGGTCCACGGCGTTACTTGAGCGCCGCCCAGTCCGGCCCCGCGCCGGTTTCGACGAGGAGCGGCACCTGCAAGCGCAGGCCGCCGGGCAGCGCCACGTTCTCCATCGCCTCCTTCACCAGGGCTTGCGCGCGCTCGAGCTCTTCTTCCGGCACTTCGAACAAGAGCTCGTCGTGCACCTGGAGGATCATGCGGGTGCGCAGCCCGGCCTGCGGCAGCCGCTCGTGGAGCTGAATCATGGCCAGCTTGATGAGGTCGGCGGCGGTGCCCTGCAAGGGCGAGTTCAGCGCGGTGCGCTCGGCGAAGTTGCGCTGGTTCGAGTTGCGAGAGTTGATTTCCGGGATAGGCCGCAGGCGGCCGAAGAGCGTGCGGGTCGCGCCTGTGCGGCGGGTCTCTTCGAGCAGGCGCTCGCGGTAGGCTTTGACGCCGGCGTAACGGCGGAAGTAGGCGTCAATGTAATCCTGCGCCTCGCGCGGCTCGAGTCCCAGGCGGGTGGCGAGCCCGTAGGCCGTCAGGCCATAGATGATGCCGAAGTTGATCATCTTGGCCAGGCGCCGGTGCTCGGCCGTCTGCACGAGCGGCGGCGCGCCCAGCACCTCCTCGGCCGTGCGGGCGTGGATGTCTTCGCCGCGCCGGAAAGCTTCCAGCAGCACCGGGTCGCCCGACATGTGCGCCAGGACGCGGAGCTCGATCTGGGAGTAGTCGGCCCCGACCAGGAGCCACCCCGGCTCGGCCACGAAGGCGGCGCGGATGCGGTTGCCGAGCTCGGTGCGGATGGGGATGTTCTGGAGGTTCGGGTCGGAAGAAGACAGCCGCCCCGTGGCCGTGCCCGTCTGGTGGAACTCGGTGTGCAGCCGTCCGGTGCGGGGATGGATTTTCGCCGGCAGGACGTCAATGTAGGTGGACTTGAGCTTCGCCAGCTCGCGGTACTCCAGCGCGCGCGCCGGCAGCTCGTGCAGGCCGGCCAGCTCTTCCAGCACATCAGCCGCGGTCGAGGCCACCTGCGTCTTCCCCCGCTTGCGGGGCGGCGGCAGTTGTAGTTTTTCGAAAAGGATTTCGCTCAACTGCTTCGGCGAGTTCAGGTTGAAGTCCGTGCCCGCGAGCTCGTAGATGCGCGCGGTGAGCCGGGCGATTTCTTCGTCGAAGCCCGCCGACATGGCCGCCAACGCCTGCGGGTCGAGCCGCACCCCGGCGCGCTCCATCGCCGCCAGCACCCCGCTCAACGGCTGCTCGATGGCCTCGTAGACGCTCACCAGCCCCTGCGTCTCCACCTCCGGCCGGAGCAGCGCGGACAAACGTCCGACGAAGTCGGCTTTCTCCGCCACCGAGCCCGAGAGCGGCAGGCTCAAGCGCCGCGCCGCCACATCTTCGAGCTCGTGCTTGGCCGTCGTGGGCTGGAGCAGGTAGGAGTAGAGCGCGGTGTCGTGGACGACGCCGTGGAGCTCGAGGCCCGCGGCGGCCAGTGCCTGCCGTGTGGCTTTCTCATTATGCACAGCCTTGGGCCGGCGGGAGTCTTCGAAAAAACTCCGGACGGCGTCCAACCAGGCCGCTGGGTCGGCGTCGAGCCGCGCCACGCAGGCTTCGCCCGCCTGGGCGGAAAAGGCCAGGCGGGTGACGGTCAGGTCGAGCGGCGGCTCGCCCTGGGCGTCCACCCAGACAGCGAGCGGCCCGCTCTGGTGGGCGGAAAGATAGTCCGCGAGCTCGCCGGGCGTCTTGAGCTCGCGGTAGCGGACGTCCGCGGGCGGCGCCGTGGCCGTGGGGAGATGCTCCTTGAGCAGGGAGGTGAAGCCGAGCTCGGCGAAGAGCGCCGCCAGGGCGGCGGAGTCCGGCTCGCTGAGCGCCAGCCGGTCGAGCTCGAACGGCACGGGGAGGTCGGTGTGGAGCTGGGCGAGCTGCTTGGAGAGGCGGATCTGCTCCTGCTGGGTCTGGAGCGCCTCGCGGTAGTTCTTTTTCTTCACCTCGGCGGCGCGGGCCATGGCGGCTTCGACCGAGCCATAGGCGGTGATGAGCTCGCGGGCGCCCTTCTCGCCGATGCCCTTGGCCCCGGGGATGTTGTCAATGGCGTCGCCCATCAGCGCCACCAGCTCCACCACTTTGTCCGGGGGCACCCCGAAGTATTCCTCCACCGCGGCTTCATCAAACAGCTTTTCCTTCGTGGGGCTGAAGACGCGCACCGGAGGGTCGGCCTGGGTGCGCACCAGTTGCAGCATGTCTTTGTCGGAGGTGACGATGACGACCTCGAGGCCCGCGGCGGCGGCGCGGCAAGCGAGCGTGCCGATGACGTCGTCGGCCTCGTAGCCTTCGTGCTGGAGAACCGCCAGCCGCATCCCTTCGCAGAGCCGGAAGATGTAAGGGATCTGTGCCTTCAGGTCGTCGGGCGTCGGCGGCCGCTGCGCCTTGTATTCCTTGAAGAGCTGGTCGCGCACCGTGGGGCCCTTCGACTCGAAGACCACCGCCACGTAATCGGGCTGGTGCTCACGCAGGAGTTTCCGCAGCATGTTGGTGAAGAGAAACACGGCCTGGGTGGGGACGCCCGCGGGGCTGGCGAAGCGCTGCGGCGTGGGCGCGTGGTAGGCGCGGAAGACGTAGCTCATCGCGTCGATGAGGTAGAGCCGCTTGTGGGAGCCGGAGGGGCGCGCCGTCATGAGAAAGGGCAGTATACCCCAGCCCGCAGCCGGCGTGTTGCCGGGGCCGGGCGGGTCATGTGCGTGGCGGGGTTGCCACAGGGGAACGTCCAAGTGTTGCATATGTGCAACAGTAGGGCGAATCCTGTAATCTTGGAATTTAGATATCAAGTTGATAATACAGCACTTGTCCGATTGCCCCACCTATGGCATTATTCTTGCAATTCAATAGGGCGGAATGGAGTTCGAGCACACCATCGAGCGGCCCGCGGAAGTGGCGGGCACGGGCCTGCACACGGGCGTGAGCTGCCGGCTGCGCCTGGTCCCCGCGCCGGCCGGCACGGGCGTCGTCTTCCGGCGGGTGGACTTGGACGGGTTCGAAGTCGAAGCCTGCGCCGCCAACATCGCCCGCGTCAGCTACGCCACCAGCCTGATGAAGAAAGGCGTGCTCATCTCGACCACCGAACACCTGCTGGCGGCGCTCTACGCTGGCGGCATCGACAACGTTTACGTGGAGCTGGACAACCTGGAGCTGCCGATTCTGGACGGCAGCGCGCGGCCCTTCGTCGAGCTGATCGAGTCGGCCGGGCGCCAGCGGCAGCGGCGCCGGCGCCGCTACCTGCAAATCCTTGAGCCGGTGGAAGTGACCGACGGCACGCCGGGCTCGGAGAAGTTCCGCTCCATCGGCGTCTATCCGGCCAACGGCTCGACCGCGCTCGCCGTGGACTACACGATTGACTTCCGCCACCCGCTCATCGGCCGCCAGCAGCTCGCCTTCGACCTCAACCGGGCGAGCTTCGTCGAGCTCTTGAGCCAGGCGCGCACCTTCTGCTTCTACAACGAGGTGGAACAGTTGCGGGCGATGGGCTTGATCCGCGGCGGCTCGCTCGAGTGCGCCGTGGTGCTGACCGGGGAAGGCCTGCTGAACGGCGCCGGGTTGCGCTCCCCCGACGAGTTCTGCCGCCACAAGGCGCTCGACCTTATCGGGGACCTGGCGCTGGTGGGTCGGCCGCTGGTCGGGCGAGTGGTGGCGCGGCGCGCCGGGCATGCGCTGCACACGGCGCTGGTCTTGAAGTTGCTCCGCACGCGCTCCGCCTGGCGGGAGGTGACCGCCGCCCGGCTCCCCCGCAACGGCGTCGCCGCCTAGCCTACTGCGGCAGCTCCGGCTCCTTCACGTCGTACTTTACCCCCAGCTCGCGCAGGAACTGCAACAGCTCGGCCTTTTCCTGCCGGGTCAGCTTGACGGGCGGGCGGAGGTTGGCGGTGTCGAGCCAAGCGTTGTCGTGGCCGCCGGCGAGCATGAGGTCGACGGCTTCCTCCAGCGTGGCGACGCTGCCGTCGTGGAAGTACGGAGCGGACTGCCGGATGTCGAGCAGGGTGGGGGTCTTGAAGGCGCCTTTGTCGCGCTCCTGCTTGGTGACGTTGTAGCGGCCCCAATCCGGCTCCTTCTCCTTCTGCTTCTTTTTCGCCTTCAGCCCGATGCCCAGGTTGTGGTACTGCAGGTCGGTCAGCAGCAGCCCCGAGTGGCAGTTCTCGCAGCGGGCCTTGCCCTTGAAGAGCTCGTAGCCGCGGCGGGCGTCGGCGCTCAAGGCCTTCTGGTCGCCCTGGCGGAAGCGGATCCAG
>Ga0209642_10002112_pt1 | contig 13133 bp, 11 predicted proteins | sample RifCSP19_2_FD_184025 | JGI IMG/M metagenome (GOLD analysis project Ga0209642, IMG submission 184025) | Soil microbial communities from Rifle, Colorado - Rifle CSP2_sed 19_2 (SPAdes) (version 2) | ecosystem: Environmental > Terrestrial > Deep subsurface > Rock core/Sediment | place: Rifle... | reverse complement strand
TCGTAGCGAACCTCGATCCCGAGAGCGGCCGCCCGGTCGTAGAGCGCCTGGACGAGTCCCGGGCCGCCCCCCACGGCCTCCACGGCGAGCCCGCCCCAGAAGCGGTGCCGGTCGCCGACCTTGTAGGACTGGCGGCCGAACATGAGGATCCAGCGGACGCCGTGGCTCCTCAACCAGACGATGGTGGGAGAACCTGTCCGATCCAGCACATCGGCGAGGTCTGGATCGGACAGGTTCTCGGTGACGCGCATCAGGTCGTCGTAGAAGTTCGCCTCGGTGTAGGGGGGGATCTCCACCGAGGCGGCCTCCCCGGGGGTGAGGTCGGGGATTACGTCCTTCCTCAGGTCTTCGAGCCCGGCGTGGGCGAAGCGGAAGCCTCCGGCCGTGAAGAAGGAGTTGCCGCCCCGCTGGGACTCGGGGGCCTTCTCGACGAGGAGGACGCGCGCCCCACGGTCGCGCGCGGCGAGGGCCGCGCAGAACGCGGCATTCCCCCCGCCGACCACCACAACGTCAACCGGCGATATCTTCGCCGCCATCCACGCCGATGACGTTGCCCGTGATCCAGTACGTGTCCGGGTGGGAGAGGACCACGATGGCCCGGGCCACATCCTCCGTCGTCGTCATCCGCTTGCTGGGATTGCGCCGGAGGGCCATGGCCTTGATCTCCTCGTAGCCGGGGATTTTCTGGCTGGATGGCGTCTCCGTCACGCCGGCGCGGATCGAGTTGACGGTGATGCGACGCGGGGCCAGCTCCGCCGCGAGCTGGCGGACGTGGGACTCGAGCGCGGCCTTGGCGGCCGACACGGGCCCGTAGAACGGCAGGACCCTGGCGCCACCCGAGGAGGTCATCGCGTACACGCGGCCGCCCTGGCCCATGAGGCCGCGCCCGACGACCTCCTGGCACCAGTACACGAGACTGTGGGCCATCACGTCGAGCGTCATGTCCATCTGCGCCTGGGTGACGCTCTCCTTGATCGGATCGGCGACGTAGAGCTTGAGGGTCCCGAAGGCCAGCGAGTGGAGGAGGACCCGGAGGCGGCCCAGCTCGCCCCGCTCCTCCAGGATCCGCTGCATCTCTGCCGCGACTTCCGCGCGCTTCTCAGCGTCGGCTGCGTTCACATTATAAAAGCGGGCCTCGCGGCCCAGTCCCCGGATCTCCGCGACGATGCGCTCGACGTTCGGCAGCGTGGCCTTCCGGTCGAGGTGCACGCCGAAGATGTTGCAACCGGCGCGGGCGAGGGCGAGGCTCGTGGCCTCGCCGAAGCCGGAGGAGGCGCCGAGGATCAAGGCCCAGCCGCTGAGTTGAATCGGGGGGTTCGCCTCGTTCATCGTGGGGCCATTCTAGCCCAATCGCCCCGATCGTGGCGAGGGGTTGTATCAGGCGTGGGTCAGGTCCGCCGCGGCACCGATTTCGGCAAAGATTGCTTCTGCTTGCTCCAGGTTCACCTGCGTTCCCATCCGTTTCCCCATTTCCAGGTGGGTCATCCCGAGGTCATAGCGGGCTCCCAACTCCTCGGCCACCGCCAGGCTCCGGAGCCACCATTTCTGAGCCTTGGCGGGCTTCCCCCGTACCCACTCATATGTGCCCTGCGCCCGCAGGGCGTGGGGCAATCCGCCGCGAAAGATCCTTCCCTGTTTCAGGGCTAGCCGGCAGGCCCTTTTGGCCTTCCCCAGCGCCCTATCCCTCTGGGCTCCTTCGGCCTCCACGGCGGCGGACAGGTAGGCGTCCGCCAAGGCATTGCGGGGGCAAGTGATGTAGTGCCCTCTCAACCCCCGCTCAGCGATGAGTCGATTGGCTTCCTCCACGATGGCCAGGGCCTCCCTCAATTTCTCCTGGCGCAGATAGCACTGCCCCAGATGGCCGCTGGCCATTGCCACACTCTGGTAGTCCGGGACGGCCTTCAAGAGCTCGAGGGCCTCTTGCAGATGAGTGATGGCCTCATCCGTCAGTCCGGCGCCGAACTCGAGGATCCCCGCCATCAGCAAGCCCCACCCCGCGACTTCGGGGTCGGCCCCATCGCGGCCAACTCGAACCACCTCTTGAATTTGCTTGAGGCCCTGGCCAAACTCCCCCCTCATCGAATGCAGGTGGGCCATAATCGAGGTTGTTGCTCCCCACCTCCGGATGTCTCCGGCTTCACGGTAGATTTCAGCCGCCCGCTGGTAGCGTCCTAGGGCGGCGTTCCAGACACCCCGATAATCCTCATGGAGCCCCAGACCGAGGTAAGCGGTACCCATTGCGAGCGGGTGGCGGATCTGCTCTGCCAGGGCGGCGGCGCGGCCGTGATAGTGGCCGGCAAGCCCGAACACACCGATAAGGTCGCAGATGAGGCCCGCACCCGTGAACCCTTGGACGACTCGCGGGGAAAGCGCACTTCGTTCAGCGAGGTTCAACGCGAGCAGTACATCCAAGACAAAGCGTTCCTCGTCCGCCCAATAGTCGATCCAGGCATTCACTTCGTAGACGGAAATACGCTCCTCAGCGACAGGATCAGCGCGAGAGCCCTTGTTTCTCAGAAAGAGACCGGGGAATAACCTGTGACCCACCTGTTGGACCAGTTGCCTCGCGATGGCAAGACGAATCCCTGTGCGCGACCCGGGGTAGGGATGTCCAAGGTAGCTCAGGGCCCGCCGCTGGTACTCCATGGCCTCTTGATGGTTGCCGCGCCGGAAGAACGCCTCGCCGATCTTGCGTTCCAGGGCTGCCCGCTCCAAAGGATCCCACCGGTCGCCGAACAGCCGCTCATAGAGCGCCAAAGCCTGTCGATAGTGGGCGAGAGCCTCCGCATCAGCCGCGACCTTGCCTGCTTGATCGCCCGCCTTCAGGAGAAATTCGTGGGCCTTCCGGGGATTCCCCGCGTGTGCATAGTGGTATGCGAGCAGGCCGTAGAACTCCTCCAGGCGATCCGCAAATAGCACCTCGATACACTCACCGACCTGGCGATGGAGCAGCCATCGCCGGTCCAGGAGGATGCTTTCGTAGGTCGTTTCCTGGACCAGCGCGTGCTTGAAAATGTACTCGAGTTCCGGAATCCGGCGTCTCTCGCGGATGAACTCGACGTGCTGCAATTCCGCAAGGTGCCGGTCCAGTTCACGCTCCGCTTCAGCGATTGTCCGGAGCACCCGGTAAAAAAAGCTCCGGCCGATGACCGAGGCCAGCTTGAGTACCTGCTTCAGGTCTTCATCCAGTCGATCCACGCGAGCCATGATCACGCCCTGGATGGTGTCGGGGACGCTGATCTGATCCATGCGGGCAGTGGCCTTCCACTGATCCGTCGTCCGGTCCCGCACAATGGCCCCCATTGCAATCAGCGCCCGGATCACCTCTTCGATAAAGAAGGGATTGCCCTCCGCCTTGCCCAGGATCACCTCCTGCACTCGGACGGGGAGGTCGTCAATCTTCAGCAAGTGTTGCGTCAAGCGGACGCTCTCGGCCGGAGAGAGAGGAGAGAGCACGATTTCGGTGTAATGGTTGGCATACTGCTGCGTCGCCATCTGCCGCAGGCGTGTGGTGGCGGTCTGAGGATCCGGCCGACCGACGTCCAAGATAAGGATCGGGGCGATTTCGACCAGGGGGAGAAGGTGCTCCAACAGTTCTGCCGACGACTGGTCTATCCAGTGGAGATCCTGGAAAACCAGCACGACCCGTTCCTCCCGAGGGAGTCGGGCGAAGAAGCGTCGTGTCGTAAGGAGAATCTGGCGCCCCATGGCCCGCGCGTCCAAGTACTTGACCCGCACTTCCAATTCACCCGGGACCTGAAAACCCAGCAAGGTCGCCAGGTAGGGGAGAACCTCGGCCGCCTGATCGCGGAATAAGCCGGTGACCCGGCGTTCCAGTTTAGCCCAGGCTTCGCCCTCGCGATCGTTTTCGTTGATGCCCGCGTAGCTCCTGATGATTTCGAGGAAGGGCCAGTAGCTGATCGTCCGGCTGAACGAGAGGGCTCGGCCCTCCAGCCAGAGCAGATCGCTGACTCCGGCCTGTCGCCTCGCTTCCGCCACGAGACGTGACTTCCCAAGCCCTGCCTCTCCGATGATCGACACCATGCCACCTCGGCCAAGCCGCAAACCCTCGATAGCTCCCATAAGGGCGCCGTACTCGCGCTCTCGGCCCACGAGCGGAGAACTGATGCCCGCCGCCTCTCGCGCCTGCTCCGGCTGTGTCCGGACGCCTAAGAGCGTGTAGACCGTGACCGGCTCGACTTTGCCTTTTACTTTTCGAGTCCCCACCAACCGGCACTCGAAGTACTCTCGCACCGCTCGGTTCGTGTTCTCGCTCAAGTAAACCGTGGTCGGCTCGGCGAGCTGCTGGAGCCGGGCGGCGAGATTCGTCGTGTCGCCGATCGCCGTGTAGTCCATTCGCAGATTGTCTCCGATCCTCCCTACCACCACCGGCCCTGTGTTCAACCCAATGCGGACGGCCAGCTCCAGCCCGTACCGGGATCCGAGAGCGGCCCGTTGCTCCTTCAAACTCCGCTGGATTGCCAGGGCTGCGAGGGCGGCCCGGCGGGCGTGGTCCTCATGGGTGAGCGGGGCGCCGAACAGGGCCATGAACCCGTCGCCCAGGAACTGGTTGATCGTCCCCTCATAGCGGTGGACCTCGGCCAGGGCGAGCTCGAAGAATTGGTTCAAGAGGCCGTGCATGACGTCGGGCCCCAGGCGTTCGGCGAGGGCGGTGGAGTTGGCCAGGTCACAGAAGAGGACCGTCACCTGCTTCCGTTCTCCCTCGAGGGCGCTCCGCGAGGTGAGGATCTTTTCGGCAAGATGCCTGGGGGTGTAGCTTCCGGGGGAGGCAAAGTAAGGGGGACTCGTGGCAGGCGTCGGAGCAGGAAGGGTGGCCCCGCAGGTATCGCAGAACTTACTTCCAGGCTTGAGGGCGGCCCTACACGCCGGACAGACGGAATCGAGGCGGGTCCCGCACTCTCGGCAGAACTGCGCGCCTTCACGGTTCTGGGCCTGGCACCCGGGGCACTCCATACCGGGGCCTCCAATGAGCCGCTCCGGTGAAGGTGGTAAACGCTGCGCAAAGAGTAGCCCACAGGACTCGACGCGTCAAGAATGGGGTGGCGTTCGGCGTGGGCGTTGACTAGAATCGGGATACCCATGGCGAAGAGCGCGGGCATCGTCCTCATCGGCAACGAGATCCTCTCGGGGAAGATCCACGACGCCAACGCGGCGTACCTCTGCCGGGAGCTCCGCGCGCTCGGCGTGGAGGTGCGGAAGATCTCGGTGATCCCCGACGAGCTGGAGCCGATCGCCGAGGAGGTGGCGCAGTTTTCCCGCGCCTACGACTACGTCTTCACCTCGGGCGGGGTCGGCCCCACCCACGACGACGTCACGATCGAGGGCGTCGCGCGGGCCATGGGGGTCTCGGTGGCGCGCGACCCGCGGCTCGTGGCCCTCCTCGAGGGCTTCTACAAGGGGAACTTGAACACCGCCCGCCTCAAGATGGCCGAGGTCCCCGACGGGGCCGAGCTCCTGGCCGCGGACTCGCTGATCTTTCCCGCGATCGTCATCGGGAACGTGTACATCTTCCCCGGGGTGCCGGAGATCTTCCGCCAGAAGTTCGACGCCATCAAGGAGCGGTTCCGCGAGCAGCCGTATCACCTCCGGAGCGTGTTCGTCCGCATCGGGGAGGGAACCCTCGCGGACTTCCTGAACGATCTGCTGAAGAGCTATCCGCTCCTGCTGCTCGGGTCCTATCCGGAGTTCTCGAACCCCGACTACAAGGTCAAGGTGACGCTCGAGTCGAAGGACGGCGAGTACCTGGAGCGGGCGCTCGCGGAGCTCGTCGCGCGGCTGCCCGGGGACGCCGTGGTCCGGGTCGAATAGAGGAGATGTGGTCATGGCGCTGACGGCGCGGGAATTCGGCGAGTCGCTGATGGCGGAGGTGCGCGCGGGGCGGAGCTTCGGCGGCCACCCCCTCTGGTTCAAGATCCAGGAGGGCCGCCTCGGTCGGCGGGGGCTCCAGGGCTTCGCCAAGCAGTTCTTCCTCCAGGTCGTGGAGTTCCCGCGGGCCGTGTCCGCCCTCCACTCGCGCTGCCCGGACCTCGAAGAGCGGCGGAAGCTCGCGGAATCGGTGTACGAGGAGGAGACGGGGAAACTCTCGGGCTCCAAGGCCCACCCCGAGCTGTTCCTCGACTTCGCGGCGGGAGTCGGCCTCGGGCGGGAGGAGGTGCGGGCGGCGGAGCCGTTGCCCTCGACGGCGGCGCTGATCCACTGGTTCGAGTACTCCACCAAGATCCTGCCGTTCCTGGAAGGCGTGGCCGCCATCAACCTCGCCGCCGAGGGGCAGGTGGTGGGGGCTTTCGGCCCTTTCGCCCGCGCGCTTCAGAAGCACTACGGCCTCTCGGAGACGGAGGTCGCCTTCTGGGACATCCATGAGCTCGCGGACGCCGAGCACTCGGACGTCGGCGATCACATCGTCGTCAAGCACGCCACGACGGATGAGCTCCAGCGGCGCGTCCGCACGGCGGTGAAGACCTCGCTCGGGATGTGGTGGCAGTTCTTCGAAGGCATGGACGAGCGCTACGGCGTCTAGTACGAGCGTAGAGCGTAGCCAACATAATGGCCATTCTCGGACGCGCCGCGCGCGGCCGCGGCCAGCGAGCCTACCGGGAACGAGCCGGAGGGGGTCACCATCTGCTCATTCCCTGATACAGCGCGGATGACAGCGGAGTCAAGCGCGACGTTGGGGGGGGCTGTGCGGGGGATCGGAACGATTCGGGGCGGACGGCCAGCGCGCCGGGGCCGGAGAGCGCCGTGAGGAGAAGCCGTCGGGGAGGAGAGCCCCTCGTCTGCTCAGGGGGGTAACCGGTCGAGGAACGTGCGCCAGGCCTCCCAGTACTCGCGCCCGCCCACGAGGTAGGTGTCGTTGTGACGGGCGCGGGCGATGGTGTAGAATGCCTTCGGCTCGGATGCCGCCTCCCAGAGGCGGCGTCCGTGTTCATAGGGAACAACTTCGTCGGCGTCGCCGTGGAGGATCAGGAGAGGGGTCCGGAGTCGGCCGATTCTGGCGAGGGAGTCGAAGCGGCTCTTGAACAGAAACCCGCTCCCGGGCACCGTCCGGTTGGCCATCGATTGAACGGACAGGAACGGCGATTCGAGGATCACCCCGGATGGTGGATGGGCGAGCGCCAGGTCCAGCGCCACCGCGGCGCCCAGTGACCGGCCGAAGTAGACGATCCGCTCGGGGGGGATGCCCAGCCTCTGGACCAGTGCCTTGCGGGCTGCCCGGGCGTCCAGGTACAATCCCGCCTCCGTCGGACTGCCGTCGCTCCGCCCGTAGCCCCGGTAGTCGAAGATGAAAACGCCGATGCCGAGTCGATGGTGGATCTCGCGGATGTTGTCCAGCCGGTGGCTGATGTTGCCGGCGTTGCCGTGACACCAGAGGAGGGTCGTGGGCCGGGCTCCCGGGACGAGCCAGCCGTGCAAGCGCGCGCCGTCCTCAGCCTGGAACCACACGTCCTGGTACGCGAGCCCCAGGCTCGCGGGCGTGCCCGCCAGCTCGCGCTCGGGGAAATAGATGAAGGCGCGATCCGCGATTTCCCGGCACCCCCAGGCGAGCAGCCCGACCGCCAGAAGAAGGAGCAAGAGCTTCATGGCCAGCCATTCTAGCCTATGAACGACCCGGACCGCGGCATGCTCTTGGGGGTCGGGCTGGTGGCGGCCGCTCTCTTCTTCATGAGCCTGGGCCAGGCGCCCTTCGTCGATCCGTCCGAGGGCATGCATGCCGAGATTGCCCGCGAGATGGGGCTCCGCGGGGACTGGGTCACGCCTCACTTCGACGGCGTGCGCTACTTCGACAAGCCCCCGCTGCTCTACTGGCTCCTGGCGGCGGGCTTCAGGCTCGCCGGCCCCTCGGAATGGGCGGCGCGCTTCTGGTCGGCCCTGGCGGCCCTCGGCGTGGCGCTCCTCACCGCCCGGCTCGGGAGCATTCTGGGATCGGCCCGCCTGGGGTTGGTCGCGGGGCTCATCGTTGCCGCGAACCTCGAGCTCTTCCTCTTTGCCCGCTACGTGAAGCCCGACCTCCTCTTCGTCTTCCTGATCCTGGTGGCGTTCACGGGCTTCGTCCTGGCGTACCGGGGGGTGGGCCGGGGGGCGCTGCTCCTCGCCTACGCGGCCCTGGGCCTGGCCGTGCTCGCCAAGGACATTCTGGGCGCCGTGGGGCCCGCCGTGGCTATTGCGATCTTTTTTGCTCTGACGCGAGAACGACAAGTGAGGGCGCAGTGGGTTCCGTGGGCCGGCCTCGGCCTGTTCCTGATCATCGCCGTGCCGTGGTACCTGACCGTCGAATTCCAGAACCGCGGGTTCCTCTGGTACACCGTCGTGGACAACCACCTCCTGAACTTCACGCGGCAGCGGCTCTTCCCCGACGAGGACATCCCGCTGACGCCCCAGGAATTTCTCGGGGTGACGGCTATCGGGTTTTTCCCGTGGAGCCTCATGGTGCCGTGGGCGGTGGTGCGGGCGCTCCGGCGCCCCTGGGACACGGTGGAGGCGCGCATCTGGCTGCTGCTGGGGCTCTGGAGCGTGCTGGTCCTGGCCTTCTTCACGCTCTCCCCCTTCAAGCTGCCGCACTACGCGCTGCCGGCCTTCCCGGCCCTGGCGCTCCTGGTCGCCAAGCTCTGGGAGGACGTCCTGGATCGGGCGCCGGGCGCCCCCTCGGCGCGAGCGCTGCTGATCCTGCCCATGATCGTCCTGGCGGGCCTCGCCGCCGTCGGGTTCGTCGCGTGGCGCGGAGAGGTGCGGCTCCCATCGGGAACGCTCTCGCTGGTTGACGTGGCCACGCGGAACCTCGAGGCGCGGGGGCAGAGCGCTCCCTTTCCGTCCTATGGCCAGCTCCAGCCGCTGTTCGGGACACTGACGCTCATCTTCGGAGCCGGCGCCGTGGGCCTCGCCGTCGCCGTGTGGCGGAAGCTCCCCCGCGTTGGCCTGGGCATGCTCCTGGCGGTCATGCTGGCTTTCCTGCCCGTGACCGTGGAGGGCCTCGCGCTCTTTTCGAAGAGCCGGTCGGTCAAGGTGATGGCGGAGGCGGTGCTGGCCCGCGCGGGGGCGACGGACGTCGTCGTCCACGAGGGCCCCCTCGAGAACAGCGGGTCGCTCCTCCTCTACCTGGGACGGCCGGTGAAGGTGGTGGACGGCATACAGTCCACCCTGGCCTTCGGCGCCACGTTCCCGGAGGCGCGCGAGGTGTTCTGGGACCGGGAGCGGTTCCGGGAGCGCTGGGGCGGGCGCGAGCGGCTCTTCCTCGTCTCGGTGGTGAACCCCGAGAAGAGCGTCGTCCGCGACCTCGACCGCGCGAGCGTGCACCTGCTCCTGCAGAACGGCGGCCGCTGGCTTTACTCGAACCGCCCGTAACGGTGTTATTCTTTTGGGCGTGACGGGCTCTCCCTATCGTCTCAAGGCGGATCCGTACAGCAGCCATTCGGTGATCCTCCGCCACCTGCCGGCGGGGCAGGGGAAGAAGGTGCTGGACGTGGGAGCCGCCGGGGGCGACCTGGCCGAGATCCTGACGGGGCGCGGCTTCGAGGTGACGTGCCTGGAGCGCGATCCGGGGCTGGCGGCCGCCGCCGCCGGGAAGTGCCGCCGCGTCCTCGTCGCCGATCTGGAGCGCGAGCTGCCGCCGCTCGACGGTCCCTTCGACGTCATCGTGTGCGGGGACATCCTGGAGCACCTGAGCGATCCCGGGCGGATCCTCGCGGCGCTCACGCACCATCTCGCCGGCGACGGCCTCATCATCATCTCCGTGCCGAACGTTGCCCATCTCTGGGTGCGGCTCCAGCTCCTCCTCGGGCGCTTCGACTACGCCGATCGCGGGATCCTCGACCGGACCCACGTGCGCTTCTTCACGCGCAAGAGCTTCCTCCGGCTCCTGGCCGAGTCCAAGCTCGCCGTGGTCGCCCTGACTCCGACGCCCGTGCCGCTCCCTCTCCTGGTGCCGGAGCGGCTCCACGGCGCCTGGCTCAGGGGCCTCCACGCCCTCAACGCCCTCACGGCGCGCTGCTGGAAGAGCCTCTTCGCCTACCAGTTCGTCGCCGTCGCGCGGCGGGGAAGCGCGCCGTGACGCCGAAGGTCGTGGTGGTCATGCCCGCCTACAACGCCGGGCGCACCCTCCGGATGACCTACGAGGAGCTGCCGAAGGACTCGGTGAACCTGGTCATCCTGGTGGACGACGGCTCCACCGACGAGACGCTCGAGGTCGCCCGCGGGCTGAACCTCGAGATCTTCGTCCACGACCGGAACTACGGCTACGGGGCGAACCAGAAGACCTGCTACACCGAAGCGCTCAAGGCCGGTGCGGACATCGTCGTCATGGTCCACCCGGACTACCAGTACGACCCGACCCTGCTCCCCCAGATCATCGAGCCCATCGTGAAGGGCGAGGCCGATCTCGTGCTGGGATCGCGGCTCATGGGGGGCTCGGCGATCCGCCAGGGGATGCCCTGGTGGAAGTACCTGGGCAATCGCTTTCTGACCCGGCTGGAGAACCTGGTGTTCGGCCTCTCCCTCTCTGAGTTCCACACCGGGTACCGGGCCTTCCGCCGCGAGGTGCTCGAAACGGTGAACTACGCCATGAACTCCGACGGGTTCGTCTTCGACCAGCAGATCATCGCCCAGATGGTGGCCGCGCGGTTCCGGATCGCCGAGATCGCGGTGCCCGTCCGCTACTTCCCCGAGGCCTCGTCGGCCGGCTTCGTGGATTCGGTGGGCTACGGGCTCCGGATCCTTCTTCTCCTCGCGCGCTTTGCGCTCTACCGGTCGGGGCTCTACCGCTCCCGCCGCTTCCAGAGCCTCCGCACCCGCTACTCGCGTCTCACCCCCGAGGACGATCGATCGCCGTGATCCGGGTCCTTGACGGCCTGGCCCTCGTCCTGGCGGCCCTCGTCGTTTCCGATCTCCTCCTCTGGTGGTGGCGCCCCGAGGAGACCTTCCTCGCCCTGCTGCTCGTCGTCGCCGTGCGCACGCTCCTCCGCCCCTACGCCCTGCCGGCGTGGAGCCCCGCCCGCGTCGTCGCCGCCGGGGTGGCCGCCTACGCGGTTCTGTTCTCCTTCATCACCGTCACCCGCCACTGGGCCTTCCGAACCCACGCCCTGGACCTGGGCTACTACGTCCAGGTTCTCTGGAGCATGAGCCGGGGGCTCGGCCCCTACGTGAGCCTCCCCGAGATGCACGCCTGGGGCGATCACTTCTCGCCCACGCTGTATCTCCTGGTCCCGCTCTTCGCCCTCTTCCCCGGCGCGGTCGTTCTCCTGATTGCCCAGTCGGTGGCGTTCAGCCTGGGGGCGCTTCCCCTCTTTGCCCTGGCCCGCCGCCGCCTCGACAGCGACCCCCCTGCGGCCGCCTTCGCTCTCCTCTACCTGCTGAGCCCGACGCTCCACGGGATCAACATCCGGGACTTCCACATCGCGGCCTTCGCGATTCCGCTCCTGCTCGCGGCGGTGTACTGCTTCGAGAGCGGGCGGATGGGCTGGTTCCTCGTCGCCGTGGTTCTCACCCTCGGGTGCCGGGAGGACGCGGCCCTGGCGGTGATCGGGCTCGGCCTCTGGATCGCGCTCGCCCGGCGCCGCTGGCTCTGGGGGCTCGGGCTGGCAGCGGGGAGCCTCGCGCTGCTGTTCTTCGACATCCGGGTCCTCATGCCCTATTTCCGCGGCGAGCCCTATCCCCACTTCCTTCGCTACGCCCATCTGGGGAAGTCGCTGGGAGAAATCCTCCTCAACATGGTCCTGCACCCGCTGACGACCCTGGGCTTCATGGTCAGCGTCGAGAAGCTCCGCTACCTGCTCGCCCTGCTCGCCCCCCTGGGGTTCCTGCCGCTGCTCGCGCCGTGGGAGCTTATCCCCGCCCTGCCGACGCTGGCCCACAACCTGGTCAGCCGGGACCCGGTGCTCTTCCACCACCGCACCCCGTACAACTCCTTTGTCCTTCCGTTCCTGCTTCTGGCGGCGGTCTCGGGCTACGCGCGGCTTTCCCCGCGCCTGTCGCTCGCCGGCCGCCCGGCGCGGCGGCTCGTCCTGGGCCTCGCCTTCCTCGCGAGCCTCGCGCTGACCTCCCGCACCCTGAATGATCTCGCCGTCAAGCAGTGGTGGCCCGGCGAGCGCCAGCGGGCGGCCCATGCTGTGCTCGCGCAGATTCCGCCCGCCGCCTCCGTCTCGGCCTGGGAACGGTTCGTCGCCCACGTGGCCACCCGCCCGAAGGTGTTCGTCTTTCCCGTCGGAATCGAGCAGAGCGAGTACGTGCTGCTCGATGCGACGACCGTCCCAGGGCGGGATCCAGACCTCGGCCTGGACCGCCGGGGAAAAGAGGTCACGCTCCGCGTGCTGGGCCGGGACGGGCCCGCGCAGTACCGCTACGAGGTGGTGCGGGAGAGGGAGGGCTATCTGCTTCTCAAGAGGTCACCGTAAGAGCGTTTCCCTGACCACGCGCCTCGCCGACTTGGGAAGCAGGTCGAGCAGCAGCCGGACGAGGCGGTATCGAGCGTGGAAGAGCAGGAGGTCCCCGGGCCTGACGTCGGCGATGCGCTTTCTTCTGAGGATCGAGTAGAGCCGGTAGCCGGACAGATCGCGCTCGGAAAAGAGCACCGGCCTCCGCGCCTTGAGAAAGACCCCCGGGTCATCCGGGTCCACCTGGAGCTCTTCGATGATCAGGTCCGAGAAGATGTGCTCGAAGTCCGACCTGTCGTAGCGCCAGAAATCGAACGGGTGACGGTGAAAGTCGACCCCGGGCGATCGCGTGGTGACGAGGAGGACGCCTCCGGATTTCAGGGCGAGCTTCAGATTCCGGACGACCGTTCGCCAGTCCCGAACGTGCTCGAGGACCTCGGTGGAGATGACGATGTCGAAGGTTTCTCTGCCGAAACGCGCAAGGATCTCGGTGGCGTCGCACACGACGTCCACCCCGGGACCTGCCTGGAGGTCGATCCCGGTATACGACGCGGGATGAAGGGCCTCGAGGATCGGCTTGACGGTGCCGTTGACATCGAGAGAACCAACCTCGAGCACGGTGCGCCCGCGCACGTCGGGCTCTTTCAAGGCGGTCGCCGCGAAGCGGAGGACGGAGGGGCTGCACATGGGCGTCGGCGGGATCAGGCGGCGAGGAACGCGGTGCGGCAGAAGACGGGGTAGACCTTCGCGACG
>Ga0209642_10002104_pt1 | contig 13155 bp, 9 predicted proteins | sample RifCSP19_2_FD_184025 | JGI IMG/M metagenome (GOLD analysis project Ga0209642, IMG submission 184025) | Soil microbial communities from Rifle, Colorado - Rifle CSP2_sed 19_2 (SPAdes) (version 2) | ecosystem: Environmental > Terrestrial > Deep subsurface > Rock core/Sediment | place: Rifle... | reverse complement strand
GGTCCTCAAGGAGACACCGGTCCCGTCGGTCCGCAGGGTCCTCAGGGTGACACCGGCCCCGTCGGTCCGCAGGGTCCCGTCGGGCCGCAGGGTCCCGTCGGGCCGCAGGGTCCTCAGGGTCCGCAGGGCGATACCGGAACTCAAGGCCCGCAGGGCGATACCGGAACTCAAGGCCCGCAGGGTGACACGGGTGCCACAGGCCCCGTCGGGCCGACCGGTCCGATGGGTCCGGCGGGCCCGATGGGGCCCACCGGAGCCACCGGGTCGTCGGGTGCAACGGGTGCAACAGGCCCAACGGGTGCGGCCGGTTCCGGCGTCAGCGGATACCAGCGGATCGCCGGAACGGTGGTGGGGCCCAACGGCACCAGCCCGAAGACCGCGACCGCGAGCTGTCCCGCAGGGGAGGTGGCGCTCGGTGGGGGTGGCATCATGGCGAACGGCGGCTCGGGCACGATCGCCCTCAACGCGTCCTACCCGTCCTCGGACACCGTCTGGACGATGGTCGCGGATCGGCAGAGCGGGAGCGGAAACTGGTCGCTCCAGGCTTACGTGATCTGCGCGACCGCCGCGCCCTGAGCAAGCGCTGATCCGGAGTGGTGTTGCTGCCAGGGGTTCGCGCTCGCTAAGCTTGCTGCCCGCCGCAGACCGCAGGGGCGCCGCATGATCCGGCCACGCCGGTACCTGCGCAGGCGAAGGGGCAACGCGCTTCGCGAACGCCTCCGCGTGTCTGCGGAGGCGTTTTCCGTCGTCTGGAGGCGCGATGCCGAGCGAAGAGAAGGTCCAGAAGGTCGCGGCGCTCACGGAGCGCATCAAGGGCGCGAACGCCCTGCTGCTCGCCGAGTACCGCGGCCTCAACGTGCACGACGCCACCGAGCTCCGCCGGTCGCTGTCGGACCAGGCGAGGTTCGCGGTGGTGAAGAACACGCTGATGCAGCGCGCCGCCGGCGAGGCCGGGATCGAGGAGCTCGAGGTCCTCTTCGACGGGCCCACGGCGGTCGCGTTCGTCCAGGGGGACGTCGTTGCGACGGCCAAGCGGGTCGTGGAGGCGGGGAAGCGGTTCCCGGCGCTGGTCCTCAAGGGCGGGTACATGGAGGGCCGGGTGCTCTCGGCCGCCGAGGCCCAGGCGCTCGCGACCCTCGAGTCGCGCGAGGTCATGCTCTCGAGGATCGCCGGGATCCTGAAGGCCGAGATGTCCCGTGCGGCCTTCATGTTCCAGGCGCTCCAGAGCCGGTTCCTCGGCGTCCTGGAGGCCTACAAGGAGAAGCTGCCGGGCGAGGCTCCGGCCGAGGTCTCAGTCGAGGCCGAACCCGCCGCGGAGCCCGAGGCATCGGCGGAGGAACCGCAGGCCGAGGAACCCAAGGTCGAGGAGACGTCGGAGGCCGAGGCCTCCGCGGAGAGCGAGGAGGAGTAACCGATGGCCAAGATCGACACCGAGGACCTGCTGGAGCAGTTCAAGGGCATGACCCTGCTCGAGCTCTCGGACTTCATCAAGAAGTTCGAGGAGACGTTCGACGTGCAGGCGGCCGCAGCGCCGGTCATGATGGCCGCCGCGGCCGGTGGGGCCGCGGCCGGCGAGGAAGCCGAGGAGCAGACGGAGTTCGACGTCGTCCTCACCGCCGCCGGAGAGAAGAAGATCCAGGTGATCAAGGAGGTCCGGGCGCTCACGAGCCTCGGCCTGAAGGAGGCGAAGGACCTCGTGGACTCGGCGCCCAAGCCGGTCATCGAGCGCGCCACGAAGGAAGCCGCCGACAAGGCCAAGGAGCAGCTCGAGGGCGCCGGGGCGACCGTCGAGATCAAGTAGGTCGGAAGTCTCGAGATGGCGGGACGGGGCGATCGGCCTCGTCCCGCCTCCTTTGCGCGCCTATCATGGGCGGGGTAGATTCCCCCGCGGGAAACAGGCAGGGGGGCGGGTTCATGATGGACGAGCGGACGTTCGGGCAACGCCTGCGTCAGACCCGGATCAAGGCGGGGATGTCGCAGTCGGATCTGGAGGACATCTCCGGCATCCCGAAGGCGCGGCTCTCGCGCTACGAGAACGGCCATGTGGTTCCGTCGATCCAGACGCTGGAGCGGCTCGCGACGGCCCTGGGCGTCTCGGAGGCGTCGCTCCTGGGCGACGGCCGCGCGCTGATGGAGGAGTTCTTCAACGTCATGACCCAGCGCGGCGTGCGGATCGGCTCGAGCGAGCAGGCCGTGGCGCTCGGCAACGCGGTCGCCGACATCGCGCGGGCGCTCGGCATGGTGGACGAGGCCGCGGTCGCGCCGGACCAAGGCAGCACGCCCGGTGCCGGACCGCTTTCCGAGATGGTCTCGGCCGCCGACCTGCTCGGCCCGGCCCGGTAGCGAGGCCAGCGCCCTCGAGGCACCGCTCGAGCCTTCGCGGGGTCCTCCGTCGCGCATCCAGGGTTCGCCTCGGGTGCCCGGGCGTGGTGGGTCACCCACCTACTCGGGGCGCGGAATCATGTTGACCTGGGCCGAAGACAGGGGTAACCTTCCGGCCGGTTCGACCGGGACCCCACCCCGGGGGGTTGACGGTGCGCGCCCGCGCGCCTAGACTGTCCGTTTGCCGTGCCGCGTTCCGCATGCCCTGTTTCCAGGCGTGTCTTTCACCCTAGGGGGGATAGTTCTTGCCTGACTCGCTCGCGCCTGTACGAGACCGTGTCAGTTTCGCCAAGCTCGACGAGGTCCTTCCACTCCCCGACCTCGTGGGCATCCAGAGGGGCTCCTTCGACTGGCTCCTCGCAGAGGGCCTGAAGGAGGTCCTCGAAGAAGTCTCTCCGATCGAGGACTTCACCGAACAGTTCCAGTTGCACTTCGGGAAGCACGTCTTCAAGGAACAGAAGTTCTCCGAGGAGGAGTGCAAGGACAAGGACCAGACCTTCAGCGCCCCGTTGTTCGTCGAGGCCATGTTCGTCAACAAGGCCACCGGCGAGATCAAGGAGCAGGAGGTCTTCATGGGGGACTTCCCCATGATGACCGAGCGGGGCACCTTCATCATCAACGGCACCGAGCGGGTCGTCGTCAGCCAGCTCGTCCGGTCGCCCGGCGTCTACTTCAGCCGCGAGCTGGACAAGACCAGCGACAAGGACATCTACATCGCGAAGATCATCCCGAGCCGGGGCGCCTGGCTCGAGTTCGACGTCGACAAGAAGGAAACCGTCGGCGTCCGCATCGACCGCAAGCGTCGCCAGAACGTCACGGTCTTCCTGAAGGCGCTCGGATGGAGCGCCGACGAGATCCTGCACCTGTTCGACGGCGCCGAGTCGATCAAGAACACCCTGGAGAAGGACCACTTCGAGACGCCCGAGGAGGCCCTCGAGGACATCTACCGCAAGCTTCGGCCGGGCGAGCCGCCGACGGCCGATTCCGCCCGCACCTTGCTGGAGAACCTGTTCTTCAACCCGAAGCGCTACGACCTCGCCCGCGTGGGCCGCTACAAGGTAAGCAAGAAGCTCGAGGCGGCCGAGGGCGTGCTGCTCAAGCAGCTGAAGGTCCGCGCGAAGCAGCTGGCCGAGCTGGCCAACCCCGACAAGAAGGGTTGGGACCAGCCGCGGTTCCGGGCCTGGGCCGAGCTCCAGAAGGACGAGCAGGGCGAGGGCGGGCCCAAGTACAAGGGCATCCTCGCCTACGAGGACGTCCTCAAGACCGTCCGGTACCTGGTGAAGCTCCACGCCGGCGAGGAGGGGTTCGAGCAGGACGACATCGACCACTTCGGGAACCGGAGGCTCCGCAGCGTGGGCGAGCTGATCCAGAACCAGATCCGGATCGGCCTCTCGCGGATGGAGCGCGTCGTCCGCGAGCGCATGACCACGCAGGACGTCGAGGCCATCACGCCCCAGACGCTGATCAACATCAGGCCGGTCGTCGCCTCGATCAAGGAGTTCTTCGGCACGAGCCAGCTTTCCCAATTCATGGACCAGACCAACCCGCTCGCCGGCCTCACCCACAAGCGGCGCCTCTCGGCGCTCGGGCCCGGCGGACTGTCTCGCGAACGCGCCGGGTTCGAGGTCCGTGACGTTCACCCCAGCCACTACGGCCGGATGTGCCCGATCGAGACGCCGGAAGGCCCGAACATCGGCCTGATCGGCAGCTTGTCCACCTACGGGCGGATCAACCCGTTCGGGTTCATCGAGACGCCCTACCGCCGCGTGGTGAAGGCCAAGGTCACGGACAAGATCGACTACCTGTCGGCCGACGAGGAGGACCGCCACGTCATCGCGCAGGCCAACGCCCCCCTGAACCCCGACGGCACGTTCCAGGGCGCCGAGGTCCTGGTGCGGCGCAAGGGCGGAGACGTGGACCAGGTCTCGCCGGAAGAGATCGACTACATGGACGTCTCGCCCAAGCAGATCATCTCGGTGGCCGCGGCCCTGATCCCGTTCCTCGAGCACGACGACGCCAACCGGGCCCTCATGGGTGCCAACATGCAGCGCCAGGCCGTGCCCCTGCTCCGCTCGGAGGCGCCCCTGGTCGGCACCGGCGTGGAGTTCCGCGCCGCGGTCGACGCCGGGGACGTCGTGCTGGCCGAGGAGCCGGGTGCGGTCGAGGAGGTCTCGGCCGAGGAGATCGTGGTCCGCGAGCGGACCGGGAACCTGCGCTCTTACCAGCTCCACAAGTTCCGCCGGTCCAACCAGGGCACCTCGATGAACCAGAAGCCGCTCGTGCAGGCCGGCGACAAGGTCGCCAGGGACCAGGTGATCGCCGACGGGCCGTCCACCGAGTCCGGCGAGCTCGCGCTCGGCCGCAACCTCGTCGTGGCGTACATGCCCTGGGAGGGCCACAACTACGAGGACGCCATCATCATCTCCGAGCGTCTGGTCAAGGAGGACGTCCTCACCTCGGTGCACATCGAGGAGCACGAGGTCGATGCCCGGGACACCAAGCTCGGCGCCGAGGAGATCACGCGGGACATCCCGAACGTCTCCGAGGAGATCTTGAAGGACCTCGACGAGCGCGGCATCGTGCGGATCGGCGCCGAGGTCAACCCCGGCGACTACCTCGTCGGGAAGGTGACGCCCAAGGGCGAGACGGAGCTCACGCCCGAGGAGCGCCTGCTGCGCGCGATCTTCGGCGAGAAGGCACGCGAGGTTCGCGACACGTCGCTCAAGGTCCCGCACGGCGAGAGCGGCAAGGTGATCGGGGTCCGCGTGTTCACCCGGGAGGACGGCGACGAGCTCCCGCCCGGCGTGAACCAGCTGGTACGGGTCTACGTGGCCCAGAAGCGGAAGATCTCCGACGGCGACAAGCTGGCGGGGCGGCACGGGAACAAGGGCGTCATCTCGACGATCCTGCCGGAGGAGGACATGCCGTTCCTGTCCGACGGCTCGCCGGTCGACATCATCTTGAACCCTCTCGGCGTCCCGTCACGGATGAACCTCGGGCAGGTGCTCGAGGCGCACCTCGGTTGGGCGGCCATGGTCGGGTTCCGCAAGGACGGCCAGGACTTCGAGGGACCCGTGTACGTGTCCACGCCCGTGTTCGACGGCGCGCGCGAGGGCGAGATCCTCGAGGCGATCCGGAGCGCCCGTCCGAACAAGGACGGCGTCCGGCTGGTGGACGAGGTCGGCAAGGCGGTGCTGTTCGACGGCCGGAGCGGCGAGCCCTACGAGGAGCCGGTCACGGTGGGCGTGGCCTACATCTTGAAGCTGCTCCACCTGGTGGACGACAAGATCCACGCGCGATCGACCGGCCCGTACTCGATGATCACGCAGCAGCCGCTCGGCGGGAAGGCGCAGTTCGGTGGCCAGCGGTTCGGCGAGATGGAGGTGTGGGCGTTGGAGGCCTACGGCGCCGCCTACGCGCTCCAGGAGTTGCTCACGATCAAGTCCGACGACGTGCTCGGACGCGTGAAGGTGTACGAGGCCATCGTGAAGGGCGAGAACATCCCCGAACCGGGCATCCCGGAGTCCTTCAAGGTCCTGATCAAGGAGATGCAGTCCCTGTGTCTGAACGTCGAGGTCCGTTCGGCCGAGGGCGAGCAGATCGAGCTGAAGGAGACCGACGAGGACGTGTTCCGGGCCGCGGAGGAGCTCGGCATCGACCTGTCCCGGCGCGAGCCGGCCGGTGCGGACTACGACTAGGAGGCGTTCGGCTTGCTGGATGTGAATCACTTCGACGAGATCCGGATCGCCCTGGCGACGGCGGACCAGATCCGCGCCTGGTCGAACGGAGAGGTCAAGAAGCCGGAGACGATCAACTACCGGACGCTCAAGCCGGAGAAGGACGGCCTGTTCTGCGAGCGGATCTTCGGCCCGACGCGTGACTGGGAGTGCCACTGCGGCAAGTACAAGCGCGTCCGCTTCAAGGGCATCATCTGCGAGCGCTGCGGCGTCGAGATCACGCGTTCGAAGGTCCGCCGCGACCGTATGGGCCACGTCGAGCTCGCGGCTCCCGTCACGCACATCTGGTACTTCAAGGGCGTTCCCTCTCGCCTCGGGTACCTGCTCGACATCGCCCCGAAGGACCTCGAGCGCATCATCTACTTCGCGGCGTACGTCATCACGCGCGTGGACGAGGAGCGCCGACACAAGGACCTCCCCGAGATCGAGGCCCAGCTCGAAGAGGAGAAGCGGGAGCTCGATGGCGAGCGGGACGACCGGATCAAGGCGCGCCTGTCCGAGCTCGAGGACCGGCTGAAGGAGCTCGAGGCCGAGCGTGCGAAGGGCGCGCAGCTCTCCGCGGCACGCCGCGAGGCTCAGCGCGACGTCGACCGCATCACCGATGCCACCAAGCGCGACACCGAGCATCTCGACGAGGTGCTCTCGGCGTTCAAGGGCCTGAAGGTCAAGCAGCTCGTCGCCGACGACGCCGTCTACCGCTCGCTGCGCGAGCGCCTCGGCGACTACTTCGACGGCGGGATGGGCGCCGAGGCGATCAAGCGCCTGCTCCAGGACCTCAAGCTGGTGGAGGAGGCGGAGGCGCTCCGCGAGACGGTCGCCACCGGCAAGGGCACGCGCCGGCTGAAGGCCATCAAGCGGCTGAAGGTCCTGACGAACTTCGTCGAGGGCCGGAACTCCCCGATGGGCATGGTCCTGGACGCGATCCCCGTGATCCCACCGGACCTGCGCCCCATGGTGCAGCTCGACGGCGGGCGGTTCGCCACCTCGGATCTGAACGACCTGTACCGGCGCGTGATCAACCGGAACAACCGGCTGAAGCGGTTGCTCGACCTCCAGGCGCCGGAGATCATCGTGAACAACGAGAAGCGGATGCTCCAGGAGGCCGTGGACGCGCTGTTCGACAACGGCCGGCGCGGCCGCCCGGTCACCGGCCCGGGCAACCGCCCGCTGAAGTCGCTCTCGGACATGCTGAAGGGCAAGCAGGGCCGGTTCCGACAGAACCTGCTCGGGAAGCGGGTGGACTACTCGGGCCGCTCGGTCATCGTGGTGGGCCCGGAGCTTCGGCTGCACCAGTGCGGCCTTCCGAAGCAGATGGCGCTCGAGCTGTTCAAGCCGTTCGTGATGAAGCGCCTCGTGGACCAGGGTCTGGCCCAGAACATCAAGAGCGCGAAGCGGATGGTCGAACGGGCGCGCCCGAACGTGTGGGACGTTCTCGAGGAGGTCATCAAGGAGCACCCGGTGCTGCTGAACCGAGCGCCGACGCTCCACCGCCTGGGGATCCAGGCCTTCGAGCCCGTGCTGGTCGAGGGCAAGGCGATCCAGATCCACCCGCTGGTCTGCACGGCGTTCAACGCGGACTTCGACGGCGACCAGATGGCGGTCCACGTGCCGCTGTCGGCCGAGGCGCAAGCCGAGGCTCGGGTCTTGATGCTGTCGACGAACAACATCCTGTCCCCGGCGCACGGTCGTCCGATCGCCGTGCCGACGCAGGACATGGTGCTCGGGATCTACTACCTCACGCTCGAGCCCGAGCGCCCGGAGGAAGGCGAGGACCTCCCCGCGTTCTCCTCGGTGGACGAGGCGCTCATGGCCCTGGACCACCGGAAGGTGCGGCTGCACTCGGTGGTGAAGGTCCGCATGCCGGGCAAGGCCCTGCCGCCCGAGATGCTGCCGGAGACCGTGCAGGTCGACACCGCGTCCAACGGCACGCGGGTCCCGGTGGTCGAGACCACGATCGGACGGTTGATCTTCAACCAATGCTTCCCGGACACCGAGGAGTACGTGAACCGACCGCTCATGAAGGGCGACGTCGGGCGACTCGTCGACTCGTGCGTCCATCGATACGACCGGGCACAGGTGGAGCAGATCCTCGACAACCTGAAGAACGTCGGGTTCCACTACGCGACCCGGGCCGGCGTGACGCTCGGTGTCCAGGACGTAACGACGCCGCCCGACAAGGCCAAGATCTTGGACCGCCACGAGAAGGAGGCGTCCAAGATCGAGACCCAGTACCGCAAGGGGATCATCACCGACGACGAGCGCCGCCAGGAACTCATCACGATCTGGACCCAGGCGACCGACGTGGTCAAGGACGCGATGGAGGCCCAGTTCGGCCGGACGAACCCCATCTACATGATGGCGAACTCTGGCGCCCGAGGGAACATCATGCAGATCCGTCAGATCGCCGGCATGCGCGGCCTGGTGGCCAACCCGAAGGGCGAGATCATCCCGCGGCCGATCAAGTCGAACTTCCGCGAGGGCCTCTCGGTGCTGGAGTACTTCATCTCCACCCACGGCGCCCGCAAGGGCCTGGCCGACACGGCGCTGCGGACGGCAGACTCCGGGTACCTCACCCGTCGTCTGGTCGATGTCGCGCAGGAGCTCATCGTCCGCGAAGAGGACTGTGGCACCGACCGTAGCATCCCGGCGTGGGTGGTTGTGGAGACGCCGAAGGGCGTGCGCGAGCCGAACGCTCACGTGGACACATCGCTGTTCGGGCGGGTCCTCGCCGAGGACGTGAAGGTCGAGCGGAAGAAGGTCGCTTCCAAGGGCGACGAGCTGGACGACGTGTCCGTCCAACGGCTCATCGACGCCGGCGTGGATGTCGTCCGGGTCCGCTCGGCGAACACGTGCGAGGCCGAGTACGGCGTGTGCCGCCTCTGCTACGGGTGGTCGCTCGCGGCCGGGCGGCTCGTCGACATCGGCGAGTCGGTCGGTATCGTGGCCGCCCAGTCGATCGGCGAGCCGGGCACGCAGCTCACGATGCGGACGTTCCACACCGGCGGCGTCGCGGGCGAGGACATCACGCACGGCCTGCCCCGGGTCGTGGAGCTGTTCGAGGCCCGGCGCCCGAAGGGCGAGGCGCTCATCACGGAGCTGCCCGGCACGGTCGAGATCGAGGACGACGAGGAGAAGAAGGAGCGCCGCCTCACGGTCACGTCCGAGGACGGGGAACAGGTCCAATACAAGATGTCGTTCCGGGCGCGCCTGCTGGTCGGCGACGGCGACACCGTCGACGTGGGCCAGCAGCTCACCGAGGGCTCGGTCAACCCGCACGAGAAGCTGAAGATCGAGGGCATCCAGGCGCTCCAACACCACCTCGTCGAAGAGGTTCAGCAGGTGTACCGGAGCCAGGGCGTGACGATCCACGACAAGCACATCGAGCTGATCGTGCGGCAGATGCTCCGCAAGGTGCAGATCATCGAGCCGGGTGACACGGAGTTCCTGCCCGGCGACCTGGTCGATCGGCGCCGTTTCGAGGCCCAGAACCGCGAGACCGTGGAGAACGGCGGAAGCCCGGCCACCGCGCGGCCTCAGCTGCTCGGTATCACGAAGGCCTCGCTCGCCACGGACTCGTGGCTGTCGGCCGCCTCCTTCCAGGAGACGACGCGGGTGCTGACCGAGGCCGCGATCGCCGCGAAGTCCGACGGGCTGCTCGGCCTGAAGGAGAACGTGATCATCGGCAAGCTGATCCCGGCCGGTACAGGCATGGGCCGCTACCGGAACGTGCAGGTGCGGGTCAAGCCCGAGGCGATCCCCGAGTACTGGCTCGCACGCCAGCGCGAGATCGCCGAGGCCCAGGAAGCCGGCGAACCGGTCCTTGCCGGGCTCACCCGGGAGGAGGCGGAGCAGATGCTCGGCGGGGCCTTCTCCCCAGAGGAGTAGCAGACGGGCGACCTGGGAGGGGGCTCGGCGGCCTCCTAGGCGGTCGCGAGCTCGAGCAGTTCGGCGTGGACGGCGGGCGAGCCGGCAAGGACGTCGCCCGCCAGGTAGCCGGCTCCGCCCTCCCAGTCGGTCACCGCGCCGCCCGCCTCCTCGACCAGCAGGGCCCCTGCGGCGACGTCCCAGGGGGACAGGGCGAGCTCGAAGAACCCCTCGAAGACGCCCTCCGCGACCCAGGCCAGATCGAGCGCCGCGGCGCCCGGCCTGCGGAGATCCTCGAACCGCTCGAGGCAGCGGGCCATGACGTCCAGGTAGCGCGGGAGCAGATCCTTGCGACGGAAGGGGAACCCCGTGCCCACGAGGGCTCGCTCCGGCGGAAGGCAGGAGACCGCGAGCGACCGCTGCCAGCCGTCATCCAGGATGACCCGCGCCCCGAGCCCGCGGGCGCCCACGTACGTGCGGCCGAGGAACGGCGCGTGGACCACCCCGACGAGGGGCCGCCCGGCATCCACGAGGGCCACCGAGACCCCGACGGCAGGGAACCCGTGGAGGAAGTTCGTCGTGCCGTCCAGGGGATCCACGATCCAGGCGCGCTCGTGGCCCCCGCCGCCGGATTCCTCCCCGTGGATCGGGATCTCCGGGGCCGATGCGCGGAGGACCGAACCGATCTCTCGCTCGCTCGCGCGGTCGACCTCGGTCACGTAGTCGCCGGCAGACTTCGTCTCCGGGACCGCTCGGCCGGCCCCGGCGAGCACCAAGCGCCCGCCGGCGCGAGCTGCCGTCTCGGCAAGTCCCAGCAGGCGCGCGAGCGTCGGGTCCGTCACTTCGCGGGCACGCTATCAGCCGGGAGCCTCCGAATCCCCCGTGCCTGCGGAGGGCCGCTCGACCCATCGCGACCGCGCCCGCTCCGATGGGTCGTTCGACCCCGAACGACACGAACCCGAACCGGCCTCGCGACCAGGGAAGATGCCGCCGTTGACACCCGTGCTCCGTGCCTAGTAGCGTTATCGCTCGCGCTGGGCTCGGCGGGCGGGCCCGGCAACGCGTGCGCTTCCAGGGGGTTTCCCGAGGGACGTCTTTCGCCCACAGAGGTACCACCTGGAAGCCGGGCCCGCGGTCCGGCTTCTTCCATGAGGAAGCGGGACCACCGGTTCGGTGACAAGTCGAGAGTGCAGACGGGAAGACCATGCCCACGATCCAGCAGCTCGTGCGCCAGGGCCGCAAGGCCCGCAAGGCCAAGACCAAGAGCCCGGCCCTGAAGGGGTCGCCGCAGCGTCGTGGCGTCTGCACCCGCGTCTACACGATGACGCCCAAGAAGCCGAACTCGGCCCTGCGCAAGGTCGCCCGCGTCCGCCTGACCTCGCAGGTCGAAGTCACCTGCTACATCCCAGGCGTCGGTCACAACCTCCAGGAGCACTCGATCGTGCTCGTGCGCGCCGGGCGCGTGCGCGACCTGCCCGGGGTCCGCTACAAGGTGATCCGCGGCACCCTCGACACCGCGGGTGTGAAGGACCGCAAGAAGGCTCGCTCGCGGTACGGCTCGAAGAAGGGCGGCGAGTAGCACCATGCCGCGCAAGGGCCCTGCCGTACGCCGCGAGATCCAGCCGGACCCCGTGTACCAGAACGTCCTGGTCACACAGCTGATCAACAAGGTCCTGCTGGACGGGAAGAAGACGCTCGCGGAGAGAACCGTCTACAAGGCGCTCGAGGTGATCAGCGAGCGGACGGCCAACGATCCCGTCATCTCGCTCAAGAAGGCCGTCGAGAACGTGCGTCCGCTGCTCGAGGTGCGTTCGCGGCGCGTCGGCGGCGCGAACTACCAGGTGCCCGTCGAGGTCCGTCCGGGGCGCGGCACCACGCTCGCCCTTCGGTGGCTGGTGAACAACTCTCGCGCCCGCAAGGAGCACTCCATGTCCGAGCGGCTCGTGGGCGAGATCATGGACGCCGCCAACGGGCAGGGAGTGTCCGTGAAGCGACGCGAGGACATGCACAAGATGGCGGAGGCGAACAAGGCGTTCGCGCATTACCGATGGTGATCGACGAGCACTTCGTGGCCGGGCCCTCGGGCCCGGCGTCCCATGAGGGGGGTCGCAGCTGATGGCGATCCCCGCGGAGAAGATCGACGTGGCAGAGACGGTCGAGAAGGTCGAGGGGCGGCGGGTCGGGTCCCGCAAGGACCTGGTCATCCGCGAGTACCCGCTGGCCAGGACCCGGAACATCGGGATCATGGCCCACATCGACGCGGGCAAGACCACGACGACCGAGCGGATCCTCTACTACACGGGCAAGGCCTACAAGATCGGCGAGGTACACGAGGGCACCGCGCAGATGGACTGGATGGTCCAGGAGCGCGAGCGCGGCATCACGATCACCTCCGCCGCGACCACGTGCGTGTGGAAGGGCCACTGGGTCAACATCATCGACACGCCCGGCCACGTGGACTTCACCGTCGAGGTCGAGCGCTCACTGCGGGTCCTCGACGGCGCCATCGCGGTGTTCGACGCGGTCGCCGGCGTGGAGCCGCAGACCGAGACCGTATGGCGCCAGGCCGACCGTTACCACGTGCCCCGCATCTGCTTCGTGAACAAGATGGACCGCACCGGTGCCGACTTCCGGCGCACGGTCGACATGATGGTCGACCGTTTGCACGCCGAGCCGCTCGTCGTCCAGCTGCCCTGGGGTTCCGAGGCCGACTACCAGGGCGTGATCGATCTCGTCGAGATGAAGGCGCTTCACTGGGTGAACGAGATGGGGGAGGAGTGGGAGACCACGGAGATCCCCTCCGACCTCGAGGACGTCGCCCGGCAGGCGCGCCACGACCTGTTCGAGCGGCTCGCCGATCACGACGAGTCCTTGATGGACAAGTTCGTCCACGAGGACGAGCCGACCGTCGACGAGCTCCGCCGGGCGATCCGGCGCGCGACCCTTGCCGGCGAGGGTGTTCCGGTGCTGTGCGGGAGCGCCTTCAAGAACAAGGCGATCCAGCCGCTGCTCGACGCCGTCGTGGCCTACCTCCCCGCACCGACCGACGTGTTGCCGGTCGAGGGGCACACCCCGGCCGGCGAGCACGCCGAGCGCAAGCCCGAGGACACCGAGCCGTTCTCCGGTCTCGTGTTCAAGATCATGTCCGACCCGTACGTGGGCCGCCTCACCT
>Ga0209642_10002099_pt1 | contig 13179 bp, 16 predicted proteins | sample RifCSP19_2_FD_184025 | JGI IMG/M metagenome (GOLD analysis project Ga0209642, IMG submission 184025) | Soil microbial communities from Rifle, Colorado - Rifle CSP2_sed 19_2 (SPAdes) (version 2) | ecosystem: Environmental > Terrestrial > Deep subsurface > Rock core/Sediment | place: Rifle... | reverse complement strand
CGTACCGGCCCTCCGCGGGAACGCCGCGCGCGCGGACCGGTACGTGGAGCTCGGCCGGAAGATCGGGATGCGGTACAACGTCCGCCTCCCGTCGGAGTTCAAGCGGCGCGTGTGCAAGGAATGCCACGCGTTCCTCGTCCCCGCCAAGAACGCGCGCGTGCGGATCGGGGGCTCGAAGGTCGTCACGACGTGCCTCCGGTGCGGCGCCGTGATGCGGTTTCCGTACCTCCGGGAGCAGAAGGCGAGACGCCGTCAGTAGCTCGTCGTCATGTCGAGCTTGCCGGCCTTCCGCGCGAGGTACTCCATGAGCCGGAAGAGGCCGATGCTCAGGAGGAAGAACACCGTGGCGGAGACCGCCAGCGCGAGGAGGACGAGGAGCGGGTCCACCGTCTCGAGCCCCGTCGGAATCTTCTCCCAGTACCCGGCCGGCATCACGGTCCGCCGGATGAGCTCGAACCAGTACGTGAGGGGGATCGCGTGGCCGAGCGACTGCCCCCACGCCGGGAGCACGGTGAGGGGGAACAGGACGCCGCAGAACAGGTAGAACAGCCCGGGGATGCCCTCCGCGAGGCCGTGGATGTGCCGGGCGGTGAGGAACGAGAGGGAGGCGAGGCAGACGCCGATTCCCACGAGGGTGAACATCCCGAGGAGGAACGCCGCCAGGAAGAGGGGGATCTCTCCGAGGCTCAGGTCGATCTGGACGCCGAGGAACGCGACGCCGAACCCGAGGGTGATGAGGACCGCGAAGGCGGCGACGAGGACCTTCGTGGCGGCCCGCCCGACGATGTACGTGTAGTACGAGACGGGGGACATGTAAACGTAGCGGAGGGTCTGATACCACTCCCGGTCCGCCTGGATGACCTGGAACGTGCCGAACAACGTGTTCCCGACGAAGATGAAGAACGCGTTGCCGATGTAGACGAAATTGAACCGCGCGAGCCCGGCCTCGGTCGCAAGCGCCGACTGGGGCCCGCCAATCGCCGCGAACACGAGGTACATGAAGACGAGGATGAACGCGCCCGCCACCGGCTTGACGACGGAGTAGACCGCGAAGAGCCACGGCTCCGTCCAGTTCGATTCGATCTGCCAGCCGAGCCAAGTGGCCCACTTGAACGAGCGCCAGTGGCGGTTCACGGTTGCGTTCACTGGTGCCGTGACGTCAGCCTCCCCTCACGCCTCGCGAGGAACTCGAGGTATCCTAGGGAGAGCCGCGCGAGAATCAGGAACACGACGCAGAGGACGAGTAGGACGAGGAGCTCGGTCTGCGGAGGCAGGAATTGGAACTGGAGCGCGAAATCCGGAAACAGCACCTGCCGCAGGGCGTCGAGGCCGAGCGTGGCGGGAATCACGGAGGCCCCGATCGCGACCCAGCGGCCCCACGTGCCCACGTTCGGGAACGCACCCACGGGGAAGTAGAACCCGGAGACGAGGAAGATCGGCTCCTCGAGGAGGGCGGACAGGTGCCACGCCTCCCGGCCCCACAGGAGGTACAGGGAGGCGAACATCATCCCCATGCCGTAGAGCGATATCAGCGTCGCGAAGAACACCGCCAGAATCATGAACGGGTCCCCGAGGTCGAAGTGGACGCCGAAGACGTACACGCCCGCGACGAGGGTGACGACCGCCCGGACGGACGTCATGAAGATCCCGCCGACCGCCATGCCTGCGAGCAGGGACATGCGGGACATCGGCGCGATCATGTACAGCTGGAGGTTCCCGATCTCCTTCTCCCAGTAGAGCTGGGAGGCCATCGACCAGAGGACGTTGAGCCAGAACGCGATCATCACGCCGCCGAGGACGACGAAGCCGACCAGGGCGTTCACGCTTCGCTGCGCGGCGTCGATCGCCATCTGACGCTCCGCCTCCGTGAGGGCCGGGTCCGAGACGATGGCGGCAATCGCGCCCTGAAGGAATCCTTCGTAGATGAACACGTATGCGGCGATGCCGAGGAGCGGCAGGAGACCGTCGAAGAAGATCCACGACGGCTCGCGGTTCGCCCCCACGATCCGGACGTACGCCCGACCCCAAACGGCCCGCAGGTTCAGGGAGACGAGGTTCGCGGCCCCGCTCACTCGAGGGACCTCCCGACCATGCTCACGAAGACGTCCTCGAGCGTCGGCTCCGACTTGTGCAGGTGGTGGATCTTCGAGCCCTGCTTCACGACCTCGCTCACGATGTCGCTCACCGCCGCCTCGTCCTCGAGGATGAACGTGAGCTTCTCGATGCTCGCGCCGTCGTCGGCCGTCTGGCTGAAGTTCTTCACCCCGGAAATCGCCTTGAACGCGGCGGTGCTCTTCAGCGGGTCGACCTCGATGCGGAACGTCGTGTCCTTCTTGAGGCGGCGCTTGAGGTTGGCCGGCGTGTCGACCGCCAGGATGCGCCCCTTGTCGATGATCGCGAGGCGGTCGCACATGTCGTCCGCCTCCATCATGTAATGCGTCGTGAGGAGGACGGTCTTCCCCTTCGTCTTCCGCACCCAGCCCATGACGTAGTCCCGGATCACGCGGGACGCGTTCACGTCCAGGCCGAGGGTGGGCTCGTCGAGGAAGATGATGTCCGGGTCCGTGACGAAGCCCCGGATCATGTTCATCTTCTGCCGCTGGCCGCTCGACAGCGTGCGCACCTTCGCGCTCCGCTTGTCCCACAGGCCGAAGGTGTGGAACATCTCGTCCACGCGGGCCTTCGCGACGTGGCTCGGCACCCCGTAGAACTGAGAGAACATCCATACGTTCTCCCGCGCGGTGAGGAGACCGTAGCCGCTCGACTCCCCGCCGCTCACCATGTTGATCTTCGCGCGGATCGGGAGCGTGTCCTTCGCCACATCGTAGCCCGCGACCTTCGCGACGCCGGACGTCGGAAGGAGGAGCGTCGCAAGGATCTTGATCAGCGTCGTCTTCCCGGCGCCGTTCGGGCCGAGGAGCCCGAACAGCTCCCCGTCGCGAATCTCGAGGTCCACGCGGTCCAGGGCGGTGACGGGGCCCTCCTCCCCCTCGTCCGACTTCCGCCGTCGGAGCAGCTTTCGCTTCCCCTTGAAGACCCTCGTGAGGTCCTTCGTCTCCACCGCCAATGCCATGGTCAGTCCCGCGCCCCGCGGGGTCCGTGCCGCCCCCCCAGAATCCGGGGACGCGTCACGCCTGCGTCAGCTGTTTCGCCCGGGTCACATAGCCGGCAATCCGGTTGCGCATCATCGACGTGGACACGTCCGTCAGCTCCGACACCTTCGCCTTGTTGTGCGCGAAGTCCGCCGTGAAGGAGTCGGGATACAGGCGGAGGAGCTCGAAGGCGACGCGCTTGATGTACGTTGGCCGGATGTTTCCCATGGTGCACCCGCTGGTTCCCGCGGTAGGAGCATCGGAAAAGGGGCTCGTAGATAAAGGTTCCCTACGGGGAGGCGGAGGTTCTCGTCCGCGGGGACCCACGCCGGACAACGATTAAATACGGAACCCAGATTCGGCTCTGTCCCCGGGGTGGGATGTCCGTGGAAGAGCCGATCGCGAACGTCGAGGTAGTCCGGGGTCCCGCAGGCTACGTCGCCAAGGTCCAGAGCGAGCTCGGCGGCATCCGGGAATACCGCGGGACGACGTTCGAGCAGGTCCTGGAGCAGGTCGTCATCGACCTCCAAGAGGAGTTCGAGGTCCCTGAGATGGGGCCCTAGCGCTACGGCGCCTGGCCGTATTCGTACACGCCCCTGCCAGCCTTTCGACCCAGGCGGCCCGCCCGCACGTACTGCCGAAGCAGCGGGGACGGACGGAACCTCGCATCCCCCGTCTCCCGGAACAGCGTCTCCATCGTGTCGAGGCCGATGTCCAGTCCCGTGAAGTCCGCGAGCTCGAACGGGCCCATCGGCATGTTCGTCCCGAGCTTCATCGCCTTGTCGATGTCCTCCGGGCTCGCGATGCCCTCTTGGAGGAGGTTGAACGCCTCGTTCATCATCGGCACGAGGAGGCGGTTCACGACGAAGCCCGGTGCCTCCTTGACCTCGACCGGCTCCTTCCCGATCTTCGCGCAGAACGCCTTCGCGAACGCGACCGTGTCCTTCGACGTCTCGCTCCCCCGGATCACCTCGACGAGCTTCATCACGGGCGCGGGATTGAAGAAGTGGAGGCCCACGAACCGGTCCGCCCGCCTTGTCACGGAGGCCATCTCCGTGATGCTCAGGGAGGAGGTGTTCGAGGCGAAGACGACCTCCGGCGGGCACGCCTTGTCGACCTCCGCGAGGACCTGCCGCTTGATGTCCATCTTCTCCGGCACCGCCTCGATCACGAGCTGCGCGTCCTTCACCGCCAGCGCCATGTCCGTCGTGCCCTCGATCCGCGACACGATCCCGTCGACCTCCTCCTGGGTCATCTTGCCCTTCTCGACCCGCTTCAGGAGCGGGCCGCGGATCCGGCGGAACCCGGACTCGACGAACCGGTGCTCGATGTCCCGCATCGCGACCGCGTAGCCGGCCTGGGCGCACACCTGCGCGATCCCCGCGCCCATCGCGCCCGCGCCGAGCACGCACACCTTCTGGACGTCCTCCACCTGCATGGTACGGCCTCCGAGGGTCGGGGATGGCACACGGGAATATATGTAGGCTGGGTTGCGGAGAGGGGGTACCCTCCTCGCGGTCGTCTGCCGGGCCGCTGGCGGCGACGGACCGAGGCTAGTACGGGACGCACCCGGGCCAGGAGGTGCAGTCCCACTTCAGCGTGCCCGTCAGTTCGTTCTTCTTGTCCTGGGCGTGGTACGTCAGCTCGATCTTGCCGTAGTTGATGGCGATCGTCTCCATCGGGAGACCCCCCATCGGGTCAATCTCAATCTTGTCGGAGACGCTGTAGTTCACGATCAGCGCGTCCTTCAGGGTCACCACCATGTACTTGGTCTTGTTGCAGTCCTGCCTGCAGAGCTCGATCGTGACCTCCGGGAAGTGCTCGCCCCTCGCGAGCGCCTCGTGGAGCCGCAGCGAGGATGCGTCCATCGGCTTCGTGATGATGACATCGCGCACCGACGGGGGGCCGCTCGGAGGCCGCGTCGAGGACCCCTGGATGCCCCACTGGAACGATTCGATCTCGATCCACTCGCCGCCCCGGTCCGGGTCCGGGAGCCACGGGAACTTCACCCGGATCTGCCCCGCCCCCGAGGGGTGCGACGCCGCGGACTCCCCGACGCCGCCGAACGAGAGCCCCGCCGCGGCGAACGCGCCGAGCAGGACGATCGCGGTCGCAAACCCGGAGAACCACCGGCTTCCCCACACACGCCTCACCGCACGCAGTTCCTTCCTCATTCCTTGCCTCCCCAGGCGAGGCGCGATGTCCATCGGGAACCCACGGTCCCCCCTCCCGGCTCGACGACCCCGCCGACCCGAGGGAGAGGGTTTCGGGACACCTTAAACCCGACGTCCGCCGCGGCGGAGAACCTTCATACGGGGAGGGCGGTCCCCGACCGTGCGCCGGGCTCCTTTGGCGGCAATCGTGGTCGCGATCGTCGGCGTCTCGTTTGCGTCCGTGTTCATCCGCTGGAGCATGGCGCTCGGCGCAGCCGCCCTCGTGATCGCGCTGTACCGGATGGGGTTCGCGACGCTCCTGCTCGCGCCGTTCCTCGCCACCGCCAAAGGCGCGCAGCTCCGGAGGCTGACCGCCCGGGACTTCGCCCTCCTGGCGGTGATCGGGCTCGCCCTCGCGGCCCACTTCGCGACGTGGATCCTCTCCCTCGCGCTCGTGGACGTCGCGACCTCCGTCGTCCTCGTCACCTCCCACCCGCTCCTCGTGGCGGCGGTCTCCCACGTCGTCTTCCGAGAGCGCGTCACGCGGGGCGTGGCGGTCGGCATCGCCCTCGGCTTTGGCGGCGTCGTCCTGATCGCCTTTGCGCAGGGCGGGCAGGGGACGTCGACCCTCGTGGGGAGCGCCCTCGCGTTCCTCGGCGCGATCTTCGCGGGCATCTACCTCCTCGCGGGCCGCCGCCTCCGCCAACGGATCGACCTCGTCCCCTACGCGACGACGGTGTACGGGTTCTCGTTCCTCTTCCTGCTCGCGTTCGCCGCCCTCGCCGCCACGCCCGTCGTCGTGCGGGACAACGCCGTCCCCCTCATGGGCATCTTCCTCGCGATGGCCCTCGTGTCCCAGATCGGCGGGCACACGATGTACAACTATGCGCTCAAGCACGTGAGCGCGACCCTCGTGTCGACGAGCCTCCTCGGAGAGCCCGTCGGCGCGTCGGTCCTCGCGTTCCTCTTCCTCGGGGAGACGCCGGGGTGCCACGCCGGCGGGGTCTGCGCCGCCACGGGGCTCGTCGTCCTCGGGAGCGCCTTCGCCCTGGCGGGGATCTACTTGACCGCGCGGGGCTCGCTCCGTTCGCCGCCGGGGTCACTGGAGGCTCAGGTATAGGAAGACGGTGAGCGCGGCGACCTTGAACACGTCCGCGAACATCAGGAAGGGACCGAGGGCGGCCGCCGTCGTGCCCAGCGCGCCGTAGACCAACGGGGACGTGAGCAGCGACTGGAGCAGGAGGGCGAACAGGACGACGGTCAGCCCGAGGGCGAAGCGCGCGCCCGTCTGCGAGTAGGTCCGCACGTAGACGGCGAGGAGGGCGACCAAGAGGGCGATGCCCACCGTCGAGAGGATCACGTCGACGTCCTCGTGGGTCTCGAAGCGGAAGCCCCATCCGTGCCCCGGGCGGGGGCCGACCGAGGAGGCGGGGAGGGCCGAGAGGAGGAGGCCGATCAGGAGTCCCGCCACGAGCACGAGGAGCACCCACACCGCCGCGCGCCCGCCGCCACCGCCTTCAGTTCGCTGCATGTTCCGCACCTCTCCGCGCCTTCGCGTTCATCCGCTCCAAGATCCGTTCGAACGTCGCCCAGTGCGACTCCATCGAACCGGACGGGAAGTACACCTGCCCGTAGTGGTCCCCGGACGTCACCGCCAGGTTGTTCTTCACGAGGACCCGCAGATGGTGCCGGACCGTCGAATAGTCGAGGCCCAGCGCGTCGGCGAGCTGCAGGGCGTTCCGCGGCTGCTCGCGGATCGCGAGGACGACCCGCGCCCGCGTCGCGGCGCCCATGCTGCTCCCGAACAGCCACCAGAGCACGCGCTCGACGCTGTCCAACGCCGCGGCCACCCGCCTGACCCGCCATATAACTACCGAAACGAGAAGAAAGGTCGGGGGGCGACACTGCCCCCCGAAGGGTCCGAGCCCGCTTCACGGCCGGTGGCGGTACTGGTAGCCGCTACCGTCCTCGGGCGGGACCCAGTCGTCGTCCTGGCCGTTCGGGATCCCGTCCCCGTCGTCGTCCGCCATCCCCAGCTCGCCGTAGCCGTACTGGTGGCCCGACCCGTCACCGGGGCCCGTGCAGTTGCCGAACCCCGCGGGGCCCGTCCACCGGTTCTGCGCCTGGACGTCGTCCGGGGATCCGTGCCCGTTGTCTCCGGCCATGACCGCCGCTCCGCCGGCCCCGGCACCGAACATCGCCAGGACCGCGAACATCGCCGCGTAGCTCATTCCGGTTTTCACCTCCTGAGACTCCCTTCGACGGCGGAGGTCTTGGCCGTTTTCGAAGAACTTTCCCAAATCGCTCCCGAAAGCCTGCCTACGCGGTGTACGTCTCCACGAGCCGACGGATGATCGCCACGTACGCGTCCTTCATCCCCCAGCCGATCTCGCGCTCCTCGACTTGGGCGAACGCCTTCACGATCCGCGCCCGCTCCCCCTCCGGCAGGAGGCGGTGCACCTGCGGGAGGAGCTCGTCGTCGACGACGCGCATGTGTTCCTTGTGGAGCCGCGCGTACGTCCGAAGGCGGCCCGCGATCCTCCGGCGGATCGCCCGCGTCCGGGCCTTGGGCAGGAGCCCCCGGATCGACGCGATGTAGTCACGGAACAGCACGTGGTCCTCCGTCAGCTGCTTCACGAGCTCCGCGTTCTCCCGGGACGTCGGCGCCATCGCCGGGAACAGGATCGCCTCCTCCTTCCCCGCGTGGGACCGGTCGACGAAGTCGGAGAGGACGGACAACGCGTCGTACAGGTCGTCCTTCGAGAACGCGTCCTCCCGACGGATCCCCTCCGCGAAGTACTCGAGGGCGTCGAGCAGCCCGCGGATTGAGTCGTGCTCAGTCCGGAGGACTTCGTCGGGAATCGGCTTCACTGCGCGGCCTCCGCCGCAAATGCCGGGTCCGCGCCCCTTAGGCGTTCCGATATGACTATACTTATCGTGACGGCCCCATCCGAACCTTCACGTCCGGGGGGAACCGGCACTCCTCCGGGGGCCGATCCTCCTGCAGCCGCTGGAACGAGGGGGCGCGGAGCGCGCGGTCCGGCGTGAACATCAGGCATTCGACCTCCGCGACCAGCTCCGGCCGGCACCAGAACTTCACCTCGCCGGCGAGGTCCGGCATCGCCCGGAAGGGCATCGCGCCCCGGATCGCCGCCAATCGGCGGTGGAGGAGCTCGACCATCCCTTGGTCGAAGCCCGTCCCCACGCGGCCCACGCACTGCAGCTCGCCCGCGTCGTCGTAGATCCCGAGAATCAGGGCGCCGAACGTGTCCGCGCGGTTCCCCTCCCCGTGCGTCACGCCCGCGATGACGCAATCGACCGTCTTCAGCGCCTTGATCTTCAGCCACGTGCGCGTCCGCTTCCCGATCTGGTACCGCGAGTCCTTCCGCTTCGCGATCACGCCCTCGAGGCCGCGCTCCCGGCAGATGCGGTAGAACGCCTCCCCCTCCGCCTCCACGAAGTCGCACAGGGACGCGCTCTCCGTCTCCTCGAAGACGTCCGCGAGGATCCTCTTGCGCTCCGTGATCGGCTTGGCGGTGAGGTCCTGCCCGTCCAGGTACAGGATGTCGAACGCGACGTACGTGGCGGGGAGCTCCCGGGCCCTCCGGGCGATCCGCTCCGCGCCCGCGAGGTGCTCCCGCTCCTGAAGCTTCTCGAAGCTCGGCCGCCCGTCCCACATGATGACGACCTCCCCGTCGAAGATCGCGCGCTTCGCCTTGGCGGCGACGCGGACGTCCGGGTACCGGTACGTGATGTCGTACAGGCGGCGGTTCTGGAGCCGCCACGTGCCTTCTTCGTAGAAGCACAGCGCGCGGGTGCCGTCCCACTTGACCTCGAAGATCCACGCAGGGTCCGTGAACGGCGTCTCCTGCTTCTCCGTCAGCATGGGGTGGATCTTCAGACCCCAGAGCTCCGCCATGTGACACCCTGCAGCTCCCCCAAGGCTATCATGCTTCAAGCCTCTTCGTCCAGCAGGCACGCGGGGAGCCCTCTAACGGCGATGGGGTTCCTATCTCCAGCGGATGCGACTAGGGTCCCTGGTGTATGAGAGGGCGAACAGCGAAATCCCGGCGACGAAAACGACGACTCCGACTATGAAAACCGAGATCCATCCTTTCTCGGCCCCTGCTATGGCCAAGCCGAGGCCTGCGCCGTGGATGACACTCGAGGCTAGATGCCCTGAAACACGTCTCCAGTTCGTCTTCCCTGTAGGCAATCGCCTCTCGGGGACCTCCGGTAGTCGAGGCCGCCAGCCGTAGGGGTTCGCGGGGAGAGTCACGTGCGAAGGCAAGCGGTACGCTAGGGTTTCGTAGAACTCGCGGACATCCTGAATCGCCAAGTGGTCCTTTTCGATTCTCAACAGGAGATCGCCTCGACTATTCCGAAGCTCAATGCTTTGGAAAACCTCGTTTGTGCCCAAGACGAAGATACCCACCGTTGCGATGTCGCGTATCGGGAACTCTGCAACCGCCTTCCTCCCGACCACCTTTCGCACGTTTTCCGGACCAACCTCCCAGGTCACCGGCCAGCCATACACGTTAAGCAGAACAGCGAAGAGAATCACTCCCAAGACACACATGATGAGGCGTTCGCTGGTCAGCGACGCGGTCACGATGTAGAAGAGCAGTCCAAATGAGCTTAGCGCGAACAATGAGACGAGAACGGCTAGGACGAAAGTCCGCGGCCGGTAGACAAGGCGAAACATGCGGAAGTCAGGTTCTTGGGAAATCCATTCCTTCGAATAAATGCTCGTACGAACGCGAGAACGTCTATGCCTTCTTGACGGCCTCGAGGCTCGCGCGGAGCGCCGCCATCAGGTCCTGCGTCGCGGCGACCTCGACCTTCGGGGGGACCTGGACCTCCTTCCCCGCGACCTTCGCCTCGATCACGTTCAGGAGGCCCTCGCGGTACCGGTCCCGGTACTTCGAGGCGTCGAACTCCATCGTGAGCTCCCCGACGAGCTTCGTCGCGAGCTCGAGCTCCTCGTCCGCGATCACGACGGGCCGCGTCGCGGGGACGTCCGGGGACTCCTTCACCTCGTTCTCGTAGAACAGGACCGTGAGGACGAGGGCCTTCCCTATCGGGCGGAGCGCGACGAGGTGCTCCTTCTTCCACAGCGTCGCCTGCGCGATCGCGACCTTGTCCGTCCGCACGAGCGCCTGGCGGAGCAGCTCGAACGGCTTCACGCTCGTCTCCTCCGGGCCGAGGTAGTACGACTTCTCGTAGAACAGCGGGCCGATCTCGTCCACGTCGACGAAGCCGAGGACCTGGACGGCCTTCCCCGTCTCGATCGGGACGGACTCCATCTCCTCGTCGCTCAGGAGGACGAAGTTCCCCTTCCCGTACTCGTACCCCTTGACCATGTCCTTCTGCTCGACTTGGACGTTGCACGCCGGGCACATGTATGGGCGCTTGAGGGGCGTCCTGCACGTCGCGTGGAGCGTCGTGAACCGGAGGTCCTTCTCCTCCGTCGCGCCGTACACCTTCGTGGGGATGTTCACGAGGCCGAACGTGATGGCTCCGGACCACACCGCGCGCGCCATGGTACAAAAGCCATGCGCCACCGGGTTATAAAGGGAAGGCTCCGACCCCCAAAAGTGATACTCCTTGCCCCTGACTTCCCACTGGGGTCCGCCGAGGTCAGGGCTCGCGCACCGCCGCGCCCTTCCGCTTGAACTGCCCCTCGTACAGCGACTGCAGGCGCTCGTACGTATCCGCCTCGCGCGGTCCTTTGTCGTCGCGGACCCTCGAGATGCGCGCGAACCGGAGGGCGAAGCCAGACGGATAGTGCGGGCTTCGCTGGATCTCGTTGTACGCGACCTCGACGACGACCTCCGGCCGCACGTGCACGGTCCACTCGTCCTCCGAGGTCTTCAGCGCCCGGAGCCGCTCCGTCATCGCGAGGCGCTCCGCGTCCGTGAGGCCCTTGAACGTCTTCCCGATCATCGCCCACTCGCCCGTCGGCCCGCCCCTCACCGCCAAGTGGACGTTGCTCAGCGTCCCCGTCCGCCGCCCGTGGCCCCACTCCGCGGCCACGACCGCGCAGTCGAGCGTCTCGACGGGCTTAATCTTGAACCACTTCTTCCCGCGCTTCCCCGGCACGTAGTCCGAGTCGAGCGCCTTCGCCATCAGCCCCTCGTGCCCGGCCTCCATCGCCTCCTTCAGGAACACCTCGACCTCCGGCACGGTGCGCGCGATCCGCCGCGCCGCCAAGAGCTCAGACGGCACGAGGGACGCGAGGACCTCCCACCGCTCCCGGTACGGGCGAGAGATCAGGACCTCGCCGCCGAGGTAGACGATGTCGAACAGGTAGAGACGCAGCGGGATCTCCTTCCGGAGGGCGTCGATGTCGTGGACCCGCCGGAACCGCCGCATCAGGTCCTGGAACGGGCGCGGGCGACCCTGCGCGTCGAGCGCGACGACCTCGCCCTCAATCAGGAACTCCTTGGCGGGGAGCTTGCGCGCGATCTCGAGGACCTCCGGCACGCTGGCGGTGACGTCCGTCAGGCGGCGGCTGAACACGCGCACCTCGTCCCCGCGGCGGTGGACCTGGATCCGCGCCCCATCGAACTTGTGCTCGAGGGCGGTCTCGCCCCCGTGCGCCTCGAGGACGTCCTGCAGGTCCCCCGCCATCTCCGCCATCATCGGCTTCACGGGCGTGAAGAGCCGGAGGCCGAGGGCGCTGAGCCCCGCCTCGCCCCGGAGGACCGCCACGGCGGCGGTGCGCCCGATGTCGCCCGTGAACATATGCCCGAGCCGGACGAGGTCGAGGTCCACGGTGGCGGCGTCCGCGAGCGCCTCGAGCATCACGCCGTCGTTGACGCCGATCCGCATGTCCGTGAACATGCTCCGGAGGAGCCACTCCTGCTCCGGCGAGGTCGCGCGGCCGAGAAGGCCCTCGAGGAGGCGGCGCTTCTTTGCGACGCTGTCCTTCCCGCTCGTGGCGGCGATCGCGTCGAACGCGCGCTGCACGTCGAGGATCGTCAGCGGGTTCGGGGCGAGCGTCACCTGGCGGGTCGCGCCGAGCGCCCTCCGGAGCGTGGCCCACCCGACGTTGAGCGCCTTCTGCTCCACCTCCGGGAAGACCTTGCCGACGAGGAGGAGGGCGGCGGCGGGGATCTCGTCCGGGCGCAGGGTCCGCAGGTACTCCGCAATCAGGCGGCGCTTCTCGAGGCGCTTCGTCGTTGCCGCCAGCTTGGCGGCGATGTCGACGATCGTCGAGAAGGACGTCTCCGGGGCCGGCATGGGGCGTGCGCGAACGCGCGGGGTTCGGATGAACGTTGCCCTACGGCCGGGCCCCGTGGCTCCGGAGTAGGTCCGCAATCGCGGCGTCCTTCCCTTCCACGAGCGCCAGGGCGGACTTCCCCTCGTCCGTCTTCGCGTTCGCGTCCGCGCCGTGCTCGAGGAGGAGGCGCACGATGTCCCCGTTGCCCTCCATGATCGCCGCGTGGAGGGGCGTGAGCTTGCCGCCCTCGTAGTGGTAGTTCACGCTCGCCCCGTGCTCCAATAGGAGGCGGACGACGTCCTCGTGGCCGTTCGAGACCGCGCCCGTGAGGGCCGTGAAGCCAGTCGACGGGTTCGCGTAATCCGTGTCCGCGCCGCGTTCGAGGAGGTACCGCACGACGTCCGCGCGGCCCATGTACGCGGCGAGCCCGAGGGGTGGGAAGCCGTCCTTCGAGACTGCGCTCACGAGATCCGGAGACCCCTCCACGAGCGCCCGCACGCGGCCCGCGTCCCCGACGAGCGCCGCCTCGTGCACGTCGAGCGTCGGTCCGTGGCGGAGGAGCGCCTCGAGGACAGCCTTCTGTCCGTAGTACGCCGCCACGACGACCGGGGAGAGGTCGCCCTTCGGGCTCCTCGCCGACAGAAGCGCGGGCTCGCGCTCGAGCAACTCCTCGACCTTCGCCGCCTGCCCCGTCTTCACCGCCTCTAAG
>Ga0209642_10002086_pt1 | contig 13216 bp, 9 predicted proteins | sample RifCSP19_2_FD_184025 | JGI IMG/M metagenome (GOLD analysis project Ga0209642, IMG submission 184025) | Soil microbial communities from Rifle, Colorado - Rifle CSP2_sed 19_2 (SPAdes) (version 2) | ecosystem: Environmental > Terrestrial > Deep subsurface > Rock core/Sediment | place: Rifle... | reverse complement strand
GGAAATCCTGAAGATAGCCTATGAGGTGGCGCGGCCTGCCGTCTATTATTATCTGGTCGTTGCCTTCGCCGATATTGTCCATGACCGTCTTTTCTTCGTCGAGAACGGCCCTCAGCTGGTCGAAGTAGGCGATATCGAGGCGGCTCCCCAGGCGCACGGTCCCGCTTGCCGGTTTGAGCTTCCCGAGGAGGAGGTTTAAAAGCGTTGTCTTGCCCGAGCCGTTCGGGCCTATGATGCCTACCTTGTCGCCCCTTATTATGAGAGTTGAAAAATCTTTGATGGCAGGCCCTGCGCTGCTTTCGCTATCGTAAGAGAAGCTCAAGGCCTTGGCCTCGATGACAAGCTTCCCGGAACTCTCCGATTCCAGCGCCTTCAAGTTCGCGCTACCCTCAAGCGCCCTGCGCTCGCTCCTGTCTTTTCTCATGTCAAGGAGAGCCCTTACCCTGCCCTCATTCCTGGTCCTCCGGGCCTTGACGCCCTGACGGAGCCACGCCTCTTCCTCGGAGAGTTTTTTGTCAAACAGGGCGTTCCTCTGGGCCTCGTTCTCCAGGAGCGCGTCCTTTCTTTCGACATAGCTCCTGTAATCGCACTGCCAGTTGTGGAGGGTGCCCCTGTCCAGCTCTATAATGCGGGTCGCCAGCTTCTGCTGGAGCATCCGGTCATGGGTGACAAAAAGGAGCGTGCCGTTGTAGCCGAGAAGGAACTCTTCAAGCCATGTTATGGACTCAATGTCGAGGTGGTTGGTCGGCTCATCAAGGAGAAGCAGGTCCGGCTCTGCAGCAAGCGCCTTGCCGAGAAGGACCCTTCTCTTGTAGCCGCCAGAGAGCTCTGAGAAATCGGCCTCAGGCGGGAGCCCCAGCCTTGATATTATCTCCTCGACACGCTGGGTTGCCTGCCAGCAGCCGTTATGCTCAAGCTCGTGATAAGCCGCCTCAAGCTCGGCCATGGCATCCTTGCCGTGCTCAAGAGCGCTCAAAGCGCTATGATACCTGGCCATGATGGCATTTACATCCCCAATGCCGCTCGTAATGACATCGAAGACTTTTCCCTTCAAATCCCGGGGGATTTCCTGCTGTAGCATTGCGACCTTAAGCCCGGGAAGACGGGAGACCTGCCCGCCGTCCGGCTCAAGGACGCCGCTGATGACTTTCATGAAAGTCGATTTACCCGCGCCGTTACGGCCAACAAGGCAGACCCGCTCGCCTTTTTCAATCTGCAGGTCCACCCCGTCCAGGAGCATCGGGCTTCCAAAGCCTATTTTTATATTCTTCAGGTTTATGAGTGCCATAACTTATAAAGATACCTTAAAACGCGGAGAAAAGCACCTTAATTGAAGCGCGCTGGAGCGGATTTTAGGCGGGTCAGACCACGAGGTTTTTCGGCTCGCCCCTTGTGAAGGCGGCGATATTTTCGAGAGTGGTATCGAGTATCCTCTGGACCGCCTCTTTCGTATCAAAGGCGCTGTGAGGGGTTATTATTACATTCCTGAGCCGCAGCAGTATATGGTCGGCCAGCAATATATCAAGCGGCTTTTTCTGGGCTATTGAACGAAGGAGTTCAGCCTCTTCTCTTATGATGGGCTCTTCCGACAGCACATCAAGCCCGGCTGCCGCTACCTTTCCGGTCGTTATAGCCCGAAGGAGCGCCTGCACATCGACCAGGTCTCCCCTGGCGGTGTTGATGATGACGACTCCCTTTTTCATCATCGAGAACTCACTTTCGGAAAGGAAGTTGTGGGTCTCGGGCGTTGACGGTATGTGGAGGGTTATAATGTCCGACTTTTTCAAGACCTCTTCCAGTGGGACATACCTGAAGCCCATCGTCCGGGCAAGCTCCTCTTTCGGGTACATGTCAAAGGCTACCGTCTCCATGTGAAAGCCCTTTGCCATCTCTATCACATGACGGCCTATACTGCCCGTGCCAATGACGCCTATTGTCTTTCCCTTCAAGTCAAAACCGCGCAGGCCCTGAAGTGAAAAATCCCCCCGCCTTGTCCTCTCGACTGCCTCTATAAGGTTGTGGCTTATGGCCAGGATGAGCGCGAAGACATGTTCTGCGACGGTATTGTCGCCATAGGCCGGAACATTCGCCACGCGTATGCCGTGTCCGGCGCAGTAAGCGGTGTCGATATGGTCGTAGCCGGTCGAGCGGGTCGCTATGAACCTCAAGTTCCTGAACCTGGAGAGCGTGTCATGCCCAAGCTCGGAATATATGAAAGTGGAGATGATGTCAGCGTCAGAGTACAGATCAGCGTTTTCAGCCGTGAGCGGCTCGCTCAGAAACCTTATGTCCTGTCCTTGCGCGAGCCTTTCAAAAGCCTCCCGCTCCCATTCCTCGATTTCAAAGACAGCAAGCTTCATCGCTGACTCCCTACTGGGAATTAACCACCACATTCCACAATTGAGTCTGGTGCGCTGCGGGGCATATGTCAAGAAAGACGGGGTAAAAAGAGTCGAGCCGTTTTTTTGGGATTTCAGACGAATTGTAGAAGGGGGGCATTGAGAGGAGCGAAGCCGGCACGAAGCAATCTCTCCTGTTTCGGTTATTGCTTTTGAGATTGCTTCGCTTCGCTCCAGATGACTGTTGTACTTCGGCGGCCTAATGAGCTGGCCGCGGCTTGATTTCTACTTCAAAAACATTCAGAACGAGGCAACGGCAGCTATGATCGCCACGATCACTACCAGATTCGCTGCCATATTAGCCGCAAAAACTTTCATTATTATCCTCCTTTCGTTTTCTATAAACATTATACAAACCCGGCATTAAGGGAACCTTAAAAGCCTGGTGAAAAACCTGTTATCTGCTTTTTTCTATGCCAAGCTCTTTCATCCTTCGCCATAGGGTCGTCCTGCTCATCCTGAGCTTTTTCGCGGTCTCGTTGTATCTCCACCCGGTCTCGAGGAGAGCCTTCATGATCATCTCCTTTTCGAGCGCTTTCAACGGCTCTTCGGTGCTCATGACCCTTTCTATGACGCCCCTTGTCTGAAGGTCCTTTGGCAGATGTTCAGGGTTTATCGTCCTTCCCTGGCAGCGGACAAAGGCGTGCTCGATGACATGCTCCAGCTCCCTTATGTTGCCCGGGTAGTCGTAATCAAGGAGGAGTTCCATGGCTGTTGGAGAGATGTGCGTCACCTCCATCTTCATCTCGCGGTTGAACTTGTCGAGGAAGTACCTCACGAGTATCGGTATGTCGTCTTTTCTCTCCCGCAGGGCCGGAAGATGTATCGGCACGACCTTGAGCCTGTAAAAGAGGTCCTCCCTGAACTCGCCCCGCTCGACCATCGCCTTCAGGTCCTTGTTCGTCGCGGTAATGACGCGCGCATCGACCTTCTGAGTCTTCGTTCCACCTACCTTCTCGAACTCGCCCTCCTGAAGAACGCGCAGGAGCTTCACTTGCGTATGGAGCGTTATGTCGCCGACCTCGTCAAGGAAGATGGTGCCATTATCGGCCATCTCGAACCTGCCGACCTTGTCGTTTATGGCACCGGTGAAAGAGCCTTTCACATGGCCGAAAAGCTCGCTTTCAAGGAGCCCTTCGGACAGGGCCGCGCAGTTGACTTTTATGAAGGCCCCCTCGCTCCTCGGCGAATTATGGTGTATGGCGTTGGCTATGAGCTCCTTGCCAGTGCCTGTCTCGCCTTCTATAAGGACGGTCGCCCTCGTTGGAGCGACCTCACGCAGAAGCTCGAAAACCTCGTGCTGAGGAGGATCAATCCTGTAAGACCCAGCACAAGTGCCCAAACATCCATTCTCAGTATCTTCCCCAGTCTCATCCCAATCCCCTTGGCTCATGTCAGAGGCAGGCTCAAGCCCCACAGAGTAATTGTTACGAAAACTTCGTATATCCTGATTGTCATGGCCGCCTCCTTTTCCTTCTGCGGCATCTCTTGACTGCTTATATATACAAGAAGCATGCCAAGATTACCATTCTCCCGCAATCACCTGATTTTACACAATTTTCTTAAAAAAATATGGTTCTGGGATTTTAAACCGTATCGTTCACAAATGAAACAAAATCTACCCTCAAAAATGAAAACCGTGGAAAATCAACATGATAGCAGAATGTTTCACACGAGAAACATTGTTCAATGACGAAACATTGACATGCCGGAATTTTGAACGATAATTAATGACTTGGGCAGGAAAAACCAGGAGGTCAGATGCGAATCGCTTTCATCGTAAGCACTTTTCCCAAGCTTTCAGAGACTTTCATACTGAGCCAGATAACCGGGCTTCTCGACATGGGCCATGATGTAAGGGTCTTCTCCGAGTACAGGAACACCAGAGAGAAAAAGGTCCACCCGGATGTCATTAAATACGGCCTCATGGACAGAATCAGCTACTTCGTCACGCCCGAGAACCGGCTTAAGCGGGCTGCCTCGGCCTCAAGGCTCCTGGCCGCCAACTTCCATAAAGGGCCACTCGATCTCCTTAAATCAGTCAACTTCTTCAGTCTGGGAAAAAAGGCCCTGTCTTTGAAGGTGCTGCACCTTCTAACCCCCATGATAGGGAGCCGTTTCGATATAATTCATTCCCACTTCGGAATAAACGGGGCGCTCGCCATATACCTGAAGCTCATGGGCGTGCCGGGCCGTTATATAACCACTTTCCACGGCTATGATGTGAACAGCCTGCCGCATCAGGCCGCGCCCGGCTATTACAAAGATCTCTTCAGCCACGGCGACCGTTTCACCTCAAACACTGAGTATACCAGAAGAAGGGCTGTGTCGCTGGGGTGCGACGAAAAAAAGATAACCATCCTTCCTGTGGGCCTCGATATCGGGAAGTTCAAATACAGCCCCAGAGTCTTGAAAGCCGGAGCGCCGGTGCGCCTCCTGACAATAGGAAGGCTCGTCGAAAAAAAAGGGCACGAGTACGCGTTGAAGGCGGTAAAGGCACTAAAGGATAAAGGGTTTAATGTACGCTACACTATAGCGGGAGACGGCCCGGAGAAAAACAGGCTCGAAGCCCTCAGCAACTCCCTTGGCGTATCAGAACAGGTTGAGTTCCTCTACGACATCCACGAGCACGAGGCGCTGGACCTGTACTCGCGGTCCCATATATTCGTCCTGCCGAGCGTCACCTCGGTTGACCAGGACAGGGAGGGGCAGGCGCTCGTCCTACAGGAGGCGCAGGCCTCCGGCATGCCAGTCGTCTCCACGCTTCACAACGGTATCCCCGAAGGCGTCCTCGATGGGGTATCCGCCTTTCTCGTGCCCGAAAGAGACCATGTGATGCTCGCTGAAAAGATAGAATATCTCATCAAGAGGCCGTCTACATGGTCAGACATGGGGCTTGCCGGAAGAAGGTTCGTTGAACAGAAATACGATATAAGAAAGCTTAATAACGAGCTGGTGGGTATCTATGAGGAGATGCTGAGGGCATAAAAAAAGAGCCGGGGATCAATTCCCCGGCCCTCGTCTGAAAATCAGAAGTTCACTTCCCGGTTCCAGCTGCCTCGTCCCTGTTCGCTGCCTCGACAAGCTCGGATACGAACATGTTGACATCGGTTGAATGCATGGCGCAGGCCATTGATATGGGCTCCCCGCCAAAGGCCGGGCATGTGAAACACCCTGAGCCGAAGTGTTTTGAGAAAACCTCTTTAGTGGATGGCCATTTCGTAGTGACCTCGCCGGTAGTCATATCGCCAGTGATACTATCAGGCATGTTTTTCCTCCTATAAATTATTGAAGCTCCGCTAAGCAGGTGGGCATACTCGTAAGTCAAAATCGCCGGGTAATACAAGTGTTATTATAAATACCCAGCTCCAGATATTATATGATTTCCATCATGAAAACTCAAGGGCTCATTCCCCCGGGTAAAGTTTAAGGCGCCTCTTTTCGCCGTCCCATTCAGAGCGCGCACCAAACTTTGTCGACAGGCTCTTCATCTTAGCGGCGATAAGACCTGCCCTGGGTAGCTGAGCCATGCCCGCGTGAAAGCCCTCGATGACCGTCGGGCATAATGTAAGAGAACGCACGCCTTCATTAGTAGAGGCGCTAAAAAGAAACGACTCGTCGTTTTTCTCGACCTCGTCCACGGCGTAATCGTCTACAAAGTCTCCGGCGCTGTAGATAATGACGCCTCCCCTGTAGAACTCAACACCCTGAAAGACATGGCAGGAGTGGCCGAAGACGATTCGAGCCCCGCTCTCGATAAGCCTGTGAGCGAACGGCACATGGCTGGGCACAGGCTCATAACCCCAGTTCGGCCCCCAGTGGGCTGAGACTATGACAATATCAGAGGTCTTTTCGGCTGCTGCCACGATATCGAAGAGCCGTTTCGCCCTCGTGTCTCCCGCGTCCACAGGCACGAAATGGACGCCCGGCTTATGCTCCTTCGCTTCCCAGGCGCCTTCGTTGTCAGTGAAGGCGATGAACGCGGTTTTCCTGCCATTTATCTCTAAAATGGCAGGCCGCATGGCCTCTTCCAGGTTCCTTCCGGCCCCGGCCTGTTTTACCCCGGCATGCTCAAGGGCCGCGAGCATCTCGAAAAGAGCGTCGTATTCGTAGTCGAGCGAATGGTTATTGGCTGTCGAGACGACATCTATCCCTGCAACCTTGAGCGTTTCTATATTTTTGAGGTCGCTTCGGAAGTGGAAGACCTTGGGGGTCGCGGACCAGGGCCGCCCCTTGTCTGATATAACGCACTCGAGGTTGCAGATGCGGGCGTCGGCTTCCTTGAAAACCGGGAGCGTGTCGCCCCACGGGAACTCCGGCGGCCTGCGAAGCAGCTTCTGGTTCACGAGACGCCCCAGCATGACATCCCCCGCAAAGAGTATGTTCATCAGCCAAGTCTCGTTCATGCCAGAAAGCTTGTCAAGAGAAGGGCATGCCTGCCCTGAGGCGATAAACTCTTTGAGAGAACCTTTTTGAAAAAAGGTTCTCTCAAACTCTCTCCAAAAACTTATAGTTCTTCCCGAGAAGACCCCGGTAGAAATGGGGGTCTTCTCGGGAACTTTAAAGTCTTTGAAGGGGGCATGGGGGAAACCTTTCTACAGAAAGTTTCCCCCAAAAGAGCTTGTAGCCCTAAAGGGCGGTCTGGCTCCTTCTTTTACTGAACGGGAACCGGAATTCCTTCATGAAGGCGGGGAGCTTGATGTCATCGAAGACTGAGTAGATGACGGGTATGACGACCAGCGTCACGAGAAGGCACATTGCCTGCCCCCCGACTATGACTATGGCCATCGACGCCCTTGAAGCGGAGCCGTCGCCCTTGCCGAGCGTCACGGGCAGCATGCCCGCGATTATCGCCAGGGTGGTCATGAGTATGGGGCGAAGCCTTACCTTGTTGGCGAGCATCTGCGCGTCGAACCGCTCCATGCCTCTGGCGCGGAGCGTGTTGGTATAGTCCACCTGGAGTATGCCGTTTTTCTTTACGACGCCGATGAGGATGAACATGCCCATGACGCTGTATATGTTGAGCGTATTTCCCGCGAGGATGATGCTCAATATGCCGAAGGGTATGGCCAGGAATATGGAGACCATTACAGTTATCGGGTGGACAAAGCTTTCGAACTGGGCCGCGAGCACCATGTAGATGAATATGAGGCTCAGGACGAAGGCGATGAGGAAGTTCCTGAAGGCCTCAGCCATGAGCTTGCCGCGTCCGAGATACGAGGTCGAGTACTCAGCCGGGAGCTTCATCCCGGCAACCGTCTGGTTGGCGTTCATCATCGCCTCACCCAGCGGCTTATTGTGCAGGTTCGATATTATGGTTATCTGCCTCTCCTGCGCGTAGCGGTCTATCTGGCCGGGGCTGGTGCCGTGGCTCAATGAGGCGACATTATCGAGCCTGACGACAGTCCCGAGCGCGCCCGGCACAGTGAGGGTCGATATGCTCGAAGAGTCCTTCCTGTACTCGTCCTTGAGGCGCAGCCTTATGTTGTACTGCTCGTCGCCCTCACGATACAGAGAGACCTTCTGCCCGCCGACCATCGTGCGCAGGCTTGAGGCTATCGACTCGACCCTCACGCCAAGGTCAGAGGCCTTCTGCCTGTCTATGTGCACCTGCAACTCGGGGTGCTTCAACGCCTGTCCGGTGTCGGTGTCGACAAAACCGGGGACAGCCTTGAGCTTATTGATTATCTCCCCGGAGTACTTGTCGAGCTCCTTCAAGTCCGGGCCGCGAAGGACCATGTTGAAAGGCGTTGCCTTGAAGCCGCCGCCCGAGACGAGGTTTATCTGCTGGACGCTGACCCTTAATCCGGGCATGGCATTCAGCATCCCCCTGACTTCCTGCATTATCTCGCTCTGGCCGCGCTCCCTTTCACTGAGATGCTTGAGAGATATGTACATTGACGAATCGGTCACATTGGAGAGGTACTGGCCCCGTACGCCTATGGTAGTGAAGGTGTGCACTACCTCGGGTATGGTCCTTATCTTCTTTTCGACATCCAGCAATATATCGGAGCTGCGCTCCAGGGACGACCCCGGCGGGGTCTCGACGACGACCTCGAACTCGCTCATGTCGTCGTCCTGGATAAACTCGGCCTTTACTATCTTCATGAGCGGGATGACAGAGAAAAAGATCGCCACCGCGCCTATAACGACTATGGCCCTGTGCTTCAGGCACCAGCCCAGTATGCTCAGATATGTTCCTTCCATCGCCTTGTAAGCCCTGGACTCCCTTGAGGCGGCCTTTGCCTCCTTTGGGCGCAGGAACCTTGAAGAGAGCATGGGCGTGAGCGTAAATGAGACCAGAAGGGATATCATGATGGCGAACGCTGCCGTAAGCCCGAAGCTCTTCCAGAACATCCCGACGAGCCCCTGCATGAAGGCGACCGGCAGGAATATGACGACCAAAGAGAGAGTTGTGGCCAAAACCGCCAGCGCTATCTCCTTTGTGCCCTGGATTGCGGCCTCGACCGGGCCTTTACCCTCTTCTTCCATGTGCCTGAAGATGTTCTCCAGGACTATGATGGCGTCGTCAATGACTATGCCTGTGCACACGGACAGGGCCAGCAGCGTCATGTTGTTGAGCGTGAAGCCCATGTACCGCATGATGGTGAAGGTGCCTATGATGGATGCCGGTATGGCAACGGCCGCAATAAGCGCGGTCCTCCAGTTCTTGATGAATACGAGTATTATGAGGCTCGCCAGTATAGAGCCCAGTATAAGGTGCTCCTCGACCTGGCTTACGGCCTTCCTTATGAACCTGGACTGGTCGATGACGACCTGCATCTCGATGTCCTGGGGAAGGACGGCCTTTATCTCCTCTAACTTCTCCTTGATATTGTCTATGACCTCGACGGTATTCGTGCCGGACTGCTTCCTTACGAGGACAGAGACCGCGTTGTTGCCGTCGAGCCTTGATATGGTGCGCGGCTCCTCCTGGGTGTCCAGCACGGCCGCGACATCCTTCACGCGCACGGGCGCACCCTTGCGGTCGGCTATGATGAGATTTTCGAAGTCCGAGACTTTCTCGATGCGGCCCATGGTCCGAAGGCCCTGTTCGCCCTTCTCCCAGGTTATCCTTCCGCCCGGCACTTCGACATTCTGCCTTTTTATGGCGTCGCTTATCTGGGCGATCGACATGCCGTAGGCGGTAAGCCTGTTCGGGTCTACGACTATCTGTATCTCCCGTTTGCGGTCGCCGACAAGGGTTATGGCACCAACATTTTTTACAACCTCAAGCTGCCTTTTAATCCTTTTGTCGGCCAGCTCAGTCACTTCCCTGGACGAACGCTTGCCAGAGATCACTATCGACATGACAGGCGCGGAATCCGGGTCGAACTTCTCGATTATGGGAGAGTCGGTGCCAGCGGGCAGCGTAGAGAGCAGAGCCGAGACCTTGGCCCTGACTTCCTCTGAGGCGACATCTATATTCTTTTCAAGCACGAAAGTGGCGAAGACCTGCGACTGTCCCTCGATCGTGGTCGAGCGCAGCTCGTCGATGCCGCTTATCGTGTTCACGGCCTCTTCGATGGGCTTGGTTATCTGGCTCTCTATCTCTTCCGGGCTCGCGCCGTCAAGACGCGTGGAGACGGTGATGGTCGGAAGGTCGACCTTGGGGAACAGGTCCAGGCCAAGCTCTCTATAGGAGGCAAGCCCCATTACGACCAGGCTCAGGATGAGCATGGTCGCGAATACCGGTCTTTTTATGCATATCTCGTATAATGACATATTTTACTTTTTGTCCTGGACGGTCACTTTCGCGCCGTCATACAGGTTCTGCAGGTTAGATGCCGCAACAATATCGCCTGATTTCAACGGCGCGCCGCTTATCTCTATCATCTGGCCGTCCTTAACGCCCATTGTGACGCTGAGCTCCTTCGCGGTGTCTCCGTTTACGACGAAGACCTTGTTTATGCCAACAAAAGAGTAAACAGCCTCTTCAGGGACGAACGGCACGCCATTTTCCTTTTGCGTCAAAACCAGGCCCCTGGCGAAGAATCCGGGCTTCAAAACTCCTCCCGCGTTCGGGACTTCTGCCTCTATCTCAAGGGTCCTGGTCTGGGTGTCGAGCGCAGGGCTTATTCTTGTCAGGCGGCCCTTGAAGGTCTTATCTTTAAACGCCTCGACGGTGACGAGCACCTGCTGGCCTGTCCTTATCCTCGGCACCGCTGATTCGGCTACAGTCCCCCTGAACTTGAGCGTGCCAGTGGAGACGACCGTGAACAGCTGGGATTTTTCCTTGATCGATTCCCCGGTAGAGACGAACCGCCTGCTGACCTCTCCTGATATGGGAGCCTTTACAACGGTATCGCTCATGCGCTTTTTAGCGAGGTCATGGCGGGCAGAGGCCTCTTCGACCCGGGCTTCAGATTCATGGAGCTGGGCTTCGGCAACATCGCGGCCAGTCCTTATATTGTCGAACTGGCTTACCGAGACCATGCCCTTTTTGAACAGTTCCTCATACCTCTTGAAGTTGGCGTTAGCGTCTTCAAGCTTCGCTTTTTCGCGGTCAAGGGCGCGCAGAGCGCTCTGGTGGGCTGCCTTCGCCTGTTCAAGGTTCAGCGAAGCCTCGCGCTGGTCAAGGATGGCAAGAGCGTCTCCGGCCTTTACCCTGTCCCCGAGGTCTGCCTTTATCTTCGAGACCGTCCCCTGTATCTCGCTGCTCACTATGACCTCGTCCCAGGCAGCAAGAGTGCCGGTCGCCTCGACCGACCTCTCGACGGTCCTGCTCTCGACCCTGGTGGTTGTCACGGCAAGAGCGGCCTGCTTGGCAGCGGCTACAGGCACCGTGGCAGGAGCTTCTTTTTTAGAGCAGCCAAACAGCGGCAAGGCCGCCAGCATCAATACGGAAAAAACAATACCTGATCTTTTAAGCATACGGCTCCTCAGTTTCATATAACCTTCAATAAAGCCCTGCTGGTCTTTAACTCGGGTACTTTGAGTTTTTTATAATTTTTCCTGGGAGACATCACCCTCCCCTCAATCCCCTCCCATCGAGGGAGGGGAAGCTGAAAAAGAGCCTTAAGTCAGTCCCATCTGTTTTAATCTCCTCCCCCTCGATGGGGGAGGCTGGGAGAGGGTGAACTTCTCATCCTCTTCTATCCGTTTCAAAAAAACCACGCTGGTGGTATTGTTTACCTGGCCGTCCCATCAACAAGCGTGCCTGTCACAAACTTCAAATTGAGTTTGGCGACTTCAAGGTCATAAGTCGCGCTGGCAAACGAAGTCTGCGCCGAGACGAGAACAGTGTCCGCGTCAATGACATCGAGAGTAGTGGCGACACCGAACTTGAACTGCTCGAAGACCATGCTGTAGTCCTCTTCAGCGAAGGCGACCTGACGCCTGAACGACTCTATGAGGGAGTCTATGGCCTTGACATTGTTTATCGCCTCGTTCACCTGCACGGATATGTCTCTTTTAAGGCCGAGCCTCACCAGCTCCGCTTCCCTGAGCTCGCTCCTGGCGTCGGTCAGCTCAGCCTTTCGCAGGAACCCCTCGAATATCGGGTAAGTGAGCCTCAAAGTGCCTGAGGCGCTCTCCTTCTGGAAGAAGGTCGTCTGGGGTTCCTGGTCGCGCCAGGAATAAAGGCCTTCGAGCTTCAACGACGGCTTAAAGCCTGCCTTTGCTATCGTTATGCTTTCGGAAGCCGCCTTCTCCTGGAGGACCAGCCGGGTATAATCGCTTCTTTCCTCAAGGGCCCTTTCAATTAGCCGCTCCGGTACAAGGGCGACGGCTCCCTGAAGGGCCGGTTCAACCAGGCTGAAAGCGCCCTCTATCCCCGTAAGCCTCGCCAGCAGGACTTTCGAGTTGTCGAGGTTGTTAAGCGACCTCAAAAGCTCAGCCTCTGCCCCGGCCAGTTCTGCCTGGGCCCTCAGCACGGCCGACTTCGTGACCTCGCCGACTGTAAACCTGGCGTCAGCCACCTCAAGCCTCTCCTGGGCTCTTTTGAGGGCGGCCCTCTTTATCTCTACATCCTTCTGGGCTTTCAAAACGCCGTAGTAGGCCCGGCCAGTGTCGAGCATTACTGATTCGCTCGCGCCTTCCAGCCCTTTTGTCTCGCTCTGTATCTGGAGCTTTGCCTGCCGCTGAACAGCCCACTCGCGCCCTCCCGAGTACAAGGGCTGGGTGAGCCTCAGCTCGGCAGCTGATGACGACTCGGGCTGTGTCACGAAACCAGTTCCCGAAGACTTCGACTCCGTAAACCTCGTGTAGCTCCCCTCGGCGGTAATGTTCGGGAGTATCCTCGCCACGGACTTGGTAAGGTCAGCCCTTGCCTGGTTGATGTTCTCCCTGGCAATGCCTAAGTCTTCATGATTTTCCAGCGCGAGCCTGTACGCCTCTTCGAGGGTTACTGCGCGTTCGGCAGGCTGTGCCCGAAGCTCGGGAGCGAACGCAAGGAAAGCTAAAGACAGGAAAACAGTGCACTTGAGCAAATGGACGGGCCACCTCTTCCGCGGCCTGGTCTTTGGCATAGCCTTACCTCCTTGTCCCCTCTAAAAAGATATCGACAAAAGACTCAGCGACCTCTTCGAGAGGCCTCTTGAAATAGCGCTTAAAACCGTAAATCTCCTGGGCGATGCTGTAATGGACGACCATGCCGATGAAGGCTCTCGCGGCAAGCGCCGGGTCGACCTCCCTCATCCAGCCTTCCCTTATCATTTCATTTATCTTGTCTTCGAGAAAACCCAGCAGCTCAAGAGCCCTGGTCTTTACGAAGAGCTCGGAGAGCGTGTGCTGCTCAAGGGCGCTGTAGGTGAGAAGGCGCATGAAGGAAGGGTCTTTGTGGTGCTCTTCGAGCATATAGACCGCGACGGTCCTGA
>Ga0209642_10002085_pt1 | contig 13219 bp, 8 predicted proteins | sample RifCSP19_2_FD_184025 | JGI IMG/M metagenome (GOLD analysis project Ga0209642, IMG submission 184025) | Soil microbial communities from Rifle, Colorado - Rifle CSP2_sed 19_2 (SPAdes) (version 2) | ecosystem: Environmental > Terrestrial > Deep subsurface > Rock core/Sediment | place: Rifle... | reverse complement strand
GCTTCTTTACGGAAGGGAAACACTTAGTAAATATAAAGAGCTTTCAGAACTTCTTAAGAATCTTAAACAGAATGAGAATGAAGAAACCAGAAAAGAAGTAGAAAAAAAGATAGAAGAGATACGAGGTCTAATATCACAGTTGACTAAAACGCTTGGCTCAAACAATTTAGATATTCCCGATGGATATCTCAATCCCGATGCGTTTAATTCCTTGGTTTTAGAAGGAAAACTAGATGAGATTATGAACCTTATTAAGGAGGGTCAGATAGATAAAGCCATGGAGATGCTTGCTAGCTTAGGAGAAAACCTTCAAGAGATGGTAGCTTCTCTTGAAAGCGGGTTTCAGTCATATAGCTCTGCTTCACTTTCAAAAGAGATGACGGAGCTAAATAATATTATTTCAAATATAGAGGGCTTAGAAGAGGGTGAAAAATCGCTAAAAGAAAAAACAGAAAAACTTAAAAGCTCTCTTCTAAAAGACCCATCTAGTAAGGGAAACCTAAATAAATTTGTAGAGAGAGAAAAGAAGAAAATAGAAACGCTAAAAAATCTTCTCATAGAAACTCGCTCTAAGCTCTTTCCCAATTTTGAAAAGAACGAACTTGTAGAAGGCTCCATATTAGTTGACAGAATCCTTTATGAAATCGATGAATTAAAGCACTGGCTTGAGTCATTTGAGTTTAACGAAGCCTTACTTCAGGCAAAGGACGTAGAGGAGCAAACGATTGGACTAAGAAACCTTAGTGATTTAAGATTAGGTAAAATCGCAAGCGCCTCACTTGAAGTTGAAAACTCAGCGGAGCTAGCTAGAGAAATCCGAGAGGATCTTGAGGAGCTTAGTAGACAAGGTGGGAAAAAAGAAATAATGCGTGACCTAGTGCAAAAACAAGATTCAATCAAGAAAGACACTTCGAAATTGATTGGCAAAATCTCTGGCTTATCCGAAGAGAAATTAATATTGCCCCCTAAGATCGGTGAAAAGCTTCTAGAGTCAAAAGGATTTATGCAAGGAGCTTCTAACAATCTCAAGGACATAGAGATATCTAAAGCGTTATCGAATCAAGATGAGGCAATAAAAGCCCTTAAACAAGCAAGAGAAGAAGCAAAGGGTCTTCTCGAAAAATACCAATTAAGTGCAAAAGGGATGGGAATTCCCGCTCCATTCCTCATGGGTCGTGAAGAATTTAAAGAGGGGATTCATGGGGTTGACACAAGCTACGTAGAGATACCGTCAGCTGAAGAGTCTAAAGAAGGTAGGGAATTTAAAGAAAGTCTTTTAAAATCCCTAAAAGAAGGATCACCTGAGGGTTTCAGTGAACTTAATAAGAATTATTATGAGAGGATAATAAAGTGAGAATTCTTGTTTTTTTAATGTTCATTTTTTCCATTTTGTGTCTGCATAATTTTGTGATAGCAGTAGACTCATCATCCTTGTTAGTTAAAAACGGTGAATCACATCTCGATAAATGGCAGGTAATAGAAGCTTCTCAACTTTCTGATAAAGCTTTAGAACTTGCCAAAAACAACTCAGATAAAGGCATCGCCTCTTACTTAAAATCAAGAGTCGAGTTTTATAAAGGTAACTACACCCTGGCAGCTAAATACGGAAAGGAAGCAAATACACTTCTTCCTAATGACAAAGAAATAAGTGAGTTTTTAGATTACATTTCAAAAGTCGCCAATACCGGGGAAAAGTTTGATGAGGTTAGAACAACTCATTTCATAATAAGGTACTCGCACCAAAGGGATTCAATACTTCCTGTTTATGCAGAAAAGGCTCTTGAAAAGGCATACTATGAAATTGGGAAGGATTTAGGAATATATCCCAGTGAAACAGTAATTGTTGAGGTCTTTCCTGACCCAGATAGCTTTGCTATTGCCTCAACGTTATCTGAAAAGGAAATCGCAACTACAGGGGTTGTTGGTGTTTGTAAATTCAATCGCATAATGGTTATATCGCCAAGGCTTCTGCCTCAGGGTTATTTGTGGCTCGATGCTCTAGCGCATGAATACACCCATTATCTAATATTCCGTAAAACAGAGAATAAAGCTCCTGTATGGCTTCACGAGGGCATTGCAAAATTTCAAGAGAAGAGATGGAAAGAGAAAAAGGGAACATTTATTAATCCATTCTACGAAACTCTGATTGCAAGAGCACTCAAAGAAAACAGCCTTGTGCCAATAGAGAAGATGCATCCGTCCTTTGGAAAGTTAAGTAGCGCTTATGAGGCACAGCTTGCATTTGCCCAGGTTGGAACTATTGTGGATTTTCTTGTAAATAAATGGGGTGATAATTCACTACTCGATTTATTGGAATACCTAAGAATTAAAGATAATCATGAAGCTGCAATTAGAAATTTAACTGGGATGAATTTCGCTGAGTTCTATAATTCATGGAAAAAGGACTTAAGATCAAGAAATCTCAAAGAAAGAATTCCTAGGGTAAAAGTAAGTGAATTAAGATTTGAAAAAGATGGAGTAAAATCCAAAGAACAAAGTAACGACCTACGGGATTTAGAAAGCATTCGGGCTAGAGAATTTACAAGAATAGGCGATATGTTGAAATCTAGAGGAAGGTTAAAAGCCGCTATTTATGAATACGATCAGGCATCAAAAGTTGATCCAATTTCACCAATTATTGTAAATCGCCTGGCTTCAACTCACGGGGCGCTTGGAGAATATAGTAAAGCCGAAGAGTCTCTATCGAACTCAATCGAGTTCTACCCAGAGTTTGTAGATACATACATTAATCTTGGTAGAATTTATCTACAAAAAGGAAATTTCAAAAAAGCTGAAGAGGCTTACAACACAGCAATTTCTATAAACCCCTTTGACCCTGAAATACATCAGTCTCTTATAACCATTTATGAAAAGCTCGGCTTGCCTGATCTGGTAGAATCCGAGAAAAAGGTTTTAAATATACTAGCTAAGGAGGAGTAAGCATTCAAGCACGGATTGACACAGTTACAGGATACAGAATACATGATGCAAGGTGCAGATATAGAAAACTACAATGTAAAACTTTATTCATCATGCATCATGAATCGTGCATCGTTTTACTAGTGGCTAAAAGTGAGGATATAAAATGAGTAGATATGCATATGATAATGAAGAAGACGTCGATAAGGTAAAAGACCTTGCTAGAGTAAAGAAAGAAATCCTCGAAGAAATCGGCAAAGTGATAATCGGACAGGAAAGCGTTATAGAACTCTTAATCATCTCCCTTATGTCTTCAGGTCATTCACTATTCGTAGGAGTTCCTGGTCTTGCAAAAACGCTTCTTGTAAGCACACTTTCAGAGGTTTTAAACATGAAATTCAGTAGAGTCCAGTTCACTCCTGACTTGATGCCATCCGATATCACCGGTTCAGAGGTATTAGAAGAGGATAGAACAACGGGTAAGAAGTTTTTTAGGTTTATACCAGGACCTATTTTTTGTAACATCCTTCTTGCAGACGAGATAAATAGGGCATCTCCAAAAACTCAGGCCGCACTTCTTCAAGCCATGCAGGAAAGAAAAATTACAGTAGCGGGAGAGACCTATAGATTAGAACCACCTTTTTTAGTTTTTGCTACGCAAAACCCAATCGAGCAGGAAGGGACCTACCCTTTACCTGAAGCAGAGCTTGATAGATTCATGTTTCAGATTGATGTGGATTATCCATCCCTTGATGAAGAGGTAGAGATTGTGAGAACCACTACGGGGGCTTATACTCCCGAGCTTAAAAGGGTGCTTGACATTTCAAAAATTATTGAATTTCAGAACCTAGTCCATCGAGTTCCAGTCTCCGAGTACGTTGCAGCTCATGCGGTAAAGATAGCAAGGGCTACAAGACCGGACGAAAGTGCACATGAGTCTGTTAAAAAATGGGTTTCCTGGGGCGTCGGACCAAGAGCCTCACAGTTTTTGATCTTGGGTAGTAAAGCAAAAGCGGTTCTTGAGGGTAGATTTACACCAACGACAGATGATGTAAGATTTCTCGCTCCATCAATTCTTAAGCACAGAATAGTGCTTAATTTCCGTGCAGAATCAGAAGGTATTAAACCGATGGAAGTTATTCAGGAGATTTTATCTAAAACCGAAGTTGTAGCCCGCGCATCGTGACTCGTTATTCGTGACTCGTTATTCGCTTAGCTGAGCTAGGATGAGGTCGAATCACAAAACCCGAATCACGATCCACAAGTGCAATATGTTCCTCAAACTTGGTTTTTAAAAGCTCTCTAACAGTCGGCTCCATTCTCGATAGAAAAGGTTTTGGATAAATTCCCATTACAAAGAACATTATTGCTATTGGAAGAAGAACCATAATCTCCCTTAGACTAAGGTCTTTTAGAGCCTTATTCTCAGGTTTATCGAGAGGTCCAAACATCACTCGTTGATAAGCCCAAAGCATGTAGACAGCGCTAAGTATCATTCCAGTAGCGCCGAGAGCAGAGTATATATAATTCAACCTAAATGCTCCAAGGAGTACCAAGAACTCCCCGACAAAACCATTCAAGATTGGGAGACCAATAGAAGATAGGGTTGAAATCATAAAAAATGCGGCAAAAATAGGCATAACTTTGGATATTCCGCCAAACTCAGCAATGAGTTTCGTATGCCGCCTATCGTATATCATCCCTACTATGAGAAAGAGTGCTCCGGTAGAAAGTCCGTGATTAAGCATCTGATAGATTCCACCCTCTATGCCCTGAATATTGAGTACAAAAATTCCAAGCATCACAAGCCCGAGATGGCTTACACTTGAATATGCAACGAGCTTTTTTAGGTCATCTTGCGCAAAAGCGACCATTGCCCCGTAGATTATCCCTATAATCGCAATGACAGAAAGAATTGGTAATAGATCGAGCGTTGCCTCCGGAAAAAGTGGAAGCGAGAAACGAAGAAAACCATAGGTTCCCATTTTTAGGAGTACGCCTGCAAGGATTACACTTCCTGCAGTCGGAGCTTCAACGTGAGCATCTGGAAGCCATGTGTGTAGTGGAAACATAGGAACCTTTATAGCAAATGCAATCGAGAATGCAAGGAAGAGAAGCCCCTGAGGGCTTGTTATGCCAAAGTATGGAATACTTAGTTTGTAGAAGTCAAGAATATTCATCGTCGGAGTGCCAAAATGATCAATATGGTAAAAATAGAGATAAAGGATTCCAACGAGCATAAGCGCGCTTCCAAAGGCTGTATAGATAAAGAACTTTATAGCGGCATAAATCCTTCTCTCCGCCCCCCAAATGCCAATTATAAAATACATCGGAATTAATACAGCCTCCCAGAATATAAAGAAAAGAATCATATCAAGTGCCGCAAAAGTTCCAATTAGCGCAGTTTCAAGAATGAGCATAAGAATGAGAAATTCTCTCAAACCCTTGTGTATTGAATGCCAGGAGCTAAGAATTGTAAGGGGCATAATAAACGTTGTAAGAAGCACAAGAAAAAGGCTTATGCCGTCTATCCCCAAGTGATAACTTATCCCAAGACTTTGTATCCAAGGAGTTTCAACCTCAAACTGCATTCCAGCAAATCCAGTTTTAAAGTTAATATAAAGTGGAATCGAGATAAGAAACTCAACGATAGCGACAATTAGCGCTCCAATTTTTATAGACTCTTCTGATTCTCGGTAAAGAATGGATAAGGCGATAATTAAAGGAACTCCTAAAAGAGGGAAAAATGTAACGAACGTTAGGTCTCCACTAAAAAGTGATTCCAACTTTTTTAAAACCCTCCGTCTAAGGAGTCGTCAGTCAATAGTGGATAGTCTCTGGCTGGAAGTTTTTAACTATCAACTTTCAACTAAATTTGGCTCTCGACCAGTGACTAACGACTAACAACTAGAAAAATTGTGGGTTTAAATATACAACAGAGCCTATGGGTTCTCAAGAAAAATGAAGTGTAGCGCGCTCCCTTCACCTATGCAAAGCTGATTATCTTTATAGGGCACCTAACGTCCCTGCTGTTTGTGAAGACCGAAGGATTTGCGCCAATGCAATGAGCCACAAACAGCGTGTTAGCCGAAGCGTTGGATATCTCATCATTTCAAGATTTCTATTTGGCTCGGATCGTTTAAAATAATCTCGGGTTTTCCCTTGTATTCTTTGATGTAACCGGTCACGCGGATCCTTTTCCCATAGTAGTAATTTTCTGGGTTTGCCGGGAAGCGAGAAAAATCCGATGCAAAGATAACCGCCGTGAAATATCGCTTGTAATCAGGATGGAAATTGAGAAAACAGGCTTTCCCTGAATTATGTGTGACGACAATCGTACCTTCTACCGTTGTATACTCCTCGTAGTGCTTCGCAGCATCCTGCCAGGAAATCACCTGGACCGTGCCAGCCGGTTGTCGGGATTCGGGAAAGGACGTGTCTGCTTGTCCGCTCGTCGGCACCTGTGAAGGCAAATCAGCGCGTCGCTGGTCAACGAACCAGACTTTGGCCAAGTAAATCACCAAAACCACCGCTGCCACCGTGACCCCAAGCCTAACAAGAAACTTTTTAAGATCAGGATTGTGATTTGTCATTATAATTTCCCATCCGAATATTACTTACCTCTTTTCCTTCGTTAAAGGATCAATGGTCTCCCTCTGTTCAAAAGGATATTTTTGGACAAGTTCCTCCAGAATTTCATCTAATCTTTTGCGTCCTTCCATACTAAGTGATTCATATCTCTTTACAAGGTTAGCAATCCTGCCATCCCGGAGTGATAGCTGCCATAGACCGTACTGACGTTCGCGCGCTTCACGTTCCAAAGCGATAAATTCAGCTTGTCGGCGAAAGGGGAACCGTGTATAAGCATACGCGTAACCTCGGCGGATTATCTCGGCATTTGCAAGTCTATCCCCCACAAAAACATATGCAAGGAGCCTTCCATGTTGATCACGAATATTGCTGGGTTCATATTCCAATGTGCATTCGAATCCCTCCGCAAACCGTCTCAGAAACTCCGTCGACTCTTCCCCAAACCTCTGCACTGGGAGCTCCGGGTGATGGGTCTCTGGAGCATCTACCCCGATTAGGCGGACCCTCTCGCCATTATCAAGAACTAGCGTGTCGCCATCAAGAACACGTGTTACGCGAAACGGCCCTCTGGAAGGCAGAGACTGAACTACAGGAGATGACGATTTTACCTCAGGCTGTACAGGCGTGGTTAGAGCACTTTTTGAAGCTATATCTGGTTGTATTTTCCTCTCTACCCGTCCATGGAGTATGAACATTCCCAAAATGATGGTTGCCGTAATTATCACGACTAATATTAAGAATTGATCACGTAAGAATCGCATTATCGAACTCCAAAACAGTTTTGTCCAACGTTTCGGCTAACGGCTGAGCGTATCTGAAGTTCCGAGTGAAGCGAGGAATTTGGGCGGAGTGCGGAAGGCCGTAGCTAGATACGCTCTGTTATACGTACCCCCCCCCAAGGGTCGGAGCGACCGAAGGAAGCGTATAGTCATGGAGGAAGAGAGGCTCATGGAAAGCCGTCGTTTGGCGGCTCGTTTGCATAGCAATATTCCTTCTTTTTTCATTTAACACTTTGGATATCAATAATCTTCCCCGTGAACCCAGCGAACTCCATTGGACGATGAGTAAATACTATTACTTGAAGACCATACTCTTTAATTGCATCATTTATTAACTCGATCATCTTATTTGAACGGTCTGAGCTAACATGCACGAAGGGGTCGTCAAGAACAAGACATTGGGAATCTCTGCCAGTTAGATGCTTCGCAACAGCCAATCTTACACAAAGAGCTAATACCTCTTTTAATCCGGAAGACCCGTCATTATATTCCAAAGATATATCATCAAAACCGCGCTCACCAAGTCGAATTGGGAATAGATATTCATTCAATTCCACACCATCATGCAAGAATTCTGTAACATAACTCAACGAACGCTTCACTTCCTCCTGTATTGGACCAACCACGCCGAATAAAGCTGAACGATGTTGTTGTTCTAATGTTTCCTTTAGTAATTTATACGATTCGGCACGAATCTCCTCCCTCTCAATTCTTTCACACAGAATTTCTATTTGTGATTCGATTTCTGCTAATTCTGAATGTGTTCCCTCTAAACTTGCCATGCTGATTCCACCTTTAAGTTGGTCTAGAGAACTTTGATGTTGTTTGATTATTTGCTCTTGATTTTTTATCTGTTGCTCTAGACGCTTTATTCTGTTTATTGGGCCTTTCTCTAGCTCTTCATACCGCCGCTTTATTTTTTCATACTCTTCCCTTTGCATCTTGAGATTTGTTTCTGCAGTCTTTAATAATGTTTCTTGATTTTCCACTGAGCCATATTGACGAATGAGGTCACGCTCTTGGATTCTCGCTGTATCCAATTCTTCAGAAAAACGTTTCTGCTCGGCTCGAATCTCAACCAATTCTTCCTTTTTTTCTATTACCTTTTTATCAACGTTGTCTCTTTCATGTCTCGTTTCGTCAAGGATTTTTCTTGCCTCCGTCTCTTCCTTTTCTCTTTTATTTACGAGTTTCCCAAGATCAAAGTCAATGGGATTTGACTTGATTGCATTTGGTGTCCTTTCAATTTTCTCAAGTTCTGCATATTTTTCTTTGTGTTTTCCTAACTCAAGAGCTACGTCATTGACTAGGCGCTCGTCGACTCCCCTTCTCTCTGCTAGTAATTCCTTGATATCGTTCGATAAATTATTTTGAGTTCGGTTCAGCTCTTTCAATTCGTCTATCGATTTTACACTGTATTTGCGCAATGCTCCTAGAATACTCTCTTCCAGGTGCTCAATGTCAACCTTTGCATCGCGTGCCTGTTCAAGTTTAGCTTCGACTGTAACCTTCCCCAAACCCGGTGATGCTATACTTACACTCTCAGTTCCAGTAGCAGTTAGTTCTTTATCATTGATTCTCTCCCCATCCACCTCAACTTCAAGAGCGCCTTTTTTACCAGGAGTAATGCTTACTGCAAGGCCTCTCGTCCTCAAACTTTCCCTTAAGGCGTCAATCCTGCTTTGGCTCTGGATGAGTTCCTCGAGTTCTTTGCTAGTGGGTACGATTGGTACTTCTCTCTCTCTCAAACTTTCAATTGTTTTGTCAAGTTCCCTCATCTTCTCTGCTTTCTTCTTCAGCATTTCGATTTTTTCCCCAGTATCGGATTTAGTCCATAAGATTCGTGCATCCCTCGTCAATTCCTCGCACTCCCTTATTTTCATAGCCTTCTCTTCCACTTTTTCTTTTATTTCCTGCTGTTGTCTTTCCAAATATTCACATAAAGCCTCAAGTCGAGAAAGCTTCTCTCTGGAATCTTTCTCCTTACCTTGGAGTTTCTCTATTTTTTCCGCTGATTTTTTGAGTTCTGCTAATGCCTTCTTTGCATCATTTACGTTTCTCTCTGCTTCCCTGACGCTGGCTTCAGATGCCTTTAATTCAGAATCGATCGAAGAGAAGTCCATAGCCTCGCTTCTAGCTTTTTCCAATTCTTCATTAGTCTCTTTGAGCTTTTTCTCAAGTTCGGGCAGCTCCTCCTGAAGAACTTCTAACCGCTGTTTGTCAGTGTCTACTTTTTTTATTTTATCCTTAAGAACCATACTTTCTTCTTGAAGTATTTGAATTTCTGCCTGAGTATTAAGTATTGATGAATCTTTTGTAGGCTTCCCTTTCCCTGTAAAATACTGGGCGTAAAGTATTTGAACCATGTCTTGAACTGCCCGAAACTTTTGGGTTATGAGCATGTCTTTACCCTCTTTTGTTTCTAGATGCAGAGAAGTGGTTGGATCACCTTCTTCATTTGTTGGCAGTTCTCTAAAGTCCTGAGGAGTCCATAGCCATTGAAAAGCACCCCACTGAGAGGGTTTACTTCCCCTTGCAGATGGCAATTCTGCTTCTAATAATTGTATCAGTCGTTCATCTGCTGACCTATCTTGGTCCAGAAGGGTACTTCTTTCACCATCCATTTTATACAATGAGGTTCCGATCCTTAAATTGAAATTTTTCTCTACACGGTACCTTGTATTATGAAGGGTGAATTCAATACGAACTGTTGATATTACATTTCCAGAAGCTGTACGTGGTCTGATGCGCTTTATTGTTTCGGCTTGGGAACTGGATTTATCGAAAAAACCTCTACTCAGGGCTTCCAGTATAGTTGATTTTCCCGTTTCATTCGGCCCATATATGACTGTTGTAGCCTCATCAAAATCAATTCTCGTTTTAGCGTGCCGTCTCCAATTTTCGAGTTCGACCCAATGAAGCCTCATCCCACAACCTCATTACCAAATCTTTGTAAATTACCAAGAGCTTCAATGATTATTCTCCGTTTCCTTAAATCAGTTTCGTCTGCTAGTAATTGTCTCAAATTCATCTCTGTTTGGTTTAGGGTTGGGTCACCAAAATCAAAGGCTGCTTCCAATTGAGGTGGTGCAGTAAAGTTGAGCGATTCTAGTTTCACTCTGAAGTTCTTATGTAATGTTGTTTGAAATTCTAATATATTATCAAGCTGTTCTTTAAATTCCAATGGAAGTTCTCCTTGGATGACCAATTTAACCATATCTATCCCTTTAATTGCTTCTAAAAAATCTTTTAACTCCGTGATGTAAGAGGAATCTTTCATTACAAACTCCTTAGAAACCCATGATAATTGGCCAGTTTTAATGGGCTGGATTTCAGGTGCAGCTCCTTTTTTATCAATTTGGACTAACAAGCATTGCCCAGCATCATCTTCATCATATTTAGTTTGTTCATGAGTTCCCGAGTAGGCTATTCGGGGCATACAGGTGTTGTCTTCAAAGGTTCTATGGCTATGCCAATGACCTAGAGCAAGGTAATCTATCCCTGTCCTATCGACACATGATGGGTTAATTGGTAAATCGATATCTTCCCAGTTTGATACAGAAAATTTTCCTACCAAACTTCCATGTGCAACCCCTATATGAATACCATCCACTTCACGAACTTCTGGTATTGCATGGCTAAAATCTTTTGTGGAGAACTTTGAGAGAACTGGACAAGGATGAATGACTGCGCCAGGAACCTCGATAGGATCGCTTGTACAAAGGATTGTAAGATGCTTAATCCCTTGGAATATTGGTCTATTATAAACACAATCTGCACCGATGATATCATGATTCCCTGGAAGAAGATAAAGTGGAATGTTGGGATACTGATTAAATATTGTAATCACTTTTTTTACATCCTCTTGGCTAATCATATTGTGCTCAAAAATATCGCCACACAAGAGCACGAAGTCAACCTCTTGCTTTTCTGCTGATTTCAATACCTTATGGATAGACTGGATTCGAGCCTCACGTACTATAGGACCAGCTTTTCCAAGGCCACCACCTTTCATACCAATTTGCCAGTCAGACGTTTGAATAAAGCGAACCATCCTATCACCTCTTATCCAAAGGCTCTCTTCCTATTTTATTTGGATTGCACCGAACGCACTCTTTTGTTCCTTGGAGAAGGTTACTTTTCTCGAAAACACCAAATGCTCTTCCTCCATGATTGCGCATAACGCATTGGGGCTAAGCGAACTTGGGTAATTGGCGCGGTTTCTTCTTCCAATGCTTTTTTCTTTAAATAACAAAAACCGTGACAATAGCAGGTTGGGTGGAGCAGCCAGGCGAAACCGTTTAGCCCGTTGTTAGGCGACTGTTTCAAGGAGTCAACCATCTGTCCAATCGGGTCCGTCCATAATTTTAATAAGTGGGTCTGGGTCAAAACCTACCTCTTTAAGCCACCCAACATAATGTTTAAGTATAAAGTTTCTTATTTCTTTCTTCGTTTCTGTTAAGATATTGTTTAATTCACGATCAGTTAGGTCAGGTTGGTAAACCGATGCAATCTTTAAGATGACCATAACAAGGGTATAAATAAGGAAAGAATTAACCCAAACTATGTTATGTACAAAAGGACACCCACCTACCCATATGCGAAATTGCGGCCTTTCATCCTCGTCTGTTTTAGCCTTTTGAGTGGTACGGGACTGAATTCCTTTGAACGAACCGTGAGGTCCCAATTCGGAAAACATGCTGTACAGTGGGTCATATCTATTTTTTCCTAGTTTCTGGCGAACAAAAGCCGGTGAAAGCTCATGCAAAATTTTATGTTCATCATTAGGGTCTTGACTTGACCATAATATTGCCCATTCGGGTTGTTGATGAAACAGCTCAACCTTATCTAATGCTTCCCAAACGGTCCTTATATGGGAATAAGCTTGGCTAACAAAAAAATGTTGGGCCAAATGAAATGCCGCTAACAATTCGTCAATGCACAAATAAAGCAGACTTAATCTAGCAAACCCTGCTATACCTTTCTGTGTTTTGTCGGTAGCATCTGATAACAAATCCAAAATCGTTTGCAATCTTCTAACGAAAATACCTCTAGTATCAGTTATGATTTCTAAATTCTTATCAGATTTCTTTTCAAGAATTTCCACGAGAAATTTGCTATCAAAATGCCTTCCATCTGCTTTTTTTACAATTCTTAGACCTTCTCTTTTTCTTTGACTATCTGGCATGGCGCTTAAATTTTCTTTTGCCTGCTTAAGTAGTTCCTCGGAAAATTCATCAACAGCGATTTTAGCTTCAGGGTCAAGTTCAGAATAATTCTCAGTGAGATATTGAAAGTGTTGTTGAATTGCCTTATCAAATGCAGAAATATCATTTGGGTCAATACCAGCCAGAAGTTGAACAAGTTTTTCGTTCATATCTTTCTTGGTTATCATCTGAACATCCCTTGAAATGTCTCCTAACTTAAAATAAACGCATTATTGCGGTTATTCCCTCCAAATTGGCATATTATCCGCAATATTGCGGTTATTTCTTACTATATAGTTAAAACCAATCCTTCGACAAAGCTCAGGACAGGCTTGTTTTTTGTTTTCCTCACTGCCTTCCTTCTTCAAATTATCCAGAGGGCTTTTAATCCTGCCCAAATCTTTAGCGCTTGCAAGAAAAGGTAGTAGCTACTCTTTCTGGATCGTCTTTATTAATATTTATTGAAAACATAAGACACCTGCTATCAAAAGACTCTAGTTACCTTAAATTATACTACAATCATCCGATTTTATGCATAAGCTATTTATATCACAAAAGACAGCCCGATTTCAACACGGAAACCGCGTATCCAAGCAAGTAAAAGTAGTCCCTACTGGGTTAACCCTGAACACAGTTTCAGGGTTAAGCCCGTGCTGCATAGCGTTCTACTTTTATTTTGTTGGCGGCTTTTCTGGCCTGGGCAATATCATAGGATGTCTGCAT
>Ga0209642_10002084_pt1 | contig 13222 bp, 13 predicted proteins | sample RifCSP19_2_FD_184025 | JGI IMG/M metagenome (GOLD analysis project Ga0209642, IMG submission 184025) | Soil microbial communities from Rifle, Colorado - Rifle CSP2_sed 19_2 (SPAdes) (version 2) | ecosystem: Environmental > Terrestrial > Deep subsurface > Rock core/Sediment | place: Rifle... | reverse complement strand
ACCGGTAAACCAGGTGAGCGAGGCGCTCGCCGCCATGGAGGCCGCGCATGACGGGGCGTGGGTCCAGGAGCGCGATGGCATGCGACTGGCGCCCGACCCCATGCTGTTCGACTCGGGGCGCCTGCCTCTGCGCCTCGCACCGCCGAAACTCGGTGAGCACACCGACGAGATCCTGGGCGAGGCCGGCCTCGCGCCTGCCGAGATCGCCGAGTTGCGCACCTTGGGAGCGATCGCCTAGGTCGGACTCGGCTCGAAATGCTGCACCACGGTCAGCGCCAGGGCCTCGACCCCGCGGCGATGGACGGTGACCCGGTGACCTACCGCGCACATCTCCGGCCGGTACAGGCCGCTCACCTTGTGGGGCAGCGGGCTCGGTGCCCAGATGACCAGCAGGTCCGCCCAGGCGCAATGCTGAAACGCATCGTTCTGATTCGGCAGGTTGCTGGTGCCGTCCACGAACCTGAAGGTGAGGGTCGGCGCCTCGCGCTCCAGCTCGGTCCACAGCGGCGGTCGGCCGCCGACCACCAGGACCCGGTGGACGCCTGCCGCACGGCACGCCTCGATCATGCGTCGGACCCCGCGGCGGTTGTTCGAGCCGCTGCACACCTCGCAGGCGGGCTTCTCGACCCGGACGACCGATCGTCCGTCGTCAACCAGGACAGCCTCGCAGTCCGCACTCCCGCAGGAGCGGGCGATCGCCAGACCGATCGCGTCACGCGCCCGGCTGAGCTTCCCCGTCGAGATGCGCTGCTTCCCGGGCCTGGTGAGGCCGGCCTCTTCCAGCACGACACGGGCAGCGGCCTGGGATTCCGGCGCGCGAAAGCCTTCGTCGCGCAGGAGGTCGGCGATGGCGATATCGGAGGTGGGTGGCGCTCCCATCGGCCAAGCATACTGTCCGCCGTGCCGACCTCCGAACCACCGACCCGGGACCCCCGATGACGCGCGACGCGCGGCTCCTCTTCGCGACGCGCATCGCGCGGATGTTCGGCTACGGGCTGCTCTCGGTGGTGCTGGTCCTGTACCTGGTCGAGATCGGGCTCGACGCGCCCGCGGTCGGGGCGATCCTCACGCTGACGCTGCTCGGCGATGCGGCGATCAGCCTCTGGCTGACCACGCACGCGGACCGGCTGGGGCGTCGCCGCATCCTGCTGACCGGTGCGGTGCTGATGCTCCTGGCCGGGATCGTCTTTGTCCTGGCGCGCGACTTCTGGGTGCTGCTGCTGGCGGCCACCATCGGCGTCATCAGCCCGAGCGGCAACGAGGTGGGTCCATTTCTGGCGGTCGAGCAGGCATCGCTCTCGCAGACCGTGCCGGGTCGAGACCGCACCCGTGTCTTCGGCTGGTACAACCTGGCCGGCTCGCTCGCGACCGCGAGTGGCGCGCTGGTCGCGGGGCTGGCGGCCCAACTGCTGCAGGTGGCCGGTTCCGGGCAGCTCGACTCGTACCGCGCCGTCGTGCTCGGCTATGCGCTGGTCGGGATCGTCCTGGCGCTCCTGTTCACGAGGCTTTCGGGGGCGATCGAAGTGCCATCCGCGCCTGACGTGTCGGTGGCGACCCGGCTGGGCCTGCATCGGTCGCGCGGGATCGTCCTGCGACTGTCGGCGCTCTTCAGCCTGGATGCGTTTGCCGGTGGTTTCGTGATGCAGAGCGTCATCGCCTATTGGTTCCACGTCAGATTCGGAGCCGATCCGGCGACGCTGGGCGCGATCTTCTTTGGCGCCAACATCCTGGCGGGGTTCTCGGCGCTCGCCGCCGCGCGGCTGGCCGCGCGCATCGGTCTGATCAACACGATGGTCTTCACCCATCTGCCGTCCAACGTGCTGCTCATCCTTGTTCCGCTGATGCCGAGCCTGCCGCTGGCGATCGGGGTGCTGCTGGCGCGCTTTGCCATCAGCCAGATGGACGTGCCGACGCGGCAGTCGTACACCATGGCGGTGGTAGATCCCGACGAGCGGAGTGCCGCGGCTGGCGTCACCGGCATCGCCCGCAGCCTGGGGGCGGCCGTCTCCCCGTCCTTGGCAACTCCTCTTGTCCAGTCGGTGCCGCTGGCCGGGCTCCCGTTTGTCATCGCCGGAGGGCTGAAGATCGTCTACGACCTGCTGGTGCTGCGCGGCTTCCGGTCGGTGCGGCCACCTGAAGAGGCTCGCTAGCCGACGCGCTGCTCTACCGTCACGTGCTCGGCACCGACTCGACGGCAGACTCCGCGACCGCGGTCCGGGCGCCGGCGGATCCGGTCGCTGCAGGTTCCCGTGCAAGCGCGGCGTCGAGCCGGTCAATGAAGGGCCGCGCCCCGACCCGTTCGAAGAAGCCTCGCGCCTCATCTGCCGCGCGCCGGCGCTCCGCGGGTTCGAGCGCCCCGGTCTCGATGATGTCGAGCTGACAGAGCGCCAGCCAGGTCGGAAGGCCCAGGTCCTGCCAGCGTCCGAGGGTGTCGGCATACAGGCGTCGCGCGTCGGGCAGGCGCCCCTCGAGCATGGCGATGCCTGCCTCCATCGTGCTTCGCACCGCATCGGTTCTCCGTCCGGGACGAGCGATGCGGTACCCATCCAACATCCGCGTCGCCGCCGCGACGTCGCCGCCCCAGATCGCGGCCCGGGCCCCAATCGGCGCGAGTTCCACGGCAAAGTCGCCGAGCTTGAGCCCTTCCTCGGCGAGCCGAATGGCATCGGTCAGCTGGCCACTCAGCAGCAATTCGAACAGTCGAGGAAGGAACGGCCCCACGCGATACTGCACGTCATCGAAGCCGGCGGCGATGCCCGCCAGGCGCTCGCCATCGGCTCGTGCGCCTTCGGCTTCGCCTCGGAGCACACCGAAGACGAGAGCCAGGGTTTCGAACCAGAGCCGCTCGCGGACCTCGAGGTCCTGACTCAGCTGCTGCATCAGCTCGCGCAATGCCCAGTCCCACTCGCCGACCGCCAAGGCCCCGTCGCAGGCGTTGCCGAGCAGATATCGGACTGCATGGGTCACCCCGTACCGAGATGCCCGTTCGTATCCCTCCTTCGAGACCTCGAAGCCAAGGACCGGGTCCTCGGGTTCCAGGACATAGCCCAGGTTGATCGCCGCACGAAGCGATGTGCCGACCATCCCGCGTCGTTCGGCCAGCGCCTTCGCACCTGTCAGGGTCACGGTGGCCTCTGTCGCGCGTCCGAGGTTCGCCAGAGCCACGCCGCGGGTAACGAGGGCCAGAATCGTCAGCTCGTCGTCTCCGGAGAGCTCCATGGCCGGCAGTGCCCGATCCGCGATGGCCACCGCCTCCGCATCGTTGTTGAGGCGCATCTCGAACACCGCCAGTTGACCGGCCAGCTCGATGTAGCCCGGGTCGGACGGCTTGAGCCCGGTCTCGCCCAGTGCGTCGACGAGGAGCTGTCGTCCCTGGGCCTGGTGACCTTCGATCAGAAGGGAGGCTCGCCCGGCGATGGCGCGACGCCTCGCACCCGCGTCGCCGAGCTTCGTGGCGAGATCGACGGCGCGCTGGTAATGCGTGTCCCCGTCCTCGAACAGGCCCGCGAACCCGGCGGCCCTGGCGGCGGCGCGCTGGAGCTCCAGCTCCTCGGCAGGATCGGTCACCGCCTCCAGCGCGTCGTTGAGGTAGCGGTGGGCCTGGCGTTGCGATCCCAGGTCAGCCGCTCGCTGGGCCGCAGCGCGGAGCGCGATCCGGGCCTGGGCAGCAACCGCGGCGCCCTCCTCACCCTCTGGCTGCGCGCGGTACGCATCGAGGTAGTGCTGGGCCAGCATCCCCGCCAGCTCATCGTCCCCCTGGCTCTCGAAGTAGCGAGCCGCGGCCAGGTGGCGGGCCCGGCGGTCGCGCCGCGCGAGGGTCCCGTATGCGACCTCTCTTAGCAGTCCCTGCACGAAGCGGTACTGGCCGCGTTCCGGTGAGCGCGGGTCGTCGTCGATGGTCAGCACCTCACGCTGCACGAGATGCCGCAGGACCGGCTCCAACTGGTCCGGCTCCGATGTGACCGCGTTCAGGGCCGCCATCGTGAACGACAGACCAAGGACCGATGCGTCCTGGATCAGAGTCCGCTCGCGGGGCTGAAGGGCATCCATTCGCGCCGCGATGAGGGCATGCAGCGACTCGGGAACCGCCAGTTCGGTGAGGTCGCCGACCGGTCGGTAGGCGTCGCCCTCGCGCTCGATCCGGTTGTCGTTGAGGAGCATCCGGACCGTCTCCACCGCGTACAGGGGGATCCCCTCGGCGCGGGCGACAATGGCGCGGACCGCGGACTCGGGGATGCCCGGGACCAGGCCGGCCAGGAGCTCGCTCATCTCGTCGTCCATCAGCGGCTCCAGGCCCAGCGAGGTGAAGGCACGCTGACCGGCTCCCCAGGTCGGCCGCCGGTCGAGGAGCTCGGGTCGGGTCAGGGCGATGATGTAGATCGACCGCCCGCGCGACCACGCCAGCATCTCCTCGATGAAGTCGAGAAGGCCGTCATCGGCCCATTGCAGATCCTCGAAGACCATGACCACGGTGTTTGCGTCGGCCAGGCGCTCGAAGAAGGTCCGCCACGCGCTGAACAGCTCGCTGCGTTCGCGCCCGTGCGCGTCGCCGATGCCCAGCAGCTGGAGGAGCGGCCCCTCGAGGTCCTGACGCTCCGCGGCGTCAGGCACGAACTGGTGGAGCGTCTCGGATAGGCGTGCGCGGGTCGTCTCTTCGTCGTCTCCTTCGCCGATGCCGGCGCGCATGCGCACCATCTCGCCAAGCGCCCAGAAGCTCACCCCGTCGCCGTACGAGGGAGAGCGTCCCTGGTGCCAGTAGGCGAGCTCGGCCAGGCCGTCGAGGTACTTGTGGAACTCCCAGGCCAGTCGGCTCTTGCCGATGCCGGCCTGGCCCAACACCGAGACGAGGCGCACCCCGCGCTCGCGGGCGGTGGCATGGAAGAAGTCCTTGATCAGTCGCAACTCGGAGTCGCGGCCGACGAAGGGAGGCTCGAGCCGCTCGCTGCGGCCGACGCCGCCCCGCTTGGCGACCACCCGCAGCGCGCGGAACGCGGTCACCGGCGCCTCCTTGCCCTTGAGCAGCTGCTCGCCGCCAGGTTCGAATGCAATCGCCTCCGATGCCGCCCTACGAGTCGCCTCGCCAACCAACACGGTTCCCGGCGGAGCCACCGACTGCAGCCGCGACGCGGTGTTGACCATGTCGCCGGCGACCATGCCCATCCCGCTGGCTCCGAGCGTTACGGCGGCCTCGCCGGTCAGGACGCCTGCGCGCAGTGCCAGATCGGGAACCCCGGCCTGTTCGCGGAGTCGAACAACCGCGTCCACCAGGTCGAGGGCGGCGCGCACCGCGCGCTCGGCATCGTCCTCGCGGGCCACCGGCGCGCCCCACACGGCCATGACCGCGTCGCCGATGAACTTCTCCACTGCGCCTCCGTAGCGCTCCACGACTTCGCGGCACGTTTCGAAGTAGCCGTTGAGCAGCTCGCGGACGTCCTCCGCGTCGCGGGACTCGGAGATGGCGGTGAAACCGACCAGGTCGGCAAACAGCACGCTCACCAATCGGCGCTCAGCGGTGGGGGCGGCCGCCGACGGCGCGGCCGCGTCGGCTCTCGCCGGGGTGGCGCCATTGGACCCGTCCAGGGTCGATCCGCACTCGCCGCAGAACCTGGCGCCCGGCGTGTTGGGGGTGCCACAGGCGGGGCAGCCCGTCGTCAGGCGCGTGCCGCATTGCAGGCAGAATTTGCGTCCGGCCTCGTTGGGCGCACCACAACTACCGCAATTCATCGCTGGTCTGGTCTCCGGCTGGGCTGTGAAGCATACTGCCCACATTCACGGGCTGGCGAGATTCTGCCTGCTCCGCTGGATTGACGCGACGCCACCGGGCGGGCATGGTGCTCGTCGGCGAGGCCATCGGTGGAGATTGGGGTAAGGATGCCGGACGACGAATTCGTGGTCGCAAGCCTGCGGCGATGCCCCCTGTTTGCCCATGTCGAACCGGAGGGACTGCGCGTTATCGCCAGCGCCCTGGTGCGACGTCGATTCCGGCGCAACGAGGTCATCTTTCACAAGGACGATCCCGGCGATTCGCTCCACGTCGTGGCGTCGGGCGCGGTGAAGATCGTTCTGCCGTCGTCGGAGGGCGATGAGGCGATCATCGCCAGCCTTCAGCCGGGCGACTTCTTCGGCGAGCTGGCGCTGCTCGACGGCGCGCCGCACTCGGCCACGGCCACTGCCGTCGAGGCGGTCGAGACGCTGAGCCTCGCTCGCGCTCCGTTCCACCAACTCCTGGACGAAGATCGTGGATTGCGCGTGGCGCTACTCTCCGGATTGGCGGCCGAGCTCCGTCGCCTCACTCAGCACGTCGAGGAGCTCCACTTCCTGGATCTCGCCGGACGGTTGGTCATGCGCCTGGTCCGCCTGGCGCGCGACCGCGATGCGATGGCGGAAGGCGAGGTGCGTCTCGACTGGCCGTTCACCCAGTCCGACCTGGCGGCCATGATCGGCGGCACTCGCCAGAGCGTGAACAAGCTCCTGAGTCAGCTCGTCGACGATGGACTTTTGGTTATCGAGCATGAGACACTGGTGATCAAGGATCTGCATGCTCTCGCCGAACGAGCAGAGCGGTGAAACGGGTGTCGGCAAGTCGACAGGGAAAACGTCGCGGACCGGCTACTCCCGATTCCCTCTCGGCCATAAGGTTTGCAGCAACAAGGCTCACGGTTCAGGTGGGCCTACACAACGGATTGAGAGGTTCCCCGCCATGACTGACCAGAACGAGCCCAAGGACACCGAGGGCCATAAGGTCCAGCGTGTGTCTGATGACGACACCGAGGGCCATAAGGTCCAGCGTGTGTCTGATGACGACACCGAGGGCCACGCCCACACCCGCGGCGTGATTCCCCGCGCGTCCGACGACGACACCGAGGGCCACGGCTTCACCCGCGGCCCCGGCGTTGCCCAGAAGGCGTCCGACGACGACACCGAGGGCCACGGCTTCACCCGCGGCCCCGGCGTTGCCCAGAAGGCGTCCGACGACGACACCGAGGGCCACGGCTTCACCCGCGGCCCCGGCGTTGCCCAGAAGGCGTCCGATGACGACACCGAGGGCCACGGCTTCACCCGCGGCCCCGGCGTTGCCCAGAAGGCGTCCGACGACGACACCGAGGGCCACGCGATGCTCCGATCGGCCTCTGATGACGACGACACGGAGGGCCACAAGGCGATCGAGCGTTTCTGATCGCCGGCCACTTCTAACCATCGGCGACGGGGACCGACGTGGTCGTCGATGACGATCTGACCGCCGCTCTCACGGCCCTGCGGGCCGTGGGGCGGCGGTCATCTGTTGCCCGCACCGTGCAGGGAGGCGTTGAGGAGCGTCTCCTGCAGTCCATCGTGGATGCCACGGCGAGCCTCTTCGACGCGGAGGCATCCTCGATTGCGCTCTTCGAGACCGATCCAGATCGGCTGGTCTTCCGCGTCGCGGCCGGTGCCCAGGGCGCCGGCGCGATCGGCCTCCAGGTCAAGCCGACCGAGGGGATCGTCGGGTTCGTGTTCTCAACCGGGCAGGCGCTGGCACTGACCGATGTTGCCTCCGACCCGCGTTTCAACCTCGAGGCTGCCAGGCGCACCGGCTATGTCCCGCGCTCGATCGCCGCCGTCCCACTCCTTGATGACGACGGATCCGTGGGGGTCCTCCAGGTCCTTGACAAGCGCGGGTCTCCGAGCTTCTCGCTGCGCGACATGGAGCTCCTCGCCATCTTTGCCAGGCAGGCCACCACGGCGATCACCGCCACGAAAGTTCAGCGCGATACGGGGCGTCTGCTGACGGAAGTCCTTAGGCAGGTGGCGCAAGGATCGCTGACCGATGCGCAGGTCGAGGTCCTGGTCTCGGCCGCCACGAGCGGTCTCGACGACGATGCGGAGGACCCGTTCTGGCGGTTGGTCGACCACGTGGCGCTGCTGCGTAGCGTGGGTGAGCGGGATCTGACGCTCGTCGCCGACATCCTCGGTGTGGTGGCGCGTCACGCACAGGGCACGCGCCGACGAGCGTGAGTGACCTGGACCTCCCGGCGTGGACTGAGCCGTTCACCGACCTCCCTGGCCTCGCTCGGCGCATGCGGCTGCGGGGCGTCTCGCGAGAGTGGGCCTGGGGCGGCGCGACCGGTGCCGGGGTGCGGGTCGGGATCATCGACAGCGGGCTCGAGGCCGATCACCCCCGCCTTGCAGGCCGGGTCGTGCAGAGCGTCGCCGTCGAGCTGGTCGATGGCGATCCGCACGTCGTCCCTGACGAAGCGGTCGATCTGTACGGTCACGCGACAGCCTGCGGCGGGATCATCCTGGGGCTCGCGCCGGAGGTCGAGCTGGTCTCGATCCGCGTGCTGGGCGCCGATCTGCGCGGCAAGGGGACGGCCTTCGCTGCCGGGCTCGAGTGGGCACTCGACCAGGGCATCAGCGTCCTCAACCTGAGCCTGTCGTCGAAGAGCGAGGCGCTCTTCCCGGTCTTCCATGACCTGGTAGATCGTGCCTACTTCCGGGGCGTTGCCGTCGTCAGCGCCGCCAACAACGTGCCGGCAGCGAGCTACCCGTCGCTCTTTTCATCGGTCTTTTCGGTGGCGGCGCACAGCGAGCCCGACCCGTGGCGCCTTTACTACAACCCTGCGCCGCCCGTGGAATTCGGCGCCTGGGGGGTGGATGTGCCGATCGCGTGGAAGGACGGCGGGTCGACCGTAGCCACCGGGAACAGTTTTGCCGCACCCCACGTCGCCGGCATGGTGGCGCTCATCCTGTCCAAGCACCCGGGGCTCACGCCGTTCGAGGTGAAGGCGGTCCTTGCTGCGATCGCTGATAACCCGAGGACGGTGCGCCGCCGCGGCCGAAAGGGCGCCTAGTCCGGCTTGTGCTCGCGTCGGTGGAGCCGCTTGATGAGCGCATTCATGATCGGCATCGCCATCACCGGGTACTCCTTGAGCAGTGCGGTGAATTCCCAGGCCACGAACAGGATGCACTCAGTCTCCTCGACCGCCAGGACGCTCGCCGTCCGAAGGTGGTCCTCGATCAGCGCCAGCTCCCCGAAGAAGTCGCCGGGGTACATCTCGGTCGGCGTCCGATCCTGCTCGCCGTCCTTCTGGGCCCGCGCCCGGCCGCGCAGGATCACGTACAGCGCCGAGGCGGGAGAATCCTGCCGGATGATCCACTCTCCGGCCGGGTACGTGCGACGAACGCCCTGCTCTGCCAGGCGCTTGATGATCTTTGCATCAAGGTCATGGAGCAGCGGAGCCGCGGCAAGGGTCTTCTCAAGGTCCATGCGATCTCCTCATGGCGCAGTCGAGATTGCGGGTAGGGTCGATATCGTAGTCGAGGCCGGCCGTTTCGCATATCCCCGGTGAACGCCGCTTCGCCGGCATTCTGCTATGTCGGCCATATGACTGACACGCTGTCCGCCGGCCGCTAGCCAGGGCTGCGGCTGAGGTCCAGACTCTGGTGATCGCAAGGCCGGCCGTGGGGCGGTCACGATGAGGAGGTTGACAGCCATGAACGCATCACAGGAGAGCCTGGCTCTCACCATCGGCGACCAGCAGCAGATCGTGCCGATGACGTTTTCCGATCGGAAGGCCGAGGAGCGGTTCCGCGCGGCGTTGAACAGCAACGCCCGCAAGGCCCTTTCCGTGCGCATCACACCCGCTCCGGAGTCCGATGTTCAGGGTCACGCGTTTGACGCCAGCCTGAAATCGGTCTGGCTCAAGGTCGAACTCGACGGGGACGACACCGAAGGGCACGCCATCAGCGTGCGCTTCCCGACTGCCCAGGATGCGGACAATTTCCGCCGCAACCTGCTTGCCGCCGGCGTCCTCGTTGGCGCGATGATCGTTGGCTCGGCTGGCGCCATGGCCATCGGCAACAACCCCGCGGCGCCGGGCGTGAGCGCCCCGGTCGAGCGGCCCGCGATCAACCAGCCGGTGAGTGGCACCGGGTTCGGGGATCTGGCCGCGGGCAGTAGTGCAAGTGCCGCATCGGCCAGCATCGCCACCGGGATCAACCCTGCCACCGGCAAGCCGTGGCGGAGTGGATTCCAGGAAGGGGTCGACCTCCAGGCGGGCGCTGCCGGTGCGGCCGTGGCATCGGCGACCGGGATCGACCCGGCCACCGGGAAGCCGTGGCGGAGTGGAGCCCAGGAGGGAGCGGACGCTGCTTCGGCTGGGGCTGCCGATGCGGGGCTCTCCGGGTCTTCGTCTGTCGAGCGTCCAGCAGGCAGCGGCCCGTTGGAGAGCGCCGAGTAGCCCAGTCGGCATGACGCGTCGCGGGTCACCTCCGCGCTCTACACTCCGCGCAGGAGGTGACCCGTGGGCGACAAGACTCCGAAGCGACCACCCAAGCCCAAGAAGCCGAAGAAGCCAAAGGTCTGAGCTCACGCTCAGACCTTTGGTTGCCGCTGGCAGACCTGCTGCGCGCTCCTGCCGCCTATGGTGAGCGGTCAGTCCTCGGTTGACGGCGGCAGGTTCCACCGCTCCATGTATCGGCCGTCGGGGTCGCCAAAACCGACGCGCCGGTAGAGATCATGCGCGTCGCGAGTGTGGAGCCCCCACTTGCGGATGTGCGAAAGCGGACCTTCGGTGAGCGCGAACTCCATCAGCTTCACTCCCAGCCCGCGTCCGCGGTGCTCCGCCAGGATGTACACGTCGGCGACGTAGGCGACCGTGTGCCGGTCCGACACGATGCGCACGAAGCCGATCTGCTGTTCGCCGTGGAACAGTCCGACCACGCGCGCCGCATCGGCGATCGTGGCATCCACCACCTGGCGGGTCCGTCCGATCGCCCAGTAGGCCTCCGTGCTCAGGAACTGGTGGACCGCCTCGTGGTCGATCCGGCCCGGATCGTCGTCGAGCTCGTACCCGTGGCCAAGGTCACGCCGCATCGCGCAACTGTAGCGTCGCTCTTGGCGCCTGGGGAGACTCGCGCTAGAGTCCGCTGGTGAGCGAATCGTCGTCGGCAGACTCGCGCCCGAATTCGGCGACCCTCCTCGCGTTCGGCGTCGTCGTCCTGCTCGGCGGCGCCAACGCCATCGCGGTCAAGCTGACGGTCCAGGAGTTGGCACCCTTCTGGGGTGCCGCCATGCGCTTTGCGGCCGCCGGCGCCCTGATGCTGCTCCTGGCGCTCGCAACCCGAAGGCCCCTGCCCAGGGGTCGAAGCCTGGTGGGCGCCGCGCTGTACGGCGTGGTCGGGTTTGCGGCCAGCTACGGCTTCGCCTACGTCGGCCTGCGCGATGTACCCGCCGGGACGGCCATGGTGCTCATCGCGCTCACGCCACTCCTCACCTTTGGCCTGGCCATCGCCCACCGCCAGGAGCGCTTCCATCTTCAGGGCTTGCTCGGTGCGCTGATCGCAGTCGTCGGAATCGGCGTGGTCTTCATCGACCAACTGAGCGCGGACGTGCCGCTGGCCTCGCTGCTGCTCGTCCTGCTGGCGGCCGTGGCCATTGCGGAGTCCGGCGTGATCGTGAAGTCGATCCCGCGCAGCGACCCGTTCGCGACGAACGCGGTGGCCATGCTGACCGGTGCGGCGCTGCTGTTTGTCCCGTCTCTGGTGGCCGGCGAGTCCCGGGTGCTGCCGGCTGCGGCAGAGACGTGGGCGGCGGTCGGCTACCTGGTGGTGTTCGGCTCGGTGGCGATGTTCGCGCTGTTCGTCTTCACCATGCAGCGATGGACCGCCTCGGCCGTCTCCTACGTGACCCTCCTGATGCCCCTGGTCACGGTGGCCCTGGCGGCTGTACTGACCCGTGAGCAGATCACGCCGCCGTTCGTGGTGGGAGGGGCCGTGATCCTGGGTGGCGTCTACGTCGGCGCGTTCCTGAAAGGTCGCCCGGGGCGCACGTCGGCATCCAGCCTGCCCGAGTGCCTCCCGATCGACGCGTGTGCGGAGCCCGAGGCAGAGCCTGCCGGCGCCTGACAGTCTTCGCCATGAGGCTCCCGCTTTGCTCTGCGATGGGAACTGAACGGTCCGCGGTCGCGTCTTCGTCCGCGTGGGAGCCAAGCGACTCGCGCGGGACGGTGCTGTCTCGCGCCTGGAAGAGCTGTTCGAAGCGCATGAGCGTCGAGTCTTCGCGTACGCCCTGCGCCGCACCCCGACTCCCGCCGACGCGGAGGATGCCGCGGCGGAGACATTCACTATCGCCTGGCGGAAGATCAACCAGGTTCCCGATGACGCGCTGCCCTGGCTGCTGGGGGTCGCCCGCCGGGTGATCGCCAATCAGCGACGCGGGAGCCAACGCCGGTCGTGGCTCTTCGAGAAGCTCGGCCGCCAGGTTGCGAGTGAGCCGATCTCGCCCGGCGCCATCGATCCCGGCGAGGGACCCGCGCTGGTGGCTCTGGCGCGCCTGCGCCCCGATGACCAGGAGCTGCTCAGGCTGGTGGCCTGGGACGAACTCGACCAGCGCAGTATCGGGCTGATGCTGGGGATCAGTGCCAACGCGGTCGCCGTACGGCTGCATCGGGCTCGCGGGCGGTTCCGAGATCAGCTTCTGAAAGATCTCGCCGTGAGCCGGACATCAACCGAAGCGAAGGGCACCATCAACGGTGCGCTGCAGGAGCATGTCGAATGACCCGATCAGACGATCAAGAACCGATGGAGCTGCTTCGCGGGTCCAATCCTGCAGACGCCGAGGGGCTGTCCTCCGCGAATCTCGCCCGCGTTCGTGCGAGAGTCCAGGAGACCATAATGACCGATATCCAGCCAGGCGCAGATCGTGGCCTGACCGATCGACGCCGCCGATGGACCATGGGTCTTGTCGGCGTGACCGCCGTCGCCGCCGTGGCCCTGTTCGCCTTCGGACCACGGGGGAACGCGCCGGGCGTCATCCCGAGCGACGACGGCGCCGGCGGCGGGATGGCGATGTGCATCCAATTCGACCTTGAGACCCTGGCGCTGGCCGGGGTCGCGTTCGACGGAACCGTCACCGCCATCGACGGCGATGCGGTGACCTTCGCGGTTGGTCACTGGTACCGCGGCTCGGGCGATTCGATCACGCTCACCGAGTACGGGCTGGGCAGCGGTGCAGTCTCGCTCGAGGGTGGCGTCGGCTTCGAAGTCGGGGGACGGTACCTCGTCTCTGGCACCGACGGCATCGTGACCGGCTGCGGGTTCTCGCAGGCGTACGACGACGCGGCAGCGGCCGACTGGGCGAGCGCATTCGGCGGCTGACTCTTCGTTCATTGGCGACGGGCCGGGGCTCACGGGATTGACCGTGGGCCCCGGGTCATGTTCACGGAGTGGAGCGGGAGACGAGGAT
>Ga0209642_10002083_pt1 | contig 13227 bp, 19 predicted proteins | sample RifCSP19_2_FD_184025 | JGI IMG/M metagenome (GOLD analysis project Ga0209642, IMG submission 184025) | Soil microbial communities from Rifle, Colorado - Rifle CSP2_sed 19_2 (SPAdes) (version 2) | ecosystem: Environmental > Terrestrial > Deep subsurface > Rock core/Sediment | place: Rifle... | reverse complement strand
CCGTGCGCGTGGTGATCTATTGTGGGCCCGGCCTTGAGTCCTGGAGCCCACTTCAGATAGACGAGAAGGGCCTGGGCGGCTCAGAGACCGGGGCTGTGAAGCTGGCGGAGTCCTTTGCCCAGATGGGCTTTGACGTGGCCGTCTATGGCGAGTTCGAGGGCGTAGTGAACCGTGTTCACTATGCGAAGGCGAGCCATTTCGATCCTAACACGCCCTACCTCGGCAGCCTCGCCGCCTGGCTGATGATAGGGTCCCGCGTCCCGATGGCGGCCGCGATGGTCAATGCCCAGCACCGCATCCTATGGATGCACGATGTGGACTGCGGGGATGCCCTTACACCCGAACTGGTAGACCGCATGACGCATATCGTGGTGCTCTCAGACTGGCACAAGGGTTATGTTCTGGACCGCTACCCGTGGCTCAGCCCCTCGAAGCTAACCGTGATTGGTGACGGCCTCCATACCTTTGTAGATAGCCTGAGGAAGCCGAAGCGCCACTCGTTTATCTGGGCATCGAGTCCCGACAGGGGTCTACATCTGCTCCTGGACTGGTGGCCGAGCATCCGCCAGATGTGGCCTAATGCCACGCTGGATGTGTACTACGGCTGGGAGAACTTCGACGCAATGGCCCAGCGTTATCCCGGCATGGCACCCTTCAAAGAGTCGGTGCTGAGGAAGGCAGGGCAGATGGGTGTGACCCTGCACGGGCGTATCGGCCAGAAGGACCTCGCCGAGCAATTTGCCCGCCACCAGTTCTGGCTCCACCCCTCCGTGCAGATGGACGGTGGGACTTGGCACGAGACCTTCTGCATCGCGGCCCTGGAGGCTCAGGCTAACGGCTGTATCCCTATCGTCAACGCCGTGGGTGCCCTGCCTGAGCGCTGCATCTTCCCAGAGTCCCTGGTCCTCGGCATCGACGAGAACAAGTACATGGAGCGGCTCCAGTGGTGGGACAGCTTGGACAAGGGCCTCCTCGCTTCCCGCCGCGCTATGATGAGCCGCTCCGCCAGAAGTCAGACCTGGAGCGCCGTCGCAAGCGGCTGGCTTGACCTGCTCCTTCAAGACGAGCAGGCCAGGATTGAGAGCACCGAAGAACAAGAGGCCCCTAGCTATGATGCTGTCTGAGCCTCAACAGGAGAGTGCCATGAAGATTATTCTCGCAGCCGTAACGGGGCTGATGCTGACCGCCAGCGCCCTGTTCCCTATCGCCACGGCCAGGCAGGCCGATGCCAGTCACATCGACCGCTGCGCTGTCGTCACCGCCCTGGAGTCCTTCTTGAGGGACCGGGCTGGTGGCGAGTTGAGCCCGAGGTTGCAGGCCCGCTTCGATGCGCTGAAGGCGAGGTACTGCTAGGCACAATGCCTAAGCTAGCGCTAGTCTTCGACGCGAGCTACCAGACGCGCGATCTCATGCTTTCGTGGGAGGATGGTCTGCGCGCCGCTCTCTCGAAGTTGGGTGATGATTGGGAAGTTCATGCTTACACTACCCACGGGGTGGCCGACTTCACGCTCGGCAAGGTGAAGATACACCAGAGGCCCACTCGCGAGCATGTCTTGACGGATGCTCGCCGCCGCGAGTTCGATCTCGCCCTCGCCTGGGGCTCTATCGACCGGCCCCTGCACGGCTTCATCCGGGAGGTGGCGCCGAAGACCGCGCTATGCTTCGCCGGCGGGCCGACACAGCACCCCTTCCTCAAGAACTTCGACCTGGTGTTCGCTGAGACGCCATATCACCTGGACGCCTTCAAGCGCCAGAAGACCAACGTCCGGCTCGCCTTTGGTGTGAACACCGACATCTTCCACGCCAATACCTGGCAGAAGCCGCACTTCCTGGCTGTGCATCCGGCCGCCTTCGCGGACTACAAGCGTTATCCGCTGTTCGCGGAAGCCTTTGGCGAGAGGGGGCTGGCTGTGGGCCAGGTGCAACTGCGGGCCGATGGGACAGTCTTCGAGGGCGAGACGTGCCACGAAGTTTGTCTTCGCAACGGCGTGGCAGTCATCCCCCGGATGATGCCGTACTACATGATGCCCTACATCTACGGCCTGGCTGAGGTCTGCGCCATCACCTCCACGACCTACGGCGGTGGAGACAGGGCGGTGCTAGAGGCGATGGCCTGCGGGAAGCCCGTGGTCATCTGTAGCGACAACGTGAAACTAAGGATGCTGCTGCCGGAAGGCTATCCGGTCGCCGACCCCCGCCCCCAAGCGATCCGTGAGCTGGCCGAGAACCTGGCGGCACGACCGAACAGGCTACACACCCAACGGTCGCCACAAAGACGCTACGAGAGGACCCCTGAGCGGGCCCACGTCATGAGCAAGTACTCGGTGGATATCTACGCCGACCAGTTGCGGGAAGGCTTGGAGTCGCTCCTGTGAGAGTCTTGGTGACGGGCGGGTCGGGCTTCATTGGTGGGCACGTTGTGGCTCGCCTGCGTGGGCAGGGCCACGAGCCCGTGCTCTTTGACCGCCACGCTCAGACGGGCAGCGAGGTCTTCCTGGGCGATGTGAGAGACTACGCCACCGTGGATGCTGCCGTGAGCGGCTGCGAGGGCGTGGTCCACCTGGCTGCCGTGCTGGGAACTCAGGAGAGCCTAGGCGCCATTGATACCGCCGTAAACGTCAACGTCAATGGGAGCCTCAACGTCTTCAACGCTGTGCGGCGCTATGGCCTTCCTGCTGTCTATATTGCAGTCGGGAACCACTGGATGAACAATCCCTATTCGATCAGCAAGACGACCGCAGAGCGGTTCGCCCTAATGTTCAACAAGGAGTTTGGGACAACGATTGCGGTGGTGAGAGCCTACAACGCCTACGGTCCCGGCCAGAAGGCCGGCCCGGTGCGGAAGATCATCCCGAACTTCATCATTCCCGCCCTGCGGGACGAGGAGCTTATTGTCTACGGTGATGGCTCTCAGGTCATGGACATGATCTACGTGGGCGATGTTGCCTCTATCCTCGTCAGGGCCTTGGGTCAGTGCGTCGTTATCGAAGCTGGCACGGGTAGGCACACCACTGTCCGCCAGATAGCCGAACTGGTCTGTGAAATTGTCGGCCGTGGCCGTATCGTCCATGTCCCCATGCGTCCGGGTGAACCTCCAGGCTCGGTCGTAGTGGCACCTGAGCCTCTCAGTAGTGATGTTGTGCCCCTGGAAGAAGGATTGAGGCTGACCATCCCCTACTATGAGCGGCTTGAATCTAGTCATCTCGTATCGGTATGACGAGGAGGCGCTTCTCAAGCTCCTGTGTCCTCGGATGCTGGAGGACGCCTTCAGGCGGGTACCCGGCGTGAACGTCTTTCATACCGGCGAGATAAGTGAGGCTGAAACGGACGTGGCCTTCAATACGCTGCCGAGGGGTGACATCGCTGGCGGCAAGTTCACTGCCTGGTGGGATATCGAAGCCTGCAACTATCAATGCCCAGAGTACTTCGGCATGGACATAGTTCTGGTGCCATACAACGCTAGGGGCGCCGACTATCCCCATGACGGCCGAACCTTCTTCTTCCCTTTCGCCACGGAGCCACAAGAGTTCCGCTACTGGCCGAGCCAGATACGCTATGACCTGGGCTTTGTCGGCAGGGAGGATGGGAATCGGAAGAGGCGTGTTGCCCTTCTCAATCAGTTGGCGAAGGAGAAGAAGTTGACCCTGTTGCGAACCAACAGGGTAGAGCGCGGCGAGCCTGTTTCTCGCCTACTTTCAGAGGCTCAGGTTGTCCTCCAATGCTCGGGTGACGCCGGTGATGGTGTTATGGAGACTCGGTTCTTCGAATGTGGTCTCATAGCGCCGCTGGCCGCCGACATTACGGAGGTTAACCAGGCCGACATGGAATGGGCCGCTGTGCCCGACAAGCACTTCATCGCCTACAGAAACAAGGATGAACTTGTTGAGAAGCTATGGCGCCTGCTCAGGGACCCGGCTGCGCTCAAGAAGATGCGGAGGGCCGCGCTTCATAACTGGGGGACACGGCACACCTACGATGTCAGGGCGCGGGACTTCCTACGCCACATTGGATTTCTCAAAGGCCCAGGGCTCCTAGACTTCTACGCTGCGAGGCCGCCATGCCCCGCGTGAGCGTTCTCACGATCACGAACCGGCCGGGGGGCATGGACATCGCCTTAGCCAATCAGCGCAGGCAGACCGTTCAGGAGTTCGAGTGGATTTTGGTGGATGCCCTTCGTGAGCAGCGCGGTCCCTACGGTATACCGGAGCCACCTAAGACACGGCTAGGCAACATGGCAGCGTCCGTAAACGAGGGCCTAGCCCACTGTCGGGGCGAGTACATTGTGCTGCTTCAGGATTACATCTGGATACCCCCACGGGGCATCGAGCGCTTCCTCAAGGCCCAGGAGAAGCGTGGGCCTTGTCTCGTTACTGGTGTGGGTAATGTGGGCAGCGGCCCGCCCGCCACTCACCCCGATGGGCTGCACTCAGTTTTTGATGAACCCTATGAGCGACCGCCCACGGGCCTCTCTTGGGCGGACCCGCGCAAGACTCACCTGAAGGGGCTTCAGCCCTGTGAGCCGGTGGCCTGGGAAGCTAACTGGGCTTGCCTGCCGCTGGCCGTGGCTGAGGAACTGGGCGGCTTCGATGAGGAGTACGACAACGGCTGGGCCTGGGATCACGTGCAGTTTGCCGAGAGGGCCCGGCTGGCCGGCTATCCACTCTATGTGGACATGGACAACGAATGTAAGGCGTTCCCGCACGACACCTACTTCCCGAACCCGTTGAAGGCCGACCGGAGCCTGTCGAACGCCGAACGCTATCTCCATGATATCCAAGCGCTGCGAAAGGGCCAGAAGCCCTTGCGGGTGCCCTACCTGGCCCAGAGAAGGGAGGCGCTATGCCAGCCTTCGGCACCCTGAAGAGGGACCTGGGCGCCCTCATGGGCCAGATTCTCCGTGAGGGCACGATAGACAGCGCTGCCGCCGGCACTTTCGTTGACGCTGCGCTGACCGAGCCCGACGACCACTACAACGACCTCGTGGTCTACGTCTACACGGGTACGGGCATCGGGCAGGAGCGCCGCATCTACGACTGGGTGCAGTCCACTAGCACGGCGAGCATCACTGGCAACTGGACGACAAACCCCGTGGCGGGCGACAAGTACTACATCGCCCGGCGGGAATGGAGCAACGCTGCCTATGAGGGCGCCTTGCTTCAGGCCATCCGCTGGCTGCGGCGGGACCTGCTGCTGCCCATCGAAGACGTGAGCAAGACGATGGGCGATCCAGGCGTGGCGGCCGGCTACACCGTGGCTGTCCCAACGGGTATGATCACCATCTCCGAGATCATCCGCGAGGGGGAGCTGGCTACTACCTACGACCTGGTGTTGCCCGGCCCCAACCGTTCTGATAGCCCCTGGTGGTATCTGAGCCGGAGCGGGACGACCTACAACATCATCCTTGATAAGCGGATTCACGACTCCAACGGCTTCATTGTCCAGGGACGCAAGCTGAAGATCATCGGCCAGCAGTACCAGGCAGAGCCGACCTCAGACTCCTCGACCATCAGCGTGAACCCCGCGCCTATCGTCAGCCTCGCGGCTGCCCTGCTTCGGCTATCGACCCAGGTGAACCCTGACCTGGTACTTCAGGCCATCAACGGCTTCCGGGGAGCAACAAGACGGCTGGGTGGAGGCGCGTGGGCCGATGCCATCCCCATAGAGGAGAGTTAGATGCCGCTGGGCCTCCCCGCCGGCCTAGACGATGCCCAAGGTGGCCGGTGGGTGCAGCGGCGACTCTCCGGCGGCGTGGGCCAGCGCTGGGCGAGGCCCGACGATGCCATAAACCACGACCGCTACCCCTTCGGTAACCTAGACACCTTCTTCGCCGAGAAGCACACACAACTTCCGCTCCTATTAACCTCGGCTTCCGGCGGCGACATCGCCAACCTGAGCGGTGCCAAGGACGACTGGGCCGCCTGGGGCGAAATGCGGGGTGATGATGGGGTATGGCGCCTTTACTTGGTGAAGGGGAACCGTTGCTTCTACATCTCGTCGGCCGCCCCAGGCACACTGACAGAGATGACGGACTCGCCCATCGCTACCCTGCCAAGCCCAGGTTCGGCGACTCCCCAGGGTAGGCTACTAAAGCAAATGGAGATGAAGGTAATCCATTTTATGGGTTCGGTACAGAGCGAGGGCGTAGAGGGTCGTCCTCGGGGCCCACGCCGGCGCCAGGAGGAGGGGGGCGGCCGTGGTCAAGATAGGGGGAGAAGCCTTATCCGTGACATCGACGTACTGGCCTGGGCCTGCGGGGAAGGCTCTAGACCATATTACATCTCTAGTGCTGAGCCTACAACCCTTCGGGAATGGGCCGAAGCTGGGGACCCACCCCCCTCAACTCGGATACACCTATTCTGGAAGCAGCGAGTCAGCTTCTCTGGTGGCGTACTGAAGGCCCATGCCCTGTTCGGTCTGACAGCGGCAGGTACGCTCGAGGGTAGGCAACAGACGACGGGACGCGATCCCAGCGGAACCAATATAGGGACAGGCGCCGCCCCTGGTGAGATCGTTAGAGCTACCCGAACGATTCCCGCCTATGGCTGGGCGGCAGGCCTGCCAGTAAACAGGCGCATCTTTATTGAGCCCGCCGCCAAGGTGGGTGCTCAGCCGATTCTCCTGGGTGTGCTAGACAGTGAAGATCAGGATGAGGTCTACATCGCGCTGGAAGATATTGTCTGGGTCTGGAACTGGTCGCTCATGGAGCCCAAGCGCCTGTTCTTGGGCCTGGGCACACTGAGGGGCGGTGGCATCTGGCGGGACTGGGTGGTCGTCTGCGGACGCGACGAGATTGTCCTCTTCAATAAGGGCCGGCCGAAGCGCCCAATTGGCCCCTGGATGCTGGACGGTGTGCCGGCCGATTGGTCGGGAGAGTTCAAGAGCTGTTACATCGCGGGCGAGTACATCATCGCTCTCTGGGAGTTCGATAGCGGCGCCCTCAGCGGCAACAGCGTGGAACTCTGGGGTCGCTATGAGCCCAGCGGCCGCTGGGTCTGGCACCCCAGGACAGCCACTTTAACGGGCGGGGCAACTCTCTCTGGCAACAGCCAGATGTTCTTCTCGGATAACATGGTGACTGGAAAGCGCCGCCTCTACACCGTGACCGCCGATGGGTCAACGGGCCGCGTCTACTACCAGGACCACCCGCACCCAGGTTGGGACCCACTGAATGACACGTCTCTGAGCTACGAGGCGGGGCCTCTGTACGCCTATCTACCCTGGCTTTCGATAGCGAGTGCCGGCCCAGGTCAGGCTCTCTTCCAGGACGTGGCAGCGGATGCGTCTGTCAGCGCCACGGAGAAGCTGCTGGCCGACTACCGCGTAGACCATGATCCAGCCGCTGAGATAGGCGCGACGTGGAGTGACATCATCATCTATGACAACGCGGCCTCCCAGCGTCAGCACGTCGAGGGCGGCGTGGCCCGGGCCGCCGCTGTCCAGAATCGCCTCGGGATGCAGCGCGGGGGAGGCGCTACCACCACGCCGGTTCTCAGGGAGTGGTACGAGCGATATGAATTACGGCAGGCCAGCACCTAAGGGGGTGGAAAGATGGCTCTAGGTTCAGAGAGCGGCGCCGAAATCTTTGAGGGTAGGAACCAGACGATCCTGAACGCTGCTAGCACGACCACTCAGGTCAAGGCCACAGCGGGCAAGTTGGCGAAGATCATCATAACCACCGCGCCAGCGACCTTCGTTATCTATGACGATGCTAGCGCCAACAATAACCAAGTCTGGGGCATCGCCACGGCTGGTGTCTATGACGTGCAGATACCCATGAACAACGGAATCCGCTGTGTGACCGGAACAGGCACCACGCTGATCGTACTCGTCTGGACTTAGCATGGCCGAACAGGTCTTCTACATGGGCGGCAACACCGGCTCGACGGTTGCCTTCGTCGGCCCTTGCCGAATAGTGAACTTCAACTCACTCACTGTCCCAGGCTCAGGCGACGTTGTGACCATCTACGACGCCGACCGGATAAGTGACACGAGCAGACCTGTCGCTAAGTTCACGGGGGTTGTTGCCGACAGCAAGTTCTCCCTGGACGTGAACCTGCCATGTTACAGGGGGATCATGGTGATAGAGACCAACATTGGCAGCGGCAGGTACATCGCCCTGGTCTACGAGGACGACCCCGATCTGGAGTGGGGCGACAGGGGGTATCCCGCGTAGATGGCCCGCCTAGCGACCCCCGCTGATGCCGGCCTTGTTACGACGGAACTGGCCTTAGGCGACCAGTTCTGGACGGACGAAGCAGCGAACGAATGCCTCTCCGAACCCAACAGCGTAGTCGTCCTCGGTACGGGATCGGGTGTGCTTGTGCTTCGCTATTCTCCGCCAGCTGCCTTGACCGTCGGCCCGCACGCTGATACTGGCGGCGTCCTTGCTCAGTTCACGCGGCTGGTGGGGATGTGGAAGCTGGCGAATATCGAGCTACGAACTCGCTTTCCTTCGTTGGTGGAGGCAGGCATAACCGCCGAGGGCCAAGTATGGGCCGACCGGGCAGCCTTTAGGACACGCCTAGAGCAGAGGCTCCAACTGTTCGCTTGGAACGGTACCGAGGGCTGGCGGGACATGCCCGACGGCTCGCGTATTTATCGTTTCAACTGGAAGCGGATCATGGACAGGGTGAGAGCACTTTGACTATTGGGTACTCCTCCTACTCCAGTGGCCTAAATACAGGCATCGGAGGCTTTTCAGGTGCCGAGAGTCAGGACGTAACAGTTGATGGCGGCTTTGATTTAGCTTCGGGCTTCGCTGGCTGGTCAATAAATACGACCAACCCCAAGACGGGGGCGGCCTCCTGGAATGTTAACGCGAACGGCAGCCATGAACAGAATTCACCGAGCTTGTTGCTGAACCTTACTGCTGGCGTCCGCTCAAATAGAAGCGTCGGCTGCATCATGTTCTGGGTGCGGCTCTCCGCTGCGCCAGCAACGGCAGGCCCCTTGGCTGGCACCGCCTCTGGTACTACCTCTGCACTTGAAGTTGGAACAGACGCTAAAGTTCGGCTCGTGCGACTTGGCGGCGCTGGGAGTCTATGGTCCGGCCGGACAGCCTTGTCAGATTGGTCGGCCACTGCGCTACCTACCGATGGCGTCACTTGGATGCACCTGGCCTGGTTCATCGATCAGACCTCACGTATTATCCAGGATGGCAGCAAGTATGCCTGGCACATTCTTATGCTAGACGAAGTTGAGCAGTGGAGCCTAGGTGTTGCCGCCCCTTACATGACAAGCGCTTACCCCGTCCCCCAAATCGACGCGGTGAATCTCGGTATCACCATCGGCCTTGATGACATGTGTGGAATGCTGGGCGACTACGCTGACATCCCAATGCTGGTGCAGTGGCCCAAGGTTCAGGTAAATCGGCAGCTTGCAATCGGCGAGGCTGGCGGGGGCTTCGACGGCTGGACAGGCACGCCTGACAACACGAATCAGTACACCAACTGGGACGACGCGGCGGGCAATGATGGTGACACGAGTTATAACGCTGGTGCTAGTACCTCGCTGGGTCAGGCCAGCACTGGGCAGAGTGCAGCGACCGTGGGCATAAGCGGCAACACGATCCTGCCCTGCTACTACAATTCAGCTATTGGCCCAGCCATCAACATCATTCGGCGAAACGCGAACGCTGGCAAGTGGGCCGTCACGAGTTACAACAGCCTTGGCACGGGGACCACCGTGCCCAACCCTGGTGCAAGCTACGATGGGGTAGCCGGACTCTTCACCAAGACAGGTTCCCCGGCGACTTGGAACCCGACACATCTCGCCTCGCTGAATTTCGGTCTCCTGACAGGAGTAAGCGGGCATAACGCCGATGCCCGCTGCACTCTCTGCATGATGCAGTGGCCCTCCTACGCGAGCCTGCTGCCCTTGGTGCAACCTTACGGGGTTTCGCTGATCCCGCCACGACGGCCGTTGAAAGCGCTGCTGGGGAGGTAAACCAATGTCGCGCATGTATTCAGTGGTTTTCGACAATACAACGGTCAGTGCTGCACAGGACTTGTTTGAGATTACGCCTGCCGACGACAAGCCTATCGCCATCCACGCCCTGTTCCTGAGCCAGTCGTCGGAGGTTGGCGATAATCAAGAGGAGTTCCTGCGGGTGGAAATCATCCGGGGGCATACGGTAGGTGGATCAGGGGGAGACACCCCAACGCCCATACCTCTCGGCCCAATAGACACGGCAGCCGGCTTTGCTGCTGAAGCAAATAACACGACCATCGCCACCGTGGGCACACCTGTTATTCTTCATGCAGAGTCCTTCAATGAACGGTCGGGGCTCCAACTCATCTTCACGCCGGAGACACGGCCCTATTGTAGCCAGGGACAAACGACCATCCTCCACGTACAGCGTACCGCCCCTGGAGACGCATTGAGCATGGACGGTACGCTGTACGTGGAGGAATTTCCCTAGATGCCCATTCTGAATGGCAAGGCCATTTTTAGGCGCAAGCGCAGGCCCCAACGGGTGCGGCCGCGCTTCTTCCTGAGCGTGGCGGCGCCGGCGCCCGCTGGCGCCCTCAACTACTACATGGGCGGCATGGCGAACGCGAAGCGCATCAAGAGAGGGCTGGGATTCTAGGTGCAGCAGTTCAAGCTCTCCGAGGGCACGGCGGCCCGGCGCCGCTTCTACCTGCACCTCGTGGACGCCACCGATGGGATCACGCCGGAGACTGGAGAGGCCGCCGGGCAGCCTCAGATAAGTGTCAACGGTGCTGCCTTCGGGAATACCAGCGCCACCCTCACCGCCATCGGCAACGGCGCCTATTACGTCGAGCTGACGGCAGGGGAGCTGGGAACGCTGGGCGCCATCATGGTTCGCTACAAGAGCGCGGCGACCGCCGAGTTTCAGGACGTAGCCTATATGGTCGCCTACGATCCTTACGCTGCTGCTGGGCTGGGCCTTACGAACCTCGACGCTGCTGTCTCGTCACGCTCCTCCCACAGCGCGGCCGATGTATGGGCTGTGGGGGCACGCACCCTCACCGGCTTCGGGACCCTGGTGGCCGACATCTGGGCCTACGCAACGCGTACGCTCACGGCCTTCGCCTTCAGCGTCACGGTCGGGACGAACAACGACAAGACCGGCTACGGCCTCTCGGCGGCGGCGGTACAGGCCATCTGGGATGCCCTGACGAGCGCCCTGACAACCGTGGGCAGTATCGGCAAGCGCTTGGCCGACGATGTGGATGCTACGATCTCTTCGCGTTCGTCCCATACGGCAGCCGATGTTTGGAGCGCTGGCACGCGCACGCTCACCAGCTTCGGGACGCTGGTGGCTGACATCTGGTCGAATGGGACGCGGACGCTCACCAGTCTCGGCGCGTCCCTAGTTCAAGAGATATGGGACAGGGCAACGTCTGCCCTGACGACGGCAGGGTCTATCGGCAAACTCCTGGTGGATAACGTCAACGCGACCGTCTCTAGCCGCTCCAGCCATGCCGCCGGCGACATCTGGAGCGTCGCGACCCGCCTCCTCACGGCTGGCACCAACATCGTGCTCGCTAAGGGAGTAGGCGTCACTGGCTTCAATGACCTGAGCGCAGTTCAGATCAATGCCGAGGTGGACGCGGCGTTGGACACTGCGATTCCAGTCGCGCCCACCGCTGACTCAATCAACGAGCGCCTGAAGACGATAGACGACGCTGACCTGCCGGGCGACACGGCCAACATCGAAGCCGATACCCAGGACGTTCAATCACGATTGCCAGCAGCCCTGGTGAGTGGCCGGATCGATGCCAGCGTGGGCGCGATGGCTGCCAGTGTGGTGACGGCTGCGGCCATAGCCACAGGCGCGATCCAGTCCAGCAAGTTCACGTCCGGGGCGATTACTGCTGATAAGATTGCCGCCGATGCGATTGGCTCGTCAGAACTTGCAGATAGCGCGGCGCAGGAGATCGCGGATGCCGTCCTAGACAGGGCGATCTCCAATGTGGAAGGCACGGCCACGGCTAGGAGCCTGGCCTGGCTGATAGCGCTGGCCCTGAACAAGAGCACGATGAGCGGTAACACGTTGACCGTCTACAAGGCGGACGGCACCACAGCGTGGTTCACGATCACCTTCGCTGTTGATGCGACAGCTGATCCCACAGTGGGCGTGAGTACGGCGGCAAGCTAATGTCAGCCGGGGCGCGTGGGCTGGTCGAGTGGCTGCGAATCCGCTGGATGGTGCCCAGCAGGCTAACCCTTCTCTCTCGCGGCGTCACTGGCAGACCGATGGCACCCTTCGATAATCTGGGCCCTGCGAGTTCCAGGCGGTCCCCAACAAGCTACAAGCTCCCGAATGATCCAGAGGTCTACGACGGCGAGGACCTGGGCACGGGCATCTTTACAGCGCCGGCTGGGACGCGCTACGCCGGCGTGGATGTGGGCGGGAGAACACTGGGGACAGACATTATGAATCCCCAAACCCCCTGGGAGCCGGACCTATGAAGAAGAAGGCCGTTCTCTACCTGCCGCAGCGCGCCGGGACCCCCAGGCCGGACGAGGTACACCTACAGGGGCGGCAGGTGGTCTCGGTCTACCGGCTCGTGCAGAAACCTTGGTGGCGTAGGTGGCTGAAACGATAGCCCAGGCGGTCGTCGAGTACGGCGCCCTGGCGCTCGTCATATGGTTCTCGGTTCGCATCGTTCGCATGATCCTCGACAACCTAGGCGCGAAGATAGACCGGCTGGCCGAGGCGGTGGAGGCCCTGCTGAGGAGGCAGCAATGATGGTCTGGGTGCGACTCTGGCGCTACTGGCGTGAGGGGCACGACCCGGCGTTTCCCAAGAGCAAACCCACCTTTGAGAGCATTGAGACGGAGTTGAGGAGATTAAACGGGAATGAACAGGGAAACAGCGGAGGTCGTCGCGTTCGGCGCCGTCGCTATACTCGCGCTCGATAACGCCCTGTGGTGGGTGGCCGCTCTTGGGAAGATGGGGCGGCCCCTGCCCAGGGCGGTCTGGCCGGCCGTGGCTAACGGGCTGTCCTTACTCGTGACGATAGTCGCTATCTCCGTGGCGGCTTTCGCCAGGGCCTACGCGCCGGAGCAGGGAGCCAACATCGCGCAGGTGGCAAGGGACGTGGCGGCCACGGGCATCTTGGGGGCTGTCCTGTCCCAGCGGTGGTGGCGGGCGGGATGGAGGGCCTAAGCCCTGCCGGATTCGACCGCATCTGTAGGAGGTTGAAGGTGAAACTCTTTAACGAAGGCGAACCTTTGGGGCTGCCACCAGGCTCCGTG
>Ga0209642_10002082_pt1 | contig 13228 bp, 13 predicted proteins | sample RifCSP19_2_FD_184025 | JGI IMG/M metagenome (GOLD analysis project Ga0209642, IMG submission 184025) | Soil microbial communities from Rifle, Colorado - Rifle CSP2_sed 19_2 (SPAdes) (version 2) | ecosystem: Environmental > Terrestrial > Deep subsurface > Rock core/Sediment | place: Rifle... | reverse complement strand
GATAATATGGTCCTTTGTCTTCAGGGGCACGCCCATGACACAACAACTGGCAATCGTGCCCGCTGTTTTAAACTCCTCGCTTAAACTTGTATCAGAGATGAGTATGGGGGTTCCCGTTTCTACGATCTTCCCTGCCACTCCTTTCCCTATAGCGAGATCTTCAAGTCTCCTTGCGTCCTCATCAGGCATACTGTAGGCCTTTACAACAAGCTTGTTAGACTCCGGATCGAGAAGCCTTAATACCCCGCCTTTTGCCTTTGTAGAACAGACGCTGTTTTTTATAATCAACTTCAGGAGAGTTTCAAGATCTAAGGTGGAAGTCAGGGCCTGCCCCACCTCATACAACGTGGTCAGTTCCAGAAGACGGTGATTGATGCTTTCGTATAGCTGGGCATTCCTGATAATGCCGCCGATCTCACGCGCAATCGTTGAAAGGAGGGTGATTTCATCCTCACTGAAATCTTTGGGTTCGTATGTCTGGACCGTCAGTACCCCGATACATCTCTCATGGACTGTCACCGGGACAGCCATCATGGACCTGAATCTCTCCTCTCCAGTTTCCGGGACATATTTAAAGCGGGGGTCGAGGTGGGCTTCCCTCAGGGCAACGGGGACCTTCTCCTTCGCGACCCATCCTGTTATCCCTTCACCCACGTTCAACATGACCTTATCTATCGCCCGGACATTAAGCCCCCTTGTGGCTTTTAAGGTTAAATGCTTCTCCTCTTTATCCATGAGAGTGATATAGCAGCAGTCGGCCCCGATCTTTTCTGCAGTCTTGTTGACAATGATATCGAGCCGCTCTTTCAGGTCGAGGGTGGAATGGGCTATCCTGCTGATCTCGCTTAAGATCTCCAGGCTTAGTACCTCGATATTGGCCTTGTCTATGGAACCCCTGCTCTGATCAACCATATCAGACGCCCCATCTCAGTTTCTGCCTTAATATCTGGTAATAATCCTTTTTGGGCGAGAGGATCAGCCTAGTAGTCCCCTTTATCTTTTTGATTGCAACCGTGTCCATGAACTTGATCTGGTGACCTTCCTGGCCATCAAGGGTGACGAGGACATCTTCATCTTCTGTGCGGAGGGTCACTTCAATGGCGGCATCGTCGGGAACCACGATGGGACGGTTGGTGAGGGTATGGGGACATATCGGACTGATGATGACAGCCCCCACTGTAGGATAGACAATCGGTCCTCCGGCAGAGAGCGAGTAGGCGGTAGAACCTGTGGGTGTGGATATGATCAGGCCATCTGCCCGGTACGTGTTTAAGAGCCAGCCATCGACACGGGTCTCCATGAGGATCATCCGGGCAAGGGCCCCCTTATTGATCACCACATCATTGAGTACCGTGTACTTTGCAATCTCCTGTCCCTCTCTCCGGATGGAGGCCTCAAGCATTGCCCTTTCATCAATGATCATCTTCCCTAAGAGGATGTCGTCAAGGAGGGGATACATCTCGTCAAGGGTCACCTCGGTGAGGAATCCCAGACTTCCTAAATTAACACCGAGGATGGGGGTCCCCCTGGCGCCGATTAATCTGGCGATACTGAGCAGGGTTCCATCACCGCCTAATACAATGACAAACTCGGAAAGTGCTGCGATATCCTGCCTTGAATAGGGACTCGTGATCTCTATAAGGCTTGCGGTTTCCTGGTCCATCAGCGGCTCTGTACCTTTATCTCTGAGCCACTTTACGAGTTCAGACAGGATATGCCCCGCATCCTCTTTCCTGGGCTTTGATACAATGCCGATCTTTTTTGCCATAGGTCTCTTTAACGGATTCTATTCGCTTTTCGAAGGTCTGTCAATAAGGGATGCTCGTACTGCGGGGCTATTTGACCTCCTCTCAAAAATTTAGTAATATGCGCTTGCTTATTATTCTTAGGGTCGAAATGCCTGATCATCGCACTAAAGCGCTCCTGGTCTCAGTAGGTGAAAGTCCGGAGCCAATCATCAATACGATTCATGAATTAAGGCCTGAGTGTCTCTGCTTCTTTGCCTCTGAGGAGGCCAGGTCTATGATCAATAATGACATTATCCCGAAATTAGTGGAACGCCCGCCCTGGATGGCGGAGATTGTCACCGGAGATGCCAATGAGCTTCTGGCATGTTATAAGGCAATCACAGGCAAGTGGACAGAGCTCCAGAAGAACTGGAGGCTTGAACCCGGGGACTGGACGGTGGACTATACAGGCGGGACGAAGCCCATGGTAGCCGCACTGGTGCTCGCAACCGCGGATGATTCATCAGGGTACCGGCATGCCGGACGGCAGATAAATCCATGGGATGAACTTGCCATCAGGGAGAGACACGAGGCCGCAATCCTTTTCGGACGCGGGCGTTATTCCCAAACGGCAGAGATATTTTCACGGCTCGCCAAAAGGGTAAGCGGGGGGGAGAAACACCTCTACAAGGCGCTTGCAGACATCGCAGAGGGTTATGGTTTATGGGATAACTTCCAGCACAAACAGGCATGGGAGAAGTTAAAACCGGCGCAAAAATCCCTTGAGATGGCGACGGTCTTTGGCGGTCCGCCGGGCCTCAGGGCATTTACGGCAAAACTTAAAGAGAGCCTTGCCTTCCTTGAAAAATTGGCTATGGGGATGCCTGGGATCAGACAAGAACATTTCTTAGACCTCATGGCCAATGCGAGGCGGCGTGCTGTCCTGGAGCGCCGTTATGATGATGCTCTGGCGCACCTTTGCCGTGCCTTAGAGGCGTATGGGCAGATAAGGCTTGCCAGCCGGGGCATCAGTACATCAGATGTACAGCCTGAGCAAATACCCCAGGAGGTGCGTTCAGAATTTGCCGGGAAGTACTTAGACAATGTGGATAACCGGATCAGGCTTCCCCTGTATGGTTCCTACAAGATCCTGGAATTACTCAAAGACCCAGCGGGTCTGGCCTTTATTGAGCTCTGGCCCCAGATAAAGCTTCTCCTGGACAGCAGGAATAAAACGATTCTTGCCTATGGCCTTGAACCTGTTAAGAGGGAGCGTTTTGAGGAGATGCTCAAATTAGCATGCAGGATCAGCGGGGTCAACGAGGGGGCTATTCCCGGATTCCCAGACATTATCTTATAAAAATGATTTATGGTATTGACAAACCTATTGGACTTATATACTATTAAGGCACACATCATCCGAAAAGTATCTTTGTGCAACCCATAAAGGTAGAGATTAATTAATTTTTGCAGGGGAAGATTCCACTATAAATCCTATATCATTCTCGCCACCTGATGGAAAATCCCGGGTAGCATTAAATAATGTTTAATTTTTCAGCCATTCAACACCGTATATAACTATTAGCAAAGATTACCAACCCCAAAATATCTTTTAAGGAGTTTTAAAATGAACCTTACAGAACTAAAAGAGAAAAACATCGGCGACCTTACGTCTTTAGCCAGGGATATGAATATCGAAGGCGCAGCAGGGCTCCGCAAGCAGGAGCTTATCTTTGCGATCCTGCAGGCCCAGTCAGAGAAGAACGGGTTTATATACGGCTCCGGGGTCCTTGAGACCCTGCCGGACGGTTTTGGTTTCCTGCGGGCGCCGGACTATAACTACCTGCCGGGCCCTGATGACATCTATGTCTCTCCATCTCAGATCAGACGGTTTAACCTGAGGACAGGAGATACGGTTTCAGGCCAGATACGCCCCCCGAAGGAATCTGAAAGATATTTTGCCCTTCTTAAGGTAGAATCCATTAACTACGAAGATCCTGAGATAGCACGGGATAAGATCCTGTTTGACAACCTGACCCCGATATTCCCAACAGAAAAGATCAGGCTCGAATGTAATCCGGAAGACTACTCCACAAGGGTTATGGAACTCATTACCCCGATAGGTAAGGGGCAGAGGGGGCTGATCGTGGCGCCGCCCCGCACAGGCAAGACCATGCTGCTGCAGTCCATAGCCAAGTCGATCGCGTCAAACCACCCGGAGATCGTCCTGATAGTCCTCCTGATAGACGAAAGACCGGAAGAGGTGACGGATATGCAGCGCCAGGTGAAGGGAGAGGTAGTGAGCTCGACCTTTGATGAGCCGCTTCAGCGCCATGTCCAGGTCGCAGAGATGGTGATAGAAAAGGCCAAAAGGCTGGTAGAACATAACAAAGACGTTGTGATCCTCCTCGACAGTGTTACACGTCTTGCCAGGGCCTATAATGCGGTGATCCCTCCCAGCGGGAAGGTGCTATCCGGCGGACTCGATTCGAATGCGCTCCAGCGGCCCAAGAGATTCTTTGGTGCAGCGCGCAATATCGAAGATGGGGGGAGTTTAACGATTATCGCCACGGCCCTTGTGGATACAGGGAGCAGGATGGATGACGTTATCTTTGAAGAGTTTAAGGGGACGGGCAATATGGAACTCCATTTGGATAGGAAATTAGTGGACAAGAGGATATTCCCGGCCATTGATATCAATGCTTCCGGAACCCGTAAGGAAGAGCTTCTTGTCAGCAGGGAAGATTTAAACAGGATGTGGATCCTTCGTAAGGTCCTCAATCCACTCAGTACTGTGGAGACCATGGAATTCCTGCTGGACAAGCTGAAAGGGACAAAGACCAACAGAGATTTTCTTGACTCCATGAACCGTTAAATACTATAGTATAATTATTGAAGGAGGAACAGAGTTATGAAAGCGGATATTCATCCATCCTATGAAGAGACAACGATCACATGTGCCTGCGGAGAGGTGATCCAGACACGTTCGACTGTAAAAGGCTTAAAGATAGAGATATGTTCCAAGTGTCACCCCTTCTACACCGGGACGCAAAAGATCGTGGATACCGAGGGCAGGGTGGAAAGGTTCAGGAAGAAGTACGGAACTAAGAAGCAGTAAAGAAAGATGGAGACAAAGTTATATTGAAACCTGCCTCGTGCAGGTTTCTCTTTTTTAAGAGGTGATGTAAGTGGCCGTTATACTGGAAGAAGAGATCTTTAACCGTCTCAATGAGATCATGGAGAAGTATAACACGATGGGGTATCTCCTCAGTGATCCCAAGATTATTGCAAACAGGGGAGAGTTTCAGCGTATTGTCAGGGAACAGGGGGAACTGACCCCGATTGTGGACAAGTACAATCATTACAGAGAGGCGCTTAGAAAGCTGAACGAAACTGAGGAGATCCTTGAAGATATCTCTACTGAACAGGAGATGAAAGAACTGGCCTTAGACGAGAAAGAGGTCCTGGCGGGTGAATTGAGAAAACTCGATGAAGAGTTGAAGCTTCTCCTGCTTCCGAAGGACCCCCATGATGAGAAAAACATCATCATGGAAATACGGGCAGGCGCCGGGGGAGAAGAGGCAAGTCTCTTTGCAGCAGAATTGTTCAGGATGTATATGAAGTATGCAGAAAAAAAGAGGTGGCGGGCGGATATCCTGAGCTCGAGCTATACAGGTCTTGGAGGGATCAAAGAGATTATATTATCGTTGGAAGGTAAAGGAATCTACAGCAGGATGAAGTTTGAGAGCGGTGTCCACAGGGTTCAGAGGGTGCCTGCGACAGAGGGATCAGGAAGGATACATACGTCAACTATTACGGTGGCGGTGCTCCCGGAGGCGGAAGAGGTGGACATTGATATCGATCTGAAAGACCTGAGGGTTGATACGTTTTGCGCCTCTGGTCCGGGGGGGCAGGGGGTAAACACGACATACTCCGCAGTCCGGATAACCCATATCCCTTCCGGAATGGTAGCCTCCTGCCAGGATGAGCGCTCACAGATCAAGAACAGGGAAAAGGCGTTGCGTGTGTTGCGCTCCCGCTTGCTTGAAAAGAAGGAGTCAGAGGAGAGGGCAAAAAGGGCCCAGGAGAGGCGCGGTCAGGTAGGCACAGGCGACAGGAGCGAGAAGATCAGGACCTATAATTTTCCCCAGAACCGTATTACCGACCACAGGATCGGACTCACCCTCCACAGATTGGAGAGTATTATGGAAGGGGATTTGGATGAGATGATCGATGCCCTGATTTCAGCGGATAATGCAGAGCGTTTAAAGGGGTTGTGAGTGGATAAGGTCCTCATTACCGGGGGAAAAAGATTACAGGGCGAAGTCGAGATCAGCGGCGCAAAAAATTCCGCACTCCCCATCATCGCATCGTCAATCCTTTCTGCAGACGAATGTATCCTCAGCAATGTCCCTCTCTTAAAAGACATCCAGACTATCAAGAAACTCCTTGAGTGTATGGGTGCGCGCATCAAACGGGAAGGCGACACCCTTGCGGTCAATGCAAAAGATCTGAAGAGTTGTGAAGCGCCTTACGAATTGGTCAAGACGATGCGTGCCTCGGTCCTTGTATTAGGACCGCTTGTGGCGCGGTTCGGTGAGGCAAGGGTCTCCCTGCCGGGAGGATGTGCGATAGGGACAAGACCGATCAATCTTCATATTGCAGGGCTTCAGAAGATGGGCGCCGAGGTAGAGATCAAGCACGGTTATGTGGAGGTGAGGGCAAAGCGGCTCAAAGGGGCCAGGATATATTTTGATATCTCTACGGTTACAGGGACGGAAAACCTCATGATGGCGGCGGCCATTGCAGACGGCGTCACTGTCCTGGGAAATGCGGCCTGCGAGCCTGAAGTGGTGGATCTGGCCAATTTCCTCACGAAGAGGGGCGCCAGGATACGGGGCGCCGGGACAGACACCATCATTATCGAAGGGGTAGCAAGGCTCAGCGGCGGTTCTTACGAGGTAATGCCGGACAGGATAGAGGCCGGGACGTATCTTGCCTGCGGGGCCATTACCGGCGGGGATGTGACTGTGAAGAGATGCATCCCTGCCCATCTTGAGGCAGTGTTGGCCACACTCAGGGCAGCAGGGTTAAAGACAGAGGTCACTTCTGATAGTATCAGGGTGATTGCAGATAATGGGATAACGGCCGTGGATGTGAGGACAATGCCTTATCCGGGATTTCCGACAGATATGCAGGCCCAGATCATGGCGCTGATGACCATCGGCAGGGGACTGAGTGTCATCACAGAGACCATATTTGAGAACAGGTTTATCCATGTCCCTGAGTTAAGAAGGATGGGCGCTAATATCAAACTACAGGGGAATTATGCTATTGTAGAGGGTGTAAAAAGTTTGACCGGGGCCCCGGTCATGGCCACGGACCTGCGTGCGAGCGCCTCGCTGGTCGTAGCCGGTCTTGTGGCAGAGGGGAAGACGGAGATACACCGCATATATCACCTGGATCGCGGGTATGAACGCATGGAGGAGAAGCTCTCTCAGATAGGGGCGGAGATAGTGAGGGTGAAGTAATTGACGCTGAAAATGATTCCAGTAACGATAGCCTTGCCAAAGGGGAAGCTCCTTGAGCCTTCCATCAAGCTCTTTGATGTCCTTGGCCTTGTGCCGGAGGAGGTCAAAGATGCGGGCCGAAGGCTGATCTTTGAATCCGGCAGGCATGCCCTGACCTATCTGGTAGTCCGTGCGACGGATGTCCCGACTTATGTGGAATATGGGGCGGCAGATATCGGGATTGTGGGGAAGGATATGCTGCTGGAGCAGGAGAGGGACCTTTATGAACTCCTCAATCTGCGATTTGGATATTGCAGGGTGGTTGTGGCCGGACCAAAGGAGACCATAGAACCCTATAAAAACGGGAATCTGGTTAAGATCCGTGTCGCCACAAAGTATCCCAGGATTACAGAGAAGTTCTTCGGGAGTCAGGGGGTCCACGCCGATATTATCAAGCTTTACGGATCGATAGAGCTTGCCCCGCTTGTGGGACTCTCTCACGTGATCGTCGATCTGATCTCTACCGGCAGGACATTAAAGGAAAACAATCTTGAGGTCATTGAGACGGTTACAGACTCAACGGCAAGGCTGATTGCGAACAGGGCAAGCCTTAAATTAAAGTACGACAGGATCCATGATATCGTTGATAAACTCAGGAAGGTGATCTCCAAGTGAAATTGCTGAAGGTCATACGAACCGACAGCCCTCAGTTCCATTCTGTGCGAACCAGGCTTCTCAACAGGGGGATATCGTATGGGAGATCCATAGAGTCTTCTGTTGAAAAGATTATCGAGGATGTGCGCGTCCATGGGGACAGGGCGCTCATCCGGTATACGAAGAAGTTTGACAGGATTTCTTTGACCCCAGCGACAATGCGTGTCAGCCAGAAGGCGATTAAAGATGCCTGTTCCAAGGTGCCCCGCAGCGAAGTGAAAGACCTGGAATATGCGGCCCAACGGATCAGTGATTTTCACAAACGTCAAAGAGTTCCGGGGTGGCGTTATGCAGATAAAGGCGTATTGCTTGGACAAATGGTTACACCTCTTGAGCGGGTAGGACTCTATGTACCGGGGGGCAAGGCGGTCTACCCATCCTCCGTATTAATGAGTGCGATTCCAGCCAGAATTGCCGGGGTAAGGCATATTATGATCTGCACCCCGACTCCGGGAGGAGAGATCAATCCCTATATCCTTGTGGCGGCGGACATCGCGGGTGTCGATGAGATATATACGGTCGGCGGGGCGCAGGCTGTGGCTGCCATGGCCCTTGGCACAAAGACAATCCCGCGTGTTGATAAGATCGTCGGACCTGGCAACATCTATGTTGCTATTGCAAAAAAGCTCTTGTACGGCCATGTGGATATTGATATGATCGCAGGCCCCAGTGAGATACTGATCCTTGCAGATGATACCGCAGACCCCTCCTTCGTAGCGATGGACCTGCTCTCCCAGGCAGAACATGACGAGGAGGCCATGGCCATCCTGATCACACCTTCAGGAGCACTTGCAGAGAGGGTCTCAGAGAGTATAAAAGCAGAGATGGGAAGATTGTCCCGCAGGAAGGTGATACAAAGTTCCCTGAAGAACTACGGGCTCATTATTGTGACAAAAGATATGCAAGAGAGTGTCAGGCTTTCTAATGAGATCGCGCCTGAGCACCTGTCCATTCAAGTCTCCCGGCCTATGGAGCTGTTGAATGATATCAGGAATGCAGGCGCCATATTCCTTGGGAGTTTTACTCCTCAGACACTGGGGGATTATGTAGCAGGCCCTAACCACACCTTGCCAACAGGCGGGACAGCGCGGTTTTTCTCTCCCCTGATGGTGGATGACTTTATCAAAAGATCCAGCATCATCAGGTATAGCAAGGCTGGGCTAAAGAGAGACGGGGGTGTCGCCGCAAGAATTGCCGAAATCGAAGGACTTGAGGCGCACAGCAAGGCTGTAAAAATAAGGATGGGGAGTGTAAAAAAGAGAAGTAAGAAGGCAGAGGTTAGAAGTTAGATATAGGAGGACGCAGGTTTGTAGTTGCCTGATTTATCAGGCAGATGTAAGCCCATGGAGTTAGGATGAGGAGAATGGCTAACAGGAAATCTTCTATAGACCGCAAGACCACCGAGACCAACATAAGGCTAAAGTTCTCTATAGACGGGGAGGGTAAAGGAAAGGTCAACACAGGCATCCCCTTCCTCGACCACATGCTGACCCTCTTTGCGAAACATGGACTGTTTGATCTCAACATCGAAGCCATGGGTGACTTGGAGGTAGACTATCACCACACCGTAGAGGATATAGGCATCGTACTGGGCAAGGCTATAACCGGGGCGGCCGGGGACAAGAAGGGGATCCGGCGTTACGGCAGCGTCTTGTTGCCTATGGATGAGACGCTCGCATCCGTCGCCCTTGATATCAGCGGCAGGCCATACCTTGTTTATAATGTCCCCCTCCCGCGGAGAGGGAAGATCAGGGAATTTGATGCCGGTCTCGTCGAGGACTTCTTCCAGGCCCTTGTCAATAACAGCGGCATGACCCTCCACATTAACCTAAGGTACGGCCGCAACATCCACCATATCTTTGAGGCTGTATTCAAGGCATTTGGCAGGGCGCTTGACGAGGCCACCACTATTGACAACAGGGTGAGTGGAGTGCCGTCAACCAAGGGCAGGCTATAATCCCTGAAAAACCTTCAAGAGAATAGAGGTATTCCCGATCTCATTTGCAATAACCTGCCGGATACTTTCCGGGGCCTCCTTGCCGGCGTTCTTTGCCTTGTTGACCACCTCACTGGTTGAGAGATGCAGGAATCCCTCTAAGAACCCACTATCCTGAACCTGTTCCGACAACTCCTTAACATACTTCTCCGGACAGGAGAGTATCTTGATGTCCGATACATGACCTCCTTTATCATAGCCTACGGCAAGGCCGATGCTGCCATGTTTGTATTCAATCGATTGAATAAATAATAACCCTGATAGATCCCCGCTGCTTCCTTTTGAGATGAAATAGGTATAGGCCCCTTCAGAAGGAGAATATCCCCACTGTTTTATGGCCTCACTCACTTTTTCCTTTTTCAGGACCTCTTTCCTCTTTAAGATTTTATCCCCTCCCGGCAGCATGGTCTTCAGGGCATCCGCCTCTTGAATAAAGATCCTGGCAGGATCGCCATGCCCCTTATGGGCAAGGGCTGTTCCTGTGCAGATAAGCGGGATAATCAATAAAAAAGTGGTAATGATAATCGCCTTGTGAAAATACCTTCGCTGCATGTTTTGCCTCCTCTCATCTCTGGATATATTTCTCGGGTTCTTTTTCAAACCTTTCTTTGCACACCTTTGCGCAAAAGTAGTAGGCCTTTCCCTTGTATTCCGTCTTAGCAGCGGCCTTCTCTTCGTTTACCGTCATCTTGCAAACCGGATCAATCGCCATGGTGTTGCCTCCTTTCTGTTACCCCTTTCTGAGCCACAGATCATACAGCGCTGCCAAACTGATCGCTGCAATACCTGCACCGCTGCCAATCCCGCTGATGAAGGGGATGACTGCAAAACTCCGCGATACGAATCTCACCAGAAATAATCCTCCGATATCAAGAGAGAAAAATAGAAATAGTAGGGACAATAGGATTATCTTCCAGCGCTCACCCATCGCAGATAGGATCAATATTGCGGCAAGACTTATAAAGAGCAGAGAGAACCCAAAGATATGGATATGCCCTAACTGGACGATCTCCTGGGGAGTGATGGATGGCTCTCCTTTTTTAAGGGGTTCCTCATGGTGTTCTATGACGACCTCTTCTTCCACAAATCCCTTTTCCTCTATCTCTTGCGCCTCGCCTTTTGTCAGGGAATGGTCTTCATAGTGTTCAGCAATTGATTCTATGGTAGTTCCTACGGCGAGCCTGGTATTGAGCGCTGCCAGGATATAGCCGTACCATAACAGGATCAGGAAAAGGGTTACCGCTATCTTTCCGCTGAGTGGCAGAGAGTTCAGGGATATCTTCATGATCGCTTCCGAGTTTTCTCCAAGGCCCCGTGTATAAACAAAAAAAGCCACGAAGAATCTTCCGCTCCCTGCGGTATGGAGACCTTCGTGGCCTTTCATTAATTTCTGCGATTATATGAGTACGCTAAATCACTGGAGGATTCATTCCCCCAAGTGACGATATCAAAAATATCAGACAGGGTAATCAATTGTCAAGAAATTTTTCAGGAATAAAAAAATAGGAATAAAAAAATAGTTGACATTCTCTTTAATATATAATATAAATGTTGCGTAGTTGAAAGTGAAAACCAATATCATCAATACAAATAGGAGGAGATTAAATGAAGACCTTAAGAAGACCCTGGCTTGTTTATGCAATAGCATTCGCTATTATGAGCATGCCCCTCTTTTCTTACGCCCAGCAGCAAGGGGAGGGGACTGAGCTTCATGAGATGAAAAGGCAGATTGAAATCCTGACAGAAGAGATAGAGAAGTTAAAGCTTGGTGCGGTGGCTGAGCCGGAATATGAGAGTTTTATGGGGCTGGGTCCTGCCGCCTCAAAGGTTTATGCTGTAGAAAAGGGACTCTCTCTTGGAGGATACGGGGAAGTTGTCTATGCCAACTATCAGGAGTCGTCGAAGAAGGACCTGATGGATACCCAGAGGTTTGTCCTCTATGGGGGCTATAAATTTAGTGATCGGGTAATAATGAATACCGAGCTTGAGTTTGAACATGGCGGCAAATCAGATGTTTACGTAGAATTCTCATACCTCGATTTCCTCCTTGATCCCCTATTTAATTTAAGGACCGGCCTTGTCCTTGTACCCATAGGGATTGTCAATAAATACCATGAACCCACCGTCTATCATGGGGTTTTCAGGCCGGATGTGGAGACCAATATAATACCCACTACATGGAGGGAGATCGGGCTAATCATTTTTGGCAGGGAGGGTAGCCTGTCGTATGAAGCCGGTGTATTAAACGGCATGAAGTCAGATGGATTTGATTCTAAGGGCTGGATCAGGGGGGGGAGATATAAGGGGATTAAGGCTAATGGAGACAACCTCGCCCTTGTAGCAAATCTTGAGTATGAGTTGCTGACCGGCTTTAACATGGGCGGCGCCTACTATCATGGAGAGACGGGGCAGGGAGACGGTGGTGATGAGGTCAAGGCAGGTGAGAAGGAAGGGACAATAAATATCTGGGAAGTCCATGCTGTCTATAGTCATCGTAGTTTGGATATCAAGGGACTTTTCACCAGTGGGGTATTGGATGGGAATAGCGCACTGGAATCTGCACCACCTGGAGAGGTAGGGAAGGAGGTCCAGGGGTGGTACATTGAGGCAGCTTATGACATGATGTATCTGATCCGGCCCAGCTCTGTAATGGCCCTCTCTCCGTTCCTCCGTTACGAGGATTACGATACACATAAGGAGGTCTTTACAGGTGTTAGGGACACCAGATTTTCCAGGACCGTCACAACGGCTGGACTTGAGTTCAAACCCCACTTCAATGTCGTCATAAAGACTGACTATCAGTGGAGGGATACAGAGTCCGGTCTTCCGGCAGGTAAGGGAACTGGTCTTGATGAAAACAAGATAGACCAGCTTAACCTTGGCGTAGGTTTCATATTTTAGTGCATACAGGTAGAAAGAATAACAGGGTGTGGTATCTCAGGTTACTGGTCTCCTCCCTGATATTTGTGATAGTACAACTCTGGACCTCAACCCTGTACTCAAAAGTCTACCTCAATAAGGAGGATGCATTAAAACTGGCCTTCCCTGGATTACAGAATGTAGAGAGAAAGACCCTCTTCCTGGAAGAGGCGGATGTTAAAGAGATAGAGGCATTGTCTAAAGTCAGGCTTGATTCTAAGATATTCACCTACTATGTTGGTATAGGGAAGGAGGGTGTCCTGGGTTATGCCTATTTAGGAAGTCATATAGTAAGGACAAAACCGGCAGTTTACATGGTTGTTGTTACACCGGAGGCGAGATTGCAGAGAGTAGAGATATTA
>Ga0209642_10002079_pt1 | contig 13235 bp, 15 predicted proteins | sample RifCSP19_2_FD_184025 | JGI IMG/M metagenome (GOLD analysis project Ga0209642, IMG submission 184025) | Soil microbial communities from Rifle, Colorado - Rifle CSP2_sed 19_2 (SPAdes) (version 2) | ecosystem: Environmental > Terrestrial > Deep subsurface > Rock core/Sediment | place: Rifle... | reverse complement strand
CTGGTCGAAGAGGTCCGCGCACGGCGGGTGGGCCTCGACGTGTGCCCGACCTCGAACGTCAAGACCGGGTCGGTGCCCTCGATCGAGGAGCACCCGCTGCCGCGGATGCTCGAGGCCGGGCTCCTGGCCACCTTGAACAGCGACGACCCGTCGATGTTCGACTCGCGGCTGTCCGACGAGTACGCGCTCGTGCGGGATGCGTTCGGGTTCGACGACGGGACGCTCGCGCAGCTCGCCCGGAACGGCGTCCGCGCGTCGTTCGCCGACGAGGCCGCGAAGGCCGAGCTGGAGCGCGCGATTGACGATTGGCTCGCCGCGCCGGGCTAGGCGTCCTCACCTGCGATCCGCGTCCGCGGGTAGAAGGCCGCCCAGTCGAACCAGAAGCTCTCGATCGAGATGAGCATCGGGAGCCGTTCGCCCGCCAGCGGCCCGTCGACCGCGATGCCGAAGATGCCCCACGTGCTACCCGTCTGGTCGTCCACGATCCCGCTCTCGGTGGCCCGGAACGTGAGGTTGCGCCCGTCGGCTCGCGGGGAGAACGCGGCCATGGCGCCGACGTCGGTCGAGGCGGCGATCTCGAGCTGGTCCAGCGCCGAGACCGTGCCGGACTTCCAGAACACGACCACCGGTTCCCCCGCGACCCGATCCTCGAGCACCGACCATCCTCCGACGGCGTGCGCGGTCAGCTCCTTGTAGGGAACCGCGAACGCCTGGTCGGCGACGAGGACGCCGAGCACCCTGGCCTTGATCGGCAGGCGGGGGTCGGGCTCGTCGAGGAAGAAGGAGGCGCGCGAGTCCGGGTCGTCGTACCCCTCGTACGGGTTCAGGCCGTAGTCGCGGGAGGTTCCCGTCTGCCGGGACAGGACCTTCCCGTCGGGATAGGCGTCCTGGAAGTCCCCGAACGAGACGAGCTGCGCCGGAACGATCTCGAGGCTCGTGCCGGTGAGCCGTCCGACGGCCGCCTGGCCCGTGGCCTGTGGCCAGAGCGAGTTCGTCTGTCGGTCGTACATCACGAGGTTCGAGAGGTACAGGCTCCCTGAGGTGCCGAAGTCCAAGGGTTCGCCGTCGATCACGGGTCGCTCGAACACGACGGCCGTGTTGCACAGCGGGCAGTACGTGACGGCGACGGGCACGCCGCCGACGGTGTCGTTCACGATCTCGTGCCAGATGAGGATCTGCGCGGGATACGCGCGCGCGTCGCCGGCGATCGCGAGCGCGACGACGGGTTCCTGCGGCGTGAGGAAGCGCGCCTCGGTTGCGGGCCGGAACTTTGGTTCGTCGATCGCCGGGATCTGGTCCGGTCCCAGCACCTCGATGATCTCGTCGGGGTCGATCAGGGGTGAGGGCCGCGGGCTGATCGCCGGGGGTGGGGTCGAGGTCGTTTGGGTCCCCGGCGCAGCCTCCGATCCGACGCACGCGGTGAGTGCGACGGCGGAGAGCGCGAGGAGCGCGTAGGCGCGACGGAGAGGCACGTATCCGGTTGGAACGCCCACGGGCCGCCGACGATTCCGAGGACCCCAACTACCCTGGTCGTATGGCCAAGGTGGAGCAGGGGCCCGCGCGCGAGGTCGACGCCCCGCCCAGATCGCGGCCCGCGGCCGTGGCCGGCGTCGTGGGCGGCGGGCTGATCGGCGCGTGCTGCATCGGCCCGGCGGTCGGCGTCGCGATCGGTGCGGGGAGCGGGTCGATCCTGCTCGCGATGGCCGACTACCGGCCCCACGTGTTCGCCATCGGCGCCGTGGTGGCCTTCGCGGCGGCCGCATGGCTGCTCGCACGTCGCCGGTGGTCGTGCCCCACGAACGCTGCGTACCGGTCGCTGCGCTCGCGTTGGCTGGACGTCGGCATCATCGCGTTCGCCGTGACGTACGCGTTCGGGCGCTTCGTCGTGTCGAACCTGATCGAGCGCCTCTGACGTCGCGGTAGGCGGGCCCGTCGCGTTCGGCCTCGCCACGCTCCACGAGCTGCTCGAACGCGACCCGGGCTCGGTCGGCCCCCCACCCGAAGGCGTTCCCCAGCTGGTAGGGGCGGGCGAGGAGCACCGTGCCCAAGAACATGCGGGCCGCGCGAAGCCCGGAGGCGTCGGGATCGCGACGGCGCGGGATGTGGAACGCTCGAGCCGTGAGCTCGAGGATCGCGCTCGGCCACCCGGTGCCCTCCGCCTCGGTCCCGTGGTGCGTGACGACGAGTGCTCGTCCCAGCTCGGTCGTGGCTCTGGTGAAGGCCTCGCCGCCCCTGCGTCCTTCGACGCCGAGGGCCTCCCGGAGCGCCGCCGTCGGCTGCGGGCCGCTCCGCAGGAGGATCCTCGCGATCCTGCGCGCGTCCGGAGACAGCGCCACCTCGTCGAAGTCCTCGGGGCGGCCGGACCGCGGGTACAGGTCGGCGAGGAGAGCGGGGGAGAGGAACGACGGGTGGCCATGGAGGAAGCGGCCGTACCAGGCGAGTCCCCTGCGTGGGAGCTCGTCCTTCCAAGCCCAGACCCGTTCCGCATCCGGTCCCCACGCCTGCGGAAGCTCGGAGATCGGCTGGTCCGTCACCGTCTCCCATAGGGTCGGGAGCGCCAGTCCGGACTTGGGGAACAGGAGGGCGAACCCCACATCGTCCACGAACGCGGACGCGCGGGCGAGGCTGCCCACCCTGCGGCCCGTCCGCCACCAGCGCCGCCCCCGAGCCAGGTCGAGGTCCTCCATCCGAGGCGGAGCCTAGCGCGCCGTGGACCGCGAGCCTAAACGTGTAAGTGGACCTTTGGTCATTAGCATGGCAACTTGATGTAACGAACACATGATGAGATACCATTAGCGCCGTGCCCGACCCGCGCATCGCTCGAGAGGCATCCCCCGTCGCGCTCGCACTCGCGTTCGCCTCCACGATCCGGGGGTCCGAGGGGTCGCGGGACGAGATCTCGAGCGCCGCAGATCTCGGCGCGTGGCTGGAGCGGCACCGGGACATCCTCGGCGACGTGGAGCCCGAGGTGGCGCTCCGGCTGGCCGACTTCCGCGTCCTCCGGGAGGCGATCCGGACCCTCTTCCTCACCGCCGCCGGCGAGCGCTTCCCCGCGGAGGCCGTCCGGGCCGTCAACGAGGTGAGCGCCGCGGTGCCGACCCACCTCCGGCTCGTCGTGTCCGATCCGCGGGAGCCGAAGGCGGCCCTCGAGAGCGGAGGCGGGAGCCGCACCGCCGAGATCCTCGCCGCGGTCGCCCGGTCGGCGATCGGGATCCTCGGGGGTCCGGAGCGTGCCGGACTCCGCGCATGTCCGGCGCCGAGGTGCGGCAGCTTCTTCATCACGACCCGCGCCGGGCAGGTGTGGTGCAGCAGCGCGTGCGGCAATCGCGTCCGGGTTGCCCGGCACCATTCGCGAACGATCCGATCTTGACGCTCGCCGTGATGACCCCGGCACGCTGCAACCTGGTCTGGCGTCAGAACGAAGGAGAGCCGCGAGCGGGCGCTGGCCCGGAGGGCCTGAGGGGTCACGTATCCTCCTGAGCGTGTCGGGGCCCTTCGACTTCCATCCAGAACCCGAGCTGATCGGCTTCCGCGACCCCGAGCGGGCCCGCGGGGCGTTGGAGGCGTTCGGCCGCGATGTATGGGACGCGTGCCTGGACTACCTGTACGACGAGGCGATGCGGCGCCCGGTGTCGGCGACGTCATACCCGGACATGCGACGGGGGTTCTTCGGGGTCTCCAACGAGCCGGCGCCGGCGCCGGTCGGGCCGGCCACGTCGACCGAGGTGCTGCGTGAGTTCCGCGAACGCGTCGCGCCGTTCGTCTTCAACTCGCAGCACCCCGGTTCGTTCAGCTACTTCACGCCGCCACCGCTCCCGGTCTCGATCGGGGGCGAGGTCCTCGGTCAGTGGATCCAGCAAGGCGTGGACGTGTGGGCGGCCGGACCGGTCCCGGCCCTGGTGGAGGAGGAGGTCACGTCCTGGCTCCGAGCGCTCGTCGGCTACGGCCAGGGGAGCTGGGGCGTGCTCGCCTCCGGGGGAGTGATGGCCAACATCATGGCTCTCACCCTCGCCCGCGATGTGCACCTGGCGGCGATGCGTGGGCTCGAGGGGCCGCCGCGCGGCTCGTCGCTGGAGGGGGTGCGCGTGTACGCGAGCGACCAGGCGCATTTCTCGATCGCCAGGGCGCTCGACGTCCTCGGCTTCCCGCAGGAGACGCTCCGCGTGGTGCCCTCGGACGAGCGGTTCCGGCTGCACGGCGCGCCCGTCCGGGCCGCGGTCGAGGAGGACATGGCGCGGGGCCTGACGCCGCTCGCGATCGCCGCGGTCTCCGGCTCGACGAACACCGGGTCGGTCGACCTGGTCGGCGAGCTCGGCGACGTGGCCGAGCACCACGGGATGTGGCTCCACGTCGATGCGGCCTACGGGGGCGCCGCCCGGTTCTCTCGGCGGGACGCGGGTCGGGTCCCCGATCTCGAACGAGCCGACTCGGTCACGATCGACCCGCACAAGTGGTTCTTCCAGAGCTACGACATCGGCGGCCTCGTCGTGAGGCGGCGCGAGGACCTGCTCCGGACGTTCCACCGCGAGCCCGAGTACTACCGGTACCCCAAGCCCGAGGACGCGCCGCTCAACTGGTACCAGTACACGATCGAGGGCACGCGCCGGTTCCGCGCCCTGAAACTGTGGCTCTCCTGGAAGCACCTCGGTACCGAGGGGTTCGGCCGCCTCGTCGAGCTCACGAACGACCTTGCCTCGCACCTGGTGGATCGCTGTCGCGAGCTCGGATCCTTCGACGTCGTGCCCGAAGAGCCCGAGCTCTCCGTCGTGTGCTTCCGCCACCTGCCCCCGGGGCTGCCGCCTGATCTCACCGACCTGTACCAGGACCGTCTCCAGCGGGCGCTCGAGGTCGACGGGACCGGATGGGTCTCGACGACCCGTCTGCGTGGCAACACCTACCTGCGCGCGGGGATCGTGAACTACCTGTCGACCCCCGAGGACGTGGACGCGGTCCTGGACGCCTTGCTCCGGTTGTCACCGCACGTGCTCCGCGAGCTCGTCATCGAACCGTAACCTCACCGCCCTCCGATCGAAACCGGCCGGGAGCACGATGGCGCCGGAGTTCGGCAAGGAGACGACGATGGCCCCGTCGGACCGGCTCACGTGGCCCCCTCAGGGCTCGCTCCGCGCGTACGTTGACCTCTCCATCGCGCACTGGAGGGTGGCCTCCTACCTGCGCGGAGCCGAGAAGGACGAGCCGGACCCCGACCCGCCCGCCGACGCCGCCGAGCCCGCCGCCTCGGGCGACGGTCTCGGCGGCGCGGGCGAGTCGGACGGGTCCTGATACTCCGGATACTCCGGATACTCCGGCTCGCGCGGGCCCCCGGGACGGTAGGCTGGCCCACCGGTGAGCGAACGCATCCTGCTCGTCGAGGACGACCGGCGCGTTCGGCGCGCGACCGCGCTCGCGCTCGAGCAGGCCGGCTACGAGGTGCTCGAGGTCCCCGACGGAGAGGAGGCCTTGCGCGTGCTCGCGGACAAGCACCCCGACCTCGCGGTGCTTGACGTCATGCTCCCCGGCGAGGACGGGTTCGAGGTGTGCCGCAGGATCCGTCGGACCAGCGATATGCCCGTGATCTTCCTCACGGCCAAGACCGACATGATCGACGTCGTCGTGGGGCTCGAATCCGGGGGGGACGACTACCTCACGAAGCCGTTCAAGGTGCCCGAGCTCGTTGCTCGCGTCCGGGCGCTGCTCCGGCGGGCGCGGGCGGAGCCGCGCCAGATCGCGCGACTCGTGCTGGGGGACCTCGAGATCGAGCCAGAGGCAGGCGTCGTGCGCAAGCGCGGCGAGGAGATCTCTCTCACGAAGACCGAGTTCCAGCTCCTCACGACGCTGGCGTCCCGACCGAACCAGATCTTCACCCGCGAGGTGCTGCTCGACCGCGTATGGAGCTACGACTACCTCGGCGACTCGCGACTGGTGGACGTCCACGTGCGGCGCTTGCGAGCGAAGATCGAGGACGACCCGAGCGACCCCAAGCTCATCCGCACGGTCCGCGGCTTCGGGTACAAGGTGTCGACCGAGGCGTGAGCGGGCCTCGAGCGCTCCTGCGCCGCCAGAGCCTCGGCATCCGCATCACGCTGACGTACGTCGCCGTGGCGGCGGGCGTGGCGATCGCCCTGTCCGTCGGGACGTTCATCGCGGTCCGGACGATCCTCGGCAACCAACGCGTCACGTCCGCCACCGAGCAGACGGTCCTGGGCCTCCTCTTCGCCCGCGAGTTCGTCGGGGACGCTCCCGAGCGGCTCCAGCGCGTGGTCACCCTCCTCGAGGCGCGCGAACGGCTCGAGGCGATGGTCACGGAGGGCGACACCTGGTTCTCCTCGGCGATCCCGCTCACGCCCGACGTGATCCCGCCCGAGCTGCGCGAGCTGGTGGTGCAGGAGAAGCTCGGATACCAGTTCCGGACGATCGAGGGCGCGAGGACGTTGGTGTTCGGCGCGCCGCTGCCACCGGAGGGCGTCGACCTGTACCTCTTCTACTCGCTGGCCGACATCGACGAGACCCTCTCGCTGCTCGCCCGCGTGCTCCTCGTCGTCAGCGTGGCGGGCGTCGTGGCGGCGAGCCTGCTGGCGCTGCGCGTCAGCCGGCGGATCCTGCTGCCGCTCGGGGCCGTGAGCTCGGCGGCTCAGCGGGTCGCGGAGGGGCTGCTGGAGACGAGGGTCGAGGCCCCCTCCGAGGACGAGCTCGGCGTGCTGGCGGCCTCGTTCAACGAGATGGCCTCGGCGCTGCAGGAGATGATCGTTCGGGAACGACGGTTCGTCGCGAACGTCTCGCACGAGCTGCGGACCCCGCTCGCGACGCTCGAGGCGACGAGCGGGCTCATCGCCGACCACCGAGAGGAGCTCTCGGCCGCGGGGCGTGAGGCGGTGGACCTCATCGTCGAGGATGTGTCGGGTTTGCGGCGCCTGGTCGAGGAGCTGCTGGAGGTCTCCGAGCTCGATGCTGGCCGGGCGAAGGTCGCGTGGGAGAAGATCGAGCTTCGGGCGCTCGCCGGGGCCATCATCCGACGGCGGCGGCATGACATCCCCGTCGAGGGTGAGCCGGTCGTGACCTTCGCCGACAAGGCGCGCCTGGACCGGGTGCTCGGGAACCTCGTGGACAACGCCTACGAGCACGGACTCGGGGAAGACGTGCGGATCCGGGTGGGCGGGGACGACGGATGGTGCCACGTCGTCGTGGTCGACCGAGGGCCGGGGATCGCCGAGGCGGATCTCCCTCGCGTGTTCGAGCGGTTCTTCAAGACCGACACCAGCCGGAGCCGTGAGCAGGGGGGCGTCGGGCTCGGGCTCGCCCTGGCCCTGGAGAACGCTCGACTCATGGGAGGCACGATCGACGTCGAGAGCGAACCGGAAGGCGGCGCCATGTTCACCCTGCGTCTCCCGCTCCGCTCGGAGCCGCCGCGGGAGGATGGGTCATGAGGCGGCTCACGGCGTTCGCCGCCCTCGTGCTCGCCGCCGCCTGCGCCGGCCCAACCGGCGCCGTCGAGGTGCCACCGGAGCGTCTTCCCTTCTCGCTCGATCGCACGCCGCCGGCGCCTCTCCCGAGCCCGGGCGAGCGGTTGGTCACCATCTACCTCGTTCGGAACGGTCGGCTCGCGGCGGTGACGCGCCTCGTCTCCGGGGAGCTGCCCGCGGTGGAAACGTCCATGCGGGCGCTGCTCCTCGGCCCGAGCCCTACGGAGCGCGTCGAGGGGATCGGGACCGCGGTCCCCTCGGCGACCCAGCTGATCGGGGTCGAGGTGGCCGAGCGGGTGGCCGAGGTCGACCTATCCGCCGAGTTCCAGATCCCCGCCGAGCCGCAGGACGTCTTCCTGCGGGTCGCGCAGGTCGTATGGACGCTCGTCGCCGATCCGGGCGTCGTCTCCGTGCGGTTCTCGGTCGACGGCGTGTCGATCTCGGTGCCGATCGACGACGGCACGATCCCGGCCCGACCCGTCTCCGCGGCCGATCTCGCCTCGGTGGGACCGATCGAGGCTGCCATCGTCACGAACCCGTAACGCGGCCGACCAGGGCTCGAAACGGTGGCCGTGCAGACTTCCGCCAGGGTGAGACAGCGGAACCCTCTCCCAACTCTCTCCCTCACTCCGGTGAGGTCGAGCCCGGTGGCCGAGGACGCGTGCGAGCGTTGCGGCCACCGGGCCGGCCTCCGCGACCCAGGCGGGGCATGGCTCTGTTGCACGCGCTGCGGGCAGTGGACCCCGCTCGAGCCCGAAGCGCCACCCGTGGTCGGCGCCGCGACGTCGCGGCGCTGAACGTCGGCTGAACGTCGATTGCGAACGAGGAGGCCCGCGATGACGTCGATCGAACGAGAGCTCGACGCACGGCCGATCGCCGAGATCTTCCAGGGCTACAAGTGGCTGTCGCGCGGTGCGGTCGATGCGGACACCGCGATCGCGTGGGAGTGGTCCGAGCCCGATCCGTGCTTCGACGACGAACGGCCCGGCATGGTCTTCGCGACCTCGATCGACGGACTCCCGTACCGGATCGACGACGAGTTGTGGGAGGTGGAGCTCACGGACGTGCTCGGCGTCACCCCCTTCCCCGAGCAGACGTCCTACGGCTGGCCGGAGATCTTCGGCGAACACGAGCAGCGGATCCTCGCCCGTCGTGGTCGGTTGCTCCGACGGGTGAACGTCTGGACGCCCGATGTCGCGCGCGAGTTCGCGCTCGACTGCGCGCGCGTGGCGCGCGAGCGGGCGCTGACGTCGCTCCACGACGCGGACCGGGCCTTGTGGAGCGAGGCGGGTGAAGCGTTCGATCCACCGGTCCCCGTCGCGGACGCGGAAGCTGCGGAGCGGGAGCTGTTGCTCCTCGAACACGTCGAGACCCAGGTGACGATCTGGCGAGAGGCGTTGTCGGCCGACGCGTTCGGCATCGCACATCCCGCCGATGCGTACGCCGCCGCCGCCGCCGCAGCGCGGGCAGCCGCCGTGTCCGTGTACTCGCGGGCGACCTCGGTCTCCCGCCCGCGCGACGAGCGGCTCACGGCCGAGCGCGCCTACGCGGAGGAGCGCCGGCGTCAGGCCCGCTGGCTCCACGAGCGGCTCGGGCTGCCGTCGCCCGGATACGCGGCGGACCCGGACCTCGTCACGGTCTGACCCTCGCGGGCATGCGCCGCGCACGGTGCGGAACGCCTTCCCGACCGGCCTAGCGCTCCTCGCGAACCCGCTTCGCCAGGCGCGCCCCGGAGACGATCGACGTGGCGATCCCGACCCCGATCGCGCCGACGAAGGCGACCGTCGGGCCCACGGGCGGGGCCCAGAAGAGCCCTGCCACGCGGTTCCCGATCAGCCAGGCGATCATCAGCGCGATGAGTCCGACCCCCGCCCCGATCGCCCAGGCCCCGACCGCCTCCGCGCGCTCGTCGCTCATTCCGCCGCGAAGGAAAGGAAGATCGGCGGGAACGTCCCCAGGGCACCGATGACGCCCAGGATCAGGGCGACCCAGAACCACTTCTTCAGGTCCACGTCCTTGCCCCGCAGACCGATCGCGAGGGCGATCCAGCTCACGGCCCACACGATCACGGCGACGGTCGTCTTGCCCGCGAGCGGGCCGACGCCCTTGTCGAAGTCCCAGGACTCCAACCAATCATGGAGCCCCGCGGAGGCCTCGCTCAATACCGTGAACAGCCCGAGTGCGAACAATCCGATCCCCGCCGCCAGCATCGCGGCGGCCCCCGGCCCGTCCGGTCGTTCCTCGAGACCGAGCTCGGCGATCTCGGGGGCCATCTCGTAGTCCTTCTCCAGCTTGTCTTCGCTCGCCATTGTCATCACCTCAGACGATGGGGGCGACCTTGTTGAGGAAGGCCCCGAAGGCCCCTCCAACCACCGCGGCCGCGAAGGCTCCGACGAACATCACGATCGTCACGACCCGCAGCCACGTGCGGGGGATCAGCCTCGGCCCGTAGTAGGTCACGAGGAACGCGACGGCGGTCGCCAGGATCGGCGCCGCCCAGCCGATGTGCTCCTTCCACTCCATGCCGAACTCGTGCCAGGTCGCCGTCTGCCCCGATACGTTGGACTTCAGGAAGTCGCGCGGTGAGCACGACGCCGCGTTCGGCAGGGCCAGGCCGGCGCACCCGGAGTAGTCGTCCCCGGCGAGCGAGGCTCGGTACCACGGGTACACGATCCACGTGCCCGATATCACCGTGATCCACGCCGCGGCGGCCATCACCCATACGCCGATGTACAGGCGGCGCATCCGCTCCTTGATCGCCGTCGGCGCGAGGAACCCGGGGCGCAGGCTCCACAGCCCCGCCAACCCACCGGCGAACGCGAGCAGGAACAGGGTTCCGGCCAGGAGGCCGTGGATCACGGTCCATGCCTCTCTACTCGAGATCTCCATGCCACCCCCCCTTCCGCTCCCTACGGAGCATCTCCAGGGTTCTTGCGCGGACCCTGTCGTCCGCGGTAGCTGCCACGGACGTGCTTCCAGCCTACTCCGACCTGGGCCGTAGCCAAGCGGGCAGCGTGGAGCACGGGTTGCGGCGCCGCCCGGCGGGATCAGCCGAGCGAGACGGCGTGGTAACCGCTCGCGCCGTCCGGATGCGGCGGGGCGACGGCTTGCTCTTGGACCCGCCCTTCGCCGTCGATGCCGCGGACCGTGAGCCGTCCGTCGGCCGCGTCCTCCGCGTCGAGATCGAACCGCCAACGTCGCCAGGTCAGCGGCGACGGCGGCGGCTCGAGCTCGGCTTCGGACCAGGTCGTCCCTGCGTCGAGCGAGACCTCGACCGCCGAGATGCCGCGGTCGCCCGCGAACGCCACACCGGCGACGACGGTTCGCGGGCCGTCGGACGCACGCGCGTCGACGCGAGACATCGTCTTCACGATGGCCGCCTTCGACCAGCCTCGCTCGACCCAGTACCCCTCGAACGGCCGGTCCACGAGCTCGATCGAGCGGAGCCATTTCGGCTGCTTCATCCCGTACAGGCCGGGGACCAGGAGCCGCGCCGGGAACCCGTGTTCGCGCGAGAGGGTCATCCCGTTCATGCCGAGGACCACGATCGTGCGTTCGCGCATCGCGTCGTCGAGCGGGATCGAGTCCGAGTACCCGTCGACCGATGTCGCGACGACCTCGACCACACCGTCTCGCACGCCGGCGCGTTCGAGGAGCGTGCGGACGGGGACGCCGGTCCACTTCGCCGTCGAGATCAGGTCGCCGCCGACCTCGTTGCTGATGCATTCGAGCGTCGAGACGAACTCGACGGCCGGGAGGTCCAGCAACTCGTCGTAGGCGATCTCGAAGCGGCCTTCGACCAGGCCGCCGATCGACAGGGACCAGTCCTCGGCGTTCACGACCGGGTCGGACAGGGCGGTATCGATCACGTAGAAGTCGTTGTTCGGCGTGATGGACGGCGCGAGGCCGGGGATCGCGTCGAACCCCGGGTGCGACGGCGGCACGACGGCCGGGCTCGAAACGCGGACGCGGAGCGCGGAGCCGCCGGGGTCGAGCCGGCCGCGGAGCAGGCGGCCGAGCCCCGACCACCCGACCGCCAGCCCCGCGCCGCCGAGCGCGAGGGCACGGAGCAGCTCTCGCCGTGAGCCGGTCGGCGCGTCTTTGGGTAGCTGCTCGGCGGGAACCTCAGCCGACGGGTCGGCGAGTGCCCGGTACCTCCAGGCCGTCACGGTCGCGCTCAGCGTCAGGGCACCCAGGAGCACGAGGGCGTACTGCCAGCGCTCGACGGTGACCGAGCTCGGATCCATCGCGGCGAGGGCGATCAGTGCGAGCGGAAACCCGAGGATGAAGGCGGCGACGGGAACGCCGCCCGTCATGCGGGATCGAGGGAGGAGCCGCCCGAGCGCCCACGACAGCCCGAGGAAGGCGGCCGTCGTCGCGATCACGAGGATCGGCTGTGCGAGATGCCCCAACCGTTCGATCGAGAGCGTCGCGAGGCCCCCCGGCGTTCCCCTCACGATCGCCTCGGCGACGGCGATCGGTGGGAACGGTACTCGCGACGCCGCCGCGTGGACCAGCCCGGTCGCGAGCAGCGCGGCACCCGCTCCGGCGAGCGCGGCGGAGCCGCCCGCCCCCGCGCTCGACGTCTCAGTTCCGTTCGACACCGGAGCCAGGGTAGATGCCGTTCCTTACGGAAGTGTTTCTGGCCGATCGGTCCGCGAACGGGGACGGCGCGCTCATGAGCCGGACCATCGTCCGGGGCTCCCCTAAAGGCTCGGTGGCGCGGGCGGCGGTGGGACCGGGGCCGGCGAGGTCGCCGGTTCCCTTCGCCCACCGCGGGCGCGCCACGTCGCCACCGCCATCGTACCGAGACCGAAGACGGTCCCCGCGAACCAGATCAGCCCGCCGACGCCGGGGATGAGCGCGACGCCGGCGAGGATCGCCCAGCCGGCCAGGAACGCGATGACGTGGCTCCGGGGCTCTCGGAGGATCACCCGCCCGAGCAGGAACGCGGCGGTCGTCTGCCCCATCGCGAAGACGAGGGCGAGGGCGAGCAGGACGCCGATCCCGAGCGGGATGCCGACGAGCGTCGCGATCGCCACCACCGCGAGCACCGGCAGCCCGACGAACAGGCCGAGCCCCCACCCGATCGACGCCGCGAGTGCGGTTCGCGCCGATGCGAGCGCGGCCTCCATCCCTCGAGGTGCGAGCCAGAGCATCAGGAGTCCGAGCACGAGCACCGACACGGCGATCGCGACCCACACCCCGATCGCGGCGATCCAGCCGGCCCATCGGAGACCCCAGGTGACCCGGGCGATCCCGGAGACGTCGCCGTCGACGCGGGCGCCGGAGGCGATCTCGCGCTCTTGAGCGAACACGCTCCCGGTCACCACGGCCTCGTCCGTGAGCGTGAGCTTCCCGCGGAAGACGATCACGTCGCCGTCGACCGAGCCGGAGACGGTCGTCGCTCCGTTGAACACGACGACGACGTCGAGGACGGTGCCCTCGAGCACGGCCTCGCCGTCGATGACCACGACCGTGTCGACCGTTCGATCGGGCGCGAGGTAGGCGCCGCCGGTGATCACGACCAGGTTGTCGTCCCCGTTCGTCGTGGCCTCGTCGGCGGCGAGGGCCGGAGCGGCCGGAAGGATGAGGAGTGAGAGGACGACGAGCAGGATCCCACGCATGGCGCCTTCCCTCCAGGGGTCGGTCTCCTGCAATCCTCGCGCATCGGCGGGTGTGGCGGAGGGGTACGCGCGCCCGGGACGCGCGGGCCGGTCGGCCCGGCCAACCTTGCTGGGTCAAACGGCCACGGGACGCCTGCTTAGCTGAGGT
>Ga0209642_10002078_pt1 | contig 13236 bp, 11 predicted proteins | sample RifCSP19_2_FD_184025 | JGI IMG/M metagenome (GOLD analysis project Ga0209642, IMG submission 184025) | Soil microbial communities from Rifle, Colorado - Rifle CSP2_sed 19_2 (SPAdes) (version 2) | ecosystem: Environmental > Terrestrial > Deep subsurface > Rock core/Sediment | place: Rifle... | reverse complement strand
GACCCGGCGGGTCACGGGCAGGACGAGCGGGGGGCTCACGTCGTTGACCCAGGCCTGGAGGAGGTACCGGCCGGCAAGCGACTGCCCGGTGAAGAGATCGCGGCCCGAGTCGACGGCGACGTAGTAGCGCTTCAGACGCGGGAACACCACGCCCGCGGCGCAGAGATGGCCGAGGGCGCAGGGCTTAGGGTGGCTCCGAGAGCCCTGCTCCGAACCCGTGAGACTCGCTCACAAGTCGGCCTGGACGCCGGATCCCGCCAGATGAACGTCCGGGGGGCATTCGAGGCAGTTCCCGAGAGAGTCAAGGATAGCGCCGTCCTCCTGGTTGACGACCTCTTCACGACAGGCGCTACTCTGACTGCATGCGCGGTAGCTTTGCTCGACGCAGGCGCTCATGAGGTGTACGGCTTGACTGTCGGGAGGGCGCGCAGAGACTCTTCGATATCCCAGAGGACAGGGAGTGTCAACCATGACCGTTGAAGTAGAGATCAAGGCTCACGACCTTGATCTGAGCGACCGCCTACGAGACTACGTTACCAGGAAAGTGAACAGGCTGGATCGATACATGGACGTGATCGAGGTCGCTAGCGTGGACCTTCGTCACGTGAAGAGTGCCCGTAGTGCCAACGACCGGCATGTGGCGCAGATCACCATCCGCGGCAAGGGGGCGCTTCTGCGCGCGGAAGAGCGCACCGACGATATCTTCGCCGCCTTCGACGCCTGCATGGACAAGATCCACCGCCAGATCGAGCGATATAAGGGCCGCCGTTGGAAAAGCCGCGGTGACGGGCGCTCTGTGGCAGAAGTCGCCGAGGAGGTCTCGGAACTTCCCGGGGAGAGCGTTGAGCCTGAACTGGCCATTGCCCGACGCAAGCGGTTCCGCCTCACGCCGATGGACGAGCAGGAAGCCATCGAGCAGATGAGTCTCTTGGGCCACGAGGACTTCTTCGTATTCCTGAATTCGGACACAAGCCAGATCAATGTCCTGTACCGACGGCGGGACAAAACGCTTGGGTTGATCGAGCCCGATATGGCTTGAGGTTGCTCCCGGGTCCCGAGGGTCCGGGGATGACGGCCGGAGCACCCTGAATTTGCGACAGGCCTGCTCTTCCAGCGAGGGAGCCTTGTGCGGTCCCTTCTCCGTCTATGAGGGCACTTCATCACACCCTCCCCGTGTTGATCATGCTTCCGCCGTCCGGGGCGAGTGCGGCTGAGCAGTGGGTGGCTCAGGGCCGAACCGCCGCCGCGCTCGATCTGACGAGCCAACTCGACGCTCTCGGTGAGGTTGGGACGATCTTTGTGATCGCCGGCGAAGCCGCAGATCGGGCCGCCCTGCAGGCTCTGGGCGCGACGCTCGTTCAGGAAGCCGAGACCCCTTTCCACTTTGGCAGAACTCTCGTCCGCTTTATCGTTGAGACCGGGATAACAAGGCTTGCGTATTTCGGTGGGGCAAGCGCACCGCTCATGGGCCGCGACGCACTGACGGAGGTTTTCCGCCAGGTGCTGGGTTCCGAGGAACCGACGGCCGTTGTCAACAACCTGTACTCTACGGACTGGGCGGTCTTGAACCACGCTCAGCGACTTGTGCCTTCAGCGGAGAGGTTTCCCACAGACAACCCCCTGGGCTGGGTGATGGAGAATGAGCTGGGCTTCCGTGTCCGTGCTCTTGAGCCTTCCGCAGCAAGCCGGGCCGATATCGATACACCCTCCGATCTCCTTCTCCTCATTCGCCATCATGGCTTGGGCCCTCATCTTGCCCAATTCCTCTCCTCCGCACCGGATGAGGCCGCAAGACGCGTTGAGCGTCTTCGGCAGGTGCTGAGGACGCCGGCGAAGACACTGACACTGATCGGCCGCTCATCCGCTCACGTATGGGCCGTTCTTGAGCGCCGAACCCAGGTGTGGACTCGATTTTTCGTGGAGGAAAGGGGCATGCTGGCAAGTGGGCGGATGGATCGCGGGGAGGTCCGAACCCTAATCGGCGAGCTAGTCGAGTTGTGGGGAGCGGAGGAATTCGTGAGCCGGCTCAGCGCCATGTCGGATGCAGCGCTATGGGACACGCGCGTGTGGATGGCCCATCGGGGGACGTGGCCTTCCCCAGCCGATCGCTTCGCCGCCGACCTCGGATTAGTGGACGATGTTCAAGACGCCGCACTACGCACTTTGACGCGGGCCATCCGGGGGGCAACGATCCCGATCCTCGCCGGGGGTCACGGCGTCGTATCGGGCGGCCTTCTGGCGCTGCTGGCGGCGCTGCCGGATTAGATGAGGCAGGACTTCGGAGTCCAGGGATTGCAGACCCCGAAGTCCTGGGATCGTCGGCCGTTGACGAGGAATCGCGGGCTCGAGCTACCAGCCTTCGAGATAGGGTCGCCAATCCTGATTAACAGTCAAATGCGGGCCAAACAAATAGGAGGCGTTTGCCGATGGTTCGCGCGGGACGCGCATCAGGATCATGCGCGCCTCCCGCAGCGTCCGCCCCCCTTTTCTCAAGTTGCATGCGGAGCAAGCCGTCACGAGGTTGGCCCAACTGTGGTCGCCCCCTCTGTGGCGCGGGGCAACGTGGTCAATCGTGAGGTGACTCGAGTGCGCGCCGCAATACTGGCACATGTGCTCATCTCGCCGAAAGATCTCTCGCTTGCAGAGGCGGATTCGTGGGCGAGGCCGCTTGATCATGTAGCCGAGGCGGATCACCGAGGGGCGGGGGACGGAAACCCGCACCGTGCGGATCATCCCTCGGCCATTGAGCAACATCTCCGCCTTGCCGGAAAGCAACAGGCCGATGGCGCGGCGAGTGGGAACCACGTTGAGCGGCTCGAAGTTCGCGTTAAGGATCAGCACGGGCGCGTTCATCGGCGGAATCTCAATAGGCTGGATTATAACATCTCCCACTGCTTAGGCAATCCTGCCGGGATGAGGGGTGCATCCCACGTTCGTGGGCAGAGGACTGTCTTGGATGCCTCAGGCCATCAGTAGCCTCTCCGGCAGGGTAGGGGCGAAGCATTCGCCGTTAAGCCTTCGGATGTGCATTCATTTCCCGCAGCGAATGCTTCGCCCCTACGCGCTACCCGGGATCATGATGGCCTCGCGCGGGCTCTGTCGCCGCCACACAAGGTGGGATACACCCAGGGATGTGGGGGTGCATCCCATGGTGCGTCGCAACCGGGTGTTCATCAGCCCCCAGGCCAGCGTTGGCTTCCGACAATGGGAAGACTCTTCGGCGATGAACGGTCGGCGTCGGGCCTAGATCAATCGTTTCCGAACTTGCGCGCTGAGGAAGTCGAGCCACCAGACGACGATTACGATGGCGAGCAGCGCCGCCCCGGCCTTCGTGTACTCAAAAGAGTTGATCCTTTGCGATAGGTAGTAGCCGATGCCGCCGCCACCCACGAATCCGATGATCGTTGAGATGCGTACATTGATATCCCAGTGGTAAATGGTAAAGGAAAGGAAGTCTGGAACGATCTGGGGCACCACGGCGTAGAGAATCACCTGAACACGATTGGCGCCCGTAGCGGTAAGCGCCTCAATCGGCCCAGGATCAATGCCCTCTACGGACTCGGAGAACATCTTGCCCAGCGAGGCGATCGTCGCGATGGTGAGCGCCAGAAGCCCCGCGAAGGGTCGGTCAAAACCTACGATCAAGGCAAACACCGTCGCCATCACGAGGGGCTCATACGATCGCACGACGTTGAGGATGGAGCGCACAAGATAGTAGATACCCGCGCCGAAAAGCCCACGTCGGGTAATGTTCGAGGCGGCGAGGAAGCTCATCGGGACGGCGAGAACCGTGCCCAGCGTAGTCGCCAACAGAGCCATGAACACGGTGACGAACATGGCATCGATCACCTGGCGCAAGGTCGTCGATAGAGCCAGCTTTCCCCCCGGCAGATTGAACTCGGCTTCGATAAGCGTTGCAGCTCCCTCTAGAGTGGCGAAGATCGGACGCGCTTCGACAGTGATCTCGAAACTCCCGTCGGAGCTCGTTGTGAGTCGATCCACGGTCTGCGTCCTCCCGTCAGGGCGTCTCCAGCGGATGGCGACGTCCGTTCGCGCGCCCAAATCGAAGCCTCTCAGGACAATCTGCTCCCGCTCGGCAGAGCAGCCGGGCTCAGCGCTGATTCTAGGCCCGGCGGCCAGCGGGACGTCCAACTCGGCGCTGCCGCAGGGAATGGGAATGGCAAGAGAAAGGGTTTCCGTCTCGGATGTGCGAGTGACAAGGTCCGGCCGCAGCAGGTCGCGGAGGATCTGCATGGCCTTCGGGGCGGAAGTGACGAGCTTCTTCAGGTCAGGTTGGGTCACGCGAATGCTCAGCGCGTAGGCGAAAACGACGACGAAGGCGAGGGCCAGCCACAGCAGGCTGCGGGCGAGTGGCTTGAGCCGGGTCATTCCTCAGACCATCCGCTCTCGAAGCTGGGCGCTGAAGAAGTCGAGCGCGATGACGACCAGCGCGATGGCGATGAAGGAGGCGCTCACGGCGCGGAAGTCGCCGATCAGAATCCACTGGTAGAGGAAGAAGCCGATCCCGCCGCCTCCAACGAGGCCGATGATCGTGGACGACCGGACGTTGATGTCCCAGCGGTAGATGGTCAGGGCAGTGAAGGGAGGGATGATCTGGGGGATGATCGCGTAGCGCACGACCTGTGTCCACGTGGCGCCGGTAGCCCGGACCGCTTCAATCGGGCCGGGATCAATCGCTTCGATGATCTCGGAATACAGCTTTCCCAGGGCGGCTATGGTGTGCAGGGTGAGGGCCAGCATGCCGGGGAAGGGGCCGAGGCCGACAACAGTGACAAAAATGATGGCGAAGATGAGCGCCTCAATCGAACGCGTGATGTTGAGGATGGTCCGCGTCGTGAAATACACCAAGCGCGTCACCGGGTTTCCGGCCATCAAGTTGTGGGCGGCCAGAAAGCCGAGTGGAAGGGCGAAGATCGCTCCGACGGTGGTTGCCAGGAGGGCGAGGCCCAGGGTCTCATAGATGCCCTGCAGAATATAGCGGCCGTTGGTGGAGAGCGTCAGACCTTCCACTTCCCTGCGCTGGGTGACGTAGACGCGGTGAGCCAACGACAGGGTGGGGTCGGGTGCGGCGGCCAGCGCCGTCTGAGGTATCTGGAAGACGGCGGTGAGGGCGCCGCTCTGGTCGCTCTGGACGGTGAGCATCTCGTTGCCTCCTTCTCCGACCAACTTTACGTCCCCGATCGGGGTGGACCAGGTGATATCGGTCGGGTAGCTCGGCCAAAGGCCGAGCACACTGAGAAGGAGGGTCTCGTTCACTCCGCCGCAGTCCGGCGTGACTGCGAGCTCAATCTCTCCAACTGCATTCTGCGCCCGAGGAGGCTGAGTTGAGCAAGGCACCTGCACCTCGACCCAGCCCTCCTGCTTCTCGGTCCTGCGGGCGACGAAGTCCGGTCGTGTCATCGGGCGAAGGATGGACTCGGCCCTCTTGGTGTTCTCGAGCAGGGTCTTGATGCTGATCTCGGTGACTTGCCAACCGATCCCGTAAGCCATCGCCAGCCACAGGATGAGCGGGAGAAGGGCCGGCGCGCCGCGCGGCAAGCGGAGAGCATCCCAGACGTTCCATGCCCACAGTGCAGCCGGGACGAGGAACCACTGCGGCCTGCCGTACCAGACCGTCGTGGCAACAGAAGTCGCCACGACCAGGAAGACGCTCGCTCCCCGCCAGTAGGCCTTGGTCAAGACCTGGCCCAGGCCGGGAAGCAGAAGGGAAGCCAGGCCGGGCAAGAAGGCGCTTGGAGGCCTGCTGCCAGCGTCGGGGGTATTCATCCCGCGTCGACCACCGTGGCCCGCACTTCCTGCGCCTCCTCCCCATAGATCTCTTTGAAGCGTGCGCGGTCGATTTCTTGGGGAAATCCTTCGAAGACCTTGATACCTTCCTTCAGCCCGATGACGCGGCTTGCATAGCGGTGCACGAGGTCGAGGAAATGAAGGCTGCATACGACCGTCAGACCGTCACTCTTGTTGAGCAGCTCGAGGTAGTGAAGGATGCTGTGGGCGAGGACGGGATCAAGGCTCGCCACCGGCTCATCAGCCAGGATCAAGCGAGGCTCCTGCATCAGCGCCCGCGCGATGCCCACACGCTGCTGCTGGCCGCCGGAGAGGGCGTCGGCGCGATTGGTGGCCTTGTCGACGATCCCCACTCGTTCCATGGCTTTCATGGCCAACTTGCGGTTGTCCGGTGACCAAAGCCCCATGAGGGATAGCCCCCAGTTGGCATAGCCGAGGCGGCCGCTGAGGACGTTGGTCATCACCGTCGAGCGCTTCACCAAGTTGAACTGCTGGAAGATCATTCCAATCTTGCGGCGGATGCGTCGCAGGTCAGAAATATTGGCGGCTGTGATATCGACGTCGTCCCAGAAAACGCGCCCCTCGGTCGGCTCGATGAGGCGGTTGATGCAGCGCAGAAGCGTGGACTTCCCGGAACCGGAGAGACCGATGACAACCATGAAGTCCCCGTCGTTGACCGTGAAGCTGACGTTCTTCAGGGCGACGGTGCCGTTGGGGTAGATCTTGGTGAGGTTCTCAACTCGCAGCACGGCCTGCCTCCCTTAGAATGGGAAAACTAGCCTGAAACCACACGGCGCCGCTGCAACCAAGCAAGTGGAAAGGGGCGGCTTGCGGGCCGCCCCTTCGATTGGCGCTGAGCATCGTGCGCCTTACGCCGCGGCCGGGTCTGTCACCCCTCGCTGGACGAAGTCCGTGCCCCGGCATTCGCGGCCGGTCCAACTATGGGACCAGGTTCGTCACATCGACGCCGGAGGCCTCGAGGTACAGGCGGAACTCATCGTAGAAGGTGTCATCCACGACCTTCAGGCCTTCGATCTGGTAGACAGCCTGAAGGGCGGTCTTACCCTCCTCGGTCTCCGCCAGTGCGAGAAAGGCCTCGGTCAGTTTCTCGCGGATGTCGTCGGGGAGGTTCGAGGCGTAGGAGACGTTGTCATTGGGGATGATCGGATCGGTGCGCCAAATGACAACCACTTTCTCCATCACGTCAGGAATCGCTGCTTGCAGCGAAGAAGACGTGCGGGCGTCGATGAACGTCGCGCCGAAGTCGCAAATCCCTCCGGCATAGACCGCGCGCACCACCGTCGAATGCCCAATGACGAAGGCGGCCGGCAAGATCTTCACCCCATTCTGGCTAATGTATCCGCCGGGGATGACATAGCCAGAAGAGGAGAGCGGGTCGGTCCAGCACGGTTTCTTGCCGTCGAATTGAGCTAGGGCCGTGGCGGCGTCAGCGGTCACCTCGTTCGTCTCCGGGTTGAAGTACGCGGTGAACCCGGCGCCCACGTTGGCGATGAACTGGGCCCCGTAGTGGTCCGAGCCGAAGCGCAGCGTGGACAAGGTGACGTCGGCGTATCCTTTCTCGTGAGCCACGACGTAGGCAAAGGGCGGTAGCCAGCCAATGTGGGCATTGCCCGAGCCCATGGCTTCAACCAGCGCGCCGTAGGAGTTCGGAACGGTTGTCTCAATGGTGTAGCCCGTCAGTTCCGAAAGCTGCGCGGCGATGGCCTCACCGCTGGTGATCAACTCCTGGGTGGTAGCCGAGGGCGCCAGGGCCATGATGATGGGGTTCTCGGCCGAGCCGAGGGGGATCGCGGTCGGTTCAGGCACGGGCGATGGCGGCACCGCGGTTGGTGGTACCTTGGTCGGTGGTACTGCGGGCGCTTCGGTGGCTTCCGGCGTCGGCGTAGCACACGCAGCAAGCGTCATGGCTGCCACGATCAGCAGCGAAAGGGCGGAGAATAACCGGCTCTTGCGCATCTCTCTCTTTCCTCCTCAAATCGCATTGCGTTTGGACAAGCTGTGTTTCTGGGGATTCGTGAGGCGTTGAATGCGAGGCGCCCACCTCCTTATCTTATGGGCCGTCTTCTGGACGGCCCGCGTATCTTAGCGCGATTCCTCCTCAGAATCAAGGAAAGGGGTCGTGTATGAATGGCTCGCGGGAAGCCCTTCCGCAGTGACGTCGGCCCTTCGTGCTATCATGCTGAGCGCAGCACAAAGCCTCGTGGAGATAGGAAGCGAGGTGCGCCTCGAGGGTCACACCAAGGTTTTCAAGGGTTTCAGCATGCCACCTCTAAGGACGCCGCAGAAACTCGGCTGGAGCACACTTGTCTCTTCAACCTGCGAAGGTTACAATTCGCCGAGTGACCCATCACACCTACCAGGATGCCCTAGACTACCTTTACAGCTTCGTCGACTACAGCGTTCAACGTAGCTATCGCTACTCGCCCGAAGTGTTCGACCTGGAACGAGTGCGGACGCTGCTGCGTCGACTCGGTGATCCACAAGCGCAATATCCCACCCTACACGTGGCAGGCACGAAAGGCAAGGGCTCGGTCTCAGCCTTTATGGCCGCGGCTCTGGGCGCTGAAGGTTACCGAACAGGTCTTTACACGTCGCCCCATCTCGTCCGCTTCACCGAGCGCGTCCAAATCAATGGCCAAGAGGCGCCGGAGAGCCGGGTTGTTGAGCTGGTCAATGTTCTGCGATCTGAGGCGTCGCAGATCCCCGGACTGACAACCTACGAGCTCACGACTGCGCTCGGCTTCTTGTACTTTGCGCGCGAGAAGGTGGACTGTGCCGTCGTAGAGGTGGGCCTCGGAGGACGGCTGGATGCCACGAACGTGATTGCGCCGCTCGCCTCGGTTATCACTTCACTGTCCTATGACCACATGCATCTTCTGGGCAACAGCCTCTCAGACATTGCACGTGAAAAAGCCGGGATCATCAAACCCGGTGTTCCGGTGGTGCTCTCGCCCCAGCAATACGAGGCCGAGAAGGTAGTGGAAGAGACGGCGCGCCTGCGATCTGCTCCGCTCGTCCGCGTGGGTCGAGATTGGCACTATTCTCCCGGACCGCGCAGCCTGGATGGGCAGAGCCTCTTCGTCTGGTCGGCGGCCGAGCAGCCATTGATGGACGCATTCGTCGAATCAGCCGGGGGAGAGGAATGGGTGCCGCCACGTTACGAGATCCCACTCCTGGGATATCATCAAGTTGTCAACGCGGCAACCGCCATCGCGGCCTTGCGAACGGTCAGTGAACGCGGTCTGCCGGTAAGCGAGCGTGGCATTCGGGATGGCTTTCGCAACATACACTGGCCGGCCCGTTTCCAAGTGCTCTCACGGGACCCGATCCTGGTCGTCGACTCGGCCCACAACCGTGATTCTGCCCTTAAGCTCCGCATCACGATTGACGACTATTTCCCGGGCCAGCTTGTGACACTGATCTTCGGGGCTTCGGAAGACAAGGACATCCCGGGCATGCTCTATGAGCTGCTTCCGCGCGTCTCTCGGCTTATCGTGACTCAGGCCGTGCATCCGCGCGCGGCGGACCCGCAAGCCCTCGCACAGTTGGCTCACGGGTCCGGGGTCCGCGTGGACTCGATTTCTCCGGTGGCAGCCGCATTGGAACGAGCCCTCTCCATCGTCAGGCCAGATGAGGTCATCCTCGCTGCAGGGAGCCTGTTCGTGGCCGGCGAGACGCTCGCCGCGTGGGAGCGAATTCGGCAAGGTCTCTCGCCTATTGTGGAAGAGAAGGAAGCATGAGCGGTCTCTATATGCGGTGGCCCCAACTGCCTTCGGATCTGGGCGATCCGATTGGCCGACGGGCCGATGAGCTCTACCGGGTCGAGAACGCGCCGCTCGACCAGAACGGGCTGATCGAGTGCCCGGTCCTTCCCCTGCGGGACGTGGTCTTGTTCCCTAATATGCTGACGCCACTGTTCGTGGCGGACGACTCGACCATCCTGGCCATTGAGCAGGCCCATCACTCGGGCGGCACAATGATTGCCCTGACACAGCTCGACGCCAACACCGAGGATCCATCGCCTGAAGACCTTTACGGCGTGGGGACCGAAGTGGCGGTGAGCAGGCTCGTCCACACACCGGATGGATCCACTTCCGTGCTCTCCCAGGGCAGGAGGCGGGTGGAGATCGTCGAGTACTTCCACAAGGACCAAGTGCTTTGGGCGCGTGGCCGCCCGGCCGGCGAGAGCAGTACCCAGAACAAGGAAGCCCTGGCGATGATGCGGGCGGTCCTCACGCTCTTCGAGAAGAACATCCAGCTCAACCGAAGCTTACCGGAAGAAGCTTACGCCTACGCCTCCAGCGTCGAAGAGCCGGGCTGGCTGGCGGATCTCATCGCTTCCACCCTGAGCCTGACCATCGCCGAACGCCAGACGCTGCTCGAGACGTTCGACCCGATGGGCCGCTTGCAGCGACTGAGCGTCGTCCTCGGGCGCGAGCTGGATGTCCTTGAGCTCGAGGATCAGATCCACAACCAGGTTCAGAGCGAGGTCGATCGTTCACAACGCGAGATGTACCTTCGGGAGCAGATGAAAGCCATCCAGCATGAGCTGGGCGAGGCCGACATCTGGACCCAGGAGTACAGCGAGTTGAAGGAGCGGATTGCCCACCTCTCGCTTCCGGAGGAAGTCGAATCGCGCGCGCTGAAGGAAGTCCAGCGTCTGGGTCAAATGCCTCCTATGTCTCCCGAGGTGGGCATTCTGCGAACGTATATCGACTGGCTGCTGGAGCTGCCTTGGACGCAATCGACGACGGACAACCTGGACGTACGAAACGCCGCCCAGGTCCTAAACGCGGAGCACTACGGACTGCGGGAGGCCAAGGAACGCATCCTCGAGTACATCGCTGTGCGGAGCCTGGCACAAGACAAGCAGAAGCAACCGATTCTGTGTTTCGTAGGCCCCCCGGGAACGGGGAAGACCTCTTTGGGGCGCTCCATCGCACGGGCGTTGGGGCGTGAGTTCATCCGTATCTCTTTGGGCGGCATCCGGGATGAGGCGGAGATTCGCGGACACCGGCGTACGTATATTGGCGCCCTCCCGGGACGCATCTTGCAAGCTATGCGCCGCGGTGGGACTGTCAACCCGCTATTCATGCTCGATGAAATCGACAAGTTGGGCCACGACTTTCGCGGCGACCCTGCCTCGGCGCTGTTGGAGGTGTTGGATCCCGAACAGAACCACGCGTTTTCGGATCACTATCTGGAAGTCGCCTACGATCTTTCGCGGGTGATGTTCATCACCACGGCGAATAGCCTGGGGCCGATTCCGCCCGCGCTGCTTGACCGCATGGAGCTCATCGAATTCCCCGGCTATATCGAAGAGGAGAAGCTCGTGATTGCCCGCAGATTCCTCATCCCGCGCCAACTCGAGCAGAACGGTCTTCGCCGCGAGGAGTTTTCGATGGGCCAAGCCGTTGTGCAGCGCATCATTCGCGAGTTTACGTGGGAAGCCGGGGTAAGGAATCTCGAGCGGGAGATCGGCAAGGTATTCCGTAAGATCGCCCGCCGGAAGGCCGAAGGCAAGAAAGTCCCCCGCCGGGCAACGCCACGCGCCCTCGACCGCCTCTTAGGCCCTCCGGAGATCACGCCTCACAAGCCCGAGACCGAGGATCAGATTGGGGCGGCGACGGGATTGGCGTGGACCGAAAACGGGGGCGAGACCATGGCGGTGGAGGTCCTGCTGGTCGAAGGGAAGGGTGGCCTGCAAATCACCGGCCAAGTTGGGGAAGTGATGCAGGAGTCCGCGCAGGCGGCCCTGTCGTACGTCAAGTCGCGGGCCAAGGAGCTTGGATTCGACCCCGAGCTGTTCGAGAAGACGGATATCCATCTTCACATCCCAGAAGGCGCGATCCCGAAGGACGGGCCTAGCGCCGGGATTACCATGGCCGTGGCCCTCGCTTCTTCTCTCACCGGACGGCGCGTACGAAGCGGCGTGGGCATGAGCGGTGAGATCACTTTGCGCGGCCGAGTCTTGCCGATCGGAGGGGTACGCGAAAAGGTGCTGGCTGCCTACCGAGTGAAACTGAAAACCGTCATCATTCCCGCCGGCAACAAGAAGGACCTGGGAGAGATCCCGGCAAGAGCGAGGGCCTTTCTTGATATTCGGCTAGTTCAGAACATGGATGAGGTCCTCCAGACGGCTCTCCTTCCAACCGATCGTCCTGTGGAGAGGCAGACGAGGCGCAAGCCGAAGGGCGAGCTTCGCGCTCCGACCTCCTCCGCTCCGCCGCCTGCGCCAGCTTAGGGTCTCCTCCGACTCCTTAGGCATCGCTCCTGGGCTCGCCAAAGGTCGACTTCCCGGACGCCGCGGGTGTTTCCAGGGGGATGAATGTTGGGCCGAACAAAGTGGAAAACGTCGAAGGCCGGTGCTCTGGCGCTCGCCTTGTCCATCGCCCTGCTGCTAGGAGCTTGCACGCGTTCCTCGGTCCCCGCGCCCACGGCGATCACCGCTCTTCCACTCACGACCCTCGCTCAACAATCCACGTCTGCGGCCGAGACCCAAGCCTTAACGACCCCCGCTGTGATTCCTGTACCAACGTCCTACGCGGTGGTGTGGGTTGAAGAGGGAGGCAAGCTCTCGCTCCGCGACCCCGCCGGGATCGCCGGCACGGAGGTCCAAGTTCTTTCCTCAACCCAAACCGGGCTCGTCCCTACCGGCAAGAACACCCTGTTGGGGAGCTCACTCTGGTATGAGATCAGCCTCGAGGATGGAAGAACGGGCTGGGTCAACGGCTGGAACATCACAGAGGAGGTGTCTGGCTCTGATTTCTGCGCCGATCCTCGCATCCCTGCGCTCCTCGGAGCTTTTGTCCAATCGATCGCCGGGAGCGACGGCCAACTGCTCGAGCTTCTCGTCAGCCCAAGACACGGACTCAACGTCCGCCACGACTGGAACAATCCCGAAGTCAATTTCCCACGCGAGCAAGCCGTCTCCCTTTTCCTCGACGACACGCTGCTCCAGTGGGGTGTGAGGCCGGGCAGCGGCTTTAGGATCGATGGTCCATTCCGCGAGGCCATCTTGCCGCAGCTTGAGCAGGTGCTATCCAAGGCAAGCGAGATAGTCTGCAATCGTCTGCGCTGGGGTCCAACCAAAGGTGAAGTTCTCTGGCCCGAGGAGTACCATAATCTCAACTTCTATGCCTTCTACCGTCCGGCTGCGGAGGGCAGAAGCCCCTATGACTGGGGCACTTGGGCCGTAGGCGTTGAATACGTGGACGGCGTTCCTTACTTGACTGTACTGGTTGGCTACCGAAGTGAGCTGTGAGTCGGGTGTGAGCCTGAGCCGTGCAGCGGCGTTGTAGGGGTCGATCTCAGATCGACCCCATTGGCATCAACTTAGGCCACTTGGATGGTTCCCAGCATCCAGTCTGCAGGGGCGGGGGGGGGGGGGGGGGGGGGGGGGGGGGG
>Ga0209642_10002073_pt1 | contig 13257 bp, 11 predicted proteins | sample RifCSP19_2_FD_184025 | JGI IMG/M metagenome (GOLD analysis project Ga0209642, IMG submission 184025) | Soil microbial communities from Rifle, Colorado - Rifle CSP2_sed 19_2 (SPAdes) (version 2) | ecosystem: Environmental > Terrestrial > Deep subsurface > Rock core/Sediment | place: Rifle... | reverse complement strand
CCTCCCAGACCACGCCCGCGGGGTTACCCGCGAAGGAAATGGGTGTGAACACATCCACGACTTTGAACGGAACTCTTTTCAAAATTCCCCTCCCCAAAAGAGGTTTAAAAAGCCTTTTTCTGAACCTAAACCCTAAACCTAAACTTAAAGGTGTAACTTCTTAGTTAACGATTCATACAAGCTCATCTGCCTCTTTACGACCTTTGATAATCTTTTTATCCCCTCAAAAATTGTCTCGGTATCAGGATAACCGAAGGCAAGCCGCATCGAGTTTTGGCCGGTTCCATCGGCGAAGAAAGCCCTTCCGGGAACGTAGGCCACCTTTTCTTCCCGAATAGACTCAGCCAAGAGCTCAGTCGTATTGAGGTATTTAGGAAGGGTGACCCAGATGAAAAATCCTCCTTGAGGATGAGTCCACTTCGCTTCCTTCGGGAAGAACTCTTCGAGAGCCTTAAGCATTGCGTCTCTTCGTTCTCCGTAGATTTTGTTCAAGTTTTCCACGTGTTTTCGCCACTGGTTTGAATTAAAATATTCTTCCACCACCCTCTGGGTAAAAGAGCTAGAGCAGAGATCAGCGGCCTGTTTCGCGAAGACCAGCTTTTCCAGGATTGGTTTGGGCGCAACGACCCAGCCTAAACGAAGGCCCGGAGAAAATATCTTTGAGAACGTTCCAAGATAGATAACGGAGGCATCCATGGTCCTCAAAGCCCTGATTTTTTCTCCCTCAAAACGCAAGAGGCCATAGGGGTTATCCTCGATCACCATCAGCTGGTGTTTTTTCGCCAGGGCTATAAGTTTCTGTCGTCTCTGTAAAGACATGGTGACTCCGGCGGGGTTTTGAAAATTAGGCACGGTATAGATAAATTTAGGCTTCTCTTTTCTTTGCTCAAGAATTTTCTCTAAATGGCTCACTTTTAACCCGTTATCATCCAAGGGAACGGAAATTATCTCTGGCTGGTAGGCGGAGAAGGCTTGCAGGGCTCCAACGTAGCTCGGGGCCTCCATTACTATCTTGTCACCGGGATCGATAAAAACCTTGCCAATTAGGTCTAATCCTTGCTGGGCCCCGCCGGTTACCAAGATATCGTGAGTTTCCGCCTCTATTCCCTCTTCCTTCATGAGCTCAGCGATGCACTCTTTTAATCCTTCATGACCTTCGGAGGGACCGTACTGGAGAGCGGCTTCGCCTTCCCTATGCATTGCTCGCTGGGTAGCCTGGATCACCTTATGGATCTTAAGGGATTTAGTCGAGGGCTGACCTCCGGCAAAAGAGATAATGTCGGGCCTCGCCGTTACACTCAAGAGGTCCCGAATTTCGGAAGATTTCATTAAGAGCGTTCTTTTCGCGTATAAAGCTTGCCATTTATCAAATTTAAGTTCGGTCATAACTGTCCCGTCTAAACAAAAAACCTCTCAATCCACTGGGACGAGAGGTTGTTCTCCGCGGTACCACCCTAATTCGCCAGAAACTCGCGATCCTGGCCTCTACTTCCCCGCGAGCGGCGGGGAAACATTGATATCGGGTTTTGTCCCGGTTAGGCTTATTTGCTTCGAAGCGTTCAGCCCAACAGCTCCAGGATGGCTTTCACCAAACCCTCGGCACTGACATCCCAGCAAATTGTCAGCTCTCTCAAGCTCGAAGATTTGCCTACTTTTCCCTTCAACGCCTTAACTCATAACTATAAATTTATCCTATACACATCTCTAGATATTGTCAAACCATCCCTGTTCTTGGGGCCTACTACGCTTGGATAACTCCAACCTCCAGATGCGCTTCCTCGCACCCCGGATCGGGTGCCGGGCAAAGCAAAAAAGACAGGTGCGGAAGGAGCTCTTTCGCGGAATGCTTGAAAGACAAATTTTTTCCTCTACAATTATAAGTAAGGGTAAGTAAGTTTGTTTAAAAAAGGTTTTGTGGTTCTCAAGTTTGAAAAAAATGGACTCAAAGGGGGTGAAAGCAATGGCTAATGAAAGAAAAGGAGGATTCTTAACCGGTCTTACTGGTTTTCTGCTGGGGAGTGTTTTTGGGACGGTTGTTGGATTATTAATCGCGCCCCAATCTGGAAAGGAAACCCGGGAGCAAATCCGGAGGCGAACCGATGAGGCGATAGAAAAAAGCCGCGAACTGTACACCGGCCAAAAAGAACGTTTGCACGAAGCGATAGATGCGGGCCGGCAAGCCGCGACCGAGAGAGTGGGTGAACTAAGGGGAAAGATCGACGAAGCCAGAGAAAGGCTTAAAGAGCAAGTAGAAACGGCTACCGAGTTTGCGCGGGAAAAAATGGGGAGGCCTCCTAAGAAAGAAGACAAAGAAGAAAAAAAAGGCCAAAAAGAGGCCTAAGTTCACCTTGATTTTGGTGATTCACTAGATTACGAGGCTGTTTAGAAGCGTTTATTGTGAAACAGCCTCGTTTGTTTTTCTTTAACTGATTATGCATCTAGCTCCGCAAAAATAACAACAGGGGTGTCATTGCGAGTCCCGGGTTGTCGGGACGTGGCAATCTCAAAAGAAATTCCTCATTTTCGACGGAATGACCCCGCAGTTTGCGCGCGTCAAAGATTGCTTCGGTCGTTTCTCTCCCCCGCAATGACGGGCTTCGGAGATAAGTACACAATCTGTTTCTTTAAGTCAAAAACTTTCAGGAACTTTGAATCCAAACCCCAAAACCCCCCCGTATCTCTTCTTCATGCTCTAAGAACCCGACCAAAAAAGCGTTTTCATACTCATTAGGGCCACCGAAAATACCGATAAATATATATGAAAACACAATTCAAGACTCTCCAAAAGGACTTGCGATGATCGGTGTATTAAGGAGCTTTCGGGTCAAAGAGAAAGGCTTTAGTTTAACCGAAATACTGGTGGCGTTCACCCTTTTGTTGGTGTTTGCGGCCTCAATTCCGCCCATGTTCAACGTGGCCGCTAAAACAACCCAGATAAACCGGGCTAAGACGATCGCTACCAACCTGGCTAACGAGGAAATCGAAAAGATTCGCAATCTCCCTTACGATGATGTCGGGACCAATCCCGGAAATCCCTCGGGCCGGCTTAATGAGAGCGATGATGTCACCGCCAGCCGCTTAGTCTTTCGCATTACAAGGAGGGTGAGCTGGGTGGATGATCCTTCTGATGAGTTGGAACCCAACGACCCCCTGCCCGCTGATTATAAACTGGCTCGAGTTATGGTAAGCGTACCGGGTCTGCCATTTTTAAAGCCGGTTACCCTTGCCACCTACGTGTCTCGCCGCGGCGAAGAGACCGTTGGTAACAGGGGAAACCTTAAGGTTTACGTGTTGGATGCAAACGACGAGCCGGTCCCCGGGGCCCAAATAGATGTAATTTCGGAATCTTCGGCTCCGCTTCGGGCTTGGACCAACAGCGAGGGAGAAATACTTTTCCCGGCCCTTTACCCCGACGATTACTCAGTTAGCGCCGCCAAGAATGGATATATATCTTTAGAATCCACCCAGGTTGCCGCCGTAACCGCGGATAACACCACTCGCGTCTATTTTCATCTTGATCGCCCTGGTGAAATTATCCTCAATGTTGTGGATGCTCAAGGCAACGCTGTTCCAAACGCCAACGTCAACTTAGAGCGGGCGAATTTAAGCCCTAAGACTTATTCGTCTTCCGACGGAACCTTCGACGCTTCCGGGTTGTTTCCTGGGGTTTGGGAGGTCACCGCGGAAGCCTATGGTTACGAGCATAAATCACCTGTCTCGGTCGAGATTGACCGGGACAAGAGCACCAAAGTAACAATTACCCTAAAACCAAAGCCCATCGGCAATATTCACATTGAAGTTTTAGATTCCGTGTCCCGAGAAAAGCTCGATAGAGCTTCGGTTAAACTGACCCAAGATGAGACCGGCGAGGTTTTTGAGTACGAGACGAGCTCCGGCGGAATGTTAGAAGTGCCCCGGGAATCGGGCCTCTACAAAGTGGAGGTGAGCAAAGACGGCTACTTGGGCTATATTGGCGAGGTAACCGTGGACAAGGTGGGAAACACCAACCTGGATGTCTATTTGGAACCCGAGCCTACGAGTGGTTCAATTCTTATTAGAGCCGAAAGCCTTGACGGCGATCCCGTGAACAATGTTTGGGTCCGGGTAAGAGGAAGCGAAAACAGTTATGACCAGAGGCAAGAAACAGGCACCTACAGGCGGGGCGAAGCCGCCTTCGATAACTTAGAGCCGGGCCGTTACCAAACCGATTACTGGAGCCCTTCAAGACGCCAGTGGGTTGAACGACGCCAAGTTTCTGTTTCAGCCGGTCACACGGTATCCGTCATCTATAGCGACACCGGAAGGTAAAATGCCTCTGAAGCAAGGATTTCTTAAGTTTAGCCTAAACGAAAAGGGCCTCAGCATGACCGAGGCCTTAATCACTTGCGCCGTTTTAGCACTAGTGGTCGGGTCAATCTACAATCTACTAAGTTTTGGCCAAAAAAGCTGGGAAGCGACATCCGAGGGATCCGAGGCGCAGTTGAGCGCCCGCTTAGCTATGGGGCGGGTAATAAAAGACTTAAGAGAAGCTAAAGAGGAGGCCGGTGGAGGCGAAGCCATAGCCGAAGCTCGCTCCGGCCAGATCATCTTTTATGCCAACGTCGACTCGGACTCCAATCCGGAAAGGATCCGGTATTTTGTAAGTAACCAGATTATCAAAAGAGGCGTGACCGAGTACGATGAGGCCCAAGGATACGGGGGCCGAGAAACCGAAGAAACCCTCGCTAAAAGCGTTCAAGCTTTTTCCTTGCAATACGCCGATCTCAATTCCAGCTCTTTAAATCCGCCTCTGGATCAAAGCCAACGAGCCCAAATTCGCATGATAACGGTCTCTCTGGAAACAGATGTCGATCCCGATAAACAGCCTCCAGCGACAAGCGTAAAGTCGGTGGCTAGGCTCAGAAATCTAAGCTTCGCGGACTAACAAAAAAAAGAAATCCCTGCCTCGGCGGGGCTTTGAAACCGGAAGAAGTAAAAGAGATGGAGAAAATTCGTTTGCGTTCGTCAAAAAAAAGGAAGCACCAAACTTTAGACCAAAAAGGAAGCGCTTTAACCATGGTTTTAGCGGTTATAGCCGTGCTAGCGGTCCTTGGGTTTGGCGTCATAGTCCTTTCCGAAAGCGATTCTGGTTTGACTATCCGCACCAACCGGACCACTAAAGCTCTTCACGTAGCGGAAGCGGGAATTAATAATTATCTGTGGCATCTTAACAGTGACGAAGACTACTATGCCACTGAAGCTCATCCCGCCCAAGGGCAAGATGAAGAAGGAAGTGATCGCTGGGTAGATTTTGAGGACGGAAAGTATCACTTGGACGTTACCCTTCCCCAGGAAGGAGACTCTGTTATAACTATCGAGTCCACCGGCAAGGTTTTCAACCCCGAAGTTAATCGCACCATAAAAGTGGAGCTGAGAAAGAAAAGTTTCCTCTCCTACCTCTACTTTACCGATGCCGAACGTAGCGAAACCGGCTCAGAGATCTGGTGGATTACCGGTGACGTGGTCCGCGGGGATCTGCATACTAATGGAGACTTAAGAATAAGCGGGACGCCGGTGTTCGAGGGCGCGGTCACTGTTTCGGGACAAATTGTCGAGGGCTGGGGCTATAACCCTGATTTCCAAAAGGAATACCAGGTGGGGGTTCCGCCGTTGCAGCTTCCCCCGGGGAATAATCAACTCAAGGAAGAAGCCCAAAGCCATGGCTACTATTATTACGGGGAAACCACGATTACCCTGAACTCGAATGGCTCGATGAACGTCAGCAATAATAACGATTTGTCAACCGGGCCCACGGGAACGGTTTGGCCTCCGAGAAACGGGATAATTTATGTCGACGGCCAAACAGACAGCCGGAACCCCAGGCGTAACACTAACGGGAACGCGTTCCTTTCAGGGACTCTTTCCGGAAGGCTTACCGTCGCCGCCAAAAACAACGTCTACATCACCGACAATCTGGTTTATCGAAACCAAACCGAAGATAGCCAAGATATGCTGGGACTTGTGGCCGAAAACTTTGTCTATGTCGATAAAAATGCCCCCAATAATATAGAGATACACGCGGCCATTTTGGCTATAAATCACTCATTTGGAGTAGAAGACTATCAGAGTCCTCCAGCCAAAGGAACACTCAGTATCAAGGGGGCCATCATTCAGAAATTTAGGGGTCCGGTAGGAACTTTTAATTCGAGGACGATGCGAAAGATAAGCGGATATTCCAAGAACTACTCGTACGAAAAGCGGATGAAAAATCACCAGCCACCCTATTTTGTTGAACCGGTTAATGCCAGTTTTGAACAAGTATCCTGGGAGGAAGTTAACCGCTAGCTTGCTGCCTGGCCTACTATTCTTGCTTCTGGAGCCTCTTTAGTTCCGAGGTGAATTCGTCTAAGTCCTGAAACTGCCGATACACTGAGGCAAAGCGAATATAAGCCACCTTATCCAGTTTTCGGAGTCTTTTCATAACCATCTCCCCGATTTCTTTTGAGGAGACCTCGTACTTAAATTGATTGCGAAGATCGGCTTCGATGCTCGCGACCAAATTTTCCAAATCCAAGAGGGGAATCTCTCTTTTCACGGTGGCTCTTACCAGACCATTAAGCAGTTTTGAACGGTCAAAAGGTTCGCGTTCGCCGTTCTTTTTAATGACGGCCAGGGGGACCTCCTCTAATCTTTCGTAGGTTGTAAATCGCTGCTTACAGTGGAGGCACTCTCTCCGGCGCCTGACAGCTCCTTGATCGGTCGCTCTGGAATCAACTACTTTGGTTTCGTCGTTGCCACAAAGGGGACATTTCATCTTTTGTTCTGTTCTCAAGTTTTAGATTTTTAGAACACGTAGAAGTTTAACAAACAAAAAAAGGGATAACAAGGAAATATTAGAAGGGATAGCCCCTCAAAAATAGCAGTTTTATGCTATTATTAAAAAATTGAATTTCAAATTTCCGGGAGACAATGATGCCGGCGAAAAAATTACGACGGTACTTTTTTTGGGCTACCGTAATCATTGTTCTACTCATAGTCGAGTTCTTCCTCTACCATTCTTATATGAAGATGACCGTGGTCGCCAACGGCGAAGCTTTAGTTTTAAGAAAGGGAAGCACCGTAAAGAGGGCGCTCGCCGTGAAAAGCATCGCTTTGAAGCGGGGAGACCTCTTGGACCGGGATGGAAGACTAGTAGGGAGGGGAAAAGGAGGCTATCCCGTAATTTTGCTGAACGGCCGCCGGGCACATTTGACTTACAAACTCAAACAAAGCGATAAAATCGCGGTTTATTCGGGCCAAGACCTCCATGAACGAGTTTCAAGGAAAATCGAAGTAACTAAACCGCCGGTTGATGTTAACGGCCGAGGTTCCTTTGTTGCGGTAACCAGACACGGGGTGCCCGGGCTAAAAGAGGTTGAAATTGGAGAAAAGAGTCGAAAAGTTTTTAGCGAGAAGATTATTAGAGAGCCCTCGCCAACGATAATTGGACGGTTTGACAAGCAGGCACCAAAGATTGCATTGACCTTTGATGACGGCCCCTCGCCGCTGACTCCTCAAGTTTTAGCAATCCTTCAGGAAAAGAAAGTCCCCGCCGCCTTTTTTGTAGTGGGGCTGCAAATCAAAAAACACCCCGAAATTTTAAGAAGAGTAGCCGAAGCCGGTTATGACGTTGGCAACCACACTTTTTCTCACTCTTTTTTGTCCCAGGCGACCTTCCAAGAAATCGCCAGGGAACTGGGCCAAAACGAAGACTTAATCAAGAAGATAACTGGCAAAAACAGTCACTGGTTCCGGCCTCCCGGGGGCCTATTTTCCTCGCTGCTCTTAGACACTGCCGCGGCCAAGGGTTATAATTTTATTCTTTGGAGTGTTGATCCTAATGACTGGGTCCAGTCGAATTCGGCACTCATTGAGGGCAGCGTGGTTCAAGAAACGAGGCCCGGCTCGGTTATTCTCCTTCACGATGGGGGCGGAAACCAATTAGGGACCGTACTTGCCCTAGCGGGAATAATCGATAACCTAAGAGCGAAAGGCTACACCTTCGTGAGTTTAGATGAGCTCTACGCATCTCCTTAAAGTTTCAGTTTCAAGCTACAAGCTCCAAGTCTTTTTTAGTTTTCGTTTTTCATTTAGCGTCCGCGTGATCACCTGAGTTACTCGCAATGATAACCCGGTTTTCGGTGATAATTTTTTCGACGCTAATGTCATGAGGCATCTTGGGGAGGCGCTCAACTATCTGAAGCTCGAATCCCATCCCGATCAGGATCGCTTTTGACATTTGGTTCAAAAATTTATCGTAAAAACCCTGGCCGTAACCTAAGCGGTGTCCCGCTAAGTCAAAAACGATTCCGGGAATCGTCATCAAATCGACTTCGGATAAGGGAAACTCCGCTCTTTTCCCCTTTTTCGGCTCCAAAATTCCAAATGCCCCCGGTTCAAGATCCTCTTGGAAGTTTTGAATCAGCGAGAGTCCCAAATCAACCTGGTCAACCTTACAGAAAGGAACAGCCACCTGCTTGCCTATTTTTAGACTCTCTTCAACTAAATCCCTGGTCCTAACCTCGCTTCCAAAGGAAACGTAAAAGGCGACCACTGTCGCCCTTTTAAACTCCTCCAAATTAAAGAGGGTCTGCCCGATTTTTCGGCTTTTATCGCGAATTTCAGGCTCGCTTTGAGCTTTCCTGCGGGCGAGTATTTCCTTTCTTAAGCGGTCCTTTAGTCTTTTAACCATGATATTCTTGGGTCAAGGTGGTTTGTTGGGGCAATGTTATCACTTAGGCCCGGGCATCGCAAACGAGCCCAAGAGTAGCGGGAACATTGCGAGCGGAACTAAATTATCCTAAACGCGGCTCCATTTTAAGCAAGTTTCCTTGAGATTTGATAGTATAATGAGAGGATATAAGGGGTAGTCTTGAAGAAAAGGAAAGTTAAACTCATCCTTAAGCATCGCATAAAGGCTTTAGGTATCGAAATCCCGCTAAAAGAGGCCCTTGATTTGGTCAAGGAAGACTGGGTCTTAAGAATCGAGGAGGACAAAGAAGTCTTGGCTAGAATAAAAAGCCTTTGAACCGGCAAATTAATGACCGCGCTTTGTGGAGAATCAAACGTTAAGTTTTAGTAATTTAGAGGAAGTGATAGAAGTGGCTATAACTCAAGATCTTGAAGAAAGAGTTAAAAAGTTAGAACCGAAAGAGCGGATCCACGTTGTTATAAAGCTCAAAGAGTGGCAGAGGTCCTATATTCAGCAGATTTTAGATGAGCCCAATTGTGTTTTGAGACACGTCATTCCCCTGGTGAAATCTTTCTCCTTGAGCCTGCCGGTCGAGAAAGTATTGGGGTTAGCTGAAAAACCGGGAGTTTTAAGGGCTGAGTGGGACAAGAAAGTTTACGCAAGTCTTGATTCCTCTCTTCCTTTGATAGGAGTTTCTGCGCCGCTCCTGGAACAGGGTTTTTCCGGGAAAGGGGTAAAGGTAGCCGTTATTGATACGGGGGTCGATCGGTTTCATCCTGACCTTGAGGGAAGAATAGTCGGTATCGCCGACTTTACTTTAGAGGGCTTCCAGGACTTTAATGGTCACGGCACCCATACCGCGGGGGTTATTGGGGCCGATGGGGAAAAATCAGAGGGTAAATATCGCGGGGTCGCTCCGGAGTCTTTAATCTTGGCCGCCAAAGCTCTCAAAGCCGATGGCAGTGGCCGAGCAAGTGACGCAATGGCCGCTTTGGAGTGGGCCCTTGAAGCCGGAGCCCAAGTGGTTAACCTTGCCTTGGGCGCCGAAGGCCCGTGCGATGGGAACGACTCTTTGAGTGAAACCTGTGACGCGGTTGTGGCTCAGGGGGTGGTGGTTTGTGTGGCCGCCGGCAATGAAGGACCAAACAGGGGAAGCATCGGCAGTCCGGGCTGCGCCCGGGGAGTAATCACGGTAGGCGCCAGCAACGATCAGGACCGGGTGGCCGAGTTTTCCGCCCGGGGGCCAACTTTGGACGGAAGAACCAAGCCCGATGTCTTGGCTCCGGGAACGGGGATTGTCTCCGGAAGGGCCAAAGAGGTTTCCATGGGAAAACCGGTTGACGATTTTTACACCTCGGCCACGGGCACCAGTATGGCGGCCTCACAAGTTAGCGGTCTGGTGGCGCTTCTTCTGGGAGCGAAGGCTCAAAGCTCCCCCGGATTGATTAAAGAGGCCCTGACGCACACGGCCAAAAATTTGAATGTTGAGGACTATGCGCAGGGGGCCGGACGAATTCAGGCCGAAGCCGCTTTAGAGTACATAAAAACGCACGATAATCCCCCTGAAATAGCCCATATTGAGCACAAAGGGGGCTACCTAGGCACCTTAATGGAGGTAGGACATCTACTCAGTCAGAAGCTGCGCCGTAAAGAAAAGGGGAATGAATCGAAAGGCAAACGGGAAATATTTTAGAAGCGATAGAGGTCCAGCAGTTGGAGATCATTAAGGTTAAAAATCTCGTTAAAAAGTTCGGCCAAATCACGGCGGTTGACGGAATCTCCTTCCAAGTTAGGGAGGGAGAAATTTTTGGTTTTCTGGGACCCAACGGCGCCGGAAAAACCACTACCATAAATATTCTTTGCACCCTTCTTAGGCCAACCTCCGGAACAGCTTATCTCGGCGGTTTTGATGTTGCGAGGGAGTCTAACCGAGTCAGAAAGTCTATTGGGCTAGTTTTTCAAGACCCCAGTTTAGATGAGCGGCTCACCGCCCGCGAAAACCTGGAGTTTCACGGGATGATTTACCACATACCCAAAAAAGAGCGGCAGGCCCGCATCGATGAAGTATTAGCCATGGTTGAGCTGGGGGAGCGACAGAACGATTTTGTCAGGACTTTTTCGGGGGGGATGAAGCGCCGCCTCGAAATTGCCCGCGGGCTTATCCACTATCCCCGGATTTTGTTCCTAGACGAGCCCACTTTAGGTCTGGATCCTCAGACTAGAGCCCACATCTGGGATTATATTTACGATTTGAAGAAACGCCAGGCCATTACAATTTTTTTAACCACTCATTATATGGATGAAGCCGAGAACTGCGACCGGATTGCTATCATAGACTACGGAAAGATTATCGCCCTCGACCAACCAGACGCGCTAAAGAAAGAAGTTAAGGGCGATTTGATCACCTTAAAAACCGCTGACAACGAAAAGGCCGCCAAAGAAATTGAGGATAAGTACGGTTATACGGTCCAAAAAGATGGCGACAGCCTTCAATTTGAGGTAAACGGCGGTGACGAGTTTATCCCGAGGTTTATTCCCAAATTCAAGGTTCCGATTAGCACCATCTCCTTGCGAAAACCCACCCTCGACGATGTATTTCTAAAGCTAACCGGACGAGCCATCAGGGCGGAAAAAGTGGGAGCCGTTGATAGAATGAGAGTATTTGTAAGAGGACGAACCCGCAGGTAAGGGGCAAAAAAGGGCTCAGGATTTAGGATCTAGGATAGAGTGGGAACCTAACTCATTATAGCCCTAACCCAACTACCAAACTGGCTTCCTGACCCTTACCTAACCGCCCTCTTTAGGAGTGAATAGTGGAGAATTTACGAGGAATTTATACCCTTTGGCTAAGAGACGTCAAAAGGTTTTCAAGGGACCGAGCCAGAATAATTGGCGCCACATCTCCCCCGCTTCTTTGGTTGTTTATCATTGGAACCGGTGTGAACAGGGGAATAGCTAACGTTGTTTCCCCGGAGAGGCTCGGAGTTGTTCTTGGAGCTAAAAACTACATCACCTTTATTTACCCCGGTGTCATCGGGATGACCATTCTTTTTACCTCTATTTTTTCGGCCGTTTCCATCATTTGGGACCGGGAATTCGGCTTTTTAAAGGAAGTCCTAGTCGCCCCCATTTCCCGCTGGGCGGTGGCGGTTGGAAGAACTCTGGGCGGGGCCACCGTCGCTCTTTTCCAGGGAGCCATAATGCTTATATTCGCTCCTTTCATCGGGGTTGAAATCACCCTCCTTACGGTGCCAAAACTTTTTCTCTTTATGTTTCTAATTGCCTTTGCTTTAACTTCCCTCGGTATGGCGGTAGCGGCCCGGATGAGGTCTATGGAGGGCTTTCAAGTAATAATGAACTTTCTTACCTTGCCTATGTTTTTTCTGTCAGGAGCCATTTTCCCCTTGCGAAATTTACCTGGGTGGCTAGATTTTTTGGTCAAGATAGATCCCTTAAGTTACGGTGTTGATATTCTCCGCAACGCCTTGGGCGGCCCCACTCAAAACTCTTTGGCCCTAAATCTATTGGTGATAGCCGGTTTTGGTTTTGTTATGATCTCTTTGGCGGTGTATCAGTTTAGCCAGCTGGAGTAGGACATAAGCAGGAAAGCCGTGGACCGGGAGTGTTACTTGAACAAAAAGCCGGAACCCGGATAAGATAAAATCACAAATCTCAAGCACTCCCTCGACAAGCTCAGGACACTTCTCTATGCGAGGGACACTGAGCTAAGTCGAAGTGCAAATCCCAAATAAATTCCAATTTTCTAATGACCAAATTTTTTAAACAAAACCGAAGGCTAAGACCGTGTCCCGGATTTTCCAGCCTGCGACTTGCGGCCCGAATCCCGTAGCTTAGCCGTGAACTGTACACAGTGAACAGTCAATGTCCATCACATCCACCGATTTTTAGGCAGAGAAAATCGAGACTCTTAAGGCCGCTTTTTCGGTAGCTCGATTAATAGAATTCTTATAATATTTATAATATATGAGGTTGAAAAGAAATCACAACCATCTTTGGAACACCTCACTCAATGGATATGGTTAAAGATCACTTTGACAAAAAACCCGATTCAAAATAGTTCCGTTCCTTGTGAACCAGAAAAAGGGACCCATGGAAGTCATCAAAAAAGGAGACCATAAAAAGGAAGTTCAAGACGTCCAGGCTCGTTTAAAAAAATTGGGCTATAGCCTTGGTCCGGCGGGAGTAGACGGCATTTTTGGAGAGCGCACCAAGCAGGCGGTCAAGAACTTTCAGCAAGATCGGGGGCTCGACCCCACCGGAGAGGTGGCCGAGGAGACCTGGCGACACCTCCTGGAGACCACCTATAATTTAGGGGAGCGTCTTCTTTATCTCAAGACCCCCTTTCTGAAGGGGGACGATGTAAAAAGGGTCCAGCGCTGGCTAAATACCCTGGGATTTCCGGTCGGGGTTGAAGACGCCATTTTCGGCCCGGATACCGAGCAAGCCGTCAGGGCTTTTCAGAAAAACATTGGTATAATTAGGGATGGAATAGTTGGCCCCGAGAGCTTAAGGGCCTTTAATAGTTT
>Ga0209642_10002065_pt1 | contig 13289 bp, 12 predicted proteins | sample RifCSP19_2_FD_184025 | JGI IMG/M metagenome (GOLD analysis project Ga0209642, IMG submission 184025) | Soil microbial communities from Rifle, Colorado - Rifle CSP2_sed 19_2 (SPAdes) (version 2) | ecosystem: Environmental > Terrestrial > Deep subsurface > Rock core/Sediment | place: Rifle... | reverse complement strand
AGAGGAGTTCCTAAAAGGGCTTGGGTTCAAGGAATCCGGGCTGGAAAGGGTTGCGAGGAAGGCCTACGTGGTCCTTGGGCTTATCACCTTTTTTACCGCGGGCAAAAAAGAGGTCAGGGCATGGACAGTAAAGAGTGGGGCGAGGGCTCCGGAGGCCGCCGGGGTTATCCACAGCGATTTCGAAAGAGGGTTTATAAGGGCCGAGGTTATAAGTTATGAGGATTTTATAAGGTTTGGAAGCGAGGCGGCCTGCAAGGAAAAGGGGGTTGCAAGGGTGGAAGGGAAAGACTATACTGTAAGGGACGGCGATATAATGCATTTCAGGTTTTCGGTTTAAGGTTGAAAACCCCTTGATTTCTCCTTTTATCTGTAGTATAAGTATCCCTTATCTTTTATTCAAACTTCCCCGATACGGGACTGATACGGGAAGGGAAAATTGTCTAAAAATTGAAAGACCTTGCTCCGCAACCGTCGGTAGAGGGGCAAACCCGTCTAATCGGGGAACCATAAGGAGGAAAAGTTTGTGGAAAGACACTATGAAACGGTCTGCATGATCAGGCCTGATATGGGGGAAGAGGGCGTCTCCGCCATCATAAAGAAGGGCTCATCGCTGGTTGAAAAACACAGCGGAAAAGATATTAATGTCCAGAATTGGGGCAGGAGAAGGCTCGCATATCGCATCCAGAGGAAAATAGAAAGTCATTATGTGCTTTTTAACTATACCTCACCGCCTGACGCCAGCAAAGAGCTTGAGCGCATGCTCAGATACAATGAGGACGTTATGCGTTACCAGACAGTGGTGGTTACAAAAAGACCCAAGGCCAAAGAATCTGCGGTGTCCACAGAGCCTCTGACCACAACGCCCCCGACTGCAGAGCCTCTGACCACAAAGCCGAGCGGAGGAGAGAATGTATAGGGAAGACAGAGACAAAAGGCCCAGGAGGGGCGAGGGGAGCGAGGGGGGCGGCGAAGGCGGGGGGGCCGCGGGCAGGAAGGCGTATCACAGGAAAAGGGTGTGCCGCTTCTGCACGGAACCCGATATCAGCATAGATTACAAGGATGCAAAGGCGCTCAGACCCTTTATTACGGAAAGAGGGAAGATACTTCCGCGAAGGATGAGCGGGGCCTGCGCGAAACACCAGAGGGAGATTGCCACAGCCATAAAACGCGCAAGGAACCTTGCGATAATTCCTTTTACGGCCGTATCCATGGATAGCGGAAGCTGAAAAGCTTAAAGACCGGAAAATATTTACGGAGTTTTTAAACCATCTTTAAACCATCTGGGAGGCCGGCGGCATTTAAGGCCGCAGCCGGCCCCGGAAAGGAAAATTTGAATTTATGAAGGTCATACTTAAAGAAGACATGGAAAACCTCGGAAACTTCGGGGATGCCGTAAAGGTGGCGGACGGCTACGCGAGGAATTATCTTATCCCCAGAGGGCTTGCCGTGGAGGCAAGCGAGGGCAGCCTGAAACAGTTTGAATCCCAGAAAGAGGCCAGGACAAAGAAGATTTCAAAACAAAAGGGAGATGCGGAGATGCTCGCGGGAGAGATTTCCCTCCTTCAACTGGATTTCCAGAGGAAGGCCGGGGAGGATGATAAACTCTTTGGTTCGGTTACATCCATGGATATAGAGAGCGCCCTGGGCGGGAAAGGATACAGGATTGACAGGAAAAATATCCTCCTTCCGGAGCCCATAAAAACACTCGGTGTCTTTACGGTTTCGGTCAGGCTTCACCCTGAGGTAAAGGCGGAATTCAAGGTTTCGGTTGGAAAAGAGTAAGCGGCTGTAATAATCTATAATAATATGGGCATTCGGTTTTATGTATTTCGCCGTCAGCCCACCCTTCCTTTCAATGGTTGCAATAGCGCGAAATAAGGAACAAATCCACCGCATCCCGCCGCATAATCTTGAGGCAGAGCAGGCTGTTTTGGGCAGCGTCCTTCTGGAAAAAGATTCGATAGGCAGGGTCCTTGAGATACTCTTGCCCGACGGCAGGGATTTCTACAATGACGTGCATGCCATTCTTTTCAAGGGGATGGTGTCCCTTTTTGAGAAAAATGTCCCCGTGGATATAGTTACCCTTACAGACCTTTTCAAGGACTCGGATGCGATGGATTCGGTCGGCGGGATATCCTACATAGGGCAGATGGCTGAAGCCACCCCTACCGCCGCGAACATAATGTACTATGCGAACATCGTCCGGGAAAAGTCCCTTTCAAGAAAGCTCATAAATGCCGCAACCGAAATAGTCAGGCGCGGATACGAAAGCTCCGACTCAATAGAGGACTTCGTTGACGATGCGGAGAGGATAATATTCGAGGCGTCGCAGGACAGGATAAAAAAGACATTTTACGCGCTGAAGGACCTTACAAAAGACACTTTTGAGACGATTGAAAAACTCTATGAAAAAAAGAGCCATATTACGGGGGTGCCGACCGGCTTTAAGGATATTGACAGGCTTACCGCCGGGCTTCAGAATTCAGACCTTATAATAATAGCCGGGCGCCCCAGTATGGGCAAGACCTCGTTCGCCCTCAATATCGCGGAGCACGTTGCGATAGAGGGGGAAACCCCGGTTGTTGTGTTTTCCCTTGAGATGAGCAAAGAACAATTGACACAGAGGATGCTCGCCTCCAGGGCAAAGGTGGACCTTCACCGTTTAAGGAACGGACACCTTACGGATGAGGACTGGTCAAGGCTTACAACGGCGGTCGGAACCCTTTACGAGGCGCCTGTTTTTATAGACGACACCCCGGCGCAGACCGTGCTTGACCTCCGGGCAAAGGCAAGGAGGTGGAAGTCCGAACTCAATTTTAAGCTCGTTATAGTGGATTATCTGCAGCTTATGAGAGGACGCGGCCGGACGGATAATCGCGAGCAGGAGATAGCCGACATATCGCGTTCCCTTAAGGCCCTCGCAAAGGAATTGAACGTTCCGGTCATAGCCCTTTCGCAGCTTTCAAGGAGGGCGGAGGAGAGGGAAAAAGCAAGGCCGCAGCTTTCGCACCTCAGGGAATCGGGGGCCATTGAGCAGGATGCGGACGTTGTTATGTTTGTCTACAGGGAAGGGGTCTACAGTCCCTGCGATTGCCCCAAAGAACTCTGCACATGCGGCGTAAGACGCGGGGCCGAGATAATCGTTGCGAAACAGCGTAACGGCCCGACAGATACGATTAAACTCACCTTCTTGAATGAATTTACAAGGTTTGAAGACCAGACCCGCGCTGATTACGCCGATGTCCACGGCGAGTGGGTTGAATAGGGGCGGAGCCCTTCCGTCTATCAGGCGGACCTTCTAAATTAAAGAACCCGAAATTGGAAAAATTCGCAGACGTCGCAGTCAGTCTCCCGATAGATAATGTTTTTACCTACGAAGTGCCGGACTGTCTGAAAGAGGACTGCGCGGTCGGCAAGAGGGTTCTTGTGCCCTTCAAGAAACACTCGGTTACCGGCTATGTGGTAGCCCTTAAAAAAGATTCGGCGGTAAAGGGCATAAGGCCGATACTGGATGTCCTTGACGAAAGCCCCCTTTTTGACGAGAAAAGACTTAAATTTTACCGGTGGATGGCGTCATATTATATCTCAACACCGGGAGAGGTTCTTTCCCTTATCCATCCGTCCGCGGCAGATGTAAAAAGTTTCAGCTATTTGTCGCTCACGGAAAAGGGCAGAATCTTCCTTGATAATCCCCCCATTGATAATAAGGAAAATTATCCCTTAAAGGGCATGGAAGTGCTCAAGGCCGCAAAAAACGGCATAACCCAATCCTCGCTCATTAAAAAGGTCAAGAAAACCGCCGTCTACTCCATAATTTCGAGGCTTAAAAAAGACTCCCTCATAAAAGAGGAACTTCGCCTTAAGGGCGGCGGCGGGAAAAAAACAGAAAGGTTTGCCGGGATTACGCCGGGCATTAACCACCACCGGGTCTTTGAAGAAATCAAAAAATTTCCGCTCCAGAAAAAACTCTTTGAGTATCTGAAAGGAAAAGAGGCGACACCCGTAAGCGTTATAAGAAAAGATGTCGGCGCCGTCGGCGGCGCTTTAAAAAAAATGGGAGAAAAGGGGATTATCAGCTGGAGCGAAGTGGAAATTACCCCGGGTCCCGTAGGGGACCCTCTTGATGACGCGTCTTTAAAATCTCTGGATCTTGAGCCCAATAAAGAGCAGAAAGAGGCTTTGGATACTATTTTTTCCGCGCTCGGTAAAGGGTTTTCTCCCTATCTTCTCCACGGCATTACGGGAAGCGGAAAAACCCTTGTTTACATGAAGGCAATTGAAAAGGTTGTTGAAAGCGGCAAAACGGCCATGTATCTTCTCCCTGAGATAGCGCTTACCCACGGGGTATATAGCTATCTTGCCGGAAAATTTCCCGGCAGGGTTGCGCTTGTCCACAGCGCGCTTTCAGAGGGCGAAAGGTACGACCAGTGGCAGAGGATAAAAAACGGGGAGGCATCCGTTGTAATAGGCGCGAGGAGCGCGCTTTTTTCCCCCCTTAAAAACCTGGGGCTCATAATAGTTGACGAGGAGCACGACCCCTCATACAAGGAGGAAAAAGGGGTCAGATACAACGCGAGGGATGCCTCCCTCATGCTCGGAAAAATACTTGGCATCACGGTTATACTGGGCAGCGCCACACCTTCCCTTGAAACATTCTACAATGTGAAAAAAGGCAAGATCACGGCGCTTTACCTGAGAAAAAGGGTAGAGGGCGCAATACTTCCGGAGGTAGAACTTCTTGACATGAAGAAATCCAGGGGCGTCTCTTTCATGTCGGAAAGGCTTATATCGCGCATGGAAGAAACGCTCGGAAGAGGCTCTCAGGTGCTTTTGTTTTTAAACAGGCGCGGGTTTTCAAATTTCCTTATATGCAAAGACTGCGGCCACCTTGTCAGGTGCCTTAATTGCAGCGTTGCACTGACCATCCACAAACGCGCCGGCCTTTTAAAATGCCATTATTGCGATTTTTCCATTCCCATACCAAAAACATGCCCCTCCTGCGCAAGCTATAATCTGAAAGACCCGGGGGTCGGGACGGAGAAGGTCGAGGAAGAGGTGAGAAGGCTTTTCCCGAAGGCAAGGGTTGCGCGCCTCGACAGGGATACCGCGAAGAAAAAGGGTTCAACAAGAAAGATAATAGACGCCGTAGAGGGGAAAAGGGTTGATGTCCTTATAGGAACGCAGATGGTTTCAAAGGGGCACCACTTCCCGGGGATAACGCTTGTTGGAATAATTTCGGCCGATACCTCGCTTAATATCCCGGATTTCAGGGGGGCGGAAAGGACGTTTCAGCTCATCTCTCAGGCCTCGGGAAGAGCCGGAAGGGGAGGGGCGCAATCGGAGGTGATAGTGCAGACCTTAAATCCAGGGCATTTCTCGTTTGAAAGCGCGGCCAGGAGCGACTATGAGGATTTTTTCGAGAAGGAACTGGGATTCAGGGAGGAGGCTGGCTTCCCGCCAGTTTTGAGGCTTGCGCTCCTGAGGGTTGAAGGGGTAAAAGAAGATTATGCCGTTAAAGCCGCAAAGGCGTTGAAGGGCATTTCGGACCGGATCGCGGGAAATTTCAGGGAGGTTACTTTTCTCGGCCCTGCCCCCTGCTTCATGGCCCGCCTTAAAGGGCGCTGGAGATTTCAGATGCTTTTAAAAAGCAAAAGCCCATCCAGACTGAATGAGTCTATCGTCTGCCTTAAAAAGGGATTTGAAAAGGCAAAAAGCGGCGCCGTTAATCTTGTAATAGATGTTGACCCGGTAAACATGAGTTGATCTGTTTTTTTGTTCAAATCAGCCGTCTAATCGGGTTATAATATTAAAATAAATCAGGCAGGGATGACAATGGCAGCGCTGGAGATATTAAAATATCCGGCCCCTCTTTTAAAAAAGAAGGCCGCAACCGTTGAAAGGATTACCCCGGATATCAAGAGGCTTATCTCGGATATGATGGAGACCATGTACTACGCAAGGGGCATAGGGCTTGCCGCAAACCAGGTCGGGGTTGATAAAAGGGTGGTTGTCCTTGATGTCCCGGAAATTGATATGGAAAAAGAAGAAGTGGCGGCAGAAAAAAAGAGGTTCATCCTTAAACTCATAAATCCAGAGATTGTTTTCTTAGACGGGGAGATAAAATACGAAGAAGGGTGCCTCAGCCTGCCCGGGATAACATCCGAGGTCAGGAGGGCAAAGGATGTGATTGTGAGGGCGCTTGATGAAGAAGGAAACCCCGTTACCATAAAAGCGGCGGGGCTTCTCGCAATAGCGCTTCAGCACGAGGTAGACCACATAAACGGCATGCTTTTCGTGGATAGGCTCGGCCGCCTTAAAAGGGAACTGGTTCTCAGGAAATTCAGAAAAGCGATGGAAAAAGAGAGGGCCCTTTAGCCTGGGAAATATACCCTTGACAGACAAAAGGATTTTATTTATGGGGACGCCGGAGTTCGCCGTTCCCTCTTTAAGGGCGCTTCTGTCCGCGGGAAAGAACATAGTCCTGGTTGTAACGCAGCCGGAAAAGCCAAAAGGCAGGGGACGGAAATTATCCGCCGGCCGCGTCAAGGAATTTGCCCTTAAAAATAATCTTATTGTTTCCGAGCCCCGCAGCCTGAAGGACGAGGGGTGGATAAACGAACTCAGGTCCCTCTCTTTGGACTTGATAGTTGTCGTTGCATACGGTAAAATACTCCCGGAAGAGGTTTTGGGTATTCCAAGGTTTGGCTGCGTAAATCTGCACGCCTCCCTTCTTCCTTCTTACAGGGGGGCGTCTCCCGTAAACTGGGCGATAATAAACGGGGATAAAGAAACCGGCGTAACGGCGATAGTCATGGATAAGGGGGTTGACACGGGCCCTATCCTTCTTTCTGAAAAGGCGGGAATAAAAGAAGATGAGACGGCCGGCGAGTTAAGCCGCAAACTTTCAGAGGTTGGAGCGGCTCTTCTTGTAAAAGCAATTGAACTTTTTTTGGAAGGCAGGATAAAACCGGCCCCTCAGGACGATAGAAACGCAACCTGTGCCCCTCTTCTTAAAAAAGAGGACGGCAAAATTGACTGGAATCTCGGCGCGGAACGTATAAAAAACCTTGTGAGGGGGCTTTCTCCGTGGCCCGGGGCGTATACCTTCTTAAGGGGTAAGCTCCTGAAGATTCACAGCGCCGAGGCGCAAGGTGACAGCGGCGATTCCGTGGACCTAAAGCCCGGCACGGTCTTTGAGGCGGAAAAAGACCGTATCAGGGTTAAATGCGGCAGCGGCGTTCTTGAGATAAAGGAACTCCAGATTGAAGGCAAAAGGCGCTTAAGCGCGCGGGAATTTTTGAGAGGTTACGGGCTTGGAAAAGAAGTCTTTGTTTAAAAACCCTAAAAACGAAGAGTGGAACGGAAGCCCCGAAAGCGTTGAGTACAGGCCGGATGTGAAGGTTTTTCTTTTGCTCCTCGGCGTGTGCGCCATAGGTGTTGTAACAGCCGCGTTTATCTTCTGGTATATACCAACCGTAGGGCTGAAAAATATCCACCCCTATCTCCCTTACATCACCGGCGCGGTTTTTATCGGGCTAAGCCTTTTTATATTCGGCGCCGTCTTTGGCATATCATCCTCGCTTTTGATGGGGAAAGAGGTCTTCCCGTCACCCCGGTTCAGGGGGCTTCTTGTAAAATTTTTCCTCCCCCTCATGGTCCTTGCGGGCGGGATATTGAAGATACCGAGGATAAAGATAGAGCAGGCGTTCATTGAGCTGAATAACCGGATGGTAAAGGCGATGGTCAAGGCCGGCAAACGTTTCAACCCCGGAAACATACTGATACTTCTTCCACACTGCATACAGTACGACGACTGCAAGATCAAGGTCACAAGGGACGTGAGGAATTGCAGGGGGTGCGGCAGATGCGAGATAGGAAACCTCGTAAGCCTGTCCGATGAATATAATATAAAACTTTTTGTTCTCACGGGCGGAACCGTCGCCAGAAGAAAGCTCATGGAATACAGGCCTTCCGCCGTTGTGGCCGTCGCGTGCGAAAGAGACCTCACAAGCGGGGTGCAGGACGCGTATCCCCTTCCCGTGATTGCGATTGTGAATAAACGTCCCCGCGGCTACTGCGTTGAGACAGGGGTTGAGATAGAGGACATAAGAAAGGCGATAAAAGACCTTCTCCGGGGAAGCGCGCCGTCAATCCCGGAGGCGGCCGCGTCATCTGTCTGAACCGGTCTTGACAGGAACCGGAGTTTTCCCTATCATATATATATGGAGGCAACATGAATTACTTTAAAACTGTAATACTCCTTGCCGCGCTCGCCGCGCTGTTTGTGTTCATAGGGGATTATCTGGGCGGAACAAACGGCGCAATCTTTGGCCTTGTATTCGCCGGGTTGATGAACTTCGGCGCCTACTGGTTCAGCGACAAAATAGTGCTTGCGATGTACAGGGCAAAGGAGGCAACGGAAGCCCAGTCCCCCGAGCTTTTCTCCACTGTCAGGCAGACCTCTACCATGGCGCGGATACCCATGCCCAGGGTCTATATGATAGAAAGCGAGACCCCCAACGCGTTTGCGACCGGGAGAAACCCGGAGCACGCGGCAATCGCGGTCACGACAGGGATTGTGCGGCTTCTTTCAAAAGAAGAACTCATGGGGGTTCTCGGCCATGAACTGAGCCACATAAAAAACAGGGACATCCTCATTGCCACGATAGCCGCGACGATTGCCGGCGCGATAAGTTATATCTCAAGGATCGCGATGTGGTCTTCCATGTTCGCCGGAAGAAGGGATGACAGGGAGGGAGGAGGGAATCCCCTTGCCCTTATCTTTATGATAGTTGTAGCGCCCATTGCCGCGCTTATCATCCAGATGGCGATATCGCGTTCCAGGGAATACGCCGCGGACAGGGGCGGGGCCGAGGTTACAGGGAATCCCCTTTATCTCGCGGATGCCCTCAAGAAACTCGCCTACTACAATAAAAGGCTTCCGATGCAGGGCGCAAACGAGGCGACCGCGCACATGTTCATAGTAAATCCCTTGAGCGGGAAATCCCTTCTGAAACTTTTTTCAACGCATCCTCCCATTGAGGAAAGGATAGCGCGGCTTGAGGCGATGGGGATGAGGAGATAGGGCAGAGCCGACTTCAGTATAAGCCGGGGAGGGAGATTTTCCTCTCCGGCTTTTTTATTCTTGCCGTAGAAGCGGTCTTAAGTATGGAAAATTCAGGAAGTGTTCCTGAATTTGCTCAAAAAAGGATTTCTCGTTCAATTTTTGATGGAATAGGTGTCCTTGCTGCCACAACTTATTCCTCGGAATATTCCGAATATTCGTCAAGGATAGAGTCAGTCATATGCTTAAGCCGTTTCTCTTTTGCTAATTCATGAATCGAATCATAAGAAATATACGAGCAAAGTTCCGACAGCGGTCCCTTTTCCATAACCGCGAAAACTGGACGAGAAATTTGCTTAAAAACTTCACTTCGTCTGTTATCAGGAGCGACAATATGGATTTTAATTTCTATATTTGGCAAAAGAGAAAGCAAGTCAGCCATTCTCAAAATACCGGAGTAGATTGACGTTGTTCCTTCAACTTCAAACGCGCGGATTATTGTCCGGCCCTGAATCCAAAGAACATCTATATTTTTAATCGTTCGCAAAGTTACATCATCAAAAGAAAATGGCAATTCTTCAAGCAGAACATTTTCCTTCGGTCTCCATATTTCCAATACACTCGCACGATCATTGGGTGGAAGCCATATTTTCAAGTCAAGTTTTTCGCCAATTTCCGATAGTTTTGCCTGAACTTTGATTGATTCGCGCTCTTCGCTTACTGGTGCAGTTTCTTGTTTTTCAACTGTCGGCTCCTCGTCCTCTGGAACGGAAACAGAAACCTCTTTCTTGCCAGGCAAGCGAATTTTAGGAGATTTTAGCTTCTTCTCGTCATCCTCGCTAAATTTATATTCGGTGAGCTTTTGTGATTGATCAGCAAGGGCTTTTTCCAAAAATTCGCAGTCACTTTTTGGCCACGCGCGTGGACTAGAAAAGACCATGTATGTCCATCGGGTACTATCTTTGGTAAGGCTTTTTGTGAACGAAAGATTGTTCCAAATAAAATCTTCATGAACAGGGATCGCTTTTTCGAGCGGAAGCCACACTAGGGGCTTTACGTTGAAGCGCAAAACATAAGGATCATTTTCTCTTTGAAATAGCGGAGTTTCATCTATAAAATGCTTGCTAGTGATTTCCAGAACTCCTACGAGACGTTGCAGCCGAGTCACATAACAAATAAATTTATCACCGGGGCCAATTTTTTGATTTTCAACGTAGGTTTTGCGCGAAATACGATAACCGCTAACATCCCGCTTTGACTGTTCAAAAGCTCGTGCGGTTTCGGGAGAAAATAAATCTATGTAGTAGTTCATAAGATATTTAATTAAATCTGTCCTGCTCCCTTTTGTCAAGCGGTTGCTAACTGGGTAAAACGGCTGTTTCCGTATTCCGTTTTCACATAACGAAAATAGCAACTCACCTCCTGTTAGTCAAGGAGATTAAACCCTTCCCTCAAAATCAGTTTTAAGCAAAACCCGATTCTGCTATACTCTATAGTCATGACCCTTTCTTTGTCATTGCGAGGGGCGTTAGCCCCGAAGCAATCTGTAACTATTGATGCCGGCGTAATAAATGTCCTATTATTTGTCATTCCCCGGCTTGACCGGGGAATCCAGAAAAGGGCATGGAGACTGGATGCCGCATCAAGCCTGCCTGTGCGTTGCCTGTCTGCCCAACAGGCAGGCACGCAGACAGGTGCGGCATGACAGAAAAACTGTGAACATAGGACATTAGTTCTACGGCATCAATAAAGACGGGATTGCTTCGCCGGAGCCTGCGGCGAGCGGGGCTCGCAAGGACTCCTTCTTTGGAGGTTTCTAAAGAATGAACTACGATGTCATAATAGTCGGAGCAGGGCCTGCCGGAATTTTCTCGGCCCTTGAACTTTCAGAGAAAAAGGGTTTAAGAATCCTTCTTCTTGAAAAGGGTAAAGACCTCCCCGAAAGGGAAAGAAAGGACCTTTTCTTCGGCTGGGGAGGGGCAGGGACGTTTTCCGACGGGAAACTCAACCTCTCGGCTGATGTCGGGGGTTTTTTAAGCGATTACCTTGACAGGGAAACGCTTGCCGGGCTTATCTCGCACGTTGACGGGCTTTACCTGAAATTCGGGGCTCCGGAGGAACTCAAGGGCATAGATGAAGGGAAGGTTAAAGAGATTGAAGATGCCGCAAAAAAGGCCGGGCTCAGTCTTGTGCCGTTCAATCTGAGGCATCTCGGCACGGACAGGGAAGATAGACGTGAGATTCGGCAAAGAGGCAAAAGATATCATCGTGGAAGGCGCGAGCGTAAAGGGCGTGAGGACTTCGGACGGAGAGGAGTTTTTTTCCCGCTTTGTCATACTCTCGCCCGGAAGGGCCGGCTCGCAGTGGCTTGAGGTTCTCGCGAAAAAGACAGGACTAACCATTGCCGGCAACCCCGTTGACATAGGGGTAAGGGTTGAGGTCCCTGCATCTGTTCTCAGTCCCATAACCGAAGTCGTTCATGAGGCAAAGTTTACCTATGATTCGAAAAGATTCAGAGACAGAGTCCGGACATTCTGCATGAACCCGTACGGCGTTGTGGTAAACGAAAGGCACGAGGGTTTCTCCACGGTAAACGGCCACAGTTACTCCAACAAAAAATCCGAAAACACCAATTTCGCGATACTCGTCTCAACGCTTTTTACCGAGCCTTTCCATGAGCCGATAGCCTACGGAAGGTACATTGCGACCCTCGCGAACCTTTTAGGAGAGGGGATAATAGTGCAGCGGCTCGGGGACCTTCTTTCGGGAAGGCGTTCAACGGCCGAGAGGATAAAGAATAACCCTGTAAGGCCAACCCTCGCCGAGGCAACCCCGGGAGACCTTTCCTTTGTAATCCCTTATCGCTATATTTCGGATATCATCGAAATGCTCGGCGTTTTAGACAGGGTAAGTCCGGGGATAAACGCTGATTCAACCCTTCTATACGGCGTTGAGGTCAAGTTCTATTCCATGAGGCTTAAACTGAAGCCTACGATGGAGACCGAGGTGGAAAACCTTTTTTCGGCGGGAGACGGCGCGGGAGTCACGCGCGGGATTGTTCAGGCAAGCGTTTCAGGTGTTATCGCGGCAAGGGAGATAATGAGGCGCGGCCATGGTTAACAAGTCTGGGGTTAAGAAATCAGGGGCTAATAAATCCGGGGCTGATAAATCCGTGGCCGGAAAATCCCCGGGAAAGACGCATCCGGAAAATATATCCATCGTCCTTGTCGGGCCGCAAAGCCCGGGCAATATCGGAAGCGTCGCAAGGGTTATGAAAAACACCGGTTTCAGGAACCTCCTGCTTGTAAACCCCGTGGATTATATAAACGATGAGGCGTTTTCCTTCGCATGCAACGCGATAGACGTGCTTAAAGGGGCAAGGGTTTTTAAAACACTTGATTCCGCGCTTTCGGATTCCCGTTTTATAGTCGGCACAACAAGGAGAAAGGGCAGAATCCGCACCCCGCTTTTTACCCTTGACGAGGCGCTTGCGTCCATAATAACGATGGCTGAAAAAAATCCAGTCTCAATACTCTTCGGAAGGGAGGACAGGGGTCTTAAAAACGAGGAGATTCCCCTCTGCGATATGCTCGTGGAGATACCGTCACACGGCGATTATCCGTCGCTTAACCTTTCCCATGCCGTTTTTGCCGTATGTCATGCCCTGTTTAAGGCGGAAAATCCGCAGTCCCCTTCTATTACAGCCGCGCCGAAAAATGATGTGGAAAACATGTATGCCCACCTTGAAGGTGTCCTCAAAAAACTCGGCTACGGAAGGAATAAAAAGGGGGAGTTTCTCATTGAAAGCATTATGAGAAACTTCCGAAGGCTCTTTGGAAGATGCGCCCTTATGGAAAAAGAGGTGAATATGCTAAGGGGGGTACTGACGGAGGTTGAGAAGGTAAAAAACAAGCCGGGCTCTTAATCCCCTGTCCATCAGCCATCGCGAGGCAGGTCCCGAGCAGAGCGAGGGAACTCGGCGAAGCAATCTCATGTTGAAATTTCGTGTAGGGCAGACCTTCAGGTCTGCGTTTTTGCATGGCTGAAGCCCTGCCCTACGCGTCTTCCCTCTCCACCTTGGGGAGAGAGAGCCTGCCCCGGACTCGATCCGGGGGGCTGGGGTGAGGGGATTTTTGCATGAGCCCATGGAACTCCTTACCGTGGATGTGCCTGAGGAATTTATCGGCGTTGTGACCGGCGAGGCGGGTCAAAGAAAAGGCAAGAT
>Ga0209642_10002062_pt1 | contig 13298 bp, 10 predicted proteins | sample RifCSP19_2_FD_184025 | JGI IMG/M metagenome (GOLD analysis project Ga0209642, IMG submission 184025) | Soil microbial communities from Rifle, Colorado - Rifle CSP2_sed 19_2 (SPAdes) (version 2) | ecosystem: Environmental > Terrestrial > Deep subsurface > Rock core/Sediment | place: Rifle... | reverse complement strand
CCTCGTCTCCGAAGCGGCGACCGTCCTCGTGAACGGCGTGACCGCGACGGTGGCCGGTGGGACGTTCACCGCGACGTTGAGCCTGTCGGACGGCCTCCGGGCGATCGCGGTGATCGCCACAGATGCGGCCGGGAACGTCGGCACCGCGTCGACGGCGATCCTCGTCGACACGGCGGCTCCGATCCTCACGGTGAGCGGGCCCGCGAACGGAGCGGAGACGGAGACGCCCACGATCCTCGTGAGCGGCACCGTGTCCGACCCCGACACGACGGTCCTCGTGAACGGCCAGCGGATCCGCCCCGAAGCGAGCGGAGCCTGGAGCGTGATGGTCGCCCTCACGGAGGGCCTGAACACGATCGACATCTCCGCGGTCGACGAGGCCGGGAACGAGGCCACCGTGGTCTCGCGCACGGTCACGTACACCTCGCCGGTCCCCGACCTCGAGACGGACATCACCGGGAACACGCAGGCGATCAACAACCTCGGCGGGCAGACGACGATGGGCCTGATCGGCCTCCTCGTCGCGCTCATCGCGGCGCAGATCGCCTTCTACTGGATCCTGAACCGGAAGATCGAGGGCATGAAGGGCGGGAAGCCCGAGGAGACGCCTCCGCTGCCGGAGATGAAGGGAGAGCCGTAGGGTCTCTCCCCCTTCCCCTTTTCGGGATCCGACGCGCGGGCGGGAGCGCTCGATCCGCTGTTCGGTCTCCCGAAACCCTTATCGCACCCTGTGTGGATGCCCTGCCCACGGGGGAGATCGTCGGTGGCAAAGATCGAGTCGCTCGCGAGCGTGGGCATTTTCACGAAGGACCAGAGGAAGGCACGGGAGTTCTACACAAAACGGATCGGCCTCGTCGTGCGCGACGCGATGCCGAAGTCCGGGTACCTCGAGCTCGGGGCGAGGAAGCGCGGCACCGATGCCGGGATGACCGTGTGGAAGCCCGACCCCCGGTGGGGGGCGGACTACGACGCCGGCATGCGGTCGATCGGCACGGTCACGGGCCTCGGGTTCCACACGGACTCCGTCGACCGGACCGTCGAGATGTTCAAGAAGCGCCGCGTGAAGCACGAGATCGCGGCGGACGAGGAGGACCGCTACGTGCGGTTCCAGGACTCCGACGGGAACACGTCCTTCGCGTTCGAGTCCTCCCGGCCGAAGACGCACCGCGGCGGGCTCACGCGCCTCGCGTTCATCACGATCGTCGTGCGGGACCTTGCACGGGCGGAGGCCTTCTTCACGGGAGTCCTCGGCCTTCAGCGTGTGCGCCGGAAGGGCGACGAGTACACGACGTACCGCGTCCGCCCCGGCGGCACCGTCCTCATGCCCTTCATCCCGAACCGCGAGATGTACGAGGACCCCGCGGACTACGACGCGGATGTGGCGCACACCGGGGAGAACACGTCGATCATGTTCGCGACCCGGGACCTCGTCGAATTGCAGGACGAGCTCATGGCCCGCGGCGTCCGCTTCAGCAGGAAGGCGCAGATGGAGGAATGGGGCGGGATGCACGCGAAGTTCCTCGACCCGGACGACAACGTGTATTCGGTAATCGAGCCTCGCCCTAAGGCCAGATGACGGCCTCCGGTACCCATGCGGCCGTGACGATTCGCCCGCCAGGATCGACGGCCCAGACCTCGTAGTCCGCGCCAACGTCGCCCGTAGGGTCGAGAGTGAACGCGCCCGCGGCCCCGGAGTAGTCGATGCCAAGCGCCGAGGCCACGGCCTCTACGGCGAGGATCCACTCCGTCGGCCGGATGAGGACGCCCGGGCCGTTGTCCACTTCCCAGAGGCTCCCGAGTATGCCGAGGGGCGTTCCCGACTCGCCGGCGAGAGCAGCGAGGGCGATTGCGAAGACCGCGTCGTACGCGTGAGGTGCGAAGATCCCAGGCTCCGTGCCGAAGGTGCGGAGGAACCGATCGTGGAACAGCCGGTACTCCTCCCGGTCCGGGTCTACGGGCCACCGCGGAGCGACCCCCTGGAACACGCTCACGTTCACGCCCATGGCGGCGAGATCGCCGAAGAACGGCTCGGACCGCAGCCCGCCCGAGAGCAGCCAGTCCACGGGCCAGAGGTCGCGGTTGATCCACCACTCGGACAGGATCCGCTCGGCGTCGGGCGGATAGCCGACGAAGTAGACGGAATCGAAATCGTAGGTGAACAGGCGCTCGAGGTCTGGCAGATAGGTCAGCTGGGCCTCGGGATACGCCTGGGAGACGACGACGGTGCCGCCGAACCGCGTGAAGTTCTCCCGGAAGGCCGTCGAGACGCCCCGTCCATACGCGTTGTTCGCCCAGAACACCGCGACCCGTCGGTAGCCGCGCTGGACGTACTCCTGCCAGGCCGCGGTCCGTCCCTCCAACGCGTCCGACGGGACCGTCCGCACGAAGACGCCCGCGGCATCCACCGTCGTGAGGACCGATGACGTCGAGCTCGGCGAGATCTGGGGAATGAACGCCGCCTGCGTGACCTCAAGGATCGCGAGGCTCTCCGCGGACCCGGCGCCTCCGATGATCGCGCTGACGTTGTCCTCGGAAATCAGACGCCACGCCGCCTCCCGGGCCGCGCTGGGATTTGTCTGGGAGTCCTCCACGACGAGCTCGATGAACCTTCCGTGGATCCCGCCCTGGGCGTTCACATCGTCCGCGGCCAGCCGCGCGGCCCTCACCATGTCCTCCCCGAACACCGCGAGTGCCCCGGTCAGCGGCAGGACGACGCCAATCTTCAGCGTGGGTCCCATGGGCCTCTCCGGCTGGAGCCGGATCGCACCCCAAGACTGCAACGGATAGCGGTCGTCCGCGGCTCCGGGCGCGCCGTCCGGTCCCGGCGTGCCAGGGGGACCTTCGCGTCGGGTCGGGCCCATGACGGTCCACGTCTTCGCCACGGCATCCCATGCGCCCAGCAGCGGGGGATACGTGTTGAGATACGCGAGCGGCCCGCGGATCTCGGCGTACTCGCCCGCCCGTGGGTCCGCCCCGATCGGCGTCAGATTCGGGTCATAGAAGACGACGTCCTCGGTCGGGAAATCAAACCGCCAGGTCTCGCCGGCCCTGGGCGTCCAGGCAATCGGCACGTAGTCGTAGCTGCGGTTCAGCCCGTATTGCGGGCTGCCCGGCGTCGAGTGGACGTACGCACACGGTGGGTTCGGATATCGGTCCAGCTCGGAGATTGTATGCATCGGGCTGAAGTCGTTCGTGTAGTCGCCAAGAATCGGTCCCCAGGTCCAATAAGGGGCGTCTCCGACCTGGTCGTAGACGGCGTCCGGTCCGGGCAGCGCGAGGTGCCGGAAGTGGTTCTGGATCACGGACGACAGTCCGAAGTTGAAGCCCGTCGCCCCGAGGCTTCCAATGAAGACCAAGTCCTCGAACCACGCACCCTCCATTCCAAGCCAGCCTGCGGCCCTGGAGGAATCGAGGTAGTGCTCCCGATAGGATGCATTTCCCCAGTAGAACATGCGGGCCAGCAGGACCTCCGTGCCCCAGGCGGCGGTGTCGAGAGACACGTATGTCGTGCCGTCCGAGGCGACCGTTGCGTCGATTTGAACGTAGAAGGGCGTGTAGAACCATTCGAACCCGGACGCGAGGTCGTACTTGCCCGCGACCTGGGGAGTGCCGCCCATCGCCTTGAACCAGTTCGCGACGCGCGTCTCGAGAAGCCCATGGACCGAGCAGCTTGCCGCGGTGTTCGCGTTCCACCAGGTCTGGGCCGCCGCCGCGTCGGCCGCCACGACGCCGAAGACGCGCCGGGACTCCTGCAGGTCCAGCGTCAGCGTGACCTGCGAACGGACGATGTAGCCATCGAGCACCACGGGGCTGATTCCGCAGCCGGCTGCATCGAGCTCAATGGCCGTCGCCGTGTCCACGTACTGCATCCGCCAGTCGAAATCCAGGCGTCTCCCCGAAGCCGCCGCGTAGTTGAGCACGGGCAGGAAGACCGGTTCGGAGAGGTTATACCCGCGGACGTCGACGCCGCTCACGCGAACCCGGTACGGCGCGTAGATCATGGGATTGCTCCTCGGGCTTCCGGGCGAGATCGCTCCCGGCAGCGGATTCCAGTTCGCGTACGGGTATTCGCTCGCATCTCGCACGTCTGGGAGGCTGGGGACACAAACCCCGTTCGAGATCGCGGTCGTGTTGAAGCACTCCGCGTTCATCGGCAGCTCCCCGTAGACTTGGATCCGGTAGTCCCACCATTCTCCGTACGGGACGTTGAAGAAGTCCCAGAACTCGAAACTGAGGTTGCCGGGAGGAGGCGGGGGCGGCGGCGGTGGCCGGTAGGTGCCCGTGATCGTCGTGAGCGTGCCGGGCCGAACGGTCGCGCTCTGCCGGGCCGGGGTCTCGTATCCCGCGACCGGCCCGAAGGACACTGTGTACGTGCCAGCGGGCATCGATTGCCACATCTCCCAGTCGTTCCGCGGGATTCCGTCCACGAAGATCGTGCCCGGGACGGGCGGGTCCGTCAGGACTCGGAGCCAGCCGTGCACCGAGAAGACCCCTTGGACGTACGTCGTCTCCGCGGGGTAGATTGCGAACCACTGCGGTTCCGGCGTCCCGAGGCCCGGGACGTCTGTGAACTCGAGGAGGTGGTATCCCGGTTCGAGCTTGAGCCAATCGAGGCCCCACTCGTCCCGCGCGATGCCGTCGATGAGGATCTGGGTCAGCACGCCCGCGGACGCGTTCGTGCCGAGCGTCGTCGTCACGCGCAGGAGGCCGTACGTCGACGGATCCGGGCCCCGCGAGTTGTGGGATTTCCTGTACGTCCCGACGACCTCCGTGAGTTGCTCCGCGACGACCTCCACGGTCCGCGGGCGTGGAGGGCGGAACCCGTCCACGGTGCCGAAGGCGACTTCGTAGGTCCCCGGAGGCAGGGCGAGCCACACGCCCCAGTCGTCCCGCGGGACGCCGTCGATGGATATCGTCGCGGGGACCGCCGGGTCCGTCGTCACGCGGAGCCATCCGTACGCCTGGTACACACCGACGACCTCCGCGACCGCGTTGGAGACGACCTCCACGCCCCAGGCGGGAGGCGTCCCGAGGTCGGGGACGTCGGAGAAGGAGACCATGTGTCGTCCGGGGTCGAGCTTCAGCCAGTCGAGGCTCCACTCGTCCCGCGGAACCCCGTCCACGAGGATCTTCCCGGGAACGCCAAGCTCCGGATGGAGGTCGACAGAAGTCGTGACCCGGAGGAGTCCAGGTGCCAGGATGCCGCGCGTCGCCAGGTAGATCCGGAGCCCTGGCTGCGTCTCGTGGAGGTACGGCCGCGCGGTGTAGTAAACGAACCACATCCCGGAACGGTCCGGCAGGAGCGCGGGCATGCTCACGACGCCCTCGTCCGGCGGCAGCACGTCGAGTACCATCCCCAACCGCGTCCAGTTCACCCCGTTGGCGGACGTCGCCTCGAACAACCGCCCCGTGTCGCCACGCCCCTCGTAGAACATGCGGTAAGTGCCGTCCACGATCCGGACCGTCGGCGCCCACACGCTGACGTCCTCCAAGGATTCCGGCGGGCCGCGGTCAAGTGCGACGCCGCGCCGGGACCAGGAGAGTCCGTCCGTGCTCGTCGCGTACAGGATCCGTGTGACGCCGTCCGCAGCCTGCGCGGAGTACCACATCCGGTACACGCCGTCTGCGAAGACGACCGTCGGCGCGAACACGTGGCGGGCTTCAGGCGATCCCTCGGGCCCGACGTCGAGCGCGAGGCCGAGCCGCGTCCAGTTCACCCCGTTGAGACTCGCCGCGGCGAAGATGCGGTAGTGAACCCCATCGTACGCAGAGTACCACATCCGGTACTCCCGGCCGAGGTCGATGACCTCTGGGTACGCCTGGAAGTAGCCGTCGGAGATCGGGAACTCCACATGGCCGTCCCGCGCCCACGAGCGGCCGTCGAGGCTCGTCGCGTGCCCGATCCGGAAGTTGTCCCCTCCGGACGCACCCTGGTACCACATGTGGTACACGCGTTCGTCGAACAGGACGGTCGGGTCGCCGACCTCACCGTCGTCGAAGCTCCCGGGTGGGCCGTATCCGAGGACCAGGCCGCGGCGTTCGAGGAGGCGCCCGGGCGGCGGCGATGGCGTCACGGTCACCGGGGCCGTCGCGATGTCCATGAGGCCTCCCGTGTCCCGGACCTGGAGGGTGATGTTGTACGTCCCCGCCGCCGCGTACCGGACGGCCCCGACCTTGCCCAGGGACCAGTCCGTGTCCCAGCTCCCATCGCCCTCCCAGTCCCAGCGGACCGCGAGATCCTCCGGGCGGTCCTCCGTGTCCCAGGAGGCGGACGCGTCCGCGGTGAAAGGCGTGTTGACGGTCCCCGAGGTCGGCGAGACGGTGAACGCGGCCACGGGCGGCGAGTTCTCCGGGTACGGGGGAGCCGCCCCGGGCACGAGCTCGATCCAGGGCGCGCCCTCGAGCGGCACGGACTCGTTCGCCCAGTCGTGGGGTCCCGCGAACGACAGGACCCGGGCGTCCGCGTCCCACAGGAAGTAGTCGCCGCCGGGCCTCACCTCCCCGAGGGTCATCCCCGCGTCGAACGTCGTGTACTGTCCGATCTTCGCCACGGGATCCCACGAGGAGCGGACGGGGTCGTACCAGGTCACGTTGTTCCGCGGGAGGACGACCGTGAGGCTCGAGCCCGCATCGAGGCGCCAGCGCGTCGGCGCGTACGTGAACTCATATGGCAGGCCGTGAGCGTAGCTCCCGGGTGATCCGTGGAGGACCGTGGTCCCTTCGAACCACCGGAGTTCGGAATTCGGATATCCGCTCGCCGCCGGACTCCCGGATCCCGCTCGGGGCACGTAGTCCGCGAGCCAGGGCTCGAGGACCCACGTGGGCCGGTCGTCCGAGGTGTTCGCGAAGCCGTCGGGACCCCAGTTCGACCACGCGCGCATGTGGTACGCGCTCACGGCCTGGAAGTCGAGGTCGAGGTGCCCACCGATCGTCCCTCGCAGGGTCGCGGACTCGATCGAGAGGAGCTCCATCGGCATCCAGCCGCGCGGTGCAATCGACCCGTGCGGCGCGTTCACCGCGTCCACGTAGCTCGCACTGCCCCAATAGAACCACCGCGCGAGGAGGATGTCGAGGCCCCAACCGTCCCAGAACAAGCTCACGAACGTCGTGCCGTCCGGCGAGACGGACGCGCGGAGGTCCGTGATGTCCGTCTCGTAGAACCACTCGAAGCCGTTGTAGATGTCATACGGCCCGTTCCCCTGCTGCTGAAGCCAAGCGGCGACGGCGCTCTCGAGCGCGCCCGCCGAGCGGCCTGGGGCGGTGTTCGCGTTCCACCACGCCTGGGCCTCCTCGGGCGTCGACCCGACGACGCCGAAGAGCCAGCGGCTCGTCTCGAGGTCCATCGTCAGGTTCCCGCGGAAGAGGTAGCCGAACCCGTCGCTGAACTTCGGGTTGATCGCGAAGTCCGTGCCGGCATACGTGTCGATCACGCCTTGGTCGATGTACTTGAAGCCGAGGTCGAAGGTCACGCCGGGTCCCGCGGGCGGCACCCCGGAACCGAAGACAGGGAGGAAGACGGGGTCCGCGAGGCTGTAGCCGAGGTGGTTCCGCACACGCGCGTTGATCCGATACAGCGTCTGGACGAAGGAGGGATTCGCCGCCTGGAGGTCCGACGAGGAGGAGAACAAGACCCAGGGGCGGAAGTTCGTGCACGGCACGTAGTCCTGGAGGAGCACGTCCCCGTATGTGTTCCACCGGAGGCTCCAGTAGTCTCGGTACGGGCAGTTCACGCGGAACATCTGGTCGACGACGACGTCCACCGTCGTGTCCGCGGGGCTGACGTACCGCGTGGTCACGTCGACGTTCCCAAGGTCGTCCGCGACGGCGAGCCAGACCGTGTAGCGACCCGGCGCCGCGTATGTGTGCGAGATCTGCACATACTCGAAGCCGACGGCTCCCGTCCCGTCCCCGAAACTCCAGTTGTAGTACACGATCGGTCGTCCGATCGGCGAGAAGGACCCGCGGGCATCGAAGGCGACGGTCCTCCGGTCGTGGCGAGCCACGAAGTCCGCGATGATCGCAGATCCGACTTGGTCGGGGACGGGTCCGCGCGGCCGATTGTCTTGGATGGCAGGTGTCCCGATGCCCGCGTCGGTCGATACGAGGACGAGGGCCGCGAGGCCCGAGGCCACGAGCACAATCACGATCGCGAGCGAGGCGAGTCTTCCGAGGAATCTCCCTCCACGCACTGACATCCCCGAGGTTGCAATGGCTTATGGCACGATAAGCTTGTCCGATGTTCTCGGTTCTGATTCCAGCAGAGCCTCCAAGACCTACGCAGCGAGCGGCGCGGGAGGGGAGGCGGGTCGGCGGCGCCATCTCCAGAGGACGAACGCGAGGATTCCCGCGACCGCCACCGCGACGGGGACGACCACGTAGAGCCATGGGAACTCCCCGCGGCGGCCGATCGACGTGGCTCCCGTCAGGGTGAGAGACGTCACGAAGCCGTTCTCCGCGTTGCCGTTGACCGTCCCGTCAAAGGCCCCGGGCGTCGTCGGGAAATCGCTCGCGTTCGACATGCCGACGACGTATGCGTACCCTTGCGGATCGACCGCGAGCCCGTTGACGTTATCCGCCCAGAACCCGTCCATGCCTCCAAGGAACGTCGAGTAGACGAGGCCGCGGGTCCGGTTGAGCTTCAGCAGGAACGCACGAAACATCTCCGTCTCGGGGAAGCTGCGATTCACGGCCCCCGAGGTCGTCAGGAACTCGTGCGCGCACGTCTCGCCGGCGACGTAGACGTTGCCGGCCGCGTCCACGGCGACGTTGGAAGCGTACTCGGGGCCGCAGGCGCCCCCGAACAGGGCCGAGAAGAGGAGGGGGCCCGGCGCGAGGGCGGTCGCGGAACCGACGGTCGGAATCGATCCGAAGAACGCGAGGGCCAAGACGGCGATCGCCACGCCGACGGCCGGTGACGAACGTCCTCTCTCGAGGCTCCCCCCACCCATGACGAATCCAGGTCATCAATGCCGTGGCGTCGCATAAGGGTTGTGCGGCCCTGCCGCCGATGAGCATCCGACGAGGCGGGGGACGCGAGCCCGCAGAAGCCAAAATCGAGGTACCACGGCGCCGACGCGCGAAGGTGCCGATCTCAGTCGGAGGGCCCGCTCGGGCCCGTTGACACCGTTCCTGAGGGGCCGCTCACACGTGCCGTATGAACTCCTCGACGTTGACGGGGGCGTCTCTAACGATTTTCCTCAGGAGGCCGCGGCCGATGTCCTCCCCGGGATGGACGCGGACCACCGTGGTCCTCCCGTCAGGATGCCGCATGACCATATGGCTGCCCATCTGCCGGATTGCCCGGAGGCCCAACGCTTCCAAGGCACGAAGCACCTTGCGCGGCGGCAACGGTGTGAGCCGAGACAGGCGTCAAACCTTGACCGTCTGGACGCCGACGAACGTGATGCCCTTCGGCACTAATCGGCGCGGGCCGATGTACGCCTCGATGGCCTCCCGGATGCGGTCTCGCAGCTGGTTGAGCCACTTCGCCTGTGTGTGGCAACCGGGAAGCTCCGCGACGCAGCCGACGTACCAGCCGTCCTCGTCGCGCTCCACAATAACATGGAACGAGCGACGCGCCAGCGCAACTTCAAGCGAGTGCGGGCGTTTAAGCCTTCCAGGTAGGACGGTGGATTCCGACCTCGGTCTCTGCTTCGAGAATGTCGACGAGGAACTCCCGGTCGAGTCGACGTACCGGAGGGGGTTGTTGACTGAGCACACGTATCGGCTCAGACACTGCCGGCCCATGACGTGGCTTGGGACTAGATCTTGCACGAGGGCCGACCGAGGTCGGTTTCGTGGGCGCGTCGTTAGGACCTGCACGCCACAGGTCGGAGCGCGCGGCGGATGCTTGGGGGAATATGTTTATATTCTAAACACACATACTATTTCCACACATGGTCCGGACCATCACGGTGACGGATGAAGCGTACGCCGAGCTGGCGAAGCGGAAGAAGCACCCGCGCGATTCCTTCACCAAGGTCATCCTTCGATTGGCCGGGCGCCAGGGCGATCCCCTGGCCGCAGCGGGAGCGTGGAAGGACATGACGGACGCGGAGGCGGCCGCGCTTCTGGCGCGGTCCCGCCGTGACTTCGAAACGATTGGCGGTGGGACGTGACCCGCCACTGCTACGACACTTCCATCCTCATCGACATGCTCCGGGGAACGCGGAGTGCCGAGCGGCTCGTCCGGTCTCACGAAGGGGAGGAGCGTACCACGACGGCCGTGTCGGTCTACGAGCTCTCCCTGGGGGCGACGACGGCGGTCAGGGAGCGGGCGGCGCTCGAGCTGTTGGAGTCCCTCCGGCTGCTGCCTCTCGACTCGGACGCCGCCTGGGACGCAGGGGAAACGATGCGAGCGCTCCGGCGAGCCGGAAGGGCGGCCCCCCTGCGGGACCTACTGGTGGGCACGATCGCAAGGGAGGCGGGATGCCGCCTGTACACGTCGGACCGGCGCTTCCCGTCTCTCGAGGGACTCGACCTCAAGGTCGTGTAGGGCGCTTTGGGATCTCCGGCGTCTTAGCGGTCCTCCATGGCGCCCCATGTCGTTATCGGGCGACCACGGGCGACCACGGCCTGCGCTGGGAGGCTCGCCACGCTCATCGCGACGTCCGCACGCGAGCCCCGGCCCTGGAGGACGTCGACGACCGCCCGGCCGAGGAAGTACGCATCCGAGATGACGTCGAGCCCGGGGATGAAGCCGACGACGGTCATCGCCATGTCGAGCTTGGCTCTGATCGAGGAGGGGGCTCACCAGTCGCCGACCGCCGCGGCGACCGCCCCGACCGCGTTCGCGACGTCCGCGCCTCACGTGAGGGGGTTCCACCTGTCCTCGCCCGTCGGGTCGACGTACCGGAGGGGGTTGTTCACCGCGTACAGGTAGCGGTTCAAGGACTGCGGTATCGTCAGGTGGACGAGGATCCGGTCCTGGGACAGGAACCGGCCGATGTCCGGGTCATTCCGTCGGCGTCACGGCCCGGAAGACGAGATAGAACCCCGCGATCGCGACGACGTAGAACGACGTCGCGAGGAAGATCGGGAGGTCGTAGCTCCCCGCGGCCAGGAGGAGCCCGCCGATGACCGTCGTCACGGAGTTCGGGAGGCGCCAGACGAGCGAGTTGACCGCGCTCGCCACGCCCCGCTGATCCTTCGGGACGATCCCCATGAGGAACGAGTCGAGGAGGGGGGAGGCCATGTTCATGAGGGCCGCGCGGACGACGTACACGGAGCCCGCGATCAGCGCCGTCGGGGAGGGGACCATCGCGAGCATGAAGACGGTCGACAGGCCCTGGGTCATCACGATCGCTCGGACGGGCCCGAAGCGCCGCGAGAGGGACGCGCTCACGATCCCCGCGAGGCCGATCGTCAGGTTCGAGACGGCGAGGAGGGGCCCGCTGTACGCGTCCGGCACGCCGTGCTTCAGGAGGAGCCACGTCGGCACGAGCGGGATGATGAAGCCCGCCCCGAGGCCGATGAGGCTGTTGAGGCCGGAGAACTTCACGAGCGGCTTGAGCGCGCGGAGCTTCGTCCGGGTCCCCTTCGGACGGACCGTCTCCCGGTAGTCCCGCAGGAGGATCCACGCCGCGACGGCCGTGATTCCGGACGCGAGGGCGAGGATCCCCATGAGGCTCAGGTGGACGGTCCTCGAGTCGACGCCAGTCGCGTCCTGGAGCCAGGGAAGGGCCGCCGGGAGCACGAGGCCCGCGCCCATGGAGACGTTCCCGAGGACGAAGGAAAGGGAGAACGCGGCGTCCCGCTCCTCGACCGTCGTCTGGTCCGCGATGATCGCGTTCCACGTCGTCAGGAAGGCCCCGTCCCCGATGCCGAGGGCGACGCTCGCGACGACGAGCGGGAGGACGTCCGTCGTGAGGCCGAAGGCGAGGAGGCTGGGAGGGAGCGCGCCCGCGGCGACGATGAGGAGCCACTTCCGGCCGCGGCGGTCGGAGTACATCCCCAGGGGGACCGCGCTGACGACCATCGCGAGCCCCATCGCCCCGAACATCACGCCGACGTCCCCGGAGCTGACGCCGATCTCGGGGAGGTAGGCGGTGACGAGGACGATGAGGTAGCCGAACGCGAGGGACGCGGGAACGTTCGCGAGGATGAGCCAGCGGACGCGCCGAGGGACGGCGGCGAAGCCGGGTTTCCTTGGGGCGTCGGAGACGGCTTCGTCCATGTTCCCATTCCTCAAGCCGGGGGGGTCGGCAGCAATGTCCGGAAGCTTATCTAGGTGCCGAAAGTTCGCGAGGGAATGCGTACGCCTTTTGATCGAGTCGCGGCTCAGCGGCGGCAGGTCACGGAAGTGAGCTCGTGGTCGTCCGACGCGAAGCGGTGTGCGGGCTTGAGCCGCGATCGGGGGCAAGGCTAACCGCTCGGATTCACATTCCTCCGCCACAATGGGGGATGTTCATGCATGCCCGCGCTGTCATGCGCCGGCGGAAGGGTTCGAAGTCCACTGCCGCAGGTGTGGGGCGAAGCTGCCGAAGCCAAAGGGCTGGTGGTCCACCCCCCGTGACCCAGAGCCTCCCGTCAGTGCGGTCGAGTTCGGCTTGGGTGCCATTGGGATCGCAGGCGTCCTCTTCTCGCATACGTCGGCGATTGGGTTCCTGCTGCTGATTACCGCGGGCTCCTTCAACTTGTTCCGGAGGTGGCGACGGTGGAAGCGCCATCGTAGGGAGGGGGTCGACGTGCGACGACTTCTGCAGTCTCGGGCGCATGTCGTCTTGGACGATCGTCGTGCAGTCGAAGCGCTCGGGACCAAGACGCTTCGTGGCACAATCATAACGGTCTACAACGTCCGAGGGCTCATCCAGACTCTCGTCCGCCTCGAGCCGTCGTTGCGGACGGAACGGCGGACATGGGGGTATCTCACCCTGTTCCCCCCCGACGGACAGAGTTTTCTTGGACTCCTTCGAGATTCTCAAATCGACGTCGACGCTGTGCTAGTGGGCGACCGCTACGTGAATGCGTTAGGCGGGAAACCGTGGGCGGGTCGGGGAGCCAAGGAGGAACCGAGGCTCCGGATCGGTACCGGTGTGGCTATCCTCCCGGGCCTGCTCGGATGATTCGGCAACCGGACCCAATTCGTCGATTCAGGGAATTCGACGGCGCAAGGGCGAGCCCATGCCCCTCGGGCATGGCTGTTTGGTACGGTTCAGGATGCCAGCCCAAGCAAGGTCCCGACGTGGGCGATCGGATTGAGGATGGTCGTGTTCATGCCCCCGGCGAAGAGAAGCCCAATCGCACGGTTCGTGATTTCCGGTGGTTCGCGTGCTCCTCGACGAGCCGGCGGGCGTTCC
>Ga0209642_10002060_pt1 | contig 13305 bp, 17 predicted proteins | sample RifCSP19_2_FD_184025 | JGI IMG/M metagenome (GOLD analysis project Ga0209642, IMG submission 184025) | Soil microbial communities from Rifle, Colorado - Rifle CSP2_sed 19_2 (SPAdes) (version 2) | ecosystem: Environmental > Terrestrial > Deep subsurface > Rock core/Sediment | place: Rifle... | reverse complement strand
GTTCCATGCCCGGATTGAGGAGGTCCTACAAGACAAACCAGAGGACGAACTTGACCTCCGCCTGCACTATTTGGGCGCGGCTGTTGATGTCCCGCCCAAGGCGCAGGTCGAGTTGGACAGGGCGCAGGTCGAGTGGGACACCAAATGGCACAAGAAGCTCTGTCACCCCAACTGCGCCTGGACGCCCGAGAACCAGAACGTCTTCGCCAAGGGCAAGTCGCTGGCGAGGCTGTTGGAAGTGCCCGCCTCGGAGCCGCCGGGGGAGGAGTGCAGAATGAGTAGTGGATATGCCTTTTGGGGAGACAGGTACCTTCAATCGCTGATGTGGTTCGTGAGGCAGTTCCGCCAGTACGAAATCGAGTACATGGGCGACGCGCACGACCATCTGGAATGGCGCAGCGACTTCGCCCAGTTCGTTCTATGGTCCCTCCAAACATGGGACCGAGTGAAGATAGTGGCGGACACATCGCCAACTCCGGCAGAATGAGCAGTCGAGGGGAGGGGACGTGATGACGACGCCGGAAAGAGCGCTGGCCGAGTTGCGGGCCGAGATTGATGGCTATGCCCCAGAAGACGACGGTTACATCCTTCTGCGCCCGAGCCAGGCGTGGCGCATTCATGACGCCCTCGCCGCCTCGCAGGAGCGGGTGCGGGCGTTGGAGACGCGGGCGGAGGCGCTACGGGACATCGCCTCTGGAACGTGGAAGCGAGGCGACCTCCACTCCGCTCTCCTTGACAGCGCGTTAGCCTCCGGGGACAAAGACGCCTTCCGCTTCGGATTCATGTCTTGGGCACAGGCGTTGGCTCGCAAGGCCCAAGCCGTCTCGGAGCCGCCGTGGGAGGGCTAAAAAGGGCCACCCGGCAAGAACAGACCGGATGGCCCCGTGGTCAGCGAAGTCGTATTAGGCCAGGCCGACCTTCTCGTATAGAGCCTTCCACACGACCCGGTAGAGCAACTCCACCGGACCCCACGCCGCCACAAGAAGAGTGAGCCAGGCACCGACGAACCCGACAGGATCGCCGGCATAGACTGGAATTCCTAGCCCCGCAAAGCCTCCGTTGAGAAACACAAAGGAGACCGCAAGCACAGCCGCAATCCCCTGAACGACACCGATGGGGATCGGCTTGCTGCTCTTGGCCGCGATGTAACGGAAGAGCTGAATGAGGCCCGGCACGATGATCAAGTAGAGCAGGGTATTCCAAGGTTCAGCGATCATTTGAATTGACCTCCTCGGTCAAGTAGACAGTGCAGCGGGATTGATGGAGTTGTCTTATTTCGCTCCTCCTATGATAGCTTGGAGTGCGCGGATCGCATCCCAGATGTGGTCGTTGTTGATAGTAGCGACGGCTGCCGATGTCGCGATGGCGCCAAAGAGCAGAACGACCGCTTTCCATTGCCGGCCGAGCTCCTTCTGATTCCTCGATGATGTGCGGTAAACCTCACGCACACCAGCCAATGTCAATCTCTGAACGAGCGCAGAGTCCGTTGGGATCTTGCCTCCATTCTGCAGGATCTCCGCGAGCGTATCCAGAATCATACTATCATCTGATATGCTCGGAGGCTCTGAAGGATTCATAGATGGGAATGTCATGCATGCAGCTCTGGGTTCGCACAATGTAGACAGGCCGGTGTCGTTAGAATCGGCGCCGCTGCAGGAATAGACCACTGGAACTCTCCGAGAGCTTCCAGTTCTTGCGGCTGCGCCAAGTCAAGTGCGAACAGACCAGCGCCTTCTAGCTTCAACTCGTGAGCTCTCGTCAGGAAGGCCAGGATCTGTGCTTTGGTCGGACGCCATCCGCCAGTACCTTTGTATGCTGGACCGATCGGTGTGATCTTCTGGCCTCCGATCTTGCGATACTCACGCACTGACATCTCAAGCTGTAGCGCGCCGCCCCACAGACGATTATCGCCCTCCCAATAGACCTGCGGAGAGAAGTGCTCCATGTAGGTAGCAAACGGCCTGACAGGGAACTCCGGCTGCTGGGTGAGAGGGAACCGATAGCTGCAGAGTGAGTGAATGCGCGGATCCGTCTCGAGGCCGAGGCAATAGTGCTGCGCTCTGCCTCCCTGATCCGGCGCCCGACGGTATTCTTTCTCGGCGTCCACCTGAAAGCCAACGATGCCATGCTTCTGTAAGAGCCGAACCGTGGCCAATCCCTCCTTGCGGGCGATGTCCTTAGAGGGAACGAAGATCCGCTTTCCCTTTTTCCAAATGTACCAGCCGCCATAGGTCCAACCCCACAGGGCAACTTCGATGCCCTCGCTTCGAAGAGCCAATATCGCCACCGGGAGGAGGTCGGCATTGTGTCGGCCCGGGAGGGACCCATCGCGCCACCTCTCTTCCATCCCGTCGATTGCCTTGAGGGAAACCCAGTCCAAGCCCAAAGCCGAGGCATGTTCAGCCTGCGCAACCGGATCTCCCTCCTTCCAGTTGCGGAGTTGCCAAACCATCGCGCCCTTACCGGCGAGTATCATGGCAACATCCCTCATGGGCCTTTTTTTCTTCGTGCATGAATCCTCCCAGGTGGTAGGGGTCGCACTTCCAAGCTAGTAGCAATACTTAGCAGGCCCGCGATGCGAATCAACTCCGCTGCAATCTCCTCTGTGCGCCGCGATTCCTTTGGAACAGGATCATCGTCCTGCAACTCTAACGCCTCATCAATCCATTCCTCGGCACGTTTTATTGTGATGTCCGTGAGATTTAGAGTCAGAAGAAGCTCAACCTGATTGGGCCTTTCTGGAGGTCCGACGCCGAACTGCATCGGACCAAGCTCAAATGCGAAATCGGATTGCCGCCGCTCAAAAGCCAACCTCACAAGGCGCTCAACCTCTGCCACCGATTGCAGGTCGGTCTCGATGTCAAACTCGATCTGGGTACTCATAGTTCGCTTCCAAAGATGGCAGCCAACTCGGGAGCATAGATGCCCACGGCTGCGCCGAACTTCGTCACTGTCTTTTCGCTGTTGGCGGTCGAAACCTTGTCCTGGTTGGATACCGACGTTGATGCTCCTGTCTTCGTTGTTGAGCTCGTCAAGCGGACAATAGTTAGCTCGGAGAAGAAACCATTGAAGGTTGTCCCAGCTATGATTGCCATCATGCACCGCCGCCCGTATTCGCCAGTCGTTTGATGAGTTGATCGGCGAAGTCGTCGGGAGCTCCCTGCAAGGTCAACGCGTTCCGCTCGTCATCGTAGGATACGCCCTCAACGTAAAAGAGAACGGGATCATCAACGAAAGAAGTAGCCACTTGTGACGTGGGTAGGAGCCATCCATCCAGCCGGCCCCAAACATCCGATACCACCTCATTGTAGGGCACGACGCGGCCCTGAATATCGACGATATTGATGTCCGAATCCCACACATCGATGGCATAGGCGATTGCACGCCCGCGCACTTGCGGTGCTGGCATGATGGTACAGGCGACATGACGCAATTCGTCTGTTGTACTGAAGGACCAGGACATCGTTACGGAGGTCGCTCCCGCTTCCTCCGAGACTCCTGAATCTGTCGCTCTAGGCCCAGGGTTCCATTCACCTGTATCAAGCACTGTCTGTCCCCCGCCTACACTGAGTGGCCCCGGGTCAACCCCGTAGTTAGAGATCAGAATTCCATCGAGCGCCATTCCTCCTACCTCGCTCGTCAGAGAAAGCGAAGAAGAGGTCCCGCCGCTAGCAGAATACGAGTCGGTATCGGCCTCTGGAGTGACCTGATGTGCTCCGCTATAGCCAACGACCGTCACTCGACAAATAGGACTTCCCGAACCAGTTGCTGTCGCGGAGAAAGAATTGCTCCCAGTGGGGGGAGCGAGAAGACGATAGAGTCCCAATCGATTGTTCCCGCTTCCTATGGCGAGAACTGTCGTAGGAGTCTGCCCTGCGTAGGAAACCGTCCCCAACCCCGCGTCTCCCAAAGTGTTCATCGCACGGACAATCAAATAGACCACGCGATCTGCATTGGCATTGACGGTATGCGAACCGCTGGCAGTAGGTCCTCCCTCCGCGCTTACATAGGTATCTCTGATGACTCCCATCAGACTAGCACCTCCGGCGGCGCCGCCTCAGAAAAGACGAATTCCCTCTGTCGCTTCATGTAAGCAACCCATCGCCGCAGACTAGCATCGCCGAGCTCGGCGATGTCGAAGATGATCTGAGCCGCCCAACGATCGGCATCGTACTCTTTGGTAACAGTAGTCGAATTAGGCGAGATGGAACGCGAGGCGACGAACTGACCGACTGCGGTCAGAATGTCATTGACTTCCGAGGAAGCGCCCTGTGTCCCCGCCGATGCCGTTTGATTGTAGACTCTCCAGAACAATGTGTGGATGTAACCAAAGACATCAACCTCAATCTGGGGATTCTCCTTGTTGCTTCCCGCCAAACGAACCGATTCAGGAAGAATACGTGGGTTGCGCCGAAGGGAGACATAGCGCGAGGCGTAGTTATCGGCGACAGATGACGATGCGATTTCGCCTCCCGATAGAACCCGCTCTTTGACACCGAAGCGTGCCTGGCTTGTTGCGTCACTGGCAACCACTGAACGCACCAGAGTCCCGCCAGTGTTCTTGTAGCGCAGCCAGACCTTGTTGAAAACCGTGTCTAGCGTTGTCTTAGCAACAGCAACGCCCGTCATCAGACGCATTGTGTTGATATAGCCCTCGAAGTCGATCCCCATCTCCTCGTTATAGGCCACCACATTGCGCCCTAGACCATTCCTCATCATCTCGGCCAGAATTGCCCGATCAGCCGAAATCACGAAGCTGGCCTTCCAGAAACCGCCACGCCGTTGCTCGCTGTTGTAGGCGGAGAAACCGTTGCGCTCTGCATGGCGGGTCAGGGTTAGCGAGAATCTTTCCCATAGTGCGACGGGGTTGTGGCCGATGACAATGGAGGCGATCAATCTGCACCGCGCAGTGTGTTATAGGAATGATGGGCATATATCGAAACCGCCAGGTGCTGCCCCAGCGTACAAAGCAGAGGCCCCGTTCCGAATGTGGTGGGGTAGTGACCCATGAGGAAATAGAACCGGGTCTGCCGTCCCGGCTCCAATTGCGGAGGAGAACCCCCGCGATACCATGCTTCGGCGGGATATAGTACACCGGAGGTCAGGACATGTTTGAGCGTCCGATTACGCAGAATGCCCCCATCCAGATCAAGCACCGTGTTCCCTCGCAGCGCAGAGGCACCAGTCGTCGGGAAGGAAATCGGATCGTCCAAAATGACGGACCATTCATCGACTGGGATCAGAACAAGTTGAACGAGGCCCAGTGTCGAGGCCCCGGTTGATCTCTCAGCCAGCAATCGCAGAACGAGATCCGTACCCAGAGCGTCGCTGAACACCGTTTCAGTGAGTGGGAGCTTGACGATACCAAGCTCTACCCACTCGTTGACGCCAGTAGACTTGAGCTTCACTGTCGCCGTATCAAAGACCGGCGAGCCATCGGCGGAAGATCCGATCATCACGCGCAGCCTGATCGCACAATCACCAGCCGCCCCGCCAACTTGACGAGCTACAGCGAAGGCTTGATATTGTCCTTCCCAGTCATCCAGTAACGCCGTGCCGATCAAAGTGACACGGACAGTCAGCGTAGAGACGGTGGCGAAGGTGACATTGGCCCGCTTCCCACGCGGCGCTGAGACGTCATCCGCTGCAGCCGTGTCCGTGCCATAGGCAGTTGCCCAATCGCCAGGATTTCCAGCATTGCCGACATTCAGATTGGCAACGAACTTTGACAGGCCTCGTGACTTGATGCCCATCAGAATGCGGGAAGTCGTGCCCATCATGGGTGTCGTCGTTCCACCGTGGGGCGAGAACATTCGCAGCAGAACACGCGGCGGTGCATCCCCTTTGATGATGGAGGAGGACAGCTCAATGTGCGGCGTCTTTGGCGTGTAGGGTGTGTTCGTCCCATGAGTGACAGGTGTAGTCGTCCATGAACTCACGGTGTTCAGCCGCAAGCGAACCCAATAGGCCGAAACGTTGTTGATACTGTTGGCAACCCACGTCGAGGGTGGTGCGACGTTCAAAACCCACTCACCCGCCGATTTGAAGATCTCATCTTCGCCGCCTGTGGGATACAGAGTAATTTGCGACCCGGCGGTTAGCGCAGCCCACGCCGAACCATTCCAGAATTCGGGAATGACATCGGCCGAGAAGACACCGGCAGTAAGAATCTGCATTACGAAGTGATGCCAGGCCGCTGTCGTAGAACCAAGGTATAAGATGTCCGCCGCGGCGGGCGTCGAGCCCGATACCGACCACATGGCTATACTTGCTGCTGAGATCTGATTCGCGGAGAATAGCGTGGAACTATCGTCGTAGCTGTAGAGATGAGTCAGGGCAACATCATCACGGAAGTTAACAACATGAACAAGCGTAGGCGAAGCGGGGCCATCTGTAGCAGTTTGTGTTAGTGCCACCGGAAGCGTACCGGGAACACCAGAGCGCCACGGGTGTTCTCGGACTATGGATAGCCCAAGCACCTCAAGGCGTGCATCAACTTCGAACGGCGCATCAAAAACATCGGGTAGACTCAGGCCCATCGCGCCTTTGACCAGCGCATAGCGAGCGCCCGTCTCGCTGGTGTGTTGTGCCTGGAGATAGACGGGTGCTGACTGCCACGCCGCTTTCCACCACTGGCCGGCCTTGCGCAACATTTTTACAAGGATCTGTATCTGATTCGAGGCATTATCTTGACTGGAGCCATATAGATTGACTGAGAGATCTTCCAGAATCTCGGCCTCGACAATCGAGCCAGCCTCAATCTGAGACAAATTCAATGTTGGCTTATTCAGACCGCCTCGTGTCCCAATGATGGTTGCGGGATCAATGAGAGAGATGCCGGCAGTTCCGGCAATCACTCCACCAGAGTCGATGATCTTGAAGACGCGGCTCACGTCATGCTCCCAGAGCTCGGTTCAGAATATAGCGAAACCGTGATAGGTCCATGTCCGTGTTGATATTTACGTCTCCTATATTCATGGTTCGGCTATTGTTAACGTTGCTAACCTGACTCCTCGGCGTTACATCTACCCGTTCGCCCGGCTCAAGGCCGAGGAGAAAAGGACGATCCCCCCCACCTGTTCCAGGGACAACGAATGAGCCGCCTTGCTGAAATCCACCTCTGCCCGTGACGCGCAGCTCATGCAAGCGACTGCTGGCAGCGACCGCCTGTTCAATCGCCTTCCTCATAGCCTCAAAGGCACCCTCGGCATTCCGAGCCTGTTGCGCAAGGCCGATGAGATGATTGGCTAAAGCAACATTCCCGGCCAGCATTGCCTCTGCCGCGGCAGCTACAAGCTGCGCCTCCGTCATAGCCTGGTAGGCACTGACTACATTCTGAGCCGATGTATTGACACCGATAATAGCTCCGTCCAAGTCCCGTATCGCGAACGCTTGCTCTTGGGTTATACGACTTGCTTCAAGTTGCCCCAGAGTAACCAGTCCCAACCTGATCTGCCAGGCGTCAAGCCATGTAATATGACCGGCAAGTTGTTCGTTGATGACGGAGAACTCCGTGGTAAGGGCGGGAGCAAGACTGGCACCAAGTTGCAGCTTTGTCGCCTGCCAACTGTCGTTGAGTTTGTCAACCTCAAGACGTAGCCTCTCCGTCTCAGCCACCTCTGCCTCTGTGGCAACCAGCCCCTCTTCAACTGCTGCCGCCATTGCCCTAATAGAAACTCCACCCTGCTGCAGAATGGGATCGAGAGCGGCCCAATTCCTGCCGAGGATCTTGGCAAGCTCCGCTGCCCTTTGGGTAGGGCTTTGGATTGCATTCACTCGATCCGCTAGAGATGCCAGACTGGCCACAGATGGGGCAAAACCGTTCTTCGTAGCCAATTGCAGAGCAGAAGTCAATTCGCCTTGTGAGACACCGAAGTCATCTGCTACTTGCACGAGACGACTCATCTCGTCAGTGGAAATGCCGGTCGCCCTGGCACTATCCAGAATAGCCTTGTTGTAATCAACCGCCGCGAACACCGTAGCTTCCAATGCCTTCTTCACACCATAGGCTGCAGCCGCAACCGCACCAATGACGGACGCTACCTGAAGACCTGCGGTTTTCATGTTCGCCCAAGTTGTGTTTGTCTTCTTGCTCTTGTTGTCCACCTCTTCCATGCCAGCGGCCAGCGCCTTGAGCTTGGCGCTCGCCTTGTCATCGGCTTCGATTAGGATCTGAATCTTAGAGGTGGCCATATGCCCTTCGCAGTCCCATGACGCTCAACACGATCTCCCAGGCACGCGGGTTCTGCTTGGTGAACTCGCCCTCGTTACCAGGAGGAGAATCGGCATAGATTTTCATGGCATCGTAGACACGGAGCGTGGCCGACATCCGCTCAATCAGTCCCGCCGGCTGGTCGCGCAACCCTCCCGCCTCCGGTAGCGTGTTCCAGGTCTGCGCCTGCCACGCGAGCATGAGTTCACCTGGCGGCGGCCCTTTGCCCTCGGCGCAGTCCGCCGCCGCCAGGATCATTCCGGGGGGATTTCGAGCGTCTCCCCAATCATCTCGTCCAGCCTCCTCCCAAGCCAGCGCACGTTAGCCGGCTTCATCCCGGCCACATCTTGCTCGGGCGGAAGCAGGATCCCGCCCCTCCACGCGGCACGCAGAATGGAGCCGTGATGCTCGACCGAGGATAGACGGATGGCATTATCGCCGTCCAGTTCGCGCTTGACCTTGAAGAACGATTCCACATGCCGCTGCAGAATCGGCTCGACGACCTCGACGGAAAGACCGAGCTTCTCGCTTTCGAGCTTCATCATGGCACCGTGGCAACGCCATCCACAACGACCTTGATCTCGGCAAAAGCGGCCTCAGTCGCGTTGTATCTGGCTCGGAAGGTACCAGTCAGCACATCATTTCCGTTTTCCTCTCCTAATTTTTCGAACTTCTCCCAACGTCCGGCTAGATCTACCCGCAGCACCTTGGTCGTGAAGCCGGTGCCGGCCGTTCCCAGCGCGGAGCCCGGGAAGTTCAGACGAACGAGTTTCGAAGTCCCGGCGCGCCAGGCGGCCTTCTGGTCTCCACCGTGGGAGTCGTGTTCGAAGGTGATGTTCACCAAGATCTCAGGCTGGGTGATCTTGGAGAAGGCGAAGTAGAGCTGCCCATTGGCCGCCATCACCGGAACCCATCCCGTCTTGACGCTGAGGTCCATCCCAAGGAAAGTGTTGGACTTGACCGTCGAACCGAATGTACCGGATACGGGATCGATGGCCAACGATCCCTTGGAGAATAGGACCTCCTCCACTGTCGGAATGGTGGGGGACCCGGCGAACGCAGCCGAACCCGACTGGCGGGCAGCCCACGTCGCCTCCATCATTACGGCTTCGCCGCCCTTGCCTGTCAGTTTGAAGTCTTGGACGAAGGCATACTCCATCCGGTCGGAGTATTGATCGTCTCCGCCATAGATGGTGTAGGTCTTGGCGGAATTCTTCGAAGTCGTCGGGAAGGTGTAGGTGTAGATCTTCCCCGATGCTCCGGCTCCGCCATCCGAGGCTCCCGTACCAACGAGTTTCACGCCGGCCTCGAGGATGTGTAGAATCTGCTCAAAGGTTGCTGGCGTAGACTCCATCGCCAGCAGTGCCCCGAGAGCCGGCTGGTAGGAACGATCAATCCCCGAAATGTAGCCCACATCCTCCTCGGGGAAGGTCACGACTCTGGTGTCCTCGATCGTGCCAACGCCCCGCCAATACGTTGTTGCATTGACAGGGGTACCCGCGACAGATTCCCGGCCGAGGGTGAGCTTTCTTAAAGAACGGATTCCGGCCATGCTCTACTCCTTGGGCCTTCTATAGAGGCCCGATGCGATCAGTCGTTCGTATCCGTGCTCCTTAGCTTCCTCAGCGGTCAAGTCCCTAGCGGGAACGTCCGGGAGGAAATCAAGGCCGACGTAGATCAGCTCACCGCCGACTGAATCTTGACGCCTTGAACGATGAACTGGATGCCCAGGGTCTTCTGCGTCGCCCATTCCATCTCTCCCCACCGGTAGCTGATCCGGTCGAAGGTCGAAATCTTGCCGGCCCACTTCGAAGTCAGGTTCGAGAACAGCAGATTGGGAATGCTGTCCACGAACGGGATAGCCAGCGCGTAATCGAATGGTAGATCCTTCCGAGCCACATGAAGCTCGATGATGACGTTGTGTAGGCCCGTCCTCAACCCGGCAGGTGTCTCGATGTGTTCCCCATCCCCCGGGTAGCCCGTGACGAATGGGAAATCGCTAGCCTGCTCTGGTGGGGAAGCGGGTGCAAGTTTGATCCCGGACAGCGACCGGATGTAAGTCAGCGCCTGGGCGATGGCATCTCGAGTTTCGTTCGCCATCTAGCCCGCCCTCTTGCGATACGGCTCCAGCATGAGCTGCACATCGGGGTCGAGCTTGGTGATCTGCAAGAGCTGGCCCATCTCTGCATTGCCCGCCACACCATAGGGATTATCCTTGCGATGGAAGATGCGCGTGCTCTGGACGATGCAGGCTTCCCTCACATCCTTTGGCGCTGAGGCCGAGGTGCCGTTCTGATAGCCGAAGACGCCGGCGATCTTGACGCTCTTGGCGACCCCAACTGGCCAGGCATTGTTGCCCTGGGGTGTCACATGAACCTCAACATACGGCGCATCGTTGTATGGCCACAGGTCATAGTCCGTGGAGGCCCACGAGGTTTCATAGGTCCGGTCGCCGTCCTCATCCGTTGTGATTGTCAGGCTACCCGAAGTCCCTAGATCGTTGATGTCCACAACGCGAGAGTCGATCGGCGTGTAGTACCGCGTCCCCGAGATCCCGTAGAACCAGCGGCGACAGTACTTATCGATGCTCCGTGAGACGGCCGTCACCACGCGCTCAATAGTTACATCCTGGGATGATCCCATCCCAGATGTCATGCCAGCCTTGATCTCGGCTAGTGTGCAGTAGCCGTTGACAATCGCCATCTAGTCGGCCTTGGTCTTCCTCACACGCCGTGTGCCGGGCTCGGCCTTGGTCTCTTCCTCTCCGAGAATCTCGACCTCGCCCTCAGAGGCATAGGCTAGGGCCATCTTCTCCGGCATATCCACGACATCATCGATCTGCAACACACGTTCGATGCTCGTGATGCCCTTCAGGATTCGTACCTTCATGCTAATCTCCTCTGGGGGAGGCCCTCTTTCGGAGGGCCTCCCCCTCGGCTATTCAATTGTCAGGCGATGATCACAGGAGCTGTGGTGTACTCCTGCGTCGGAGGCAGCGACCGGCTGCCCCGGTAGAGCTGCGCGTGAAGCGCCACGATCATCACCGACGTCCCCAGCCCGCCGCCCGTTCCGTAGACTTTCATGAACGGCTTGTCTGGGTCGATTGCGGCGTCGATGATGAGCCCGATCTTGTTGGACGCGGTCGATGCCATCGTGCCGTCCGAAGCCGTGACCTTCGTGTACACTCCGCCAGAGGTCGCCGACTTGTAGACGGTAAGCCGGATGGTGTTCTTCGTCGCACCGGCTTGAGCACCATGCGTGGCGAAGATCCCGATGCGATCAAAGCCACTCCCATTAACCACGATTGGCGTGACTGCCGCGCCCGTCGCAATCGACAGAGGCGCGCACAGGTTGACGTACTTGTTTTCCTGGTGGAGGCGATGCATGTCGGGCCTCCTAGCTCATCAAGATGTGCTTGAAAGCTTCGGCCTGGAGTGCCGCCCCACCACGCCGGAAGGATGCTAGCAGGCCGACTTGGCCCGTGCCGGCGTACAGCTCAATCAGACGCTGAACGAACATCCCTTGGCGCTCGGCGATGGCGTAGAACTCGAAGTTGCCGAACAAGACTGGCTTCAACCCTGTCGTCATGGCATCCATCTGGCCCGAGATACCGACCGGGTAGCCCACGAGCTCACGGGCTCCGGCGTTCCCTTGCGGGGTCACGGCGAACGCGAACGGGTTCCCCGTCAACGCCCGCAGCGCACCCAGCGTCGAGTTACGCATGAACAGCCACGACCCGTCGGCATAGAAGTCGCCGAGGGAGTGGACCAGCGAGATGATGTTCGCGGCCGTCAGCGTGGAGGTGCCGGTAGCGGTAAGACCAGCGCCGGAGGCCGTCACGGCTCCCTGCGGCTGATTCGTGCCGGTGCCAGTGAGGAACATATCGTTCTCCCACTTGGCCTCAGCCCGCGAGAACACATCCGCCAGGAACGAGTCTCCGCCGCCCTTGTTGTCCGCCAACCATTCGACGGACGCCTTGACCAGCTTGGTGTTGCGATGGACCGTGATGATCACCTGGCCCAGGGTCGGCTCGTTCTGGTCAACCGCACCCTCTTCGGCCGTCCTAACAAACGCGGTGGCCGAGGTCCCTTCGGTCGGGACCAGGATGCGATCCAGGCTCGTCGGGATGACAGTCACGCCAGCCTGCCGAACCACCGACTTCTCGTCCCGCTTGGCAACGATGCGGGCATAGAAGTCATCAGGGACGGCATATCCGCCTTCGTCATCCGTCTGGCCCTGCATAGCCGCCCGGTAGGCGACCTGATCACCAGTCAGCAGGTAGTGCCGGAACGATTTCATCTCGTCGTCGGCAAACCCACGGTCGGTGACTTTCTTGATGGCGGGCATGTACAGCACTCCGCCCTTCGTCGCTGGCGCTTCTGCCATCAACGCCTTCACGGCGTCAGCGGCTGCTTTGCCAGCGATTGCGGCGACCTGCTCTGCCGTCAGAGCGGCCGTCGGTGCCGGCGTTTCCGCCGGCTGCACAACTGCGTCAGGCATTGTTCCCTCCGTATTGCCTTCCGTCTCAGCGTCCGTCTCGTGCCGCGCAGGCGCACTCGAGGGTGCATCCGCCAGCGCATCCGGCAGTGGGAGCCCGGCCGCGATAAACAGCGTCTTGATGTGCTCGATCCCAAGCGTGCGAGGTTCTGCCGGGGTCGGGGTGAGCGAATATTCCACGATGGGCCACTTCTTGATCAGCCCATTCAGCTTGTCTACCAGGTGTGAGGCCGTACCAGACGACCAACCCATTAGGCCCTTGTCAATCAGGCTCAGAACTTCCTTGGCGTAGGCCCTGGACATCTCAATCTGGGCTTCTACCCAGACGCCAATCTCGTCCACCGCCTCCTTGGCCGTCCGGCCCAGAGCGTGCTTCACTTCCGGTTGAAGCGTGTGGTCGTAGAAGACCGGATGCAGCTCTAGCCCAAGGTCCCCTTTCAGGTCCGTCTCGGCCTCGAAGTGCTCTCCGGTCAGGTCCTTGCCGCCAAAGATCACGCCATAGCCGGCGACAGTGGCGATACCATCCTTGATGCTCTTCACGCGCACACGCGCGGGGATGTGCTTGATAACCCATTCCTTCGAGACCGTCTGCCACT
>Ga0209642_10002047_pt1 | contig 13345 bp, 13 predicted proteins | sample RifCSP19_2_FD_184025 | JGI IMG/M metagenome (GOLD analysis project Ga0209642, IMG submission 184025) | Soil microbial communities from Rifle, Colorado - Rifle CSP2_sed 19_2 (SPAdes) (version 2) | ecosystem: Environmental > Terrestrial > Deep subsurface > Rock core/Sediment | place: Rifle... | reverse complement strand
CAAATATTGAACGCATATGCTGCTATCGCAAATGGCGGCAAACTATATCTGCCCCAGCTGGTAAATATGGTTGAAACACAAGCAGGGCAGATTATATGGAGTTTTGCACCGCAGGAAATAGGAAGGATTCCTGTGTCACCTTCTCATATAAAGATACTTCAGGATGCCTTGAAAGGAGTAGTAAATGAGGAGGGGGGAACAGGACAGATAGTAAGACTGCCCGGCATAGTAGTCGCAGGTAAAACAGGGACAGCCCAGGTAGTAAAGCTTAAAGAAAATAGTCCTAGAAGAAAACCAAAAGACACCCCTTATGAACAGAGGGACCATGCATGGTTTGTAGGTTTTGCACCGGTAGAAAACCCGGAAATAGCCGTTGCCGTCATTGTGGAACATGGAGGCTTTGGTGCAGAAGCAGCTGCACCTGTTGCACGTGAAGTTATTAAAGCATACCTTAAATCCAAACTTAAACCAGAAACCATAATTCCAAAGCTAGAAGAAAATATACAAATAGATATTTACGATTCAGAAACAACCACATCAGACGATACTGTAGCAGGAGAACCAAACTTCAATGATTGACAGAAGATTATTGGTCCATTTTGATTGGGTTATTTTCCTTCTAGCCACATCTCTATCTATTATTGGCATTATAAATATTTATAGCGCCACCATGATGGACAGCAATACCAACTTATATGAAAAGCAACTAATCTGGTTTTTAATTGGCCTCGCCTTCTTGAGCCTCGTCACATTTATAAACTACATACATCTGGAAAGACTGGCCTACCCCATTTACATTTTATCCATCACTCTACTCCTCATAACCCTTATTTTCGGGCACACCGCCTCTGGCGCTAAACGATGGCTCAACCTTGGTTTTGTATCGTTTCAACCATCCGAATTTGCAAAAATTGCCATAATAATAATCCTGGCTAAATATTTTAGTACAACAAGAATTCCTCTTAAAGGATTATCACTAAAAGGATTGGTTTGGCCATCGGTCCTTGCTTTTGTCCCATGTATACTTATTGCCAAACAGCCCGATATGGGAACAGCTATTATCGCATTCTTCATTTTTGCCTCCATGGTTATATTTGCGAAGGTGCGTGTTAAAGTCCTTGTAGGCATTATCTTAGTATCTTTACCACTCATACCTATCACATGGCGCTTTTTAAAGGACTATCAAAAGGCACGCTTAATGAGCTTTTTGGATCCTACGCTGGATCCTTTAGGTACGGGTTATCATATATTGCAATCAAAAATAGCTATCGGTTCCGGAAAGATTCTTGGAAATGGTTTTACTCACGGAACCCAAGGACAGTTAAGATTCCTTCCGGAGCATCACACTGATTTTATTTTCTCAGTCTTAGCGGAAGAATGGGGGTTTATCGGCTCCTTTACAGTCCTGACATTATATCTCAGTCTGGTACTCTGGGGATTGAATATAGCGCAAAATGCAAAAGACAAACTTGGGGCGTTCCTCGCATTTGGCGTATCAGCTATGTTCATGTGGCACATTGTAATAAACATCGGCATGGTGACAGGGATGCTGCCGGTAGTAGGCGTCCCGCTTCCCTTTATGAGCTATGGTGGTTCATTCCTTCTCACCACAATGATAGGAGCTGGGATACTTACCAATATCAGTATGAGGAGGTTTATGTTTTAGAGACAGCGTCAAAGAGTCAGATATCAAAGAATCAAAGTTACAGACCTTTCGCTATGACACTATGACACTAAAAAAACTTGCTCTATTTCTTGCAACAGGAATGTATATAGGTTATTCTCCGGTTGCACCAGGTACGCTCGGAAGCCTTTTAGGAGTAATTATATGTTTCTTCCTTTCTCTGGGAAGTCCGTTATTATATGGAATAGCGTTGTTTCTCAGCTTCTCTGCCGCACTATGGGCAGCATCCATTGCAAAAGAACATTTTGGTAAGAAAGACCCTAGTCAAATAGTATGCGATGAAGTTATAGGAAATATGGTTGCGCTATTTCTCATACCATTTACCTCGCTTAATGTAATTATTGTATTCCTCTTGTTTCGCTTTTTTGATATAGTAAAACCCGTCCCTATTGGTATAATAGATAGGAAAATAGAAGGTGGTTTTGGTATAGTATTCGATGATATTGCGGCCGGTATATATGCAAATGTTGTATTTCGCATTATTATGAAGTTTGCAGCCCTTTAGCAACAAAATTCAGGAGTCAGAAGTCAGAATAATTAGGTTTTTCTTATGAACTCTGACTACTTATGAAGAAACAAAAGGAGAGGCCAGAAGAGGCAGTAGCCAGTCTCATGAAAAAAGCGAGACTTACCCTGTGCATCGGAGAGTCATGCACCGGTGGCCTTCTTTGCCATAGAATAACCAATGTATCTGGAAGCTCAAAATACTTCAGAGGCGGAGTTATTGCATACCATAATGATTTGAAAGAAAATATATTAGGCGTACCAAAAGAAATATTAAAGAAGTTCGGCGCTGTAAGCAAAGAAACAGCAATGGCGATGGCACACGGTGCAAAAGAAAAGCTTGGCTGCAACGTTGGCCTAGCAATAACAGGAATTGCCGGTCCAACGGGTGGGAGTAAAACAAAACCTGTTGGCACAGTATTCATAGCCATAGCAGGCGAAACAAATGAAAAAAGCCAAAGATTTCTCTTCAAAGGAAGCAGACAGAATATAAAGCTCTTAACCACCAATAAGGCTCTTAAGATGCTGAAGGAGTTTTTGTTAAACACAGGCAAGAGGCCATAGGCGATAGGAAGGCCTATAGCTTGATACCTTTTTAGAAACCATAATGGAAGAACATGAAATCATCAGAGCATTCATTGCCATAGAACTGCCGGCAAAAACAGCCCAAGAGTTAGAAAAGATTCAAGATAGATTAAAAGACGAAACTAATAAGATAACATGGGTCAAACCGGAAAATATTCACCTTACAATAAAATTTCTTGGCGATATAGAAACGAATAAAATAGATAGTATAGTAAAGGTGTTGGAAGACGCCGCTGATAACTTATCAAGTTTTAAGATATCCATCAAAGGAGTCGGGGCGTTTCCAACAATAGAAAATCCACGGGTACTATGGGTTGGTATAGAAGAAAATGATACAAACGCATCCCAGCTTTATAATAATCTTGAACATGGCCTCACAACCCTTGGTTTTGAAAAGGAGCAGAGGGCTTTTAAACCGCATCTTACGCTGGGTAGGATAAAGTTCCTAAGAGATAAGCGAGCCTTAAAGCAACACCTTGAAAAATTAGTAGGTATAAACCTTGGGAAATTTGAGGTGGGCAGTTTTTACCTTTTTAAGAGTAAGTTAACACCGGAAGGAGCGGTTCATACAAAATTGAAAGAGGTGGAGTTGGCGAAATACAGTCAAGAGTGATAAGTCAAGAGTCATGAGTAAAAACTTCCGACTTCTGACTTTTGACTTCTGACTTTACTACAAAGGAGGCATTAATGTCATCAATAGATAAAGAAAAGGCAATTGATTTAGCAATAGGCCATATTGAAAAACAGTTTGGGAAAGGATCCATAATGCGACTGGGTAAAGAGGCCGCTATAGTAACAGATATACCGGTAATCTCTACAGGTTCACCTGCAATCGATATAGCCCTTGGTGTCGGCGGTGTTCCAAGAGGTCGGGTAGTAGAAATATTTGGCCCAGAATCTTCTGGGAAAACTACACTTACATTGCATATTATAGCAGAGGCACAAAAAAAAGGCGGCACAGCCGCATTCATAGACGCTGAACATGCACTGGATACAGAATATGCAAAAAAACTTGGCGTAAAGGTTGATGAACTCCTTTTATCGCAGCCAGATACAGGCGAACAGGCCCTTGAGATTGCAGAGGTATTGATAAGGAGTGGTGCAGTGGATGTTCTGGTTATAGACTCTGTAGCGGCGCTGGTGCCCCGGGCCGAGATTGAGGGCGAAATGGGGGACGCCCACATGGGCCTTCAGGCAAGGCTTATGAGTCAGGCGCTCAGAAAACTTACAGCAACCATAAGCAAGTCAAAAACCTGTATGATATTTATAAACCAGATAAGGCATAAGATTGGCGTTATGTTCGGAAATCCTGAAACTACAACCGGAGGCAATGCATTAAAATTCTATGCATCGGTAAGAATAGACATAAGGAAGATTGGAGCCATCAAACAGGGAGAAGATGTTATTGGAAATAGGACAAGGGTAAAGGTGGTAAAGAATAAACTTGCGCCCCCGTTCAAGGACGCCGAGCTTGATATCCTTTACAACGAAGGAATTTCCAGAGAGGGAGACTTGATTGACATGGGGGTTCAGGCATCAGTAGTGGAAAAAAGTGGCGCATGGTTTTCCTATGGTGGAGACAGAATAGGTCAAGGAAGAGAAGCTGCCAGACTTTATCTTAAAGAGCATAGCGACATATCCTCTGCCATAGAAGAGAAGATACTGCAACACTTCAGTATAAAGCCAGCCAAAAAGGAAATTCCCCCTATAAAAGCAGAGGAAAAGGCAAAACTTTCTAACGTGGTAAGAGGAAGAAAGGAGGGCTAAGAAGCGATGGAGCTACATGATATCTTAAATATTGCGGTCAAGGAAAAGGCATCTGATGTGCACCTCAAGGCAGGCTTACCGCCGGTATTAAGGATATACGGAAGCCTCATACCTGCCAGAAATCAGGAGAGGCTTACCCCTGACGAAGTAAACAAAATAGCTATACGGATTATGAATGACCAGCAAAAGGAGCTTTTTAAAACAGCTCATCAGCTTGATATGGCCTACAGTGTCCCAGGTCTTGGAAGATTCAGGGTGAACATATTTCAACAAAGAGGTGCAACAGGAATAGTATTCAGAGTTATCCCGATCACTATCAATTCTACAGATGAACTTCACCTGCCAAAGGTGCTGGAAAAGATCGGCAGTGCGTCAAGGGGGCTGGTGCTTGTAACTGGGGTTACCGGAAGCGGAAAATCTACAACAATAGCCTCAATGGTAGATTATATCAATAACCACAGCACATACCACATCATCACCATAGAGGATCCAATTGAGTTTTTACATAGAGATAAGAAATGTATAATAAATCAGAGGGAACTCGGCGTTGATACCGGAAGCTTTGCGGAGGCCTTGAGAGGCGCTCTAAGGCAGGACCCCGACATCATCATGGTAGGAGAAATGCGCGACATGGAAACCATAGAGATAGCGCTTACCGCCGCAGAGACAGGGCATCTGGTTTTCTCCACACTCCACACAATAGATGCCATGGAGACTATAAACCGTATCGTTGCTGCGTTTCCGCCCTATCAGCAAAAACAGATCAGGATACAGCTTGCAGGGGTTATAAAAGGTATAGTATCTCAGAGGCTCATCCCGACCAAGGATGGCAGAGGGAGGGTGCCGGCTGTGGAGATTATGGTATCAACAGGAAGGATAAGGGAGTGCATAGAGGATAAAGAAAAAACAAAGGATATCATGGATGCCATTTCAAAAGGCCACACCACTTACGGGATGCAGACATTTGACCAGTCCATAATGGATCTGCTCAACAAGGGATTTATCTCTTACGAAGAGTCGCTGGCACAGTCAAGCAACCCGGACGACTTTGCTCTAAGGGTTAAAGGTATAACTGCAACAACCGATGAGGGATGGAAGGATTTTGAAAGGTCTCAACAAACTACGCCTAAAATAGCAGAGGCAAAAATAGATATAGAAAAGTTTTAAAATACAGACTCAAGACACAAGACTCAAGACACAAGACTTAAATCTATAGTCTTGCATCTGTGGTCTGAAGTCTTTGCTCTATTCTATGCATTTGAAAAATGATATCCATGCTGCCAAAACAGTTGCCATAAGCTATCTCTCCCGTGCACCAAGAAGCATCAATGAGGTTGAGCTAAAACTCAAGCAAAAGGGTATTGCTGAGAATATGCTTAAGAAAACGATAAACTCTCTTATAAGCATCGGTTATCTTAATGATGAAACATTTGCATGGCAGTGGGCAAATTCAAAAATAAAGTTTCGATTGTGGGGAAGAAACAAGATAATCCATGGGCTCAAACAAAAAGGCATAGCCGATGAAATAATCAACCAAACCCTCATGGATATTTATCAACCACCTTGGGAAGAAATGCAGGGGGATAAAACCTCAATAAGAGAGACTGCGGAATTCAATACCGCAAAAACTGCGGTTGAGAAATGGTTTAAAAGCAGGGGCCAAGGGTCAGGAACCAAGGGTCTGAAAAAACTAAGCCAAAAGGCCAGGGCATATAGATATCTTCAGGCAAAAGGCTTTCCAACATCCATTGCCATTGCTGCTATCAATGAATGTTTTGGAGCAATAGAGAAAAATGAAGGCCAATGATATAAGAAAAAAATTCCTTAAATACTTCGAAAGCAAAGGACATACCATAGTCCCTTCCTCACCCTTGGTGCCAAAGGGTGACCCCACTTTACTGTTCACCAATGCAGGCATGGTCCAATTCAAGGGCGTTTTTCTTGGCGAAGAAAAAAGGCCATACAGTAGAGCAGTTTCTGCTCAAAAATGTATGAGGGCAGGTGGTAAGCATAATGACCTGGAAAATGTCGGCAGGACAGCACGGCATCATACCTTCTTTGAAATGCTTGGAAATTTTTCATTCGGCGATTATTTTAAAGAAGAGGCAATAGTATTAGCCTGGGAATTTATGACAAAAGAGATGGGCATTGACCAGAAAAATCTCTGGGTTACTGTATTTCAGGAAGATGATGCTGCAGCAGTGCTATGGGAAAAAAAGACGGGCATAGCAAAAAACCGTATTGTAAGAATGGGAGAAAAAGATAACTTCTGGGCCATGGGAGATGTAGGTCCCTGCGGACCATGCTCTGAAATTATTATAGACCAGGGCAAAGATGTCGGCTGCGGCAAACCAGACTGTGCTATCGGGTGTGAATGTGACCGATTTCTCGAACTTTGGAATCTGGTATTTATGCAATATAACAAAGATTTAAAGGGGAAACTCACGCCTCTGCCTAAACCCAGCATTGATACAGGTATGGGCCTTGAAAGGCTAAGTTCTGTAATGCAGGGCAAGAAAAGCAATTATGAAAGCGACCTTTTTAAACCCATTATTAATTTTGTAGAAGAAATTTCTGGAAAAAGTTTTGGCGAAGTGGAGATAAATGATGTATCTATCAGGGCTATTGCAGACCATAGCAGGGCAGTAACATTTCTCATTACCGATGGCATACTGCCAAGCAATGAAGGGCGAGGTTATGTCCTGAGAAGGATTTTAAGAAGGGCCTCCAGACACGGAAAACTTCTTAATATAAATGAACCATTTTTATATAAGGTATGCGGCAAAGTAATAGAAGTAATGGGAGGGGCGTATCCTGAAATAATCACAGCCAGAAATTCCATTGTAAAGGCAATAGAAGGTGAAGAATCTCGTTTCCTTGAAACTCTTGAAAGAGGGCTAAACATATTGGGTGAAGAGGTCAAGATATTAAAGCAGAAAAAGAAAAAGACAATCCCGGGTAATGTTGCATTTAAACTCTACGACACGTACGGTTTTCCTCTCGACCTGACAGCCGACATAATAAAAACAGAAGGTTTTTCAGTAGATGAGGAAGGCTTTAATGCAGCAATGGAAGAACAAAGACTTAAGGCAAGGGAGGCATGGAAAGGCTCCGGGGAGATAAAGATTCATGAGCTTTATAACAAACTCTCGGCATCTGGTATCAGAGCAACCTTTGTTGGATACCATACCGATGTAACGCCCTCAAAGATTCTCTGTATTTTAAAAGATGGGAATATTGTTGACCGTGTTTTACAGGGTGACAAAGTTGAGATTATAACGGAAGAAACGCCATTTTACGGCGAGTCAGGCGGCCAAGTTGGAGATATAGGCAGCATTGTGGGCAAGGGCTTTGAGCTGACTGTGGTTGACACAAAAAAACCTTTACCCGATATTATTGTTCACCACTGCACAGTAAAAGAAGGCACCCTTTCAAACGGTGATAGTGTTGAGCTCATCCCTGACTTGAATGTAAGAAAGGCAACAAGCCGCCATCATACCGCAACTCACCTTATTCACGCCGCTCTGAGAAATATTCTTGGCGAGCATGTGCGGCAGTCAGGCTCACTGGTAGACCCGACACGGTTCAGGTTTGATTATAGCCACTTCTCTGCTTTATCTGAAAAAGAGATTCACAAAATAGAATATCTGGTGAATGAAAAGATAATGGATAACCTCAATGTAGCTACAGATGTCCTTTCTTATAAAGATGCAATAGCCAAAGGGGCATTGGCCTTTTTTGATGAAAAGTACGAAGATACAGTAAGGATGGTGAACGTAGAGGGGTTCAGCAAAGAGCTCTGCGGTGGTATCCATGTTAAACACACTGGTGATATTGGGCTTGTTAAGATTTTAAGCGATTCTTCCATTGCAGCAGGCGTAAGAAGAATAGAGGGGGTCGCAGGCACAGCAGCCCTCAAGGCAATAACGGAGGAAGAAGATATTATTAAAGAAACAACATCTATGTTAAAGACCACCCCAAAGGAACTGCCTGAGAAGATAAATAAACTCATTCAGCATCAAAAGATGCTTGAAAAGGAGTTAGAGGGCTTCAAGGCAAAACTTAAAAGCACTGATGCAGCGACAATACTTAAAAATGTAAAAACGATAAAAGGCATAAATGTTGTTTCATCCGAGGTGGATGTTGATAGGCCTGATGATCTAAGACAGATGGCAGATGTACTCAGGGCAAGAATCAACTCCGGGATTGTTGTTCTTGGAAGTAAGACAGATGGAAAGGCCTTTATACTCGCCGCAATAACAAAGGATTTGTCAAACAGATTCAATGCCAATGTCATCATCAAAGAGCTTGCACCCATAATAGGCGGAAAAGGCGGGGGTAAAACAGACATGGCACAGGCAGGGGGGGATAATCCCGCCGGGCTAAAGGATGCAATGGAAAGGGTTTATACAATAGTTTCAAGTTTCAAGATTCAAGATTCAAGTTAAGACTTGAAACTTGCGACTTGCATCTAGCAACTATAATCTAAGGAGGTAATCATGGCTACAGACATATTGAAGAGGGCAGCGCTTATGGGTATTGGAATCATGAGCATGACTGAAGAAAAAATTAAGGAGTTGGTAAAAGAACTGGAGTCAAAGGGAGAGGTATCTGAAAAAGAGGGCAAAGATTTATTAAAAGACCTCATAACAAGGGCAGACAAAGAAAAAAAGACCATAGAGGAAAATATTAAAAGAGGGATTAAAGATTATCTTGCAAAGATTAATATAGCCAGCAGAGAGGATGTAATAAAACTGGAGAAAAGGGTTAAGAGTCTTGAGGAAAAGGTAAAAGAATTAGTGAAGGCTATAGAAGAATAGCTACTTTTTCTCTTTTACAAGCTTCATATACATCTGAGCCTTTTTGTCATTGGGGTTTTTATGAAGCACCTTGATCCATTCTGCTTTGGCCTTCTCTGTATAGCCCATTGTATAATAGGTAATCCCCAGATTCATCCTTGCAGGGAGGTATTCAGGGTTTATCGTTGTTGCCTCTTCCAGCTCTTTTATAGCCCTGCTGTAATCCCGCATATCTCTGTATACAACACCTAGTTTATTCTTTATATCTACAAAGGTCGGCCTTAAAGCAAGCGCCTTTTTATATTCTTCCGCAGCCTCTCTATAGAAGCAGAGATCCTGATATATAGTACCTATCTCTGCATGCATATTTGCCAGTTTGCCTTTAGCATACGGATCCAGATATGAAGTGGCACCACCCTTACCAACCTCCTTTGCCTTGGCATAAATCTCTTCTGCCTTATCGAATTCTCCCATCTCATTATAGGCCACTACCAGATTCAAAGAAACCTCGGTATAATTAGGATTGATTTTCAGAGCCATTTGAAAGTGCTTTATAGCATCCTGGTGCTTGCCGGCTGAATAATAAATAAAACCAAGCATATTGTAAACATCCGCAAAACTATCCTTTTCCTTTAAAACCTCTTCCAGATATATCTGGGCTTCATTATAGTTTCTTTCATCAAAGGCCTTTTTCCCCAATTCATACGATTCATGCCAACTTCGCTTCACTTCAACCTCCTTAGCTCCCATGATTATTACTCAACCAACTCTTTGCATCATCAACAAATGAACTGTCTGGAAAATTTGCAATAAGTGTAGAAAATGCATCCTTGGCAAGATCTTTCTCTCCCAATTCTACATATGATTTGCCAATATAATATAGGACCTTATCAGACATCCCAGCATCAGGATACTTTTTTATAATCTCTGCAAATCTGGCTAATGCCCCTTTATATTTTCCGTCTTTAAAATAAAAATTCCCAATATAAAATTCCCTCTCTGCTAATCGTTTTCTTAAAAAGGTAACCATTTCCTTTGCCTTATTTCCATATACAGTTATCGGATATAGTGCAATAACATCATTGAATGCCAACAGTGCCTTCTGCGTAGTGGCTTGATCCCTGTCTATGCTGAGCACTTCTCTAAAATAACTCATGCCTTTCTGAAACAGGGCGTAGGCGGCCTTAGGATGGTTTGGGTGCAGACTGATAAAATTGGCATAGTAAGATGCGGCATCGTTATAGTGGACACTATCATAATAGGCATCTGCCAAAAGGAGTTCCGCATCGACCGTAAGAGGGCTTAAGGGATAATCTTCCATAACTTTCTTAAATTTATCTATTGCCCCATTATAATTGCCATCGTGGTAAAGGGCTACACCTTCTGCATACAATAAGGCAGGGTCGTTGTCCTTTGCCAATTTATCTTTTGTGGAGGCGCAGCCGAAAAGGATAGTAAGCACGAGACAAGAAAAAAAGATACAAGAGATAAGAGGCAAGAGGCAAGATTTTTTTCTGGCTTCTAACTTCTTACTTCTTGCTTCTGACCCTTGATCAAAACCTTCAAGGGCAGGTTTCTGGCTATTGGCTTCAGACTTCATGCTATTTTAAGCAGTTCTTTTACAACAGACAATACATGAGGCGCCTGAACTGGTTTGGTTAGGTAAGCATTGGCTCCGAGTGAAAGCGCTTTTTCTCTATCCTCTTTGCCGCCTTCTGTCGTAACCATTACTATAGGAATATCCTTATAATCAGGATTGCCCCTTATGATACTGACCAATTTAAGGCCGTCCATAACAGGCATATTAATGTCTAGTAGCACAAGGTCAAATTTCCCGCTGGCAAGTTTCTTATAGCCATCTAACCCGTCGGCTGCCTCTTGAACCTCTACTCCAGCAAGCCTTTTTACTGCAAAGGCGAGAAGTTGCCTCATGGTTGGTGAGTCGTCAACTATCAGTATCCTATAGGCCATAATCTATTTAGTCAGGAAATTTATAAACCCCTGAATGGTGGAAAGCTTCCTTTCGGACTCGGAATAGAGCCTTGAGCTAAATATAGCTGTAGCAGCATGGCCAGCTAATAGAGAAAACAACTCATAGTCCAGTTCCGTAAACTTAGATTTCTGCTGTAAAAGTTTATATATGACTATTACACCTATTACATGGTCTTTTATCTTTAACGGTATGCATACAATAGGAGTTTGAGGGTCAAATTTGTCAAACGGTTTTATCTCTTCTACAAAGAAATTCTCACCGCTTTTGGCAACACCACCCATGATACCGACCCCCAGCCTTATTAAAGGAATTTCTTCTCTGTCAACACCTTCAGTAGATACTGCGGTAAGTTCGTTAGTCTTCTCATCCAGCAATAAAATCCCAAATATTTCGGCGCCAATAAGGTTTATTATAATCTCCATTACAACCTGTAAAACCTCTCGAGAATCAAGTGTAGAATGCAATTGAAAGCTGGCAATATAAAGGTTAGCAAGGTGATTGTTTTCGTTCTGTACCTCCAGATATCTGTTGGCAAAATCCTGATTCTCAGCCTCAACCTCCTTGTGTCGATGATGAAGCTTCTGCAATTCCTGTTCAAGAGTTTGCAATTTTTTGTTTAGTTCAGTTACTAGTTTGTCATCGGTGCCACTATCTGATGTGCTTGCAACCTTATTCTTTTCCTCAAGTTGCACTATCTTAAAACGAAGACGTTCATTTTCCTTTAAGAGATCTTGTGTAAAATCAGCTCCCTTTTTAAAGAGCTGCATGAATTCTTCTGCCCTGGAAAATATATTCTTTTCGTCACTCATATTATCCCCTGTGCGTGCACTAACTTTTTGATAATTTAACACAATAATACTTTATATATCAAGCCCTTTTTTCCAAACCAGTTATACACCCTTTGACTATTCTCGACCCAATCTTATAAAGAGGGGCAACCTCATCCACCATGCCTGTTGCAATAGCAGACTCAGGCATACCAAATACGATAGAGGTCTCCTCTGATTCTGCTATAACATAACCGCCCTGTTGTTTTATTCTCATCACTCCTTCCTTGCCATCATACCCCATGCCGGTAAGTATAATCCCCATAACTTTTTTCCCCCAAATCGTGGCAGCCGACGAAAACATAATATCCACGGAAGGTGCATACGTATCTTCTTCTCTTTTCTCCAGAAGATTGGTTACAATCTCCCCATTTCTGCATCTTTTGAAAGAAAGATGATAGCCACCAGGAGTAATCAAGATATCTCCTTTTTTTACTACTTCGCCATCTGCTGCCTCCTTCACTCTCATTTTGCACATCTTGTTTAATCTCTCTGCAAATGGTTTGGTAAAACCGGGAGGCATGTGTTGCGATATAACCACACTGACAGGAAACCCTTCCGGAAAGAGCGGCAGTATTGTAGAAAGTGCAGGAGGACCGCCTGTAGAGCAACCAATGGCCACAACATCAAAATCAATCTCAGCCCCAAGCATACCGTGAGGAAATGGCACCTCTTTTTTATCTTCTGTAGGGGCATCTTCTAAAGACTTTACAACACCCCGTCTAATCAAAGCTTGAGCACTCCGAACCTTTTCCATCCTCAGGTGCGAAAGCATCATAACCTTTTGGCAAAGTTCATCTTTAATATTAAACAGTGCCATGGAAGGTATGGCTGTAGGTTTTGGTATAAAATCTACAGCACCAAGTTCCATGGCCTTGAACACATTGGCATCTGCATTTCTGCTGCTTATGACTATAACAGGAATAGGGTTGGTTTGCATAAGTATACGCAGAAAGGTAAAACCGTCCATAACAGGCATTTCCATGTCAAGGGTAATGAGGTCTGGCTTAAGTTTCGCCACCTGCTTCAACCCGTCGCGCCCGTCAACTGCCACCCCCACCACTTCTATACCCCGAACTGACTCAAGCAGCTTTGTTAGTGTGCGGCGATTAAAAGCAGAATCATCTATTATCAAAACTTTTATCGGCTTATACATATCTTGCCTTTTGAACAGGGTACCTCTTGT
>Ga0209642_10002042_pt1 | contig 13370 bp, 8 predicted proteins | sample RifCSP19_2_FD_184025 | JGI IMG/M metagenome (GOLD analysis project Ga0209642, IMG submission 184025) | Soil microbial communities from Rifle, Colorado - Rifle CSP2_sed 19_2 (SPAdes) (version 2) | ecosystem: Environmental > Terrestrial > Deep subsurface > Rock core/Sediment | place: Rifle... | reverse complement strand
CTTTCGGTTTTAAAGATGAGGGGATAATAAATTTAGCTGGAAATTATGATATTAGAGAAGTTGTAGCAATTATTAAAAATGTTGATGCTATGATAACACCAGACAGCGGGCTGATGCATTTTGCGGGGCATTTTAAGATACCAACAGTGGGAATTTTTGGGGGGTCAGATCCAAAATGTCGTTTGAAATACTATAATACTATATATCCTATTTATGGTGGAAAATCTACTTGTAATCAATGGCCTTGTTGGTCACATTCTTACTATTGCCCAAGAAATATAAATCCTGCACCTTGTATGCAAGCAATAAAAGCTGAAGATATTTATAATGTTATAAAGGAGATTTTATAAAATGTCATTCAAAATTAAGAAAAAAATATTAACAAGACCTGAATTATCCATAATAATTCCCATAAAAGATGCTCTTCCTTATGTAGATAAATGTTTAGCATCTTTACAAAAGATTCAAGATTGCTTATACGAAATCATAATTGTAAATGATGGAAGTAATGCAGAGACAGTTCATTATCTTGAACAATTCCCACAATTAAATATTGTACATCATCAACAAAGCAAAGGTTTTATAGAATCCTGCCATTTGGGGGCAAAAAGAAGTGTGGCAAAATATATTTTGTTTTTAAATAGTGATACCGAATTGATTGACCCTTTAAGTTTTAGGAAAATGCTTGATGTATACAAATTTAATAAAAATGTTGGTGTAGTCGGGGCAAAGTTATTATATCCAAACGATACGGTGCAGCATTTTGGGTTGGTTTGGGAACCTAAGCAAATGAATTATATACATTTTGCTATAGGAAAGGATAAGAATGACCCCACTGTTTGTACAAGTCAAACTTTTGATGTAATAAGTGGTGCTTGTTTTATGGTAGCAAAAGATTTATGGAATAAATTTGGAGGATTTGACAGGGTATTTTCCCCTGGATACTTTGAAGATACAGATTTTTGTCTAAGAGCAAAAGAATTGGGTTACATTAATATTTGTTGTGCTGAAGCACTTTTATACCACCATCAATCGAAGTCTTTTACGGGTGGACCAACTGCCGAACACTTTGGCAGGAATCATGAGATATTTAAGCAAAAATGGATTCGTACAGGGAAAGTTGTTAAATCCCCCACAATTTGTGCTTGCTATATAACAAAGGATAGTGAAGAATTTATAGAAGCATCTATTAGAAGTGTATATGGAATGGTTTCTAAAATTGTTGTGGTGGATAATTGTTCCAAGGATAAAACTTTAGAAATATTAGAAAAAATGGAAGATCCACAAAAGAAAATAGTAGTTATTAGTAAAGAATTCAAAAGCAAAACTGATCAACGTAATGTATATTGTGGAATGCTTGATGGTTACGATTATATGTGGTGTATAGATTCGGATGAAGTTTGGGATGGAAAAAATCTTAGAGAGGTTGAACATATATTATTTTCTAACCCAGAAATACCCTCTTGGCAATTTAACTTTTTAGACTTTTGGAAAGACCTTGGGCATGTCTCAAAAGGAGTTTGGGAACAATTTACAGGGCGTAAGTCATTGATAAACTTGAATATTTGTGGTAAAATCAAGTATAATATACACACACTCCCCATTTTGGAAAATGGAGAAGATATTCCTTCAGTATTCGCTAAAGATATTTTTTTCCATCATTACTCTTATGTCCGAACAGACCAACAGATCAAGAATAAAATAGATTATTATATTAAAACTGGGACTCCAGGGTTTCAACAACAGCAAAATTGGTATGAAAATGTATGGTTAGCTTGGGATAAAGATCCAAAAGGTGTGGAAGAAAAATATGGGAATCATTTATTTGGTAAACCAAGTTGGACTGAACTTTTTCAAGGAGAACACCCAGAAGCAATGAAAACCCATTCAAGATTTTTAGAATATATACACAAATATAAATTAAAAATAAATATGTCAGTATTTCCACTACAAAGGGAAGGATTCACAAATGTTTGTCTTAAAGATAAAGATATTTTTAATATTAATTTGACCACAGAGACAACAAAACCATATCTTATATTAATTGAAGATTTATTGGAACATATAGGATTTAATGCTGTGGGTGAATTTCTTGTCAAGATTTATGATCAGATGGCATTAAATGGTGAAATAATTATAAAAACACTAAATATGCAAGAAATTGTTAAAAGATATGCTGAAGGGAATCTGCCCTATATAGATTTTATAAAGCTTATGTTTGGGGAACAGAAGGAATCTTTTGACTACCATTCCTGTCTTTATTCTCAGGAAGCAATGAAGGTTTTATTGGAGGATGTTGGATTTTCTATAATTACTATGGAAACTATTGAAAATAGCATGTTTTTATATATTGTTGCACGAAAATGTAAAGAATTGGGTTAAACTTTTTTAATTTTATTTAAATCCTATCTTCCCACCAAAAATCATTTATTTTTTTAGGCATTTCAAGGTATAATAATATATAGTGATAAGTTTTATACTTATGTCAATTTTCTACTTTTTAAGGAGGTTATTTATGAAAAATTTAATACTTTTTACATTTAACAGAAAGGTGGTGATTTAATTGCCTCAAGGTTATAACAGTTACATAGAGATTTCGGAGGAAGGGACCCAAATGGGTACGGAATACCAAGTGTGGGGCGTTGATTCGGGTCTATTCAGGTGTGGAATGTACTTTGATTCAGAATCAATGGCTCCTGCAAATGAAGCTAAATTTTTGACAGAAATTGGTAGGTCTGGGGTTCAAGACAGGGGTGTTAAGAGATATCGTCAAATGGGATTAAAAGCCGAGGGCGGTTTAGATTTTGTGGTATACCCTGAATCTGGTGGTGATAAAGGTGGTTTAGGACTTCTATTGAAGCATGTTTTTGGTGCTGTAAGCACCGGAACTTACTCTGGTGCAGGGACTTATTTGCATGTATTTACTCCACAGGATAATTTATATGTTAATTTAGCCGCTGGTACAGGTTTAGGAGTAGGAACTGGGCATGTATTTGGATTAACATTTAATATTGGTAGAGAGGATACATCTGGAACCATAAGAAATTATCCATTCTTAGGAAATAGAATAAAATCTTTAGCTTTTTCTTGTGCTGCTGGCGAAGAAATGAAATGTACAGTTGATGCAGTTGCTAGGATATCAAAAGCACATGGGACAGCAAGAGTTCCTGTATTCTCCTCAATGGCTCCTTTTCAATGGAAGGATGCAACTTTTCAACTCGGTATCAATGAAGCTGGGGCGGGTGGAACAGAACAAGTAACATTAGAAGCTTTTTCTATCTCTATAGACAATTCACTAAAAGAAGTTTGGACATTAGGCACAAATGTACTTGGAAGAGTAGTTCCTAATGGACAAAGAGTTGTTACTGGTTCTTATACAGCGCCCTTTGATTTATGGGTACGAGCAGAATATGATAAGTGGTTGGCAGGTACACCAAGTTCCATGAATATGGCATTTGTGAATGGGCTATATAGATTAGAGTTTAGATGTCCTAATATATATTACACGGGCAATGCCCCAAGTGTAGACAGCATGGAAGAAAACGTGGTAGAAATGCCGTTTCAAGCAATTGTGAGCACAAATTTTGATCTTCGTGTCTTCTTAGTGAACACAGATAGTTGCGTGGGATTTGGGCTTAACTAAACAATTTAACTTAGGAGATTTTTAAATGGCTATAAAAAGTGTATCAAAGGGAGAGATTACATTTGTACCTGCCTATGCAGGAAATAGAGAAGATAGTAATCCTTTAACAGTTACAATTCATCCAATGTCACGTGGGGATGCGGATGAATATGCTAAACGTACAAGATACTTTCAGAGACCGGGGAATCGTGGGGAGTGGGACAGTAATGCTCTCTCTATACAAAAGAAACAATTCACAGATAATGTTAAAGTAGTTTCTAATTTTCTTGATTCGGATACAGGTGTAGAAATTACAGATGTGGAAAGATTTTATGATGAAGCTCCACATCCACTCATTGAAGAAATCCTTGAAGCTATTTTAGATGTTTCAAGGCTGAAGGATGCAGAAATAAAAAACTAATAAGTACACTCTCATGGGTTTTTTTAGACAAGACATGGGAGTGTACTTCTTGTACCGATGAACAAAAAATTTCAAGAAATTGTAGCATAGAATTACAAGAAGAAGAAATTGAGTATATAGAAGACGTAAAGACAACTCATATACATAGTTTTAAAAAAGAAAAATCTAATTTTAATTTAACTTGTGGTAAGTACAGATATCATATATGCCCCATAGGGGCAATTTCTTATGATTCTGATTTTTTTATAAAAACATATATTTTATGTAAAGACATAGGATGTTTACCCGAAGTTGGTGGTTTATTAGATCAGGACAATAGGACAATGGAAGCATTTATAATTATAAATTCTGAGATAAAACGACATGAAAATTCTGAAATTGAAAAACAGAATAGGGAGATGAAACAAAAAAGTGGCCGTAACAAACCGTGATTTAAATCTAACAATAAAATCCAAATATGATGGTAAGGGTGTTAAAGATGCTACTGAAGATGTAAAAAAATTCTCTTCTTCTGTACAATCTGTTGGGCCTAAATTTGGGGCAGTAAATACTTCCCTAACGAGTGCTTTCAAAAATATTTCTTCTAGTTTAAAAACTGTGGGGGGGGCCTTTTCCTCAGTTTTTTTACAAGGAAGGACTGTTTTAACAGCTATGGCCGATTCAATATTTTCTTTGAAAACCGCTTTTTTAAGTTTTATAGGCATTCTTGGAGTGGGGGCACTTGTTAAAGGTTTTATTGGAATAAATGCTGAATTTGAAAAAATACAAGTAACAATGGATGTTTTGACAAAGGGTAGAGGGGAGGAATTTTTTAATAGATTTAATAATTGGGGATTAAACATGCCTATATCTATTGCAGAAGTTACCAAAGCTTTTGTAACGATGAAGGCTTATGGACTTGAACCAACAACAAAAATGATGGAAAATTTGGTAAACGTAGCTTCTTTATTACCTGAGTCTGGCAGAGCAATGGTAGGTATAGCAAGAGCAATGGGACAGATACAGGCCAAGGGTAGGTTGGAAGGGCAGGAATTGAGGCAGTTAGCTGAATGGGCTGTTCCTGGATATGAAGCTGTTTATACCAAAATATTTGAGAAAATTTCTAAAAAAACAGGCATAGCTAAAGAAAAATTAAAATTTACAATGATTGATGCCGCAACCGCTACAAAAGCTCTTTGGGAAACAATAGAGGAACATTTTGGTGGGGCCGCTGAATCTATAAGTAAAACTTGGTCTGGTTTATGGATTAGAATGCAAAATCATTTCAAAGAATTTATTAGAGAGATCGGTGAAAGTGGGGCAATGGCTCCATTAAGAGATGCATTAAAAAATATAGTTGAATGGTTAAGCGAAGCTTTTAAAAGTGGGGAAATGAAAAAATTTGCAGATTTTATAGTATCTTCTTTTAGTATTGTTTTTGGTGATATGACTAAGGGTTTGCGAAATAGTAAAGTGGAAGTAAAAGATTTTGCAGATGTTTTTATACAAGCATTAATTGGAATAGTAAGAGCAGTTTCTTTTTTAGAAAAAAGTTTATTGGGTATAAAATTAGTATTTTTGGGTATAAAATTTGTGTGGGCTGGTTTAACAACAATGCTTTATAGTGGTTTATTTATTATTGTTGGAATAATAAATAAAATTATTGAGGGATGGAAACTCTTGGTAGAATTGCTTCCTTCAGCAATTCCAGGAGTGGAGACTTTAAAATCTGTTTTTAAAACTGTACATGGTTTTTCTTCTGGTTTTGCAGATTTAATGAAAGATGATATGTTAATTATGGGTAAAATGACCCTTGATACCGCTGATGCTTTTGCCGCTACTGGGGCAGAAATAAACAATGTTATAGATAACACAGATAAGATGATTGCTAAATTACAAATTAATTATAAAAAATATAAAGAAACCGCAGCAATACCTGTGGCAATGGAAGTTGCTAAAACAGAATATCCCAATTATGGTGCAGATGTTTATATAAAAGATTATGGGAAAGAAATAGCAGAAATGGATAAAGCATTATTAGAATATGATAAGATGTTAGGTATGATTGAAAAAAATAATCAAAAAGTCCAAAAAACTCTTATGTCCCCTAAAGAACTACATACGGCTTATCAAAATCATATAGCTGAAAATGGTACTTTTTGGCAAAAAATGGAACTTGGGTTTGAAAAATATAAAGAAATGATGAAGAAGAGGCAAATCAAAGGATTGGTGGATTATTTTAAAGATTTTTTTGATTCTTTAAGAACAGGATTTAGTAACGCTTTTCAAAGTATATTAGATGGAACAGCTACTTTTAGTGAAGGGATGCAAGGTATATTGAAATCTATAGAAGCAAGTTTCTTCTCTGTAATTTCTAATATGGTTGCAAATTGGTTAGTTGGAAAGATGGAAATGTTAGCAACAGAAATTTTTATACAAAAAGGACTGACTGCTGTAACTGCTGAAGGTGAAGCTGAAAGATTAGGAATAGAATCCACTTCTGTTATTAAAAGCATTGCAATAGCTGTAGGTGGGGCTATTAAAAGAATAACTATATATGCTTATGAAGCTGCCGCCGCAGCATTTAAAGCAATTGCTGGAATACCTTTTGTTGGCCCATTTTTAGCCATAGGTGCTGGTGCTGCCGCATTAGGTCTTGTTCTTGGATTTGCTTCAAAAATCGCTGGTTTTGAAAAAGGGACTGGTTTAATGGGCGTTAGGGAAACGGGACCCGCTCTTTTACATCAAGGAGAGATTGTTTTAAACAAGAAAGAGTCTGATGCTTACCGAAGAGGGGCTTCTGAAGGCGGTGGAGGGGGTTCTTCAAATGTAAGTTTATCATTTAATATTTCGTCAATGGATAGTTCGGATATGGAGCGGGTGGTCAGATCCAAAATTATTCCTTTAATCAGGGATAATATTCGGAATAATGGGCAGGGCAAAACGATGATTCGTGAGGCGAGATAATTTATGGAAACACAATATTATCAACATACATGCAAATGTGGTTGTGGTGGACAAATAGAAGTAAAGAAATGGCATAAATATAATGGAATTCCTATATATATTAAAGGACATGCAACAAAAGATAAAAGTAGTTTAGCATATAGAAAAGGTAAAACAGTATCAGAGGAAACAAGGCAAAAAATAAAGAAATCTAAAAAGGGGACAATCCCCTGGAATAAAGGATTAAAAAATATTTATTCAGAAGAAACTTTGATAAAAATGAGGGAAGCTAATAAAGGCAGGGTTGGTTATTGGAAAGGGAAACATTTATCAGAAGAAACGAGAAGAAAACAATCAGAAATAAAAAAGGGGAAGTATACTGGTGAAAAACACCCTAATTTTGGAAAATCCCCTACAGAAGAAACAAGACAAAAAATGAGAGATGCTAGAAAAGATAGATTTTCTGGGGAAAACTGTCCCTCTTGGCAAAACGGTAAATCCTTTGAAGAATACCCAATAGAATTTAAACAAATAAAGAAATCTATTTTAGAACGTGATAATTACAAATGTCAGTACCCTGGATGTATTGAAATACATGATAGGCTTCATGTTCATCATATTGATTATAATAAACAAAACAATGACCCAGAAAATTTAATAACTTTAGGAACTTCTTGTCATTCTAAAACTATTGGTAAAAATAAAAGAAAATACTGGACAGAATTTTACCAAAATATAATGATGGGTAAATTAATGGAGTGTTTATTGTGAGTAATATTTCCTGGCTGTATAAGAATTTTTGTGAAACAGCTTCAGCAATAACAGAAACTTTTGGAACAACAAATTCAGATTTTGGAACTTCTAAAATTGCTGATAATAATTTACAATCCTACTTTAGTGCAGATAGAATTATAACCCCAATAGGGACAGTTGTAAATATTCTTTTTACAATGGGCAGTGCCGTATTCATAGACAGTATTATTGTTGTTCACAATATGAATGTTGGAACGCTCTATGTAAAAGCTGGGGATACAAATCCCCCAACTACAGCAACTTACCCACTTCCAATTTTGGGAAGTACAGGGACTTCTGTTAATTTTTTTAGTCCTACTGTTGGTTACAATTTTTGGCAATTATTTGCAGATGGAACTAAATTATCAGAGGTTGTTAAAATAAAAGAAGTATTTATTGGGAAAAGAGATGAATTATCTGTGAATCCTCAATACCCTTTTCATAAAGAAATAGAATCATCCACGATTGTAACTGAATCTGAAAAGGGGCAAAGAAAAGTTTACCATAAGTATACGAAGCAAAGATGGGGTTTTGAATATCCATCAATAGACACCCCCACATTTGGGACTCTGAGCAAAATAAGGAATTACTGTGGTGGATCTTATAGACCATTTTGGATGTGTTTGGATAAGGAAGACAATCCTTATGAAACATACTTTGTAAGATTTTTAAAGAATTCATTTAAAAATATAGAAATAATGGATGGGATTTATGATGTCTCATTTTCCGTAGAGGAGGAATTATAATTGGCGGATCAACGTATAATTTACACTGAGTGCCTTGTAGGGGCAAATATGCCTGGGAAGGATGATGTTCTAAATCGTCTATCCTTGATCTCTCACAAAAATGATGGTTCTCACAGAGACGCAGATTTTCATGGAACAAAATATGTCCTATTAGGGCATGATGCAGGAACATCAAACTCCACAGGAATATATAATACATTTATAGGAATAGAATCTGGTTATTCAAATACTACTGGAAAATATAATACATTCCTTGGATATCAGGCCGGAAAAGGTGGAACATCTGGTGTTTATAACACAGTTGTTGGCTACCAAGCAGGATTAACCTCTGTCGGTGGTCAATATAATACCTTAGTAGGTGTTGGTGCTGGAAAAATTTGTTCCGGTACAAGAAATACAGCAATAGGCCCTGATGCCTTAAATAATGGTGATCCTGGGGATTATGGCGTATATATTGGGGATCGGGCTGGTTATAATGTTGCAGGCATTGGAAAAAATACTTTTGTTGGTGGAGAAGCTGGATTTAATAATACTTCTGGTAATGAAAATGTTAATATAGGTTTTCGATCAGGTTATACAAATACAGTAGGTTCCTGCAATACATTTATAGGTGATAGTACAGGGTATACCCAAGGAACAGTGTCAGGAAACACTTTTATAGGATTCCATGCTGGGAGGGTTAATACCAGTGCAGAAAATACTTTTGTTGGGTATTGTGCAGGAAGGCTAAATACTACTGGGTATGCAAATACATTTATAGGTAAAAAATCTGGATATGCCAATATAGGTGGGGATTATAATACATTTCTTGGGATGGAGACAGGTTTTACCAATACAGTAGGGTCTAAAAATACTTTTGTTGGTAATCAAGCTGGTTATGCCAATTTAGATGGGCAAGAAAATGTATTAGTTGGTTTTCAAGCAGGGTATTCAAATGCAAGTGGTACTTGCAATACTTTTGTGGGCAATCAAGCAGGCCGTACCACTACTTTATCTGGGCATACTTTTGTTGGTTATCATGCTGGTAGAGCAAATACAACAAGTTTACCAAATACTTTCATAGGTAATCTTGCTGGGAGAAAAAATACAACTGGTGGTGAGAATCTTTTTGTTGGGTATAATACTGGATATTCTAATACCGAAGGTTCTTGTAATACTTTTATTGGTAATCAATCTGGATACAATAATATCACTTCAAGGAATACTTTTATAGGATTCCATGCAGGGAGAGGTAACACAACTGGTATGAATAATACTTTGGTAGGATTTTTGAGTGGAAGAAAGTTAACTTCTGGGATGGAAAATATTTGTATAGGAGGGCATTCTGGGTATAATAACACAGTAGGGTCTCAAAATACTTTTATTGGTGCTGCTGCTGGCTATACCAACACAACAGGGGGTTATAATACTTTTATTGGAAATAATGCGGGGTTTCCAAATACTACGGGCTCCTCAAACACTTTTATTGGTTTTGGAGTAAATGTAGGGGCTATTTCTGGAACAAGTAATTTTAATACATTTATAGGAAACTTATCTGGGTATAATACAACTTCAGGGCCTAACACATTTATTGGGGCTAGTTCTGGGGTAAAAAATACCACGGGTGTAAAGAATACTTTTGTAGGCAATAATGCGGGATACAGTAATACTACTGGGAAATATAATACATTTCTTGGGGATAATGCAGGAAAGTCAAATACAATAGGGGAGGAAAATTTCTTTTTGGGTTTTGAATCTGGTTTTAATACTGTTTCTGGTAATGCTAATGTTGGTATTGGATTTCGTTCTTGTTATTCAAATACTGTTGGCAGAAATAATATTTGCATAGGGGAGGAAACTGGGCGTTTTAACACTTTTGGTCATAATAATGTTTTCATAGGCAATGCCGCCGGATATTCAAATACATCTGGTTCAAAAAATGTTTTCATTGGTCATGCTGTCGGATATAATAATACTGTAGGAAATGCCAATGTACTTATAGGATACCAAGCTGGATATGATGAAACAGGTAGTGATAAACTTTATATAGCAAATTCAAATACAGCAAACCCACTTATTTATGGGGATTTTGCTAATAGTAGGATTAAGATTAATGGGGCTTTAACTATTAGTGGGACAGCTACTTTACAAGAATTGAATATAGAAATATTAAAAGATTCTCATACTTGGTTATCATTAGAAAATAGAAAAAAAATATTTGCAACAAGATTTAATAATGGAGGTTCTGGATATTTGGATAGGCAGATAATGGCAACAAGGTATTTTGGTACATTTGTGATGGAAACACAACTTGACCCTGCATGTAAAGGATTTATAGGAGCTGGTTTTGATGGTAGATATATGTATTTTGTGCCAAATAATAATGGTGTTCCTTTTGGTCGAGTAGCTAGGTATGACACTACACAAGATTTTAATACAGTTTCATCTTGGGGTACATTTGTGATGGAAACACAACTTGACCCTGCATGTAAAGGATTTCGAGGAGCTGGTTTTGATGGTAGATATATGTATTTTGTGCCAAATAATAATGGTGTTCCTTTTGGTCGAGTAGCTAGGTATGACACTACACAAGATTTTAATACAGTTTCATCTTGGGGTACATTTGTGATGGAAACACAACTTGACCCCGCATGTAAAGGATTTATAGGAGCTGGTTTTGATGGTAGATATATGTATTTTGTGCCAAATTATAATGGTGTTCCTTTTGGTCGAGTAGCTAGGTATGACACTACACAAGATTTTAATACAGTTTCATCTTGGGGTACATTTGTGATGGAAACACAACTTGACCCTGCATGTAAAGGATTTCCAGGAGCTGGTTTTGATGGTAGATATATGTATTTTGTGCCAAATTATAATGGTCGAGTAGCTAGGTATGAAATAATAAGTGGTAGATGGTGGTAGGGTAGTAGTAAAAATATAATATTAAAAATTAATGGCTAATTTTGAAACCATCATAAAGTCTTCAGGCAAGGGACAAGATTCAAGTAAAGAAATAATTTACTTGTTGTCAATTAATATTGGTGGGACTCTTGGTCAGAATGCAACTGGGACCGAAACGTACGCTAATCTTGGTAGAGATGTTGAAGGAGTTTATTATAAATCTAAATTACAAAATACTGGTGCAATTCATAGAAGTGTACAACCGGAGAATGGTCAATTTGAAACATCCGATTTATCAATTTCTTTAGCAAATGGTGATTTAGAATTTAGTAAATGGCCTTGGAATTATTCAATATTAAATAAACCGTCTGTTTTAAAGATGGGTTTTAGTGGGTCAAATGTTATTGAATACTTAGCCGATTGCACCTATTTGGCTAATTGTTCAATATTAGCCAATGGTGGACCAATAGGTGCAGGAAGTCCAGGGGATATTTCTGTTGGCGTAGCTTATACTTTATATAAGGGAATTATTAAAAAAGAGGAAAGAAGTAATAAAGAATTTAGACTTTCAATTGGGGATTATACAAATAAAATTTTTAGGGATATTCCACCAAGAGTTATAACAGTTGCAGAATTCCCTAATATAGGTACTTCTGTAATGGTAGATGGAACTAAAACAGATCATGAAACAGATCTTGTTGGAAAACCAATACCATATATTTATGGTGATTTTACTAATGCTCCACTTATACATCCAATTTTTATTGATACTGTTAAGAAAAGATATTTAATTGCGGATCATGCCATAGGAACAGTTGTAAAAGTTTGGAGCGGTGGAACACAAGTATTTAATTTTACCCCAAAAACTGCTGGAACTCATACTGGAACTCATACAATGAGTTTTATAGATTTTGGTACAAGTCAAGGAACTAAACAGGTATATGTAGAAATTGAGGGTAAAGTTGATAGTACAAGATATGTTTATGGTACTTCTTTTTCTACTTCTGAAAGTGACGTTTTTATTAAAAGGAGTGGTGAAGGCCCATCTTCTACTACAAGAGTTACGCATACACAAACTATTAATTATTTTGGGACCCAGCATATAGCGGTGGGATGCTGGATAAAAAATAGTGCAAGTGGGGTTGCTCATGTAGGGATTAAGAATAGAGCAACTGGGCTTTTTTACAGAGGCACTCATTCAGAAAATTATGGAACTTGGGTTTGGGCAACACATACATGGGGAAAAACGGGAACTGCTGGTTATGAAGTTTTTTTTGGAGCAGATGCGGCAGGGGCGGGTATTGTTTTATTTGATGGGTTCAAAACAAATATTGGTACAGTTACCTCACCATTTATTTCAGGGGAGGGCACTGGGTTATTATTAAATGCCGACTTTAATCTTTGGTCAAATGGAACCGTTACAGGGACAAGTGGGCCAGATTATTGGAGAAAAAATCAATGGTCTGGTGGTGGGGGTGCTGGGCAAATTGGGAAAAGTGGGACTGGTCTTGTCTCAAACAGCTATATAACAACATTGTATGGTACATTATTAACAAATCCAGCACTTATTTTAAAAGATATATTAACGGACAGAACTTTGTGTGGATTATCAGCAAATGATATAGGAACTTCTTCATTTGATATTGCAGAGAATTGGTTAAATACTTTTAATTTTAGATATATAATGAATGGTGAAATACATAAAAATACAATTGATTTAATCCAAGATTTAGGGGTTAATTCAATGTCAAATTTTTATTTTGATAAAGAAAATCAGGCAAATTTTAGTGTTTATAGACCAGCAGTTTCAAGGACTTATATTAGAAAAATTGGGCAAAATGAAATATTAGAGGATTCTTTTTCTATAACAAGAGATGTTAGAGATGTTTATAATAGAGTTATTGTTAATTATGATTATGATTGGTTAAAGGAAGAATTCCGGAATGTTTATGAAACATCTGGAACAGCTTTTGTGGATAAA
>Ga0209642_10002041_pt1 | contig 13371 bp, 11 predicted proteins | sample RifCSP19_2_FD_184025 | JGI IMG/M metagenome (GOLD analysis project Ga0209642, IMG submission 184025) | Soil microbial communities from Rifle, Colorado - Rifle CSP2_sed 19_2 (SPAdes) (version 2) | ecosystem: Environmental > Terrestrial > Deep subsurface > Rock core/Sediment | place: Rifle... | reverse complement strand
CACGCTCGAGGGTGGCGTCGGCTTCGAGGTCGGGGGGCGGTACCTCGTCTCTGGCTCTGACGGCATCGTGACCGGCTGCGGGTTCTCGCAGGCGTACGACGACGCGGCGGCGGCCGACTGGGCGAGCGCTTTCGGCGGCTGACGCTTCGTTCGGATGCGACGGGCCGGGGCTCACGGGATTGACCGTGGGCCCCGGTTCATGTTCACGGAGTGGAGCGGGAGACGAGGATCGAACTGCGACATTCAGCTTGGAAGGCTGACGCTCTGCCAACTGAGCTACTCCCGCCCGGCTTGGCGCCTCGATAGGGTACCGACTCCCCACCGGACCTGTCACGCGCGCCGACCTGCCGTTCGACGGAGCGGCTCGGCCGGGCTAGCATCGCGCCGATGCAACGCGAGCTCGTCGACGACTACCGCGCGGGCGAGTGCAACATCGGGCTGGCCGAGATCGCCCGCCGCCGCTGGACGGGACACTTCGGCGCAGCGGCGACGATCGCGCTATTTCTCGTCTTGCTGGCCACCGACACGCCGCCCTGGTGGCGGCTGGCGCTCTTCGCCCCGGCTGCCGTCAGCGCCTCCGGGTATCTGCAGGCCGCGACGCGCTTCTGCGCCAACTACGGCTGGCGCGGCGTCTTCAACTTCGGAGATGCAGGCTTCGGTGACACCACGTCGGTCGCGGACGCCGCCGCGCGCCGCGCCGACCGGGTGAAGGCGGCGCTGATCGGCCTGCGGAGCGGGCTGATCGGGATGATCGGGGCCCTGGCGGCGTTCCTGATCGGCTGACCCGCCTGCGCCTACTGTCCGGCGAGCGCCTCAACCAGCGGCGCCATCGCCTCCATCGACCCCTGACGGATGGCGTAGTAGCTGATCCCGGTCCGCTTTCGACAAGTATCTCCGCTACTCATTCGGCGCCTTCATGACCTTCTGCCATGTCGACCGCAACAACACCGAGCCGCGAGTCCGCGCCGTTGTCGCCGGGCAGGCGTCCATCCCCCCGCGCCAGGTCCGACAGGGGAGGAGGAACCATGCGGCGGCCCACGGCCCCGCGAGCCATCAGCGCGGCCCGACGGGTAGCAGGATGAGGGCGGCCTCCTCCAGGCCGTCGACGTCGAGCAGCCGGTTGACCGCGTCGTCGAAGAAGGCGCCAACGGCGCACGCGCCGAGGCCGGCGGCTTCGGCGGCCAGGTAGACGTTCTGGCCGATGTGCCCGGCCTCGAGCAGGGCGTAGCGGTAGGCGCGCTCGCGGTACCGCCAGCGCAGGCGCCCGAAGATCGCGCTGAGAACGAGCACCACGGGTGCCTGGCCCAGGAACTCCTGGCCGAGCGCCGCGCTCACGAGGTCCGTCCCGAACCTGCCGCCCCGGACGCGCTCGAGGGCGTGGTCGGCGACGGCGTAGTGGTAGACCCCCGGCTCGATGCCCTCGACCCGGCTGGCCACCACGTAGGTCTCGATCGGGTGCTGGGCGCCCGCCGACGGCGCCGCCCGGAGGCCGCCCGGGCCGGTGATCCCCGTGGCCGCGTGAAGCAACCACGACAGTTCGGCCGTCGTCAGCGGGCGGCCCGCGAAATCGCGCAGCGAGCGCCGCCGCTCGATCGCCCGGGCGACCGAGAGCTCTGGCGGTGCCGTAACCGCCGGGAGGGCAGCCAGCGCTGCCTCTGGATACTCCTTCGTGCGGGCCGGCTGGACTCCCCAGCCGATGAGGGCGCCGAGGGCGTCCGTGAAGCCCGGCGAGCTGGCTCGGTGGTAAAGCGCGCCGAAGTCCTCGCCGGGCAGACGGCCGGCGTCCGGCGGACGGACCAGCCATCCGGCGGCGAACCCGGTCGCCCCGAAGCCGGCGGCGGTGAGGACGGCGCGCCGCGAGACACCGTGGCGCAAGGGCGGCGCCGCCTCGGGTGCCGGCCGCGAGGTCGCGGCCTCGGTTCCCGATTGCTGCCTGGTCCGGCCCGTCCAGAAGGCGACGAGCGATGGCCAGTGGGCGTAGATGTGGACGAGGACGAGGACGGTCGCCGCGTAGCCCGTGTACTTGTGGAAGACGAACTCGTTGAGATCGAGCGCGTCTGAGACGAGGGCGGTGACGGCCAGGAAGGCCGTCGCCGGCAGGAGGAGCGTGCTGCTGACGAGGCCGATCTCGCGGCGGCCCATGGTGACCACCTACCTTTCGGCCGGATCGCCCGATCACGCCCCGGGCGCCGGCACAGGCCATTATCGGCCCGCGGCGACGGACCAGGAAACCGACACCGTGGCCGCTTGCTCGTTGCCGCCGACCGCGACCGCGAACCATGGTGCGCCGGGAACTGACCACGGCTTTGCGTCGAGCCGCGCGGGCGAGAGGCGGTCCCGCGGTCTGCGGTATGCGGTCTGCGGTCAGCGGCCGGCCAGGGCCTCAACCAGCGGCGCCATCGCCTCCATCGACCCCTGGCGGATGGCGTAATAACTGATCCCCGTCCGCTCGCGCCGCTGCTCGAGCGTCTCGCGCAGCTGCCCCAGCGTCCCGTACAGCACGTACGGGCTGCCGATCATCCCCGTCGCCGCCCACTTCACCGCGGTCAGCATCGACCCGGGTACCGATGCGCCCCTGCCCACCATCCCGGCATCGCCGATGAACAGGTTCAGCTCCAGCCGCTCGAACCGATCGCCGGCCGCCTCGCGCACGATGGCGATCTTGCGACCGAGGGCGCGCTCGGAGACATCGGTCAGCATCGGTCTGCCACGCGGGTTGAACTGGGGAATGAAGCCGACGATATCGGCCTCGCGGGCGGCCAGTCGCAGCATGCGCGGTCCGCCACCGCCCATGATGATCGGTGGGTGGGGGCGCTGGACCGGGCGAGGCAGGACGCGAGCGTCGCCAAGGTGGAAGTGCGGCCCCTCCTGGCTCACCGTCTCGCCGGTCAGCAGCCGCTTGATGATCCCGGTCGCCTCGACGAGCCGGTCGATCCGTCTCCCCGGCGGGTCGTACGCCATCCCCAGCTGCCGGTAGTCGCCGGTCCGCCAGCCGGCACCGATCCCCAGTTCCAGGCGCCCGTTCGACAGGAGATCGAGCGTCGCCGCCTCGCGCGCAAGGATGAGCGGATGGCGGAAGTCGTTCGCGAAGACGAAGCCACCGACTCGCAGGCTGGTCGTGACCGCGGCGGCGGTGGCAATCGCCGAGATGGGGGAGAGCTGCGCCGTCAGGTGATCCGGCACCAGAAGGGATGAGTAGCCGAGCTCCTCGGCGCGCTGGACGAGCGCCGTCCACGCCTCCCCGCTGCGAGCGTGGCTGGCGGTGACGCCGAAACGGAACGGATGCATTGCGCGAACCCTACGCTCGCCGGACGCCATCTGCCCGGGCTGATCGGGCGGATTGTCACGCCGCGGCGGGACGATTGGCACTCACGGCGGGGCCGGCTCAGCGCCGATCCTCGGGGGGCCATGCATCGAAGCCCTGCCGCGCGCTGGCGCGCCATCGCACTCCTGGCTGCCATCGTTGGGGCAGGCGCCTCCGCCTACCTGCTCGTCGAGTACGTCACCGGACAGCCGGGTCTGTGCCTCACCGGAACCGGCTGCGACCTCGTCCGTGCGAGCGACTTCGCGTATCCGTTGGGTATCCCGCTCCCGCTCTTCGGGCTCGTCTTCTATCTCGTCGCGGCCTGGCTGGTGCTGCGAACGGTCAGTTCTCCAATGTCGGCCGGTGTGCCGGCGACGACGGTGCTCGCGGTTGCTGCACTGGCGGGCGCCGCGGCGTCGATGCTCCTGACCGGGATCGAGCTGTTCGTGATCCACGCGTTCTGCAGCTGGTGCCTGGTGCAGGCCGCGGCCAGTCTCGTCCTGCTGGGTGCCGCGCTGGCACTGGCGCGCAGTGACGACGTGGCAGAAGCGGAGGCCCGCTCGAGCCGTGCCCGACAACAGGTGGCGCGGGCTCTCGACTCGGATCGAGCGGGGCTGCGTCGCACCGGGCTGCTCGGCAGCGGGGCGACCGCGGCTGTGGTGGCGCTCCTGCTGATCGGTGGTGCGGCTGGAGGCGCGCCGGTCGGACCGTCCAACGGCTCGAGCCTGGCCCCGGCCGGCAGTCCGCGACTCGGCAGCGGGGCAGTCGAAGTGGTCGAATTCGCCGATTTCCAGTGCCCCGGTTGCGCCATTGTCGCGCCGGTGCTGGTCCAGCTCGCCGAGGCGGACGAGATGACCCTTGTCTCACGCTACTTCCCCCTGGACGGCATCCATGCCAACGCCGATGCTGCCGCCCGCGCCGCCGAGGCAGCGCACCGGCAGGATTCCTTCTGGCCGATGTCGGAGGCCATCTATGACAGCCAGTCAGCGTGGAAGGATCTCGGCCCCGCCGATGCCGACGCGTTCTTCGCCGGCCTGGCGAATGAGCTCGGCCTGGATGTCACGGCATGGCAGACCGCGTACGCCTCGAGCGAGGTGTCCGCAACGGTTGACGCCGACCGCCATGCGGCACGCGACCTCCAGGTGAGCAGCACGCCGACGCTGTTCATCGACGGGAAGGTCTATGACGGGCCGATGAGCATCGACGCGATTCGATCGGCGCTCGCGGAGGCGTCCGCCGGAGGGTAACGGCCCCGGGGCGCGATCGGGTGGTCGCCGCCTAGCTCCTGCCCCGGCTCAGGGCGCGAGCCGCTCCGCCAGCCAGCCGATCGCCAGCGGGTAGCGCCACTCGATGTTCGCGTGGGTACCGTCGAACAGCTCGAAGTGGACCGTCGGCTCCCCGATGCCCAGCTTTGCGAGCTCGTCGCGAAAGGCGATCGCCCCAAGGTCGAGGTTGAACTCGTCGCTGCGCCCGGCATCGATCCAGATGGCTCGCAGGGAGCGGAGCGCCTCGGCACATCGCGGGGCCATCCGAACCGGGTCGTGTTCGAGCCAGCGATCCCAGACCTCCGGCACCACGCGGCCGGTATCGGTCTCGAAGGGGAGCCGAACCGTGCCGTCGGCATCGGCCGAGTAGCAGGCGGCCATGCACCAGACATTCATGAGGTGGTCATCGCCGCCGCGGACGCGACCGGCACGGGCGCGGAAGTCTGCCCAGAAGCGCTCGAAACTGCCGTCGTGCTCTCGCGCCAGCGCGCGCGCCGCACCAGCAAACTCGGGGAGGTAGCAGACTTCGAAAAGCGCGTCGCCAGCGTGCGTGGCCAGCGCGCCGAACAGATCGGGGCGCAGCATGGCATTGACCATCGCTCCGTAGCCGCCGCTGCTCTTGCCGGCCAGCCCCCGGTGCTCGGGGCGCGCCAGCGTTCGATAGTGCGCGTCAATGAATGGCACGATCTCGTCGCACAGGTAGGTGTGATAGCGGCCGGTCCCCGGCGAGTCGACGAACTGGCTGCCGCCCAGGCGGGTCCAGGCATCGACGTGGACCACGATCGTCGGCGGCGTATCGTCTCGCGCGAAGAGGTCGTCGATCGCCTCGAGCGGGTTTGGCCGGAACGCTCCGCGGTTGCGCCACATGTCGACCTGGCCGGTGAGGCCCTGAAGACGATAGATGGTCGGATATCGCCGATCGAGATCGGCGTCGTAACCCGGGGGCAGGTAGACGAGCAGCGGACGACGATGCGGATCGCCGAGTGGGTTGCCGGTCAGGGCCTCGGAGTCGAAGGCGTGCTCATCGATACGCCCCGTCCAGGCGTGGTCCCACGGCGGACCGATCGGTTTTCGGTGGGTCACGCGGTCTCCCCCGCGATCTCAAACGCGCGTAGCCGCCGGATGGCGATCAGCGTGGCGATCAGCAGCACGGCAGCCGCCACGATGGCCGCCGTGCCGACCGCCAGCGGCGCGTCGAAGACCTCCTCTGGGACATCGGCGAAGGCGTCGGCGAAGGCGAGGGTGATCTGCCGCACGCTCAAGGTCCGCGTGCCGGCGAACAGACCGGCCAGCAGCCCTTCCCAGATGAGGACATACGCCAGGCCGAACACGAGTGCCCGCGAGGTGATGAGGCTGAGGGCCAGGAAGACGGCGACATACACCACCGAGCCGATGGCCGCCGCGCCGACGAAGCCGAGCACCAGTCCGTCGCCGAGCCCGCCGGCGCCCAGCAGCCCAGCCACGAGCATCGGAGCGCAGGTGAGGGCGATGGCACAGGCGGAGGCGACCGCCAGCTTGGTCAGGACCACGGTGCGGCGGTTGATCGGCTTGGCGAGCAGGAAGACGGCGGTGCCGTCCTCGATCTCTGCGCCGATCGCCCCCGTACCGAAGAGGAGCGCCACCAGCGGCATCAGCGTGGCGGCGCCGAGGCCGTTCAGCAGCCCGGCGGTGAAGCGGAGCGCCCGCGCCTCTTCGCCGGCGAGGCGGAAGATGCCGGCGACCAGCACCAGCACCCCGCCGAGCAGGAGGAGGAGCAGCGTTCGGCGCCGGCTGACCAGCTGCCGCAGGGTGATCCGCGCGATCACGCCGTTCATCGTCGGACCAGGTAGCTGAAGACCGACTCGAGCGACTCGTCGGTGGGCAGCAGCTCATGGAGGCTGATCTGGGCCCGGCGGGCCACGCCGCTGACCGCGCGGCTGAAGGCGCCGAAATCGGTCGATCGCACGGTGAGCAGGCCGCCGTCCAGCGCCGCCCCGGCGATGGTCGGCTCGCGGAGCAGCGCTGCCGCCAGCGCGCGGTCGTCGGACGAGCGAACGGTGAAGGTGTGTGGGCGATCGGTCATCAGCCGGCGAATCTCGCGGAAGTCTCCCGAAGCGGCGAGCCTGCCCGCCACGATGACCAGCACCCGCTCGGCGAGGCGCTCAACCTCCTCGAGGATGTGCGACGAGAAGAGGATGGTGCGACCCTCCGCCGCCATGCCGCGCAGCAGCGACATCATGTGCAGCCGCTGACGGGGGTCCATCCCGTTGAACGGCTCGTCGAGGAGCAGGATCGACGGGTCGTGGACCAGCGCCGCGGCCACCTTGGCCCGCTGTCGCATCCCCTTCGAGTAGGTGCCGATGGCGCGGTCCGCCGCGTCCTCCAGCTCCACCATGGCGATGGCGCGCGCCGCCGCCGCGTCCGCGGCGGCACGATCCATCCCCTGCAGCCGGGCATTCGCCGCGGCGAACTGGCGCGCGCTCAGGAACGGGTAGACCGCCTCGTGCTCGGGCACCAGCCCGATGCGGCGGTACATCGCCGGGTGACGCCACGACGGCGCACCGGCGACGGTCACGCTTCCCGAGGACGGGGCCAGGAAGCCGGCGATCATGTGCAGCAGGGTCGACTTGCCGGCACCGTTCGGCCCCAGCAGCCCGGTCACGCCGCCGTCGAGGCGGAAGCTGATGTCGTTGACCGCCACCACATTGCCGTACCAGCGCGAGACGTTGGCAAGCTCCACCGCCGCGGTGTCGGCGTGCTGCGCCTGCTGCTCGCTCACGCGGCCATCCTCCGATACCGCCAGACCACCGCCGCACCGGCGATGAGCGCGATCGCCGCCGCCTCCAACCCGAAGACCGGCAGTGGCAGACGGCTGGCCGCAACCCCGGAGTCGGCGACCGACGCGCCGAGCAGCCAGTCGCGCGTGCCGTCGAGTGCCACGAACGGGCTGATCAGCGGCGCCCAGCGCGACACGTTGCCGGTGGTTGCCTCGGCCAGGATCGCGCCGACGGCGGCGGTCACGATGAAGACGGCGATGATCGCCCCGGTGGCATACGCGCGGCGCGGCGTCCAGGCGGCGATCGCCAGCCCCAGCGCCGAAAGCGGGATGGCGTAGATGATCGGCGCGCCGAGCACCTGCGCCAGGTTTCCGACCTGGTCACCCAGCGCTGCCATCAGGTCGGCGGAGACGAGCACCGATCCGAAGAAGAGGACCAGCATCGGTGCCACCGCCAGCACGAACAGCGCCGCCGCCAGCGCGCTCAGCTTGGCGAGCGCGTAGTCGCTCCGCAGGAGCGCATGGCTGAAGTAGAGCGAGAGGACGTGGTGGCGCTGGTCGGAGCTGACCAGCTCCGGCGCCTGCGCGGCGAGGAAGAGGGCGAAGACGATCTGCATATCCCACAGGTAGTTGTCGTAGTTGAACGGGGAGGCACCGCCCGGCACGATGGCCGACACCGCTGCGGCCACCGCGGCGGGAACGATGGCGATGAGCGTGATCCCCCAAGGGACGAGCTTGGCCTTGCCGCTGCGCCCGAGCCCGAAGGCGGCTCGAAGGCTCGCCGAGAAGAGGGCGAGCACCGCGGCGCGCCGGCCGAGCCGCTCGCCGGTGTAGCCGCGGTAGCCGAGGTCATAGATCGCTCCAGTGGCGCTCTCGCGCGGGGCGACCGCGGGGTCACGCGGCGCCATCGGTCCGTCCTTCGGTGCGGAACAGGTCTTCGAGCCGATGCCGGCGCTGCTCCAGCCGGGTCAGCGACAGGCCGAGGTCGTCGATCGCGTCGCGCACGACGTCGTATGGCCGCTCGTCGGGGCAGTCGACCAGCACGCTGCGGCCGTCGGCACGGGCGTCCAGCCCGGCGGCCACCAGGCGTGCCGCCAGCAGATCGGCGCCGTCCTCGAGCTCGACTCCCAGGGTCCCGGTGTGCTCGATGAAGCTGGAGATCGGCGCGGCGCGGAGGAGCTTCCCCGCGTCGATCGCCAGCAGGAAGCTGCAGACCCGTTCGATCTCGCCGAGCAGGTGGCTGGCCACCACCGTGGCGATCCCGAATTCGGTCCCGGTGCGGTGCACCAGGTCGAGCATCTCGTCGCGCCCCGCCGGGTCGAGGCCGTTGGTCGGCTCGTCGAGGAGGAGCAGCTTGGGGTCGTGCACGATCGCCTGCGCCAGCTTGACCCGTTGCTTCATGCCGGTCGAGTAGCCGCCGATCGGCCGATAGCGCTCCTCGTACAGGCCCACGTGACGCAGCACCTCGGCGGTCCGCTCCCGGGCAGCGGCTGCGGGGAGTCCCGACAGGCGGCCCATGTGACTGACAAAGTCGGTCGCGGAGACGTCAGGGGGCAGGCAGTCATGCTCCGGGAGGTAGCCGACCAGCTGCCGGATTTGCGCCCCGTCGCTGACCACGTCCATCCCCATCACCGTGGCACTGCCGCTCGTCGGGCCCAGGAGGCCGAGCAGGATCTTGAGGAGCGTGCTCTTCCCTGCGCCGTTGGCGCCCACCAGCCCGATGATCCCCGGCTCCACGTCGAGCGTCAGGTCGTCGAGGGCGGTGACGTGTGACCCGTAGCGCTTGGTGAGTGCGCGGGTTGCGATCAGGGCGGACATCGCCCCGAGTCTAGCCCGCCCACCACCGCCGCGGCACCGGGGTCCCGATCCGCCATGGTACGGATGGGCGGGACGTGAGAACAACGGTCACATGGCCCGGCCGACGGCCCGGCCTCATCTTTCCCAACATGGCCCGCACATCCGAGGCGAGAGTGCCCCGGCTCGTCCACGCCCCGTCGCAGGTTGCGTCAACCCTGAGGTACGTTTCGGAGCACGCGCTCGAGGCGATCGTGCTGATGTCGGACGACGGGCGGATCCAGGGATGGAACCCCCGCGCAGAGGCGCTCTTCGGCTGGGACGCGACCGAGGTTGTCGGCCGACAGCTGGCAGATACCATCGTCCCGGAGCGACATCGCGCGGCTCTCCGGGCCGGCATGGCCCGCTATCAATCCACGGGAACCGGGCGTGTCCTCGACCAGCCGCTCGAGCTGACCGCCCTGCACCGCGACGGCAGTGAACTCCCCATCCAGCTGTCGATCACCGCGCTTGACGATTGGAGCGGCGTGGTATTCGTCGGCTTCATCAGGGATCTTCGTGACCTGCACGCGGCCGAATCGGCCCTCCGCCAGTCCGAGGCGCGCCTCCGCTCCCTGGTGGAGAGCCTGCCCGGCATCGCGTACATCGACGCGCCCGGTGGGATCGGGCGCTACGCCAGCGCCCAGGTGGAATCGATCCTGGGATATACGCCGGAGGAGTGGCTGGCCGATCCGCAACTGTGGAGCCGGATCCTGCACGACGACGATCGTGACCGGGCGCAAGCGCAATTGGCCGCGGGGGAGTTCTCGGGTGGCGCGTTCACCTACCTCTATCGTCTCCTCGCCCGCGATGGGCGGACGGTCTGGATCCGGGACCAGGCGAGGGTCCTGCCGGACGGGCGGGGCAACGCCGAAGTGCACGGCATCATGTTCGATGTCACCGGCGAGATGGGCGCGCAAGCCGAGCTTGAGATCGAACTGGCCGAGCGCCGGAGGATGAGCGAATCGTTGCGGCGTCTGCCCGCCGCACGGCCCGTGGAGGAGACTGCGGCGGCCATCTGTCGGGAGTTGACACAACTGCCGCACGTCGACATGGCAGTCGTCTACGAGTTCGCCCACGACGGATCAGTCGTACCCATCGGACAGGTGACGCCAGCCCGAGGTCCGACGCGACTGGGGCAGCCGATTCCCGCGGAGCGAGCGGCCTACCTGCGCGAGAGTGCCACCGGACCGTGGATCGACGAATGGCGCCCGAAGGATGGGGAATCAGCCTACGAGAAGGCGTGGCACCGGCTCGGCCTTAGAGTCGCTGCCTACGTCCCATTCGGCAGCGGCGAGACCATCCACGGCCTGCTCTCGGTCGGCTCGACCACAGCCATCGATACCGCAGAAGCTGCCCGCTGGCTCCCGGCCGCCACGCAGATCGCAGCCATCGCCGGCGCGCTGCTGATCCCGGAGCTCGGTTCAAGGCGCGCGCACGATGGCACGCGCACGACGCTCGAGCAGATCATCCGCACGGCTGAGTTCACCCCTGTCTTCCAGCCGGTCGTCCGCCTTGGCGACGAGACGGTGGTCGGCTATGAGTCCCTGACCCGGTTCACCGATGGCACTCCTCCCGATCGCTGGTTCGCCACGGCCGAAGCGATCGGCATGGGCGCAGAGCTCGAGCGGGTCATCGTGCGAGCGGCCCTCGACGCCGCCGCGGCCCTGCCCGCCCGGGCCTGGGTCAGCGTGAACGTCTCGCCTTCGCGGCTGGGAGATCGTCAGCTCCTGCGGCAGCTGTCGGCGGTCAAGAAGCGACCTGTCGTGCTCGAGATCACAGAGCGCATGGCGATCGAGGATTACGCGGCCGCACGAGACGCCCTCGACCAGTTGGGTCGATCGGTGGACGTGGCCGTCGACGACGCCGGTGCGGGATTTGCGAGCCTGCGGCACATCATCGAACTACGCCCCCGGTACGTGAAGCTCGACCTCCAGCTCGTCCGGGGCATCGATGGCGACCCGGCCCGACAGGCGATGATCGCGGGGATGGTCTACTTCGCCCGCGACACCGGCTGCCTGCTCATCGCCGAGGGGGTCGAGACGCCGGCCGAGCGCGACACGCTGCGACGGCTGGGCGTGCCGTTCGGCCAGGGCTTCCTGTTCGGCCACCCGGCGCCTGCCTCGGCATGGAGCGTGATGTCGCCGGTCCACGCCCGCGTCACCCGGGCCACCGTCGAGATCGTCAGCTAGCTACATGCTTGGCACGTAGTCCGGGTTGAAGAAGCGCTTCGGGTCGTCCAGGAACTCGAGGCGGCAGCCGCGCCCGCAGAAGTAGAACTCATCGCCGCCGTGCTCGGCGGTCAGCCCGGCCGCGCGGGCGACCTCGGGATTGACGTGCATGCCGCACACCGGATCCTTGGCCTTCGCGGTCATCTCCAGGGTCTCCATCGGTCTCATCGGTCCTTTCTGACTGACGTGTCTGCCTAGGTTGGACGGAAGCGGCGCAGCCGCAGTGAGTTGGACACCACGCTGACGCTCGAGAGTGCCATGGCGCCGGCCGCCAGGGCGGGGGAGAGGAGCCAGCCGGTGAGCGGGTAGAGCGCTCCGGCAGCCACCGGAATGAGCAGCGTGTTGTAGCCGAATGCCCACACCAGGTTCTGGCGGATGGTGCGCATGGTGGCGCGCGATAGCCGAATCCCTGCCGGCACCGAGCGCAGGTCGTCGCCGACCAGCGTGATGTCGGAGGCCTCGACCGCCACGTCTGCGCCTGTGCCGATCGCCACGCCGAGATCAGCCTGCGCCAGCGCCGGCGCGTCGTTGATCCCGTCGCCGACCATGGCCACGATGGCCCCTGCCGCCTGGAGCGCGGCGACCTTGGCCGCCTTCTCCCCGGGACGGACCTCGGCCAGGATGCGCTCCGGCCGGATGCCCACCTGGGCGCCGATCGTCCGTGCCACCGCGACCCGGTCGCCGGTCAGCATCCAGACCTCAAGCCCGGCGGAGTGGAGGCGCCGGATCGCCTCGGCCGATTCGGGCTTCACCGTGTCGGCGATGCCGAAGAGGCCGGCCGCGCGACCGTCGATCGCGACCAGGACGGGCGTCTGCGCTGCCTCCGCGACCGCGGCCGCAGGTCCGGCAAGCGGTCCCGTATCGAATCCAGCCTCCGCGAGCAGCCGCTCGCTGCCGACGAGCACCGAATGCCCGTCCACCGTGGCCCGCACGCCCTCGCCGGGGATCGCCGCAAACTCGCCGGCAGCGGGAAGGGAGATGCCGCTCTCAGCGGCCCGGCGCACGATCGCCTCGGCTAGCGGATGCTCACTGCCCTGCTCGGCCGCCGCGGCGAGCACCAGCAGCTCCTCCTCGGTGGTGCCCTGCAGCGGTCGCACCGTGACGACCTGCGGCTCGCCGCGGGTGATCGTCCCGGTCTTGTCGAGCACAACCGCGGTCACCCGCTGCGCGTGCTCCAGCGCCGCGCCGTCACGGACCAGGATGCCAGCCTCGGCCCCCTTGCCGGTGCCGACCATGATCGCCGTCGGCGTGGCCAGGCCCATGGCGCACGGGCAGGCGATGATCAGCACCGCGATGGCTGCCCCGAGCGCGGCCGGCAGGCGCGGCTCCGGCCCGAGCAGCATCCAGGTGGCGAAGGTCACTGCGGCGATGGCCACCACCACCGGCACGAAGCGGGCGGTCACCATGTCTACGACCCGCTGGATGGGTGCCTTCGAGCCCTGCGCCTGCTCGACGAGTCGCGCGATTTGCGAGAGCGTTGTGTCGCGACCGACGCGCTCGGCGCGCATCACGAACGAGCCCGAGGCGTTGAGGGTCGCGCCCACCACCGGGTCTCCGGGCCGCTTGTCGACGGGCATCGACTCGCCGGTGAGCATCGACTCGTCGAGTGCCGAGGATCCATCGACCAGCACGCCGTCGACCGGCACCCGCTCGCCGGGACGTACCCGGACCAGGTCGCCCACCCGCACCTGGTCGATCGGCAGGTCCGCCTCGGCCCCGTCGCGCAGGACGCGGGCGGTGCTGGGACGCAGCTTCAGGAGTGCCTTCACCGCACCGGCCGCCTGTCCCTTGGCGCGCGCCTCCAGCCATCGGCCCAGCAGGACCAGGCCGATGATCACAGCCGCGCTGTCGAAGTAGGTCTCCATCTCGGCGCCCAGCAGGGTGATACCGAGCGAATAGCCGTAGGCGGCCAGGGTGCCCATCGAGACGAGCGTGTCCATGGTCAGATCGCCGTGTCGCAGCCCCTTGGCCGCGGCGACCAGG